>Ga0326726_10000159_pt1 | contig 65014 bp, 60 predicted proteins | sample MHFenrmetagenome_2_FD_207603 | JGI IMG/M metagenome (GOLD analysis project Ga0326726, IMG submission 207603) | Lab enriched peat soil microbial communities from Michigan Hollow, Ithaca, NY, United States - MHF15MN | ecosystem: Environmental > Terrestrial > Soil > Wetlands > Peat | place: USA... | reverse complement strand
GGCGTCGGCGTGCCGCTGGACGCGTGGCGTCTTCCGCTCCGGAGGCGCGACCCGGTGCTGCGGCAGGTGCTCGAGACGCAGGCCAACGACATCCTCGCGCGAATGCCGGCGCGCACCGGCCTCGCGCTCGAAGTGCAACGCGCGCTCGCGGCGCGCGTGGGCGCCGGTGACACGCAGATCGGCTCGCTCGCGCGGGAGCTCGCCATGTCCGGCCGCACCCTTCAACGGCGGCTCGCCGCTGAAGGCGTGTCGTATCAACAACTGCTCGAGGATGCGCGCAAGGAGGCGGCCGGCCGGTACATCAGCGAATCGGCGCTGGCCATCGGCGAGGTGGCGTACCTGGTGGGGTATTCAGAGCCGGCGCCGTTTCATCGCGCGTTCAAGCGATGGTACGGGATGACGCCGGAAGCGTTCCGGCAGAAGCAGCGGCGCGCGCGCCCGTGAGTCGACAGACTCCCGCCCGAGGGCGGAAGCTGTCGCTTCTTCGTGTTGTTGTGATTGCCTTGCAGAAAGTTGGCGGGGTCGACGGGACTCGAACCCGCGGCCTCAGCCGTGACAGGGCTGCGTTCTAGCCAACTGAACTACGACCCCAAATAGAACAATCGAAATTGCAGATTTCAGATGTCAGATTTCAGATTCGACGGCAGATTGATGTCACGTCAATCTGAAATCTGAAGTCTACAATCTGAAATCTCAGCCGTCAGAGTGGGCGGTACAGGGCTCGAACCTGTGACAGCCGGCGTGTAAAGCCGGTGCTCTACCACTGAGCTAACCGCCCTTGTCACGTTGTCACGGCCCGCCCGTCCACCCAAACAAGCCATTATACGTTGCCTTCAGAAGGAGCAGCAACACCGCGACCGCGAAGCCCAGCACCGTCTTGTGCTCGCGGTTCGCACAGGCTTGCGCAAGACTGAAGCGTCGACAGTCGTTGGTCGTGAGTCGTGGGTCGTTGGTCCCTCGCCGGTAGCGATCGTAGCCCTCGCCGAACTTCGCGCGCAGAAAGGCTTCTTCGGACCGTATCGCGGCCGTCAGCATCGTCCCGAGATAGATCGCGATCAGCGCCGCGGCGGCAAGGTTCGCCGCGATGACGGCGAGGCCGGCGCCCATGATCGACGACCCTATATATAAAGGATGCGCGAACCAGCGGTAAGGACCGGACGACGTCACTTCGCGAGCTTTGTTCAGGTGTCCTGCCGCCCAGATCCGCAGCGCTTCCCCGCACGCCGCGATCGACAATCCGATGGCCAGCGACGCCGGGGTCGGCCGCGCCAGCGCCAGCACGAGCACGCCGATCACGAAGCCCGAGGCCACACGCACACGCGCGAGCCGCGCGGCGAGACGGCCGCTCGCCGGCTTGTCCGGCGGCGCGGGATCAGCCACGGCCACGCCCGGCCGCGAGACGCCGCTCGACCGCCGACAACACTTCGTCCACCTGGATGTCGAGCAGGCACATACGGTCCTGCGTGCAGCGGCGCAGATGATGGCACCGGCAGATCGCGTCGCGCGAGACCGCGACGTCGAGCGGCGACAGCGGACCGTTGCGCGCGGGCCGCGTCGGACCGTAGAGGCCCACGAGCGGCGTGCCGACGGCCGACGCAATGTGCGTGGGCCCGGTGTCGCCGGAGATCATGAGCTGCGCGCCACGGGCGAGCGCGACCAGATCGCTGATCGTCGTCTTCGGCGAGAAAAGGGCGGCGCCGTGCGATCCCGCGACGACCTCCTGGGCGAGGGTTTCTTCGCCGCGTCCCCACAGCACGATCGACGTCAGCGCGTGCCGATCGCGCAGCGCCGACGCCACGGCCGCCAGCCGCGACGGCGGCCAGCGTTTGTTCGGCCACGCGGCGCCGGGATTCACGAGCGCGTACCGTCCGTTCGAGTGCTCGCTCGCCCAGCGCGCGACGTCGGAGTCGACGGGCTCGATCGGAAACTCCGGCCTCGCGACGGTGACGCCGAGCGGGCCGAGCAGCAGCAGGTTGAGCTCGACGACGTGCCGCGTCTCGCCGGCGTCGAACGATCCGCCGCGGCCCGGGTCGACCGCCTCGGTGTAGAAGAGTCGCGCGAGTCCTTCGCGGGCGTAGCCCGCGGAAAATCCAATGACCCGCGCCGCGCCGGAGCTGCGCGCGAGCACGGCGGACTTGATCAGCCCCTGCAGATCGATCGCCACGTCGTAGCGGGATTGCCGCAGCTCGCGGATGGCCGCCAGGAGCGACGTGCCGCCTGACGCGTCGCCGCGATCGTTGATGACGAGACGCCGGTCGATGACCGGCACGACGTCGAGAATCGCGCGATGCTTGGCGCTGACCAGCCAGTCGATCCGCGCGGCCGGAAACGCGTGGCGGAGCGCCGCCGCGACCGGAATCGCGTGGACGATGTCGCCCAATGCACCTAGACGGACGATGAGGAATCGATTCAATGCGAGCCCGGGTGCCTGGTGCCGGGAGCTGGGTGCTGAGTGCCGGTGCTGGGTGCCGGATCCGGGGTGCTGGTGCGAATACGCTCGAGCAGTTCGCGCGACGCGTGATGCTTGGGATCGCCGACGATCGCCGTGCGGCCGCCATACGCCTTGACGACGGCGCGTTCCGGCACGGACTCGACCGTGTAGTCCGTGCCCTTGCAGTGGACGTCCGGCTTCAGCAGGTTCAGAAGCCGCTCGACATTCGGATCGGCGAACACTACGACGAAGTCCACGCCGCGGAGCGCCGCGACGAGCTCAGCGCGATCCGGCGCAGGAAGAATCGGCCGACCCGCGCCCTTCAGCGCCGCCACGGATCGATCGTCGTTCACGGCGACGATCAGGCGATCGGCCTCGGCCGCCGCGCCCTGCAGATAACGGACGTGGCCGACGTGCAGCAGATCGAAGCAGCCGTTCGCGAACGCGATCGTCCGCCCGGCCGCGCGCTCACGCGCCACGGCGCCGACGAGTTCGGATTCGGAAACAACGGCTCCCACTTCTGCCTTCTAACTTCTCACTTCTCACTTCCGGCGCCCTTGCGCCGGCCCTTCCTGCGACCAGTTCTCGAGCGACGTGTCGTGATCGCCCGCAATCGCGTCGCCGAGCTCGCGCGCGGAGACGGTGGCCGTGCCCCGCTTCATCACGACGAGGCCGCCGGCGTAGTTCGCCAGCCGCGCGGCTTCGTAGAACGACGCGCCCGCGGCGAGCGCGAGGCCGAACGTCGCGATCACGGTATCGCCGGCGCCAGTGACGTCCGTCACCTCGTCGGATCCGAAAATCGGCACGTGAATCGTCTGCTGTCCCGGCTGGAAGAGCGCCATCCCGCGGCTGCCTCTCGTCACCAGCACGGCCTGCGTGCGCGTGCGCTTGAGCAACGCGCGCCCCGCCCGTTCGAGCGCGCGCGCGTCGTCCTTGATGCGGACGCCCAGCACCTGCTCCACCTCCGACTCGTTCGGCGTACACGTCGTCAGGCCGCGGTAGTCGAGCAGCCGGTACCGTGAGTCGAGCAGGACCGGAATCGGGCGACGGCGCGCGCGCTTCGCGACCGCGCCGCGGATCGCCGCGGCCAGCGCCGGCGTCACGAGTCCGGACCCGTAGTCCGACAGCAGAACCGCGTCGCACGTCTCGAGCGCGGGGCCGATCTTCTTCGCCAGCGCGACGCTGACGGCTGCGTCGAGCGGCCAGCCCGGCTCGCGATCGATCCGGACCACCTGCTGTCGCGCCGCATGCACGCCGCCGGCGAGAATCCGCGTCTTCACGGGCGTGCGGTATCCGCGCGCGCGCACGACGTGCGCCTTGTCGACGCCGCGATGGAAGCTCGACAGCAGCCGCCGGCCTTCGGGATCCGTACCGACGAGACCCACCAGGCGCGCCTGCGCGCCCAATGCCGCGACGTTGTTCGCGGCGTTGCCCGCGCCGCCCGCCACCATTGCCGTCGTGTCGTACTTCAGGATCAGGACCGGCGCCTCGCGTGAGACGCGCGACACCTCGCCGTAGATGAACTCGTCGGCGATCAGATCGCCGAGCACGAGGACGCGCCGGCCCGAAAACCCGTCGACGAGCGCGAGCAGGCGTTCCCTGCGCTCGGATTCGCCGGGGAGAGGATGTACTGAGCGCGCGATAAGCATCAGGTGATCTCGAGATTTCAGATTTCAGAAGTCAGATTTCAGATCGATTTCAGATTGCTCAGAATCCAGCTCGCGGCGGCCGCGAGGTTGTCCACGATGACGTCGGCCGTGACCGTTGCGTGCGGACGGGCTTCCCACCAGGCGCCGCCGCCGGTGCGCACGAGAATACTGCGCGCGCCGACCGCGCGCCCGAGCCCGACGTCCAGCCACGTGTCCCCGACGACGAACGAGCGTGCCGGATCGAGTCCCAGATCCCGCGCCGCGCGATCGACGAGGCCGCGCCCCGGCTTGCGGCACTCGCACGTGCGCGCGTAGAGATCGACCTTCCCGTCAGGATGATGCGGACAATAGTAATACGCGTCGATGCGGGCGCCGCCCTTCTGCAGCAGCGCCGACAGGTGCCGATGCGTGTCGGCGACGAAGGCCTCGTCGAACATTCCACGGGCGACGCCCGCCTGATTGGTGATGACGACGACCGGCAGGCCCGCGCGATTCAGGGCGCGGACGGTGTCGATCGTCCACGGAAACAGGGCGACCTCGTCGAGGCTCTTGAGAAAGCCGACGTCTTCGATCAACGTGCCGTCGCGATCGAGAAAGACCGCGGGCCTCACAAATTCCTTCGCGTCGCGTCGAGCACGCGCGCGACGCCGACGCCGCGCATGCAGCGGTGATCGAGCGGGCATTCGCGCAGCATGCAGGGCCGGCACCAGACCGGATGCGAGACGACGACGTGCGCGTCGCCCATCGGCCGCGTCACGTGCTCGTTGGTCGGACCGAACACCGCAGTCACGGCGACACCCGCGGCCGCGCCGAAGTGCATCGCGCCGGAGTCGTTCGTCACCAGCGCGCGGCAGTGCGTCAGGACACCGGCCAGCGTCGCGAGATCCGTACGGCCGACCGCGTTCAGTAGGGCGGGTCTTTCAGACCCACCTCGGTCTTCGAGACGCGCCGCGCGCGCGACTTCGGCGGCCGTGGAGGCATCGGCGGCGGCGCCGATCATCACGCACTGCACGCCATCCGCTGCCAGCGCGACCGCCAGCTCCGCGAACGACTCGGGCGGCCATTTCTTCGCGCCGCCGTAAGCCGCGCCCGGCGCGAGCGCGACGAGCGGCGAGCGGCCGTCCCATCCTGCCGCGGTCAACGCGCGCAGGCCCGCGTCACGCGCGGCGTCCGGCACCATAACGCGCGGCTCCACCGAACCATTCGGGAAGCCCAGGGCATGGATGAGATGCTGGTAGTAGTCCACTTGATGCAAGCCGGTCGGCGGCGTGATCGCGCGCGTCAGCAGGCGGCCGCGCCAGTCGGTCGCGTATCCCCAGCGCTCGGGAATCGCGGCGCGCGATGCCGCCAGCGCCGATTGCGCGGAGTTCGGCAGCAGGATGGCGGTGTCGAACTCGCGACCCGCGATCTCGGCGCCAAGCGCACGCCACGCCGATGGCTGCAGCAGCGACACTCGCCGTTCGAGCACAATCGTCTCGTTCACGTCCGGCACGAGACCAAAGAGCGGCGCGATGGCCGGACGCGCCGCGACCGCGATCGACGCGTGCGGCGCCGCGCGGCGCAGATCGGCGATCGCCGGCAGCGCCATGACGGCGTCGCCCAGCCAGTTCGGCGCGAGGATGAGAAGACGTTCCACTTTTCAGTTTTCTGTGTCGACGTTTTCGACTCCGTGAAACATATCCGCCGGGCCGTCGTCGCGCCAGCGGCGGTGCATCCACAACCAGAGCTCGGGATGACGCCGCACGTACATCTCCAGCACGTCGGTGCAGCGCTGCGTCAGCTCGCGGACGGCGTTTTCCGAATCGGCAGGCGGCGGCTCGACGGGGTGTTCGTAGATCATACGATAGCGCCCGCCGCCGAGCGGGAGCGCGAACACCGGCACGATCGGCGCGCCCGTGCGCAGCGCGAGCGCCGCGACCACTGGCGTCGTGGCCGCCGGCCGCTCGAAGAAGTCCACCGTGATCGCGTCGTGGCTGGAGATGTGCTGATCGATCAGCACCGCCACGCCGTGTCCCGACTGCAGCGCGCGCATGACGCGGCGGATCGTGTCCTGGCGGTACACGATCGTGTTGCCGGTCCGCTGCCGGATCTGCTCGAGCAGCGCGTGGAGCTTCGGGTTGTCGAGCGCGCGCGCCAGGACGGTGACGGGCTCGCGGCGAATCGCTTCCACCATCGCCTGCAGCTCCCAGAAACCGAAGTGGCCCGCGATGAACAGGACGCCCTTGCCCTGCGCGTACGCCTGACGGCAGCGCTCTTCGCCGTCGAACTCGACGCGCGCCAGCATCTGCGCATTGGTGAGCGTGCTGAATTCGAGCAGTTCGAACAGCAGGCGTCCGAAGTGCGCGAAGGCGCCGCGCGCGATCGCGCGGCGCTCGGCATCGGACCGCGCCGGAAACGCGAGCGCGAGGTTCCGGTGCGCGACGCGCCGATGCACGCCGTCGACCGCGTAGAACGCCAGCCCGAGGAGCGTCCCGCATCCGCGCACGAGCGGACCCGGCATCACGCGCACGAACGCGATCAAGACGCGGACCGCGAGGTACTCGAGTTCGTGCCTCATTGATCTGGGTGCTGGGTGCCGGGTGCGGGGTGCTGGGTGCCGTGCTGGGTGCTGGGTGCTGGGTGCGAGGTGCCGGGTGCTGGGTGCGAGGTGCTGAGTGCTGGGTGCGAGGTGCTGAGTGCTGGGTGCGAGGTGCCGGGTGCTGGGTGCGCCGCAAGGCGCGCGAGCAGCCAGTCGCGGAAGGCGTCGGCGGGCTCGACGCCGACGACGAGCGGCACGGCCGCGATGGGGAGTTCGCCGAGGTCGCATGCGGTCAGCCGTACGGCATCCTTCTCCGTCGTCAGCACGATCGCCGACGCGGCCGCCCGCGCGGCCTCTCTGATGCGCGCCACGTCACGTTCGCTGAAGGGATGATGATCGCGGAATTCCATCACGCCGGCGAGATCCCATCCGGCTGATGTGACGTCCGCGACGAACCGATCCGGCCGCGCGATGCCACTGACGACGAACACGCGGGCGCCCGGCGGAACGACGACCGAGTCGCGATCGCCCGCAATCATGCGCGGCGCGCCGATCGCGCGCGTGACGCGAAAGACGGTCGGGATGCCGAGCGCGCGGCCGATCCGCGCGGCCGCGGCGTCGTAGCCGGCCGTGACGAGCGCCGCGTCCGCCGCTGACGCGGCGGCGAGCCCTTCGCGCAGCCGGCCCGCGGGCATCGGACGATCCTCCACGTCTTCTTCCGAGGCGAGCAGCAGATCGACGTCGCGCGCGAGCTGCAGATGCTGGAAGCCGTCGTCGAGAATGTGCACCGTCGCGCCGAAACGCCGCTCGGCGAGGCAGCCGGACAGATGCCGATCCGCGCCGACGAGCACCGCCACGCCCGGCAGCGCGCGCGCGAGCATCAGCGGCTCGTCGCCGGCCGCCGCGAGATCCGCCCGCACCGCCGTCCCGTCCGAGACGACGGTCACGCCGTCGCTCGCCTGGCGCCGCGCGTACCCGCGCGTGAGAATCGCGGGCCGTTCGCCGTGCGCGAGCAGCAGGCGCGCGATGTACTCGACCATCGGCGTCTTGCCGCTGCCCCCGACGCGCAGGTTGCCCACACTGACGACGGGACGTGCCAGCCGGCGCTGCCGCGAGGGATCGCGGGCGTACCACCGCCGCCGCCGGGCGGCGGCCGCGCCGTACACCGCGCTCAGGGCATCGATCAATGCACCAGTCGGAAGGGACGCACCACGGCTCCCGCGCCGGGTGCGGGGAGCAGCTCACCGATGACCGCCAGGGTCTTGGTCTTCGCGCCGCGATTGGCTTCGACGAGCGCGCGCGCCGCCGCGCCGAGACTCGCGCGCCGCACCGGATCGGTGACGAGCGCCAGCAACGTGTCGGCCAGCTCGCGCTCCGACGGCACCTGCACCGCCGCGTCCTGACGCCGGAACGCGTCGGCGATCTCCTTGAAGTTCTGCATGTGGGGGCCGAAGACGATCGGCTTGCCGAACATGGCCGGCTCGAGGATGTTGTGGCCGCCGTGATCGACGAGGCTGCCGCCGACGAACACCGCGGTCGCGAGCTGATAGATTTGCGCCAGCTCGCCGATCGTGTCGAGCACGACGACGTCGGCCCGCGGCTCGGCGTCGATCGGCAGCTCGGACCGGCGGACCGCGACGAAGCCTGCGTCGCGCGCGAGCCGCTCGACCTCCCCGAACCGCTCCGGCTGGCGTGGCGCGAGGATCGCGAGCGCGCTCGGCTGCGTTTCCTTGATGCGCGCGAACGCCCGGAGCACGGCGGCTTCCTCGCCCTTCATCGTGCTGCCGGCGATCAGCACGGTGCGGTTCGGCGACACGCGGAAGAACCGCAGCACCCGCTCGCGCGGCTTCCCGTGCACGGTCGCCGCCGGCAGCTCGAGCGCGTCGAACTTCAGGCTGCCGGTCACGGTGACGCGCGCGGGGTCGGCGCCCAGATCGACCAGCCGGCGCGCCGACTCGTCGCTCTGCATGCAGAAGCGATCGACGTCGTCGAGGACGCGGCGGAAGAAGGGGCGAATCATCCGGTAGCGCGGGTACGAGCGCGACGAGATGCGCCCGTTGATGACGACGGTCTTCACGCCGCGCGCGCGGCAGGCGCGCAGCAGGTTCGGCCAGATCTCGGTCTCCATCATGACGAACAGCCGCGGCTTCACCAGATTCAGCGTGCGGCGGACGATGAACGTCCAGTCGAACGGAAAGTAGAAGACCGCGTCGAGATCCGACAGGCTGCGCCGCGCCACTTGCTGCCCGGCGATCGTCGTCGTCGAGAGGAACAGGCGCAGGCGCGGGTAGCGCGCCTTGAGATCGGCGGCCAGCGCCCGCGCCGTGAGGGCCTCGCCGACCGAGACCGCGTGGATCCAGATGGACTCCTCGCCGTCGATGTTGAACGAGATTGGCAGGAAGCCGAGGCGCTGACGCAGGCTCCCGATGTATTTCTGGTAGCGAATCGCCTGGTAGACGAAGTACGGCGACACGACGACGAAAACGACGAGCGTGAGCAGGCTGTAGGCGAGGTACATCGCGGACAGCTATTGTAGAATGAAACGTTTCTCTCGGACGCGCGGGCGTCCCCCGTGGAGTAAACGGCCAGACCGACGAAAGGGTGGCATCGATGCCTGTCAGGGTAGGAATCAACGGCTTCGGCCGCATCGGCCGGAACATCATGCGGGCGGCGCTCGGCGACAAGAACATCACCTTTGTCGCGGTCAACGATCTCACGAGCGCGCACACGCTGGCGCACCTGCTGAAGTACGACTCGGTGCTGGGCAATCTGCACGCGCGGGTGGAAAACAAGACGGACACGATCGCGGTCGACGGCGCCGAGTTCAAGGTCCTGTCGATGCGCGACCCGGCGCAACTGCCGTGGAAAGACCTCGGCGTCGACGTCGTGTTCGAATCGACCGGGCTCTTCACGGATCGCGACGGCGCGGCCAAGCATATCGCCGCCGGCGCCAAGAAAGTCATCATCACGGCGCCCGCGAAGAAGCCCGACGTGATGGTCGTCCTCGGCGTGAACGACGCGATGTACGACCCGGCGAAGCACCAGATCATTTCCAACGCGTCGTGCACGACGAACTGCCTCGCGCCGCTCGCCAAGGTGCTGCATCAGTCGTTCGGGATCACGCGCGGCTGGATGACGACGATCCATTCGTACACCAACGATCAGCAGCTGCTCGACCTGCCGCACAAGGATCTGCGTCGCGCGCGCGCGGCCGCGCTGTCCATGATTCCGACGACGACCGGCGCCGCCGCGGCCGTGGGCGAGGTGCTGCCGGAGCTGAAAGGCAGGCTCGACGGCATCTCCATGCGCGTCCCGACGCCGAACGTGTCGTGCGTCGACCTCGTCGCGACGCTCGGGAAGAAAGTGACGGCCGAAGAGGTGAACGCCGCGCTCAAGGCGGCGGCGGACGGCCCGATGAAGGGCATCCTCGCCTACTCGACCGAGGAGCTCGTGTCGATCGATTTCAAGGGCAACCCGAATTCGTCGATCGTCGACGCGCCGTACACGAAGGTGATGGACGGCGACTTCGTGAAGGTCCTGTCCTGGTACGACAACGAGTGGGGATACTCGAACCGCTGTGTCGATCTGCTCCGCAAGATCGTCAAGCAGGGCCTGTAGCGCGAGGCTTGAGCCGAGCGAAATGAAACTGTCGATCCGCGATCTCGATCTCAAGGGCCAGCGCCTTTTCCTCCGCGTCGACTTCAACGTCCCGCTGAAGGACGGCGTCATCGGAGACGAGACGCGCATCCGTTCGTCGCTGCCGACGATCCATTACGCGTTGGACAACGGCGCGACCGTGATTCTGGCGAGCCATCTCGGCCGGCCGAAGGGCAAACCGAATCCGGCGATGAGCCTGAAGCCCGTCGCCGATCGGCTCGCGTCGCTGCTCGGCGCGCCGGTCACGTTCGCCGGGGACTGCATCGGCGACGCGGCGACACAGGCCGTCGCGCGCGCGCACGCGCCGGGCGGCAGCAAGGTGGTCCTGCTCGAGAACCTCCGGTTTCATCCCGAGGAAGAAAAGAACGATCCGCAATTCGCCGCGGCGCTCGCGTCGCTGGCGGATCGCTACGTGGACGATGCGTTCGGCGCGGCGCATCGAGCGCACGCGTCGGTCGAAGGCATCACGCATCACATCAAGAACGCGGCCGCCGGCCTGCTCATGGAGCAGGAACTGAAGTACCTCGGGCTCGCGCTCACGGCGCCCGAGCGGCCGTTCGTCGCGATCCTCGGCGGCGCGAAAGTATCGGACAAAATCGAAGTCATCGAGAACATGCTCGGCAAGGTGAACCGGCTGATCATCGGCGGCGCGATGGCGTACACGTTCTTCAAGTCGCGCGGCCTGCCGATAGGCAGGTCGCTCGTCGAGGACGACAAGCTCGACGCCGCGCGGCAGATCGAAACGGACGCGAAGGCGAAGGGCGTCCAGCTATTGCTGCCGGTCGATCACGTCGTGGCGGACACGGTGGACGCCGCGGCGGCGTGCGAGACGCTTGATGTCGGCGACGCGAAGATCGGCGAGCGGCTCGGGCTCGACATCGGTCCGAAGACCATCGCTCTGTACACCGCGTCGATCGGCGACGCGAAGACGGTCGTCTGGAACGGACCCATGGGCGTGTTCGAGATCGACGCGTTCGCGGCCGGCACCAACGCCGTCGCGCGCGCCGTCGCGGCTGTGAAAGGCACGACGATCGTCGGCGGCGGCGATTCGATCGCGGCCGTGAAAAAAGCGGGCATCGCCGATCGCATCACGCACATTTCGACCGGCGGCGGCGCGTCGCTCGAATTCCTGGGCGGGCGGAAGTTGCCCGGAGTCGAGGCGCTCACTGATAAAGGATGACCGTCGCGTAGGCACACGGACCTGGTGATTCTTCACCCACCAGCCCCACCTGCCCCACCCGACCTACCAGCCCTATGCGAAGGACTCTCATCGCCGGCAACTGGAAGATGTTCAAGACCGTGCACGACGCGGTCGCGTTCGTGACCGACCTGCGCGCGGCAGTGAAGACCATCGCCGACGTCGAGATCGTCGTCGCGCCGCCGTTCACGGCGATTCACGCGGCGGCTGCAGCCGCGCGGGACTCGAACATCGGCGTCTCATCGCAGGACGTGTACTGGGAGCGCGAGGGCGCGTTCACGGGCGAGATTTCGGCGGCCATGGTCAAGGAAGCGGGCGCCCGCTACGCGATCGTCGGCCACTCCGAGCGGCGGCGGCTCTTCGGTGAAACCGACGCCATCGTCAACCGCAAGGCGGCGGCCGCGCTGGCAGCGGGGCTCACGCCGATCGTCTGCGTGGGCGAGACGCTCGAGGAGCGCGAGAAGAACGAGACGCTGACCGTCCTCGACCGTCAGATCACGGACGGCCTGGACGGGTTCACGGCGCCGCAGATCCCGCAGATCGTGATCGCGTACGAGCCCGTCTGGGCGATCGGCACCGGCCGCACCGCGACATCGGCGCAGGCCGGCGAGGTGCATGCACACATCCGCAGACGGCTGCGCCAGTGGTTCGGCGCGGACGCGGCCGACGCGTGCCGGATTCTCTACGGCGGCAGCGTCAAACCGGACAACATTCGCGAATTGATCGCGGAGCCCGACGTCGACGGCGCCCTCGTGGGCGGCGCCAGCCTGGACGTCAGGAGTTTCGCGGACATCGTGACGAGGAGCCGGCCGGCTGCGGTATAATTACGGTTTCCTGTAAGGGGATTTCAGGTCACTTATGGTGCTTTACTACTTGTTCTCGGCGCTCTACGTCGTGGTCTGTCTTGTGCTGCTGCTGGTGATTCTGCTCCAGCAGGGCAAGGGTGACGTCGCGGCCGCGTTCGGCGGCGGCGGCAGCAGCCAGTCGGCGTTCGGCGCGCGCGGCAGCGCGACGGTGTTGTCGAAGGCGACCGCGGTGCTCGCGGTCTTGTTCATGCTTGGCGCGCTGGCGCTCTCGATCATCGGCCAGCGGGGACCGGGATCGCTGATGACCGGCACGGCGGCGCCTCCGGCTCCGAAACAGGCGGCTCCAGCCGCACCGGCGCCGGTACCGGCGGCACCGACGGGGACGCCGCCGAAGTAAGCTTGAAGTCTGAAGTCTCAAGGCTGAAGACCCGCTTCGTCTTCACACTTTAGCCTTCACACTTCAGACTTCAGACTTCTTCTCTCCCTCAGTACGCGGAAGTGGCGGAACTGGCAGACGCACCAGCTTGAGGGGCTGGCGGTCGCAAGACCGTGGGGGTTCGAATCCCCCCTTCCGCACCAACCTTCGCTCACGCTTGCCAAGTTGCGTGAGCTACGGCTCATTCGGTCAAGGCTTTCGAGTCTTGCCGCGTCCCCTTGCTCGCGTCGAGCAGCAATTCAATTCCTCTTCGCCTTCAGCTCCGAAACTTGAGCGGACGTGCGAGACGCAACGGCGCATCCGCGACCAGCTCCTTAGACTGCGCCGGTTGGAATTTTGACGCCACGTCCGACGTGAACGGCTGGACGTACACGGGACTGAGCACAGGCGTCCCCGAATACGACCGTGTGGACGTCGGCGCTCCTGTCGCCGCTCCCGTTCCCGTTCCCGTTCCCGTCCCCGTCCCGGCGCCCGGGTCCGTACCCTTGTTAGATCCAACCGACGCCCCGTATTGAAAGCCGATATCTTCGCAGTACATCTCGGCACGCAGGCGGCGAACCTTTTCGTTTCCCGCGTCGAGCTTCTCCAGAGTGAGCTTGAAAATCCCGAGCTGTTGAAAGGTGAGAGTGAACAGCACATCCTTGAGATTCGGGCCGAGATACTGCAGAGTGCCGCTTTTCTCGGAATTCTGCCCGTTGTTGCCCTTGATCACGAAATCCTCGTGCCACTGACGGAATGCATCGGCTGATTGATCGTCTGTAAGCGTAATGGCCAGGTTGGGTATCTCCAGGGACGCCGGCTCCTTCTGGTAGTCACGAAGCTCGCCGACCTCCGATGACTGAATCCGCTGTTTGATCGTCAGCGCGTCAACCTGGTTCACCTTCGTGCAGTCCAGACCGTCGATCTGCAGGCGGAAGTTGGAGGGCAGCCACGATTTCTGATTCTTCTGCTGAGACACCTTGAGAGTCGTGCCGCCGCCCTTCGTGAACCTCGTGTACTCCGGCGCGATCTTGAGCGTCAGGTACGCCGCTGACTTGGAGCTCGCGTCCAGTGCAGGAAAGCCGATCTCGCTGATCAGCCCGTGGTAGAAGTTCAGTCGTGACACCTCTTTGTAATCGTAGTCGGCCGTCACAATCGCCCCGTCCAGGCGCTGGTACGTGTGCCCCATCGTCTTCGCAATCCAGTCGTACACGGTGCTCGACATCCCCGTCCCGAAGCTGAGCGCGATGTCCTGGTACTTCACGCCCGCAAGGTGTTTGCGCGCGATGAAGTCCGTGCCCAGTTTCTCGGTGACGACATCCGCAGACGCGTCCCCTCCCTCAACGGATTTCACAAACCCGGCCGTCACGCCCTGAATCTCCAGCGCGAAGCTCCCTGCAACATAAGATCGCTTGTCGGTCGCCATGGTCGCGGACTCCTTATCTGCAGTCGCGTTATCTTCCTTACCAGATTCATCTGCAGCAGCCGCGCTTCCGCCCTGGCCAGATTTGTCTGCCGCAGTCGCGCCTGTTCCACTCTTGCCAGACTCATCCGCGGCAGCCGCGCCTCCTCCACCCTGGTCAGATTTGTCTGCCGCAGCAGCGCCTCCTCCCTGGTCAGATTTATCTGCCGCAGTCGCGCCCTCTCCCTCGCCGGATTTCACAGAACCGCCGGTCGCGCCCCGAAACCGCAGGCCGTATTTTGCCGGCACAGACCTTGGGCCGCTTGCCACGCTCGCGGACTCCTTTATGGCCTGGCTTACCGAGTAGAGGTAGATCGCATGCTGAGAGCCATCGGCCAGCCGTCCCGTCAGGACCCTCGCGGCTTCCCAGCCGGACACCGGGAAGTCCAGCGCCACGACCCGCGCGCCAGGCCGAAGCTGGCGTTCGAGCGCGGGACGGAGCATTTCGTTGACGGACGGCAACTGATAGAGCGTTACGACAGTCGCCGGCCGAAGATCGATTGCGCGCAGGTCGCCATGAATGATTCGCGCGCGCGGCTCGAGCCCGAGGTCCCGAATGCGCGCCGACGCCAGCGCGAACCGCGCGTCGTCGAGTTCCACGCCCACGGCGCGCGCGCCAAATCGCTGCGCCGCCGCGACCACGATGCGGCCGTCGCCCGCGCCCAGATCGTAGACGGTATCGCCCGGGCCCACGCCCGCGACGTCGAGCATGCGGTCGACGAGCGCTTCCGGACTGGGAACAAAGGGCGCCAGGAACTCTCCGGGCGCCGTCGTCGTGCCAAGACTCGGCGCCACGTTCACTCAAACTTCAGGCGGACGATGGCCGTCTTGTCCTTCACGCGCAGCGCAAACCGCTCGAAGACGCGGAAGCGAAAGAAACCTTCGGCGTCCTGCTGCAGGAGCTCGGTGATCGGTTCCATGCCGACGACGAGGTCCATCGAGTTTCCGCCGACCGAAACCAGCACGCCGGTCGCCGGTGGCAGCGTGCCGGTGCCGAACAATCCGAGGGCGAGAAGCGGCCTGATGCGGTCCGCGGGCATGATCAGCGTGTTCGCGAGCGGCGCGAAGGTATCGGCGTAGATCTCGCTGCGCAAGGCCAGCGCGTACGGGCCGTTGTGCCCCAGTTTCTGCAACCTCGAATAGGCGTCAGCGACCGCCGCGAAGGTGTTTTCGCCGTACCGCTTTCCCGCAGCGGGCTTGACCGTGATGGCTTCCGTGGCGCTCCCGAGCAGGCCGGCGCCCGCGTTGCCGCTGCGGCGGCGCACTCTCGTGAAGAGCGGATCCTTGAACGCCGCTTCGCCAAGAAAGATCGCCAGATCCTCCGCTTGCGCCAGCAGATTGGCGGCCCGGGTGGCAAGCGTGATGCCGGTCGAGTTCTGTTCCTCGGTCGCTGTCTGCTGCCGCGTCAGTCCGAAGTCGATGCCGAGTTCCACCAGACTCGTGACGTCGGCTTCGTCCACCGTCATCGTCTCGAGATCGATGACGTCGGCAGGGATCGTCATCGCGTTGTCCAGTTGACCGTGGAACGGGATGAATTTCAGAGCCACGGCCGTTCGATGAAACTCGTCGTGAACCGCATCGTCGAGGGCTTTCCAGACCTCTCCGCTCCACTCAACCTGCTCTCTGCCTAAACTCATGGACGCCTCCCGCCGCGCATTAGAACGCGGAACCCGCAACGACGCAACAGCGTTTGCACGCGAACGCCGGCTGAAACGGTCGATGACGGAAGGAAGGGAGGCCTGGCTGCGGGCGATCGAGGTGCGCTGAGGCGAGTCGAAGGGCCGGGAGCAGGCCTCCGGGCCGGCCGAAGCCGGCCCGGAGCGGAAATCAGACTCTCTTACCAGTGATACGTCAACCGCACGTACCCGACCGTCGCGCTGTAGCTGCCGTCGTTCAGCGCCAAGAAGAACGCGCCGGGGTAGATATTCTGTAACCCCGACGAATCCACGTCCGAGAACGAGTAGTCCTCGTACCAGGCGCCCAGCGTCAGCGTCACCTTCGGCGTCAGCATCGTATCGACTGACGCGTCCAGCCGCGTGATCTTCGCGTTGTCGGCGTTCGGGATGTCCCGCACGCCGCCGTACGCCGCGCGCGCGAGCTGATAGCTGCTACCCGGATTGGTGATGAAACCCGCCGTGCCCTTCAGGTTCTGATAGCGGCCCGACAGATTCAGATTGGCCTTCTTCGGCACCAGCGTGAACAGCGCGGTCGCGCCCGCCGTGTCGACGTCGTCGTTCAGATTGATCGTGAAGTTGTCGATCGTCGGGAAGTTCGAGGTGCCGTTCTGCACCTGCGAGCTGCCGTTCTTCTCGTGCGAGTAGTACCCGGTGACGTTCCACACCTCGCTCGGCGAGATGGTGATTTCTCCCGTGTACGTGTCGTACGTCGAGTCCTGCAGGCCGTAGATCGTCTCGTGGTACGTGTCGGCGTTCCGCAGATAGGTGAACGCCAGCGTCGTGCTCGCGATCGGCGAGACGTCCGCGACGATGCCCACCCGGTTGGAGCTGCGCTTGGATTGATCGAAGCGCAGGCTGCCGTCACGCCCGAGCGCGTTGGCCGAGAGGCCCGTCGGCGGCGTCGGGAACGACGCGTCCTCGCTGCGTCCGAGATCGAGACCGCTGTAGTCGCGGCTCGCATGCTCGTACATCAGGCGCACGTTCGCCTGGTTGTCCATCGCATGGAAGATCACCGCGCCCGTGCCCGAGAGCTCGGCCGTCTGCTCCGTCTCGCGGAACGTGCGGTCGATTCCCGTCCACTTGACGCCGCCCTCGATCGTCACGTGGCTGACGTCCACGCCGGCCGTCGCATCGAGCCGGTCGCTCGTGTAGCCGTACGGCACGCTCTGGCGCGCGCCGGCCGACCAGCTGCGATCCCAGCTCCCATAGCCCGGGAACGTGATGCGCGGCGTCTGGTTGTCGAGATTGTACCGGCGGAACCGGATCGCGAAGTTCAGGTTCTCCGCCGGCTTCGACGTCACCGCGAACACGAGCCCCTGCGTGTTCATCACGCCGTTGAGCGACTGCGCGGGCAGCGACGAGGTCTGCGCCGCGAGCACCGGCGTCACGACGGCCGTGTTGGTGAGGTACGGGAAGAACTGATCGTTCTGCGTCAGATGGCTCAGGTTCGCGTCACCCGTGATGCGCGTGTGATTGGGCAGTTTGAACGTGACGCCGAAGGAACCGATGTAGGCCTGGTTGTCGGGAGGGTTGACCATGCGGCCCTGCGTGGGTCCGCCGACGGCCGCCGCCGCCGCGCCAGTGCCGACCGTCGCGGTGAGCGCGTCGGTGGACCGGAATGGGCTGTCGAACATCAGCGACTTCACCTGATCCTGATACCAGTTGTAGTGCAGCGCGCCGCGCACGTTGCCCCACGGCCTGTCGAGCGCGCCCGCGAGGCCGAAGTCCTGCGTCAGGTACTCGGTCACCTGCGGCGTTTCTGTCTGGTAGTTCAGGTAGTTCGACGACAGGCCGCCGCTGCCGTGGCGCTGCTCGCGACGGTAGTTCAGCTTGATCGTGAACGGCTGATTGCGCGCGAGGTCCGCGATGACCTCGGTGCGCTCGCGCACGACCTGCACGTCGACCGTGCTGCCTTCATTGATCGACGGCGCGAACAGCGGCACGACGAACGTCGTGAAGACGCGCTGGGCCGTCGGCGTCGACTCCCACGTCGCCTGGATCGCCTTCTGCAGCGTGTCGCTCATGCGCCATTCGCCGGGCGATTGCTGAATCAGGAACGTCCGGCCGTCGTTGCCGATCCGATGCACGATCGAGTTGTAGTCGGCATTGAGCGCGAACCAGTCGGTCTTGAAGTAGCCGGTGTAGCGTTCGTCGAGCTGCTTGACGTTCTCGCCGCGCAGGTCGTACCGGATCGTGTTGTCGCGGCCGAACAGCCGGAAGTTCGGCATGCTGACGCCTTTTACGACGTCACGGTATTCCTGGAATTTCGACGAGCCGACATCGGGCCGGCCCGTGACGTCGAGGATCACGTCGCCCGTTTGAAAGTCGTTCGCCGACACGGCGGGCTTGTCCTGCGCCGCTGCGGCAGGCGCAGGTGCGGCGGCGGCAGTCGCCGCAGTTGGATCGGTCGCCGGACCGGATTGTGCCACGGCCTGAGCGCTCATGAAGACGACGCCGGAAGCAAGCAGCGCGACGGTGAGTAGGGTTCGCTTCATGACGTCACCTCCCGAACACGACGCCCGAAGGCGAATTGGAGCCGTGAATCGCCTGGTGGCAATTCGGACAGCCGCGGCTCAGGATTCGGGGGCTGACGACCGTCTGCGTCGTCGTGATGCCGACCGGCGGCTGCGACGCCACGAGCGGACCGCCGACGGCGTTGGTCAGGTCGTAGATCGTGCCGGGGTGGCCGGAGTTCGCGTGGCAGCGCTGGCAGAGATACGGCTGCATCGCGATCGTCAGGCGCGGGTGATTCGATCCGTGCGGATCGTGGCAGGTCACGCAGTTCTCGCGGACCGGCTCGTGCTCCCAGAGGAACGGACCGCGTTTCTCCGTGTGGCACTCGTAGCACTTGTCGTTCACCGAGGCGGCCGCGATCATCTTCGGCTGCGTCGAGTCGTGCGGGTTGTGGCAGTTCGAGCACTGCATCTTGCCTTCCCGCAGCGGGTGATGCGACGTGCGCTGGAACTTCGCGCGCATCTGCTTGTGGCACTGGAAGCAGGTATCGAAGTCGTTCACCGTTTTCAACTGCGACTTCGTCGACTTGTAGTTGTGGATGCTGTGGCACGAGATGCAGGTGACGTCGCGGCGATCGTGCACGCCGCCGTGCCAGTTCGTCCGCGCGCCCTTCTCGTGACAGCCGAGACACGTCGTGTTGACGTCGCTCGCCTTCAGGATCTTCAACGACGGCGTCGGGCCTTTTTCCCCGGCGCTCTTCGCCGCGAAGTGCTGGTCGACGTTCTTGTGGCAGGTGGCGCAGACCTGGGCGTTATTGGTCTGGCCGTGCGCGCTGTGCTGGAACGCCGGCGTGACGGCCCTGTCGGAATGGCAAGTCGCGCAATCGGACGCGGTCCACGCCTGGGCGAATGCCGTGCTGCCTGCGCACAGCAGCAGCGCGCCCAGCGCGATGACTAACCGGATGCAACGCATCATGATGGCCTCTCGACGGATGAGGAAACGGACTGACCCGCGAACATTGCTCTCACCCCAAGCAAGCGCGGTGCCCGCGAATTTGCCGGGAGCCCGGCAGGAATCGGACTTCAGAAGTCCGATTAGATCCTAGTACGACGGAATCTCGGCGCAGAAGGGTTTTTCAGGGCTGACGACGACTCCGTGCAGGCCCAGTCGAACCTCTTTCCTACCGTTCCTCGTCTTAGCGGTGTAACCTGTGGGGCTGTCGCAACTCTCTCTAAGGAGCCGCAGATGTCTCAATCCCAGTTCCGGACGCCGCGTGCCCGTCGGGGCTTCGTCGCCCTCGCGGTCGCATCCCTCGTTCTCCTCAGCCTGCCTTCGTCCGCGCGCGCCCAGGACATGACGAAGGAATCAGTCGCCTCGCTCAAGGCGTCCTTCATCGCTGACCTCGACAACCTCCACACGAAGTTCGTTGGGCTCGCGCAGGCGTTCCCGCAGGACAAGTACGCGTGGCGGCCGATGGAAGGCGTGCGGTCGGTGAGCGAAGTGCTCATGCTCGCCGCCATGGAAGGCTACTCGTTCATCCCGACGTCGTTCGGCGCGAAAGCCGCCGACCTGGGCAGCCGCGAAGAGGCGGCCAAGCTGCGCACGCTCTCGGACAAGGCGCAGATCATCGAGCATCTCAACAAGGGGTTCGCGCACGCGAAGAAGGAACTCGAGGCGCTCGACCCAGCGACGTTGACCGCGAAGCGCAAGGTGATGGGCCAGGATCGCTCGGCGGCCGACGTCGCGCTGTTCATCGGCGGCGACCTCCACGAGCATCTGGGTCAGATGATTGCCTACGCGCGGATGAACCACATCGTTCCGCCATGGAGTAAGTAGCCAGACGGACGTCGCAGAAGGGCGGTGGTCTGGTCACACCTGGCCACTGCCCTACTGCAAACCCGAGCACTGGCAGGCACCGTTTTCGTGTGCTGTGTTACGATTCACGACACATTCCGCCAGGCATTCCCAAGCTGACATCTCACGCTAAGTTATTTCAGAGTAAAGATTTAACTCAAATGAATGCCTTGGCAGCAACTTTGACTCTATGGGACAACATGGTTCACTACAATCCCAATATCTGGAACGCAGCTCAGGGGGTTCCTCCCCTGTGTCCCAAGTGTGGAAGTCATCGGACCGAGGTCGTCGGCCGCGCTAACGACAAGAAGACCGTCACCGTACGGTGCAACGCGTGCGGCGAGCGTTCGCAGGTGCCAATCGACAAGGTCGACACCGGGGAAAGCGAGGCCGTCGCGTAGAGGTAAGCTTTCGCGTTCTGACCTCCGAGCTTCCGCAGTCCTGCGACATCGCGGTCGTCGGCGCCGGCGCTGCCGGCCTGGCGACCGCGATTTTCATCCGCCGATCAACGTCGTCCAGCGGGGCGCGCTCGGTTCTGCTCCTCGACGGCGCCCGCAATCCCGGCGCGAAGATCCTGGTCAGTGGCGGCTCACGCTGCAACGTGACGAACGTGGCCGTGAGCGAACGCGACTTCTGGGGCGGGCGATCGACGATCGTCCGCCGAGTCCTCCGCACGTTTCCCGTGGCGGACACGGTGGCGTTCTTTCGGGAGATCGGCGTACCGCTGCACGAGGAGGCCGGCGGCAAGCTGTTCCCCGACAGCAACCGCGCGCGCGACGTGCTCGGTGCGCTGCTGCGCGAGGCTGCGGCCGGCGGCGTGATGCTCGTTGGAGGATGTCGCGTCACAGACATCGTCCGGCTGAAGCCGGACACGACGGATCAGATGACCGATGACGCGCGCTTTCGTATCGTCACCTCGCGCGGCGACCTGCGCGCGTCCGCGGTCGTGCTCGCGACTGGCGGTCAATCGCTGCCGAAGAGCGGCAGCGACGGCGCGGGCCTCGCCATCGCGGCGCGGCTCGGCCACACGATCGTGCCCACGACGCCCGCCCTGGACGCGCTGCGTCTCGACCCGTCGGATCCGCTGCATCGCACGCTTTCTGGCGTCTCGCAGGACGTCGAGCTGGCCGTGCGCGTCGACGGTGCCATCGCCATCCGATTGACCGGCGCATTGCTCTGGACGCACTTCGGCGCCAGCGGTCCGGTCGCGATGAATGCGTCACGCCACTGGCTTCGTGCCCGGATCGAGAAACGCGAGGCGTCGATCACCGTGAGCTTCTGTCCCGGCCGGCAGTTCGACGAGGTCGACGCCAGCTGGACGCGGCTCGCGGCCGGGCATCCGCGTCAATCCGTCCAGACGACGCTCGCGACCATGGTGCCGGCCGCGGTGGCGGCGGCACTGCTCGAGGCGCTCGCGCTCGATGTCCGGATCGCCCTCGCGCACCTGTCGCGCGACGCGCGGCGGCGCCTGACGCGCGCGCTCGTCGAATGGCCGCTCCCCGTCATCGGCACGCGCGGGTATCAGTACGCGGAGGCCACGGCCGGCGGCGTGGCGCTGACGGACATCAACCCGGCCACGATGGAATCGCGCGCGTGCCCGGGGCTGTATCTGGTCGGCGAGATGCTCGACGTCGACGGGCGGATCGGCGGGTTCAACTTTCAGTGGGCCTGGTCGAGCGGATTCACGGCGGGCCGTGCGCTGGGGCGATCGCGACCCTGAGCGTCGTCGAAGGGTCGCGCGACACCGTCGAGTTGGTATAGGCTGACCGGGATGTCCCGCCCCCTGCTGTTCCGCGGCTTCAAGTCGTCGCAGGAAATCCTCGAGAACGGCCTCGGCGCCCTCGAGCGCGCGGTGATGACGGTCGCCTGGGGCCGCGACGAATTCAGCGTGCGCGACGCGTGCGCCGACCTGGATTCGTCGGTCGCCTACACGACGGTCATGACGACGATGGACCGGCTCTTCAAGAAGGGTCTGCTGGCGCGCCGCAAAGAGGGCCGCGCGTTCGTGTACCGCGCGACCGCGACGAAGCGCGAGCTCGAAGGCGCCGTGGCCACTGAGCTCGTGCAGAGCCTGATCCAGCGCGACGGCAGCGAGCCGCTGCCCGTGCTGTCGTCGCTCGTGGACGCCGTGTCGGATCGCGACCGCGCGCTGCTCGACGAGCTCGAGCGCCTGATTCGCGAGAAGCGCCGCGCGATACGGAGCGCTGAATGACCGAGACCTTCGTCCTGCGTGGCGCGGCGCTCGCGCTCGCCTGGTTCGTCCTGCTGAATCTCGTCTCCAGCGCGGCGATCGCCCGCGTCGCGGGCGTGCTCGCCACCCGAGGCGGCTCGAGATCGGCGGCGTACTGGTTCGGGCTCCGCCTCTTCCCCGCAGCCGTGGCCGCCGCGTTCGTCGCCGCCGTGTTTGTTCCGTCGTACTGGATGTACGAGCCGCGGGAGTACGGCGAGGGGTTCGACGTCAGCCTCGCGATGCTCGCGATCGCGGCGGCCGCCGTCATCGCTGCCGCCGCCCTGCGCGGCCTGACGGCCTGGTGGCGGGCCTCGCGTCGCGTGCGGGCGTGGATGCGAACGGCCGAGCCACTGTCCCTGGCGGGCGCGAATATCCCGGCCTATGTGATCGACATCGATGCGCCGTTGATGGCGCTCGCCGGCATCTGGCGGCCGCGGCTGATCGTCGCGCGGGGACTGATCGACGCGCTGACGCCCGAAGAACTCGCCGCGAGCATCGCGCATGAAGCCGGACACCGGCGCGCGTGGGACAACCTGAAGCGGCTCGCGATGCGTTCCGCGCCGGACTTTCTGCCGGCGACCGCGGCCGCGCGGACGCTCGAGCGGCGCTGGGCATCGGCGGCCGAGCACACGGCGGATCGCCTCGCGGGCCGCGACAGCACGCACACGCGCTGCGCGCTCGCCTCGGCGCTCGTCAAGGTCGCGCGGCTCACGCCGCTGCCTGCCGTCGCCGGCGAGCCGATCAGCACGTTCGTCGGCGGCGGAGAGATCGTCTCGCGCGTCGAGCGCCTGCTCGACGATCGCGCCCTGACGTCGCCGACGCGCGGTGCGTCGCCGCGCCGCTGGATGGGCGCGGCCGTCATGATCGTGGCCGCCGGCGTGGCCTACGCGCCGCTGCTGCGCGCGGTCCACGCCGCGACGGAAATCCTCGTCCATACCTTGCCGTGACCGCCGGGGCCGATCCCGATCGCGAGCCACAGCAACTGGGCGGCGGCCGCACGTCGATCGCGCTCTTCGCGTTGATCGCCGTCCTGATGGCGACGGATCTGACGATCGAGTACCGGATCAAGAACGAGCCGTTGAGTCTGCAGGGCTTCGAGCTGTGCATCTTCGTGCTCGCGCTGGCCGGCTTCGCCTTTCACTGGTGGCAGATGGTCGCAGCTCGCCGGCGGTCTCATCAGCTCGATCGCGCGCTGGCCGAGGCGCGCGCGGAAGTGACGCGCTGGAGCGCCGACGCCAAACGGTGGAACCAGGAAGCGCAGGACGTGCTGCTGGGACTCGGCCAGGCGATCGATCGCCAGTTCGACCGCTGGGGCCTGACGCCGGCCGAACGGGAGGTTGCGCTGCTCCAGCTCAAGGGGCTGCGACACAGGGCAATCGCCGAATTGAGACACACCAGTGAACGCACCGTGCGCCAGCAGGCGCTGGCCGTCTACCGCAAGTCCGGCCTCAGCGGGCGCAGCGATCTCGCCGCTTTCTTCCTCGAAGATCTCCTGCTCCCGGCGTCGAGTACGTCGTCTGACGTACGCGAATCCGTCAGTTGAGCGATAGCAATCCTGGGCCAGTTCGCTAGAATCGCCGTCTCAACTCGCACAATCCCACCACGCAAGGAGTGAACGTCATGCGCAAGGCAATCGCAGTGCTGGCATTGGCCGCTCTCGCGGCGGCAAGTCCCGCCCGGGCTCAGGAGCTCTACAAGTTCTCGAAGGAGATCGCCGTCGGCGGCGAAGGCGGCTGGGACTACCTCTCCATCGACGCCCCGGCCCACCGGCTCTACGTCGCGCACGCCACGAAGGTCGTCGTCATCGACACACAGGCCGGCAAGGTCGTCGGCGAGATTCCCGACACGCCGGGCGTCCACGGTTTCGCCATCGCGGCCGACCTCGGCCGCGGCTTCTCCAGCAACGGCCGCGAGAACAAGGTCAGCATCGTCGACCTCAAGACGCTGAAGCTGATCCAGAAGGTGGACACGGGCGAGAACCCGGACGCGATTCTCTACGAGCCGTCGAAGAAGGAGGTCTGGGCGTTCAACGGCCGCGGCAAGTCGGCGACCGTGATCGACGCGCAGAGCGGCAAGGTCGTCGCGACGATTCCGCTCGAGGGCAAGCCCGAGACTGGCCAGGCCGACCCCAAGGCCGGCAAGGTCTACGTGAATATGGAAGATCTCAACGTCGTCAAGGAGATGGACATCGCGACGCACAAGGTGACCGCGACGTGGCCCATCGCGCCTGGCGAAGGCGCGACGGGGCTGGCGTTCGATGCCGCGACGCACCGCCTGTTCGTCGCCTGCGACAAGTACATGGTCATGATGGACAGCACGAACGGCAAAGTCGTCTACACCGTGCCGGCCGGCGAAGGCGTGGACGCGGCCGCGTTCGATCCCGGCACGAAGCTCGCGTTCGCGTCCGCCGGTGAGACCGGCATCGTGACGATCGCGCACGAGGACTCGGCGTCGCTGCTGAAAGTCGTGCAGACGCTGAAGACCCGCCAGGGCGCGCGGACGATGACGCTGGATCCGCTGACGCACGCGATCTACCTCGCGACGACGGACTACGAGCCGCGGCCCGCAGGCTCGAAGGAGCGGCCAAAGGCCGTCGCCGGCACGTTCCGCGTGCTCGTCTACACGATGACGAAATGAGCCGGCTCATGCGTCGCGGCATTATTACTCCCGGGGCCCCTGTCCCCGGGTGGGCAGCTCTACTCCTGATCGCCGGTCTCGCCGTCGCGGGGCCGGCGGTCGGCGCTGCATCCGCGCAGCCGCCGGCTGCGCGTGTGGACAACGTCCAGGCGCAGCCTGCCGGCGTGGACAACGTTCCGCTCACGCTGCAGGCGGCACTCGCCCAGGCGCGCGTGAACAGTCAGCAGTTCCGCGCGGCGCAGGCGGCGTCGCAGCTCGCGGTCGAAGATCGCAAGCAGGCGTTCGGCGCGCTGCTGCCGTCCGTCAGCGAGTTCAGCCAGTACATCTACACGCAACCCAACGGGACGCCGTCCGGTATCTGGGTCGCCAACGACGGTCCGAACATCTACAACACGTGGCTGACCGTGCACGGCGATCTGTTGTCGCCGGGCAAGTGGGCGGAGTACAAGAGCGCGGCCGCGGCCGAAGCGGTCGCGCGCGCGAAGGCCGACGTCGCGATCCGCGGGCTCGTCGTCGCCGTCGTGCAGAACTTCTATGCCCTCGTCGCCGCCGATCGCAAAGCCACGAACGCCCGCCAGGGTCTGCAGGAGGCGCAACAGTTCCTCGTCATCACGCAGCGGCAGGAAGCCGGCGGCGAAGTCGCGCACTCCGACGTGGTCAAGGCGCAGATTCAGCAGCAGCAGCGTCAGCGCGACGCGCAGGAGGCGGAACTCGTCGCGCTCAAGGCGCGCCTGGCGCTATCCGTGCTCGTGTTTCCGGATTTTCGGGAGTCGTTCACGGTCGTCGACGATCTGCTGGACGTCGCGGCCCTGCCATCACTCGACGACGTCAAGGTAAAGGCGACTGGCGCGAGTCCTGATCTGAAGGCGGCCGAAGCCACGGTGCAGCAGGGCCAGTCCGAGGTCGGCGTCGCGCGCGGCGGCATCCTGCCGTCGGTGTCGTTCGACTACTTCTACGGCATCAACGCGAATCAGTGGGCCATCACCAATCCTGATGGCGATCGCCTGCTCGGATCCGTCGCGCAGGTGCAGTTGTCGGTACCCCTGTGGAGCTGGGGCGCCACACAAAGCAAGGTCCGGCAGGCGCAACTGCGCGTGCAACAGGCGAAGGCCGACCTCACGCTGACCCAGCGGCAGTTGCTCGCGAACGTGAGCACGTTCTACGGCGAGGCGCAGGTGGCGCGCGATCAGGTCGCGACGCTGCGCACATCGCTCGATCTGTCGACGGAGAGCCTGCGGTTGACGCTGCTTCGGTATCAGGCGGGCGAAGTGTCGGTCCTCGAGGTCGTCGACGCGCAGACCACGCTCATCGAGGCGCGCAACGCCTACGACGATGGGCTCGTGCGGTATCGCGTCGCGCTGGCGGCGCTGCAAACGTTAACGGGGACGCTTTAGTTATGCGCACACATTACACAGGTCCGGCTAAAGCCGGACGCCACGTACTCCTCATCGCGGCGCTGGCGGTCACGCTCGTCGCGTGCGGCAAGAAAGAAAAGGAAGCGGAGGTCGTCGCGCCCGTGCGCGTGGCGCCCGCCGTCAAGGGGAGCATCCGGTTGATCGTCAACGCGGACGCGGTCCTGTTTCCGCGCGACCAGGCCAACGTAATGTCCAAGATCGGCGCGCCCGTGCGCCGCGTGCTGGTCAATCGCGGCGATCGCGTCAAGGCCGGACAGGTGCTCGCCGAGCTCGAAAATCGCGACCTGATGGCCGCCGCGCAAGAGAGCAAGGGCCAGTGGGCGCAGGCCGAATCGAATCTCCGCACGACGACGTCGTCGGCCGTGCCTGAGCAGGTGATGAAAGCGCAGACAGACGTCGAGGCGGCTCGCGACGGTCTCGACGCCGCGAAGAAGCTGCTCGACTCGCGGCAGCAGCTCTTCAAGGACGGCGCGCTGGCGCGCAAGCAGGTGGACGAGGCGCAGGTCGCGTACACGCAGGCGAAGGGCCTGTTCGAAACCGCGCAGCAGCATCTGCAGGCGTTGCAGAGCGTCGCGAAGGACGAGCAGATCAAGACCGCGGGGGCGCAGGTCGACGCCGCGAAGGGCCACTACGAGAACGCGCAGGCGCAGGTGGACTACGCCCAGGTGCGCAGTCCCATCAACGGCGTGATCACCGATCGTCCTGTCTATCCCGGTGAGATGGTCAATCCCGGATCGCCGCTCGTGACGGTGATGGACGTCTCGAAGGTCGTCGCGCGCGTCAACCTTGGACAGGACCAGGCGAAGAACATCAAGGTCGGCGCCGAAGCGACGGTGACGCCCGCCGACGGCGGCGAGCTGGTGCCGGGCAAGGTGACGATCGTGAGCCCGGCGACCGACGCGAACAGCACCACGATTCAGGTGTGGGTCGAGGTCGACAACGCGGAGGGCCACTTGCGCGCCGGCGAGTCCGTCCACGTCTCGATCATCGCGGCCACGGTCGACGGCGCGACGCTGGTTCCCACCGCGGCCGTCCTGCCCAACGACGAAGGCGAGACGATCGTTCTCGTCGTGGACGACAAGAGCATCGCGCACGAGAAAGTCGTCCAGGTCGGCCTGCGCGAGCCGGAGATGGTGCAGATCATCGCGGGCCTCGACGTCGGCCAGCGCGTGATCTCGTCCGGCGGCCTCGGGCTCGAGGACAAGAGCAAGGTCCGCATCATGAAACCCGGCGAGAAGAAGCCCGGCGAAAAAGACGAAGCCGACGAGGACAAATGAGCGGATCTCCTGGGAATAGTGCCGCGGGCGGCGTGAGCAGCGCCCACTGGACCGCCAAGCACGGCAAGCCGATCATCTTCGTCATTCTCACGCTCGTCGCCGCCGGCATCTACCTCGCGACGACGATTCCCGTCGCCGTCTTTCCCGAAGTCGACTTCCCGCGCATCGTCGTCGGCGTGGACAACGGCGTCGCGCCGATCGATCAGATGCAGGTCACGGTGACCAAGCCGATCGAGGAGGCGCTCAACACCGTGCAGGGCCTCGAGCGCGTGCAGTCGATCACGAGCCGCGGGTCGAACGAGATCGATCTGTTCTTCTCGTGGAAAGTCGACATGTTCCAGACGCTCGAGCGCGTGAACGCGGCGCTCGCGCGCGTGCAGCCCGAGCTGCCCCCGACGGCGAAGGTCACCGCGAATCGCCTGACGTTCGCCGCGTTTCCGATCATGGGCTACAGCCTGACGTCGGACACGGTGCCGCAGACACGGTTGTGGGAGCTCGCGACCTACGATCTGAAGCCGCGGCTGAATCGCATGACCGGCGTCTCGACGGTCGTCGTGCAGGGCGGACAGGAGCCGGAGTTCGAAGTCCGCGTGGATCCCGCCAAGCTGCTGCAGACGCAGATCACGGTGCCCTCGCTGCTCGACGCGATCGGGCGCAGCAACCTGATCGACTCGCCCGGTCTCTTCGAGCACAACCATCAGCTCGTGCTCAGCCTGGTCAGCGGCCAGGCGCGCACCCTGGAAGAGATCTCGAACATCGTCGTCAAGACGACGGCGTCGGGCGCGCCGATCCGGATCGGCGACGTCGCGAAGGTGTCGCCGTCGGTGAAACCGGTCTACGTGGCCGTCACCGCCAACGCGAAGCGCGCGGTCCTGCTCAACGTGTTCCGCCAGCCGGACAGCAATACCGTCACGGTGGCGGACGCCGTGCACGGCGAAATCGATCAGATCCGGAAGGAACTGCCGAAGGGCGTCGAGCTCCAGCCGTTCTACGATCAGTCCGATCTCGTCAACGACTCCATCAAGAGCGTGCGCGACGCCGTGATTCTCGGCCTCGTACTCGCGTCGTTGATCATGGTGCTGTTCCTTCGCGACTGGGGCACGTCGCTCGTCGCGGGCCTGGTGATCCCGGCGACGCTCGCCGTCACGTTCATCATGCTGCGGATGCTCGGCGAGAGCTTCAACCTGATGACGCTCGGCGGGCTCGCCGCTGCCGTCGGCCTCGTGATCGACGATGCGATCGTCGTCGTCGAGAACATCGTCATGCACCGGGACTCGGGGCAGAGCCGCGCGGACGCGATTCGCAGCGCCATCAACGAGATTCGCGTGCCGCTCGTCGGCTCGACGATCACGCCCATCGTCGTGTTCCTGCCTTTGATTTCGATCACCGGCGTGACCGGTACGTTCTTCAAGGCGCTCGCGGTCACCGTGGGCGTGGCGCTCCTGACGTCGCTCGCGCTCGCGCTCACGTGGACGCCGACGCTCAGCCACTACTTCCTCCGTAATCCGCAATCCGCAACCCGGAATCCGCAGTCAGAATCCGGCCACGGAGGTGTCCCGCCGTGGCTGATGAACATCTACGAGCGCGTCCTCAAGACGACGCTCGAGCGGCCGGTGTACTTAATCGTGGGCAGCCTCGCCGTCGTGCTCGCCGCGTACGGCGGCTACCGCTTGCTCGGCAGCGACCTGCTGCCGGAAATGGACGAAGGCGGCTTCATCCTCGACTACATCATGCCGGCCGGCTCCTCGCTGGCCGAGACCAACGCCGTCATCACGACCGTCGAGCAGATTCTGCGGGCGACGCCGGAAGTCGAGAGCACGTCGCGGCGCACCGGCCTGCAGCTCGGCCTCGCGACCGTGACCGAGGCGAACACGGGCGACATCGCCGTCAAGCTCAAACGCGATCGCCGGCGCGCGGGCGACGAGGTGATCTCTGAAGTGCGCGAGAAGCTGCGCACGCGCGTGCCGATGCTCGACGTCGAGTTCGTCCAGCTGCTGCAGGACATGATCGGCGACCTGACGAGCGCCCCCGAACCGATCGCGATCAAGCTGTTCTCGCAGGATCCCGCGCTGCTCAAGGTGTGGGCGCCGCAACTCGGCGACGCGATCAAGAAGATCCCGGGCGTCGTGGACGTCCTCAACGGCATCGAAAACACGATCAGCGGACCCGCGACGATGTTCAAGGTCGATCAGGCGATGGCGGCGCGCGCGGGATTCACGCCGCAGGAAATCGAGCTCGACGTCAGCGCGATCCTGCAGGGCGAGCCGGCGCCGACGCCGGTCGTGATGAACGACCGCGCCTACACGATCCGCGTGCGCTTCCCCGAATCCACGCGGGCGTCCGTGGACGCGATCCGCAACACGCTGCTCGTCAGCTCGAGCGGCCACACCGGCACGCTCGGCACGCTGGCCAGCGTCGAAGAGATTCCCGGCCAGACCGAGGTCCGGCGCGAGAACCTGCAGCGCAACGTGACCGTCACCGCGCGGCTCGAGGACGTCGACCTCGGCACGGGCATCGCCGCCGTCAAGAAGACGATCGAGGATCTGCACATGCCATCCTCGATTCGCGTCCGCTTCGGCGGCGGTTACGAGGAGCAGCAGAAGTCGTTCGGCGACCTGCTCGTCGTGCTGGTCATCGCGGTGCTGCTCGTGTTCACGGTGTTGTTGTTCGAATTCGGCGGCTTCGCCGCGCCGATCGCGGTCATCGCATCAGCCCTTCTGTCGACGATCGGCGTGTTCGCCGCGCTGCTGATCACGCGGACGACGTTCAACCTGTCGTCCTTCATGGGCCTGATCATGGTGATCGGCATCGTCGCGAAGAACGGCATTCTGCTGCTGGACGCGGATCAGCGGTTCCGCGCCGAGGGGATGGCGCCGGAGGACGCGATGATTCGCGCGGGCGAGCGCCGGCTGCGGCCGATCATGATGACCGCGCTGGCGACGGTCGCCGGCATGATCCCGCTCGCGCTCGGCTGGGGCGCTGGCTCACAGATGCTGCAGCCGCTCGCGATCGCCGTGATCGGCGGAATTCTCGCGTCGATGATCCTGTCGCTGGTGATAACTCCCGCGGTCAATTTCTATCTCGCGGGAAAGTAGGACGAATTGGGTAGGTGAGTAATTGGGTAGGTGAGTAATTGGGTAGGTGAGTAATTGGGTAGGTGGGTAATTGAGTAGATGGGTAATTGCTGCGAAGCGATTACCCAATTACCCAACTACTCACTTACCCAATTGAATCGCGCGCTACGCCTCTTTCTTTTTCTTCACTGCGCGCTTCCGAGTCGGCGTCTTGTGAGGCGCCGGCTCGTTGGTGGCCTGCAGCGTGACGAGCCTGGTCGCGAACGTGCGGCGACCGTGCTCGTCGAAATCAATCACCGTGTGGTGCTCGTTGACCTCGACGAGCGTGCCGGCCCCGTACGTGGGTTGAACGACACGGTCGCCTTTCGACCAGTTCTTCATGAAGTATCCCTAATGCGAGCGTGAGGCGCGCTTACCAGCGCGGTTCGCGACGTCCGCCGCCGCCGCCGCCGCCGCGGTTGCCGCCGTAGCCGCCGCCGCCGCCGCCGAATCCGCCCTCCGGTTTCGGCCGCGCCTCGTTCACGGTCAGCGCGCGTCCGCCGAGCTGGTACTGATTCAGCTCCGTGGCCGCCTTCTGCGCCTCTTCGTCGGTCGCCATTTCGACGAACGCGAAGCCGCGAGCCCGGCCGGTCGCGGCGTCGCGCATGACGCGGACCGACTCCACGTTGCCGGCTTTGCTGAACAGCTCCTGCAGCTCAGCTTCACCGGTCGTGTAAGGAAGATTCCCGACGTAAAGCCTTCGACCCATCTCACTCTCCTCGTTCGCACCAGGCGGCTAACGCGCGCTCGATGCCATCACCGAAGGTGGCTGCGCGTCGGCTAAGCAATTGCGTGGAGGGAGCGAGTCGGAACGGAGGCTCGATCGGCTCTCGGCGCGGGCGAAGCTGGCAGGCCTAACCACCAAACGCCGCGTAGTCTATCAACCGGACCCCGTACGTGCAAGTCGTCAGATGGGGCGGGGGTAGGTGACCGATGCCCCTGTCGCTAGAGTCAGTTGCGGTTACTGACCGGCCTGAGTTAACTGTCACAATTTGTCCCGCGATCGTGACCGTCCCGATCCGGGCGGCGCCCGTCCTCCGGTCGCCGCGACCAGCAGCGCAGTCTGCGATCGCGTCGTGGAGCAGGCGTCCTGATCGATCGGGGCCATCAAGCACTGTGATGTACGCGTAGTCGTTGCCTCTGACGTTCCAGGACGTGCAGATCGTGGATACCGCGAGCGTCACGGTCGCGCCCTCGACTGCCCACGTTGACGCTGGAGGGAGAGACGGTGACGCCGCACTGCGTCTGGTTGACGGTGAACGAGGCGCTTCCCGCGGCGACGACGCTGCTCCGCGCGCCGGTCGATGCTGCGCGTCAGACACTCTTCACGCGCGGCCTCGCGATTTGCGGCGAGCTTCCTCGCGATCAACGAAGCCGCGTGTCGGAGCGTGCAATAATCGAACCGCTTGAATCCGCGTCTTGGCTCCGAACGGCTGCTCGATTCCCCCGCGCTCCACGGGGAACGGATCGGCGTGGTCTGCAACCCCGCATCGGTCGACCACGAGCTGCGCCACGTCGCTGACCGTCTCTTCACGCACGCCGGTGCGAAGCTGACGGCGATCTTCGGTCCGCAGCACGGCTTCCGGTCCGACGTGCAGGAGAACATGATCGAGACCGGCCACGCGATCGACGACATCCGTCGCGTGCCGGTCTACTCGCTCTACAGCGAGACGCGCGAGCCGACCGCCGAGATGCTCCGCGACGTCGACGTCCTCGTCATCGATCTGCAGGACGTCGGCACGCGCATCTACACCTACATCTACACGATGGCCAACTGCCTTGTCTCTGCCCGCAAGCACGGCAAGAAGGCGATCGTCTGCGACCGGCCGAATCCGATCGGCGGCGTCGCCGTCGAAGGACCGATGCTCGTCAAGGGCTTCGAATCGTTCGTCGGCCTCTATCCGATACCGATGCGGCACGGGATGACGATCGGGGAGCTCGCGCGCCTGTTCAACGACGAGTTCGGCATCGGCGCGGACCTCGACGTGGTCGCGATGGAAGGCTGGCACCGCGAGATGTACTTCGACGCGACCGGCGTGCCGTGGGTCCTGCCCTCGCCGAACATCCCGACGCTCGACAGCGCGATCGTGTATCCGGGCACTGTGCTGTTCGAAGGGACGAACGTGTCAGAAGGCCGCGGCACCACCCGCCCGTTTGAACTTATCGGCGCGCCGTGGGTCACGGGCGAGCACTTCGCCGACGCGCTCAATCGGCTCGATCTGCCCGGCGTCCGGTTCCGTCCCGTCGTCTTCGAGCCGACGTTCCACAAGCACGCGAGGGTCGCCTGCGGCGGCTGTCAGATCCATGTGCTCGATCGAACGGCGTTTCGTCCGGTCGAAACGGGCGTGGCGCTGCTCGAAGCGTTCCGCGCGGCCGGACGCGAGCAGTTCGCGTGGAGAGAGCCACCGTACGAGTACGAGGCGACGAAACCGCCGATAGATATTCTCGCTGGATCGTCGGCGTTGCGCGAGGCCATCGAAGCCGGAGTCTCGGCTGCGGAGATCGCCCGATCCTGGCAGGAGTCTGTGGGAGCGTTCGAGAAGACGCGGCAGAGGTTTCTGCTCTACTGACGATGAATTGACAACCCAATTCACCCTCGTGTCTTGGCTATCCCCGGCGCGGCACTCTCCTGCGCAATCGGGGACTCGAGGTGATGCTCGACGAGATGCGCCTGCAGCTGCGCGAACGCATCGGCCGGCGTGTCGGCGTAATGCAGCAGCTCGATATCGTGTTCCGCGATCGCGCCCCACTCCGCCATCGGCCTGAAGTTCAGAATCGGCTCCCAGTACTCGCGCCCGTACAGCACGACGCCGATCTGTTTCGACAGCTTGTCGGTCTGCACCAGCGTGAGGATCTCGAACAGCTCGTCGAGCGTGCCGAAGCCCCCAGGAAAAATCACCAGCGCCTTGGCCAGGTACGCGAACCAGAACTTGCGCATGAAGAAATAGTGGAACTCGAAGTGCAGGCCTTCGGTGATGTACGGGTTCGCGCCCTGCTCGAACGGCAGCCGGATGTTGAGGCCGATCGTCTTCCCGCCCGCCTCGCGCGCGCCGCGGTTGGCGGCTTCCATGATGCCCGGCCCTCCGCCCGACGTGACGACGAAGCGATGGTTGTCGGACTGGAGCGACACGGTCCAGGCCGTCAGCAGCCGTGCGAGCTCGCGGGCTTCTTCGTAGTAGCGCGCCCACTCGACGGCGCGCCGGCTCTTGGTCAGCTCGCGCTGGTAATGATCGTCGGCGTCGCGCACGCCGCGCGCCCGCAGCGTCCGCAGCGCGCGCTCGGCCCGCTCGCGGCTGTCGATCCGCGCGGACCCGAAAAAGACGACCGTGTCCTGGATCTTCTGATCCTTGAATCGCCGAAGCGGCTCGAGGTACTCCGACAGAATGCGGATCGGCCGCGCCTCGTTGCTCTCGAGAAACTCGGGGTACAGGTACGCGAGCGGCTGCTGAGACATAAGGATGACTTTACCATCTGGACGAATTGGGTCATCTGGTCATCTGGTTATTGAGTCAGTGGGAGGGGTCGGCCACGGACCAAGTCCCAATGACCAAATCCCAATGACCAGATCCCAATGACCAATTCACCAGATGACTCAGTGACCAAATTCGTCGCGTGAGTTATCATCGCGTCTTTGCGAGGAGTTCCTTCCGCATGAGCCGAGCATCGCAGCGACGCGTCTTCTTTATGCTCTCCACGGCCCTCGCCCTCGCGGGGTTGATCACGTTCCGCACCGAGGCGCAGCAGTCGGCCGCGACGCCTGCGATTCATGCGAAGGTGGCGCGCCGCCTCGTCATCAAGAACGCGATGGTGATCTACGGCAACGCCAAGCCGCCGTACGGCCCGGTGGACATCGTCGTGCAGGACGGCCTCATCTCCTACATCGGATCCAGCGCCAGCGTCGTCGCGAACGCGGGCCGCCAGACGACCGACGCCGTCATCGATGCCGCCGGCAAGTACGTCATGCCCGGCATCGTCAACGCGCACATGCACTGGCACGAGGAGCGGCAGGCCGGCATCCCGCAGCCGATTCAGTACGAACGCAATCTGTACCTCGCGGCCGGCGTCACGACCGTTCGCGAAGTCGGGGGCGATTTCGACAAGTCCAAGCAATGGCAGGCCGAGAGCAACGCGCACTCGATCGTCGCGCCGCGGATCCTGGTCTACCCGTTCGTCAGCAAGGGCCGCACCGGATCGCCGAACGAGATCCGCCAGTGGATCCGCGACATCAAGCAGCGCGGCGCCGACGGCCTCAAGATCATCGGCGTCGATCGCGATCAGCTCGAAGCGATCATGGACGAAGCGCACCGGCTCGGGCTGCGCACGGCCACGCACATCGCGGTCGAAGAGACGACGGCGAAGGACTTCATCGAGCTGGGCGTGAATTCGATCGAGCACTTCTACGGCGTCGCGGACGCGGCGCTGCGCGGCATCCAGAACTTCCCGCCCGACATGAACTACTCGAACGAGATCCACCGCTTCGGCCGCGCGGGCGAGCTCTACGCGCAGGCCGATCCGGAGCGACTGCACAAGATCATCGACATGATGGTCGAGAAGCACGTCGCGTGGGATCCGACGTTCTCGATCTACGAAGCGAGCCGCGATCTCACTCGCGCGCAGGGGCAGCCGTGGTTCAAGGACTACCTGCACCCGTCGATGGAGGAGTACTTCCGTGGCGCGATGGACAACCACGGCTCGTACTTCTTCGGCTGGACCTCGACGCAGGAAGCGAAGTGGCGCCAGCAGTACCGGATCTGGATGGACGCGGTCCGCGAGTTCGCGAGCAAGGGCGGCCTCGTGACGACCGGCGACGACGCCGGGTACATCTATTCAATGTACGGCTTCGGCATCTCGCGCGAGCTCGAGCTGCAGGAAGAAGCCGGGTTCCAGCCGCTCGAGGTCATCGAGCACGCGACGTGGAACGGCGCGAAGCTGCTCGGCATGGAAGACAAGCTCGGCAAGGTCCGCGAGGGCTTCATCGGCGATCTCCTGGTCGTCAACGGCAACCCGCTCGAGAATCTGAAGCTGCTCAACCCGTACGGCACCGACGTGATGCTGATCAACGGCAAGCCAGCGCCGAACTACTCGCCGATCGCGATCGGCGATCGCGTGGAGAACACGCACGGCGGCGGCATCGAGTGGACCATCAAGGACGGCATCCCGTACCACGTGCCGACGCTGATGCGAGAGGTCAAGGACATCGTGGCTCGCGCTCGGGCACAGCGCGTCAAGACGACGGCACAATGACGCGCATGAATCTGGTCATCGAGTCATCTGGTTATCTGGTCATTTGATTGGCCAATTGACTCACGCAATGACTCGATAACCAGATGACTCGATGACCAAATTAGGCCTAGACATCTCGGCCGTTATTTCCGCGCCTCCGGGCATCGTCCTCAAAGCGTTCTTCGACGCCGAGGCGCTGCAGGCGTGGTGGCAGGTCGGCCATTCCGTGACGACCCCGCGCACGCTCGGGCCGTATGCGGTCGAATGGGCGCCGACGGATTTCCGCGACGACGTCCTCGGCCGTCTCGGCGGCGTGCTGCGCGGCACGGTGATGGAGTTTCATCCCGGCCAGGGTTTTCTCGTCGCTGACGTGTTCTGGCTGCCGCCCGATGGCGACCCGATCGGGCCGATGGCGCTCGAGGTCAGCGTGCAGGCTGAAGGCGCCGGCACCCGAATCCGCGTCACGCAGACCGGCTACGAAGAAGGACCGCGCTGGCGGCGGTACTACACCGTGATCGGTCAGGGCTGGGAAAGAGCGCTGGGAGGGATGAAGAACCTGTTGGAAAAGTGAAAAGAGAGAACTTAAAACAGAAAAGGGGAACACTCTCCCGCTTCACCTTTCAGTTTTCAGTTTTCTGTTTTGACTTTCTCGACCGAATGATCAGGTACCCCAGCGTCGCGCCGATCGCGACGGCGCCGGCGACGATCGCGACGCCCGTGTAGGTCACGGGGCCCGGCGGCGCGGGCACCCGCCGGCGTGCGGTATCCGTCGTCGCGCGGCGCCTGAGCAGTTCGAGCTTTAGGCTCTCCCCGCCCTGCGTCATCGCCCAGCGGTGGTTCGCTTCGAAGATCGGCTTCAGCAGAAACGACAGGTTCTTCAGCAGCGGCTTCTCGACCCGCAGGCGCCAATCGTACGTGACGTCGACGAACGCGCCGTCCTGCTCGAACGTCCAGACGCCGCGACCGTTGAAGTCGCCGGATGCGACGATGGTGAACCCGTTCGGATAGTCCGAGCCGACGACCTCGAACTCCCACCTGATCGTGTACGGAAGCCAGCCCTTCGTGACGAGCGCGACGCGGCGGCCGAGACCGCGCGCGTCCGGCGGCGCGATCTCCTGCACGTCGAGATACACCGACGGCCACCAGCGCGGAAGCTCGAGCGGGTCGCCGAGGACGTCGGCGACTTCGCCGCACGTCCCCTCGATGCGCCAGCGAGAGACGAAGACGTAGTCGGTGGCGCTGCTCACAGACCGGGCGCAGCCGTCGGCTTGCCGTCGAGATCGAGGAACGTGATGTTCGTGTACGCGCCGAGCTGATCCTTGACCTTCGCCCAGTCGCCGACGATCGCGATGACGGAGTTCTCGGACCCGAGGAGCGCGGATGCCGCGCCCTTTACCTGGTCGGGCGTGACCGCGGCGATCTTCGCGCGGTACGTCTCCGTGTAGTCCTTCGGGAGGCCGAACACGTAGACATTGTTCAATGTCGCGGCTAGGCCGGCCTGCGTCGCGGTCTGGACGGGGAACAGACCGCGCAGGTACGACTTGCCGCCCTGCAGCTCGTCGCCGTCGCTGCCCTCGGCACGGAACTTGTCGATCTCCTTGAAGACCTCCGTCAGCGTCGCGCCGGTGACTTCGTTCCTGACGTCGGCGGTGAAGCGGTAGAAACCCGCGTCCGCAAAGCCGGTCAGCGCGGACCCCGGTGAATACGTGTAACCCTTTTCCTCTCGAATGTTCCGGATGATGCGCGAGTTGAACGCGCCGCCGAAGATCGAGTTGCCGAGCGACAGCTCGTACCAGCGCGGATCGCCGCGCCTGATCGCGAGGTTGCCCATCGCGATGGACGACTGGATGCTGTTCGGCCGCTGGATGAAGTACACGTGCCGGCCCGTCGTCGCGGGTGGAGCGGCGAACGCCGGCTTCGGCACGTCGCCTTTCGCCCACGCGCCGAACGACTTCTCCACCGCGGCGATCATCGCGTTCGGTTCCACCGCGCCGACGATGATGATGAACGCGTTGTTGGGGCGGTAGTGATCGCGGTGGAACGCGACGAGCCTGTCGCGATCGATCGCCTGAAGCGTCGCCTCCGTCTCGCTCGTCCTCGCGTACGGATGATTGCCGAACAGCGCACGCCGGAATTCACGGTTGGCGAGAAACTGCGGCGACGACTTGTTCTGCGCCGCGGTCTGCATCCGCTGCTGCTTCAAGATCGCGATCTCGTCGGCCGGAAGCGTGGGGTTCATCGCGACGTCGGCGACCAGATCGATCAGGCGCGGCGCGAACTCCGCCAGGCCGCGGACCGACAGCGACGAATAGTCCTGCGAGACCTGCGACGACAACGAGCCGCCCATGCCGAAGACGTCCTTGCGAATTTCCCGGCTCGTGCGCGTCTTCGTCCCTTCCTGAATCGCGTCGGCCGTGAAGTTCGCGAGGCCGGTGAGATCGGCGGGATCGCTCGAGTACCCTGACAGGACGGTCAGCGTGATCGAGAGTTTCGGAATCGCGTCCTGCCGGGCGACGATCACGCGCAGCCCGTTGGGCAGCGTCCGCTCGACGCGCGGCGCCAGCTGGAAGGGCCGCTCAGGCCCGACGGTTGGACGTTCCTGCGCCACCACAGGCGCGGCGAGCATCAACGCACTCAGCACCCCGCACCCGGCACCCCGCACGGCACCCAGCACCCGGCACCCAGCACCCAGCACCCTCACTTGGCACCACCTTCCGGCCGGCGATCGATCGACGTGCGGTTCGCGGGCACGAGATACTTCTTCGCCGCCTGCTGAACATCGTTCGCCGTCACCTTCTCGAGATCCGCGAGTATCGTGTTGATGCGATTGGGGTCGTCGTCGTAAAGCGCCAGCGCGGCCAGCAGGTCCGAACGGCCGAAGCCCGGGATGCCGCCTCCTTCGAGGTTCTCGAGGAACGACGATCGGAAATTCACCTTTGCCTGTTTCAGTTCGTCCGCCGTGATGCCGTGTTCCTGAATCGCGTTGATGACCTTGTCCACGACCTTGATGACATCGTCGCCTTTGAGGTCCGGGCGGTAGTCGACGCGAAACGTATAGAGCATCGGGCCGTTGTAGTCCCAGTTGTTGCCGAGTCCGTAGTTGAACCCACCGGAGACGTCCGACGCGATCTGGTTCTCCTTGATGAGCGCCTGATACATCTTGGCGCTTTCGTCGCTGACGAGCAGCGGGTCGAGCAGCGACAGCGCGAAGAAGTCCTTCGTCATCCGATCCGGCAGGTGATAGCCGAACGCGAGCGCGGGCGTGCGCGCGAGCTTGTCGCTTTCGGAGAATGCTTTCTCTTTCGTCTGCGGCGGCTCCTTGATGTCCGGCCGCGCCGGCGGCTGCCGCTGAGGAATGCCGCCGAAGTGTTTCTCGGCGAGCTTCATCACCTCGTCGACCGTCGCGTCGCCCGTGACGACCAGGACGGCGTTGTTCGGCGCGTAGTACGTGTTGAAGAAGTTCTTCACGTCGTCGATCGTCGCAGCCTGGATCTCGGTGAGGTCGCCGTAGAAGTTGTGCGCGTTGTACCAGTTCGTGTTCGCCTTCTGCGGCAGGCCGAGCCACTCGAACGCGCCGTACGGCTGGTTGAGCACGTTCACGCGGACTTCTTCCGAGACGACGTCCTTCTGGTTCTGCAGATTTTCTGGCGTGATCTTGAGCGATCGCATCCGGTCCGCCTCGAGCCACATCGCGACCTCGAGCGCATTGGACGGCATGACCTCGAAGTAATTCGTGTGATCGAACCGCGTCGATCCGTTCAGCACGCCGCCGTTTTCGTTCACGATGCGGACGTGCTCGAACTTGCCGACGTGCTCGGAGCCCTGGAACATCAGGTGCTCGAACAGATGGGCGAAGCCCGTGCGGCCCCGCGGCTCGATGCGAAAGCCGATGCGATACATCACTTCGACGACGACCACCGGCGCGGCGTGGTTTTCGCTGATCACCACGCGCAACCCGTTGGGCAGCTTCCGGTAGACGACCGGCACGGAGAACGGTGCGCCGGGCTGGGCCTGCACCGTCGGCGCGAGACCAATCAGCGCGGTGAGGCAGAGAGCGAACAGGGAAATGCGCATAAACGGTGACCTTAGCATAGGCGGTTAGACGTGATTGCAGGATGGCAGGATCGCGCAGTTCATCTCGTCGACATCCGGATGCCGCGCTCGTGAAACAGCGTCAGGATGCGGCGGCGCAGCTCGCCGGCGACTGCGCCGTGCTTCAACGGCAGCGTCTTGCACCGGATCCGGACAGTCGTCCCACCACCGACCATCGATTCGATGCCGGGCGCGTCGATGGGCCCGAGCAGGCCCGGCGCCCATGCGGCGTCCTTCGCCAGCGACTCGCCCACATCCCGCAGCGCGGCGAGCGCGCGTTCGGCGTCTTCGGCGTAGGGAATCTTGATATCGACGACGGCGAACGAGTACCGCTTGCTGAGGTTGGCAAGCGCGGTGATGGTGCCGTTGGGAAAGACGTGCACCGCCCCGTCGCCGTCGCGCACGACGATCGTCCGCAGGTTGATCTGCTCGACCGTCCCGCCCACGTTATTGATGCGCGCGATGTCGCCGACGCGCACCTGATCCTCCAGGATCAGGAAGAAGCCGGAGATGACGTCGCGCACGAGATTCTGCGCGCCGAAGCCGACGGCGAGGCCGGCGATGCCTGCGCCTGTGAGGATCGGCATCACGTCGACCGACAACTCGCCGAGCGCCATCAGCGCGGCGACGAAGCCCACCGACACGTTGACAACACTGGTGAGGATGCCGCCGAGCGTCTCCGAGCGCCGCTGCCACTCGAAGTCTTCCTCCGCGTGACGGCGGCCGAGCCGGTGCTGCAGATAGTGAATCGCCAGATTCGACGCGCGGATGACGATGAACGCGCCGACGATCGTCAGGACGAAGTGCACGCCGTGCGTCTCGCCCCAGCGTGCGAAGCGTCTGGGATTCCAGCTCGTTTCCTGGATACCGAATCGCTCGAGCGCGAGCGAGACGCTGGCGAGCGCGGCGACGCCGTACGCGACCGCCGTCAGCGCGCGCGTCAACTGGCGCCCGCGCGCCTGGACCATTTCACGATTCTCGGCGCCGAACTCCAGCGCGCCGAGCATGCGGTGAATGATGATGCTCGCGAGCTTCGCCAGAATCGCCGCCGCCGCGAACGCGAGCACGACGGCGCCGACGGTCGGATAGTCCACGCGTGGCATCAGAGTCGCTGGATCTTAAGGTAGTTCGCGTCGGGGCGCGTCAGGTCGGCGTTCACGCTGACGAACACGACCGCGGCGCCCGTCTCGACCAGTCCCTGCGCCACGAGGCGCCGGCCCACACTCGCGCTCGCCGCGTCGAGATTCTCGCCGAGGTTCATGCACAGCGGCACGATGCCCCAGTGCAGCGCCAGGCGGCGGGCCGTTTCGCCGAGCTCGGTCGCGGCCACGATCGGCGCCCAGGGCCGCAGCGCCGACAGGCGGCGGGCGGTCGATCCACCGCGCGTGACGGCCACGATCGCCTGTGCGTCGGCGCGATCCGCCAGCGTCACTGCCGCTTCGCAAATCGCCTGCGCGTGGTCTTCGTGGATCGTCGTGACGGGCGGTAGCGCCGCCACCGGCTCGGGCGACGACTCCGCGTCACGAATGATCGCGTCGAGCGTCTGGACCGCCTTCGCCGCGTGCGCGCCGATCGCGGTTTCGCCTGACAGCATGATCGCGTCAGCGCCGTCGTCGACCGCGTTCGCCGCGTCGTTCACCTCCGCCCGCGTCGGCCGCGCCTCCACCGTCATGGACTCGAGGACCTGCGTCGCGACGATGACCGGGATGCCGTGGCGACGGGCGCTGCGTGTGATCTCCTTCTGCGCGCGCGGCACGCGCTCGAGCGGCATCTCGAGGCCGAGGTCGCCCCGCGCGACCATCACCGCGTCGCAGCTCGACAATATCTCGTCGAGATGCTCCAGCGCCTGCGGCCGCTCGAGCTTGGCGACCAGCGGAACGCCCGCGCCGCCGGCGTCCAGCATCAGCTGGCGCGCCTGCCGCAGATCCGCGGCGCTCTGAACGAAACTGAGCGCCACCATGTCGACGCCGAGCCCGAGGCCGAACTTCAGATCGTCGACGTCCTTTGGCGTGATCGCCGACGCGGGCAGCGGCACGCCAGGCGCGTTGATGCCTTTGTGCTCGCCGATCGATCCGCCTTCGACGACGGTCGTCTGGATCACGCGGCCATCGGTCGCGTCGACTTTCAGCTCGACGACGCCGTCGGCGAGCATCAGGCGATCGCCCGCGCGCACGCTGCGCGCGAGGCCGGCGAACGTCGTCGACAGGCGGCCGGGGCCGCCGGCGAAGTCGCCGGTCTCGATGCGCAGCGTCTCGCCGGGCTTGACCTGCAGCGGCTGCCCGCCCTCGAGCGTTCCGGTGCGAATCTTCGGACCGCCGAGATCCTGGAGAATGGCCACTTCGCGGCACGCGCGCCCGGCGGCCGCGCGGATGCGCGCGAACGTCGCCGCGTGCGTCTCGTGCGTGCCGTGCGAGAAGTTCAAGCGGAACACGTCGGCGCCGCCGGCGATCAACGCGGCGAGCATAGTGTCGGAGTCGGAGGCGGGCCCGACGGTCGCGATGATCTTGGTGTGGCGCATTCCACCTCTTAGAATAGCGTGTCGTGGGGATCATCGTTCCAGACGCCGTCGAGCAGTACCTGGCGGGACTCAATCGGGCGGGCGACGCGGTGCTTGACGACATCGCGCGCGCCAACGCGGCGCGAGGGCTGCCGCTCGTCGACGCGGAAGTCGGCGTGCTGCTGCGCGTGCTCGCGATGTCCGTCGGCGCGAGGCGTATTCTCGAGATCGGCACCGCGATTGGCTACTCGGGCATCTGGCTCGCGGGCGCGCTGCCGGCCGGCGGCATGCTGTTCACGATGGAGATGGATCCCGATCGCGCGCGGGAAGCGCGCGAGAACTTCGCGCGCGCCGGCCTGACCGATCGCGTGAACGTGGTCGTCGGCGACGCGCAGCGGATGGCCGCGAAGGTGTCGGGGCCGTTCGATCTGATCTTCCAGGACGGCGCGAAGTCGCTCTACACGCCGCTGCTGGATCGGCTTGTCACGTTGCTGCGGCCGGGCGGGCTGCTCGTCACGGATAATGTCTTGTGGGACGGGACAGTCGTCCCCGGGTTTACGACGGAAGTGAAGAACGGCGACGATACGCGCGCGATTGCGGAGTACAACGAGCGCGTCGCGGCGCATCCGCAGTTGACGACGTCGGTCGTGCCGCTGCGCGACGGCGTCTCGATTTCTGTGAAGCGGATGTAGCGCGAGGCACGACCGTAGCGCGAGGCTGTAGCCGAGCGAACACTTATGACCATTGACTCCTGGCTGCAGGCCACCATCGCCGACGCCGAGCGTCGCGGGCTGCCCGAACTGAAACCCATTCTCGAAACGCTCGCCCGCGCGACCAAGGCGCTCCGCGCCGCCGACTTCAACGATCGCGCGGATGCGGGCGCGAATCAGCCCTCAGCCCCTAGCCCTTAGCCATGATGACGATTGAAGACTTCGGCCGCGTTCTTCGCGCGCGCAAGACGACGTCGGAACAGATCACGAACGAATGCCTGGCGCGCATCGATGCCGACAACCGGCGCATCAACGCGTTCATCCTCGTCATGGCTGACGAGGCGCGCGCGCAGGCGCGCGAACTCGATCGCGAGCTCGCCGCGGGCAAGGACCGCGGTCCGCTGCACGGCGTACCGATCTCGATCAAAGACCTGTTCGATATTCGGGGCGCCGCCACGACAGCCGCGTCACGCGTGCGCGAGGGCCACGTCGCCGATCGTGACGCGACCGCGATCGCGCGGCTGCGCCAGGCGGGCGCCGTCTTCGTCGGCAAGACGAACCTGCACGAGTTCGCGTTCGGCACGACCAACGAGGATTCGGCGTTCGGCCCCGCGCGCAACCCGATCGATCCCACGCGGTCGCCCGGCGGGTCGAGCGGCGGATCCGCCGCGAGCCTCGCCGCGGGCATGGCGCTCGCGACCATGGGCACGTGCACGGGCGGATCGATCCGCATTCCCGCGGCCGCCTGCGGCACGGTCGGCCTCAAGCCCACGTTCGGCGAAATCCCGACCGACGGTGTCGTCCCGCTGTCGCGCACGATGGATCACGCCGGTCCGCTGACGCAGACGGTTGGCGACGCGGCGCTCGTCTACGAAGCGCTGATCGGCGAACCGCGGAAGACGCCACCGGCGGCAGTACCGGTCCGGGGTCTGCGAGTGGGCGTACTTCGTCGCTACTTTTGTGATCTGCTCGAGGACGAAGTCCGAGAGCATTTCGAAGGCGCCCTGGAGCGCCTGCGCGCCGCCGGCGTCACGTTCGACGAGATCGAGATCCGCAACGCCGGCGACCTCGGGACGATCTATTTGCACATCGTGCTCGCCGACGCCGCGGCGTACCATGCGGCGACGCTCGAGTCGATGCCCGAGAAGTACACGAAGAACGTCCGGCTGCGGCTGGAAATGGGGCGCTATGTGCTGGCCGAGGACTACGTGCGGGCGCTCGCCGGCCGCGAGATGCTCCGGCGCGAAGTCGACGCGGCGCTCGGCGCGCACGATGCGCTCATCCTGCCGACGCTGCCGATTCCCGCTCCGCTCATCGGCGCCGACACCGTGCAGATCGCCGGCAAGGCCGAGCCCGTGCGCAACGTCATGCTGCGCCTGACGCAGCTCTTCAACGTCACCGGCCACCCGGCGATCGCGCTGCCGTCGGGGACGACGAAGGCGGGGCTGCCGTGCTCGGTGCAATTGGTCGGGAATCGAATGGCGACCGACGCGCTCCTGCGCGTCGCGCTCGCGTGCGAGCCGCACATCAGCCCACGATCGTAGCGCGAGCCTTCAGGCGAGCGAGATCAGCGCTCGGCTAAAGCCTCGCGCTACGTCTTCAGCAGCGCGCGCGCGATCGTGACGTAATGATCCGCGGCGGCGCGGAGCTCGGCGATCGACACGGATTCATCGGCAGTGTGCGCGGCGTGGATCGATCCCGGCCCGAAGAGCAACGGCTCGCCCCAGCGCGCGAGGAACGGAATGTCGGTCGTGTAGGGAAACACGGCCGAGTCGAACCCCGGCACGGTCTTCAAGCGCACGGGCGGCACCTCGAGGACGTGCTCGATCGTCACACGACGTTCGATCGGCGCGACCGCGCGCCTCACCTCCGCCGTGTCACCGACCGTCCGGAACATGATCTCGGCTTCAGCCGACGGCGACACGACGTTGGGCGCCACGCCTCCGCTGATGAGCCCCACCGAGTAATGCGTGCGGCCCAGGACGGGATCGCCGGGGAGCGGGATCGATCGCAGTTCGACGAGCGCGTCGATCAGCTTGTCGATCGCCGATTCTCCACGCTCCGGAAACGACGAGTGCGCCGCGCGGCCGGCGGCGCGCAGCTTGAGCCGAAGAATGCCGCGCGTCGCGAGGCCGAGGCGATTGTCGGTCGGCTCGCCGTTGATCAGGAACCGCGATCCGCGCGCCGCATCGTTGGCGACGCCGGCGCCGTCGCTGCCGCGCTCCTCCCCGACGACGAACAGCAGGCCGACGCGGGTCTCGCCGTCGCGCCAGAGGCGATCGGCCGCCGCGACCTGCGCCGCGAGAATGCCTTTCGCGTCGCACGAGCCCCGGCCGTAGACGCGGTCGCCTTCGACGCGGCTTGGAAAGAACGGCGGCACGCAATCGACATGCGTCGAGAGCGTGACGGTCGGCGCGGCCCCAGGCGCGCTCGCGATGACGTTGAATCGCCCGTCGTCGACGTTCTGCTCGACGACGGCGCACCCGCGGCCGCGCAGGAACTCGGCGAGCCAGCGCCCCGCGTCGCCTTCGCGGCCGGTCGTCGAATCGATGTCGACGAGCGCGCGCGTCAGCCCGACAATGTCGACGGGGTCCGAGCTCACGCCGTGATCCTCTGCGGGCTCTGCGGTTTCTGCGTTGATCGTCGTGTGATCAACGGATCCACGCTTCGAGTTCCGTGCGGGTGTCGGTGCGGGAGTCGCGGTATTTGACGATGACGGGGGTGGCGAGCGCGAGACCCCAGCCGTCTATCACGGGCCCTTTGCCTGGCGTCACGGCACGCGTGCCGGGCACGACGACTGCGCCCTCGGGGATGACGAGCGGGCGATCCGCGGTCGGCTTGATGATCTCGCCGCGAACGAGATCGTAGACCGGGGTCGAGCCCGTCAGCACGGTGCCGGCCGCAATCACCGCGCGGGCCTTCACGATCGCACCTTCGTAGATGCCGGTGTTGCCGCCGATGAGCACATCGTCTTCGATGATCACCGGCAGCGCGCCGACCGGTTCGATCACGCCGCCGATTTGCGCGGCCGCGCTGACGTGCACGCGCGCGCCGACCTGCGCGCACGAGCCGACGAGCGCGTGCGAATCGATCATCGACCCCTCGCCGACGTAGGCGCCGATGTTCACGTACATCGGCGGCATGCAGATCACGCCAGGCGCGAGATAGGCGCCGTCGCGAATCGCCGAGCCGCCGGGCACGATGCGCACGCCCGCGGCGAGTCCGGGTTTCTTCAGCGGCAGCGTGTCCTTGTCGTAGAACGGCAGCTTGCCGTGATCCATCGACGCGTCGACCATGTCGCCGAACTTGAAGCCGAGGAGGATGCCCTGCTTCACCCATGTGTTGACGCGCCAGCCGATCGGGCTCGACGGATCCGGCTCCGCCGCGCGCACCTCGCCCGCCGACAACGCGGCGCGCAGCCGCGCGAACGTTTCGCGCGCGAGCTCGCGGTCCACGGACGCGCCCGTCGCAACCAGGTTGGTGATTTCGTTTTTGAGCATGTACGGAACGCTCGGCTGAAGCCTCGCGCTACACAAGAGCGCCTTTCAGCAGACCGAGCTCTTTGAGAATCTCCAGGATCTTCGTCCTCGAGTCCGGCTTCAGCGACGTCATCGGGAGGCGGTAGACCTCTTCGATCAATCCCATCGCCGCCATCGCCGCTTTCACCGGCACAGGATTCGATTCCATGAAGTTGCCGAGCATGAGCGGCAGGATGCGCGTGTGAACCGCGCGCGCTGCGGCGAAGTCCCCGCGCTCGGCGGCTTCGACCATCAGGACCATCTCGGCAGGAATTTCGTTGCCCGCCACGGAAATGATCCCGCGCCCCCCCACCGCCATCAGCGGAAGCGTGAGCGCATCGTCACCCGAGACGACGATGAAGTCACCCGGCACGATGCGGCAGATCTCGCACATCTGTGCCATGTTGCCGGACGCTTCCTTGACGCCGACGATGTTCGGCAGTGCGGCCATGCGCGCGAGCGTGGCGGGCTCGACGTTCACGCCGGTCCGCCCCGGCACGTTGTAGACGACGATCGGCAGCGGCGTACTCTCGGCGATTGCGCGGTAGTGCTGGTAGAGCCCTTCCTGGGTCGGCTTGTTGTAATACGGCGTGACGGAAAGCAGTCCGGTCGCGCCGGCGTTCCGCATCTCGTCCGCGAGGTGGATCACCTCCTTCGTGTCGTAGCCGCCGGCGCCCGCGAGGATCGGAACGGTGCCGCGCACTTCGTCGGCGAGAATCTCGACGGTGCGAATCCGCTCGGCGTGGGTCAGCGTCGGATTTTCACCGGTCGTGCCGCACGGGCACAGAAAGTGGACGCCCGCGTCAACCTGGCGCCGCGCGAGTCGCCGGACCGCAGCTTCGTCGAGCTCACCGCTTCGCGTGAACGGACTGACGAGCGCGGTTCCGATCCCAGTGAATGCTGTTCTCATGACAGTTCTCCCCACCCGACCCACCTGCCCCACCTGCCCTACCTGCCCTACCCGCCCTATGCCACTCCCAGCACATCTTTCATCGAGTACCAACCGCTCTTGCCCTTTATCCACTGCGCGGCGGTCAGCGCGCCGCGGGCGAATGCGGTGCGATCGCGCGCGGCGTGGGTCAGCGTGACCGTCTCCGCCGGGCCGTCGAACCCGACCACGTGCGTGCCGGGGATCGAGCCCGCGCGCGTCGACGAGACGTCGATCGGCCGCCGAAACCCGCTCTGCTCCATCGCGCGCTTGAGCGAGAGCGCAGTGCCGGAGGGCGCGTCTTTCTTGGCGCTGTGGTGCGCCTCGTACAGAAACGCGCCGAACTCCTGGTGCGGCGCGAACAGCCTCGCGGCGTACGCCACTGCCGCTTCGAACAGCACGACGCCGGTCGAGAAATTCGGCGCGACCACGATGCCCGAGCCCGCGGCGGTGATTACCTGTCGCAGCGCGGCCTCCTGCGCGGACCATCCGGTGGTACCGACGACGAGATTGATGCCGCGGCGGGCGAGCACGGGCGCATTCTGCATCACGGAGTCCGGAGTCGTGAAGTCGATCGCGACGTCGACACCCTGCCAGACGTCAGCGTCGGGCCCGCCGCCGTGACGGGGCGAGAGCGGATCGAGGACGCCGGCGACGTCACACCCGTACTCGTCGGCGAGCGCCTCGACCATCCGCCCCATCTTGCCGTGACCGACCAGCAGTATCCGCATTTCAGTTGATTCCACGCCTGCGAGCCACGAAGGTACGGAGAAGAGGAATAAGCCACAGAGTCACGGAGTCACGGAGCAAAGATCGCTCGAGAGATCGGGCGATCAGGTCGGCGGCGCCGCGAGGCGGCGTGCCCAGCCGAATCGGCCTGATCGCCCCTCCGTGTCTCTGTGAACTCTGTGGCTATTCCCTCTTCGTCTGTACTTCAGTCTCCTCTAAAGAACTCATCATGGAGCCGTGTCATCGCCTCGGGGACGTCCGCGTCTCTCAGAACGAACGTAATGTTACGCCGCGAGGCGGCCTGGGACACAAGACGCAACGGGACGCCGTTCAGCGCGTTCACGGCCCTCGCGAAGACCGTGGGATCCGATCCGAGATTCTCGCCCACGGCGCAGATAATCGCCATGTCGCGCTCCGAGCTGACCTCCGCAAAATGCTGCAGCGCCTCGACGATGTCGCCGAGCCGGCGCGTGTCGTCGACGGTCACCGACACGCTGACCTCGGACGTCGTGACGACGTCCACCGGCGTCCTGAAGCGCTCGAACACCTCGAAGAGCCGCCGCAGAAAACCGTGCGCCATCAGCATGCGCGTGGACGTAATGTCCACGACGGTGACGTCGCGCTTGCACGCGAGCGCGGTGAGGCCGGTCGCGCCTGGCCGCCCTTCGGCCGTGATGCGCGTGCCCATGTTCTCGGGCCGGCGCGAGTTCAGAATCAGCACGGGGATGTTCTTGTCGATGGCAGGAAGAATCGTGCTCGGATGCAGGACTTTGGCGCCGAAGAACGCGAGCTCGGACGCTTCGTGGAAGGACAACTGCTCGACGAGCCGCGGATCCTGCACGACGCGCGGGTCCGCGGTCAGCATGCCGTCCACGTCGGTCCAGATCTGAATCTCGCTGACGCCGAGGCACGCGCCGAAAATCGCGGCTGAATAATCCGATCCGCCGCGGCCGAGCGTTGTCGTGACGCCGCTCGCGGTGGCTCCGATGAAGCCGCCGAGCACGGCGACCTTGCCCGCCGCCTGCAGCGGCGCGAGTTTCTCGCGCACGCGATCGCACGTCGCAGCCATGTCCGGCACCGCCGCGGTGTACTCGGCGTCCGTCACGAGGACGCCGCGGGCGTCGACCCACTCGCTGGCGATGCCGCGGTCGGCGAGCGCGGCTGCGACGATCCGGCTGCTGACCAACTCGCCCGTCGAGAGCACCGCGTCCTGCGAGCGCGGCGAGACCTCCCGCAACACCGCCAGTGCGTGGACGAGACCAATCACTTCGGCGAACTCCGCGCGGATGCCGGCGATCAAGGTCTCGCTGAACGCCGTCAGTGCGGTCGCGAGCGCTACGTGCCGATCCACGAGCCCGTTGAGCGCCGCGGCCGCGCCCGCACCATCGCCGTCTTCCGCGAGACGGCAGACCTTCACGAGCGTGTCGGTCACCTTCGAGAGTGCCGAAACAACAACGACGGGCGCCTTCTCCTTCGCAACAATGGCGATCACGCGGTTGATGGCATCCGCGTCGGCGACGGAGGTGCCGCCGAATTTCATGACGACGCTCACAGAAGCCCTTCGCTGCTCATCAATTCGGCGTTGAGGATCGCGGCGCCGGCGGCGCCGCGGATCGTGTTGTGGCCGAGCGCGGCGAACTTGTAGTCGAGCACCGGACACCGGCGCAGCCGGCCCACGGAGATCGTCATGCCGCCGTCGCGATTCGCGTCGAGCGAGGGCTGCGGACGGTTCTGTTCCGTGAGGTAGACGATCGGCTGCGGAGGCGCGGACGGCAGCTGGAGATCCTGCGGCCGGCCGCGGAACGAATTCCACGCGGCGATGATCGTCTCGAGATCGGGATGCTGGTCGAGCGCGACCGCGATCGATCCGGTGTGGCCGTTCTGCACCGGCACGCGCGTCACCGCGGCGCTCACGGTGACCGGATGATTCTCGACACGCCCGTTCTTCACGGCGCCGAGAATCTTGTTCGCTTCGGTCTCAATTTTCTCTTCTTCGCCGCCGCCGATGAACGGGATCACGTTGCCGAGAATGTCCCACGACGGCACGCCCGGGTAGCCAGCGCCGGAGATCGCCTGCAGCGTCGTGATCATCGCCTTCTTCAAACCGAACTGGCGCAGCGGCGCGAGCGCCATCGCGAGGACGATGACCGCGCAATTGGGGTTCGTGACGATGCGCCCTTTCCATCCGGTCGCGGCGCCTTGCGCGGCGAGGAGCGCGAGATGATCGGCGTTCACTTCGGGAATCAGCAGCGGAACCGTCGCTTCCATTCGATAGTTGCGCGAGTTGCTGACGACGACGTGTCCGGCCTGCGCGAAGGCGGCCTCGATCTCGCCGGCGACGGAAGAGTCGAGGCCGGAAAAGACGAGCTTCGGCGCGCCCGCGGGAGCAGCAGGCTGCACGCCCAGCCGTCCCACGGAATCCGGCAGGAGCGCCGGCAGCCGCCACGCGGTCGCCTCGCGGTACGGTTTGCCCGCCGAGCGCTCGCTCGCGCCGAGCCACGTGACGCGGAACCACGGGTGATTCGTGAGCAGCGCGATGAACTGCTGGCCAACCTGCCCGGTCGCGCCAAGAATGCCGACGTCGATGACTGACATAGATTCCTGTTTCCCGCTCGCCTAAAGGCTCGCGCTACGAAGTCTCCCGGCCAAAAAAAAAGCCGACGCGGTTGTCAACCGGTCGGCAGCATGAACGCTCGTTGCTATGAAGACTAGGTCTCGAGCACACATTCTCCGACGCGGCAGGCCCGCTTTCGGTCGATGCACTTGGACTTCTTCACAGAGAGGAGCGCCGCGCCCCCTGTGAATGACGTCAACGGATCGAATCGCATGAAGCAGGCAGTATAGCATGAGAGCTTGATGCTGCAAGCCATCTTCCATGCGTGGGAGCACCGCCTCGCCGACGTCACCAAGGATCGCGTGGTTCGTCCGTTCGAATGGGGACTCGACTGGATTCCGCAGAACGGCCACGCGGCCGGTGGCCCGCCCGCGGACGTGATGCGTTCATGGGTGTCGAGCGTGATGGCCGACACCGACGCGTTCTACGCGCTGCCGCCGACCGACAAGTACGCGCTGCGCACCGCGGACACTGGTGCTGTCGGCGACGTCCTCACCTTTCCGAGCGCGCTCGTCACACCGCACGCGACGAACAACACGGTCTATTGCCGATACTTTCCGGCTCGGCTGAAGCCTCGCCCTACGAACGCGAACGGAGCGCGAGGCGACAACGGGGCACGAGGCGACAACGTAGCGCGAGGCTTCAGCCGAGCGGCAGTACTCGTCCTGCCGCAATGGAATGCGGATCCTGGCGGCCACGTGGGATTGTGCAAGCTGCTCGCGTGGAACGGACTCAGCGCGCTACGGCTGAGTCTGCCGTATCACGATCAGCGCATGCCGCCCGAGCTGCACCGCGCGGATTACATCGTCAGCGCGAACATCGCGCGGACGGTGCAGGTCTGCCGGCAGGCCGTGCTCGATTCGCGACGCGCGATCGCGTGGCTCGCATCGCAGGGCTACGATCGCATCGGCATTCTCGGCACGAGCCTCGGATCGTGCCTGTCGCTGCTGACAGCCGCGCACGAGCCGCTCATCAACGCCGCCGCGCTCAATCACATTTCGCCGCATTTCGCCGACGTCGTCTGGCGCGGCCTGTCGACACGGCACGTGCGCGAGGGACTCGACGGCCACATCGATCTGGATCTGCTGCGGATGCTCTGGAAGCCGATCAGCCCGCAGTGGTATCTGGACCGCCTGCGCGATCGGCAGACGCTGCTCGTCTACGCGCGGTACGACCTGACGTTCCCCGTCGATCTCTCTGAGGATCTGGTACGGTCGTTCGGCGAGCACGACGTGCCGCACGAAGTCGCCGTTCTGCCCTGCGGTCACTACAGCACCGGAAAGACACCGTTTAAGTTCTGGGACGGATGGATTCTGACGAGATTCCTCAAGAGACAGCTGACGGGGGCTTAGAGTACTGGGCGCTGTCGCTGTAGAGTACCGACCCTTACCGCTGCAGGGTACTGGTCCTAATGCTGCAGGGTACTGATCCCTGCCTTAGAGAGCGTCGCGTCCCGTACTCTACGCGCAGGGTTCCGCACTGCGTAGCGTCCCGTACCCTGCGCGCAGGGTTCCGTACAGCGCAGTGCCCCGTACCCTACAGCGCAGCGTCAAGTACCCTACAGCGTCAGAGATATTTCAGAAGTCCGCTGAGCGCGGCGTAAATCGCTTCAGCAAGATTCCGGATGAGGGGCGTCACGTCGCCTTCGTTGACGGCGTTGGCGACCGTCATGGGATTGGTCAGAAACAGCCACACGGTCGCCGCGGCCAGCAGGATGCTGACGGTGGCGACGATCGTGACCAGACTGATGCCCAACTGCTTCACGCGACCTCGATGGAGATGATCGTAGCGCTTATTCCACTTCCAGGACGATCTTGCCGAACTGGCCGGACGCCTCGAGCCGCCGGTGCGCCGCTTGCGCCTCCGCGAGCGGAAACGTCCGATCGATGACCGGCGCGAGCTGGCCGGCGAAGAAGAACGGCGCCGCCTGCATCAGCTCGCCCTTCGTGCCCATGTACGACCCGTGCAGGGTGAGCTGGCGCGTGAACAGCGTCCTGAGGTCCAGCGACGCGTTCGCGCCCGTGGTCGCGCCGCACGTGACCAGCCGCCCGCCGCGCGCCAGCGACTGCACGCTGCCCGTCCACGTGGCTTCGCCCACGTGCTCTATGACGACATCGACGCCGCGCTTGTTCGTAAGGCGTTTAATCTCGTCGGCGACGTTCCGCTGATAGTGGTGGATCGTCTCGCACGCGCCGAGCGCGCGCGCCTTCTGGAGCTTCTCCTCCGATCCCGCGGTCGCGAACACCCGCGCGCCGTGCATGAAGGCGATCTGAATCGCCGCCTGGCCGACGCCGCTGCCCGCCGCGAGCACCAGCACGTCCTCGCCGCGCTTCACCTGCGCGAGCGTCATCAGCATGTGCCACGCGGTGAGAAACGTCAGCGGGAACGCGGCGGCCTGCACGAATCCGATCGCGTCCGGAAGCGGAATCAGATTCTGAACCGGCACCTTCACGAACTCCGCGTACCCGCCCTGGTGATTGCGGTAGCCGAGCACTTCGTACTGCCGGCACACGTTGTCCCGCCCCGCAAGGCACGCCGCACAGCGCCCGCAGCTGATGCCCGGCTGCAGCATCACGCGGCTGCCGATCGAGACATCGGGCGCCATCGCGGCGATCACTTCGCCGGCGACGTCGCTGCCACAGATGTGCGGCAGCGGAATCTTCACGCCGGGCAGACCGCGGCGTCCCCAGAGATCCAGATGATTCATCGCGCACGCGCGGACGCGCACGAGCACCTCGCCGGGGGCGAGAGCCGGCTCGGGTGCGTCTTCGTAACGAAGCACGCCGGGGTCGCCATGGTGATGAAACCTGACAGCCTTCATGACTCAATCGAATTTGGGCATTGAGTCATCTGGTCATCGAGTCATTGGGAGCAAATGAACAAACCCAGTTGACTAAATTACCAGATGACTCGAGGACCAAATTCGGCCTGTCAGACGCTCTCTGCAGGCAGAATCACCGGCTCGCCGAGGCCGAGGCGGGCGAGATCCTGGCCGATCGCCTCCACGTCGCCGACGACGAGCGTCGTCAGCCGCGCGGGATCGACATAGCGGGTCATCACGCGCGAGACGTCGTCGGTGGCCACCTGCTCGACGCGCGTGACGAACTGCGCGAAGTAGTCGTCGGGCAGATCGTACAGCGCCAGCTGCAGCGCGGCGCGCCCGAACTGATCGGCGGTTTCGAAATTGCGCGCGTAGCCGCGCGTCAGCGCGGCGATGCCGAGCGCGAGCTCGGCGTCGGTCACGGGTCGGACGCCGCGAATGCCGGCGATCTCGTTGATGGCTTCCTCGATGGCGCGCGCGGTGCCGCTCGTCTGCACGCCGGCCTGCAGCACGAACGGGCCGGACAGGCGCCGGAATTCGAACGCCGAGCGTGCGCCGTACGTCAGCCCCTTGTCCTCGCGGAGATTCAGATTGATGCGGCTGACGAACTGGCCGCCGAGAATCGTGTTCGCCACGACGAGCGCGTGATAGTCGGGCGTGTCGCGGGCGGCGCTCACCTGTCCGATGCGCAACTCCGACTGCGGCGCTTTCGGCCGCGGCACGACGTGCAGCCGCGGCCCGGGCGCGGGCACGCCGGTGGGGTTCACGTCGGGGCCTCCCGACCCGGTCCAGTCGGCGAACGCGGCGGCCGCGAGACGCACGGTCGTCTCGTGATCGCAATCGCCGGCCGCGATGAGCGTCGCCACCGACGGCCGGATCGCCCCCGCATGAAACGCGCGCACATCGTCCGGGGTCATCGCGGTCAGCGATGCCTCGCTGCCGATCGGCGGATGGCCGTACGGGTGCGCGCCGTAGAGCAGCTTCAGGAACGCGCGATCGGCGAGCGCGCCCGGCATGTCGCGCAGCTGCGTCAGCCGGTGCAGGCGCAGCTGGCGCACGCGGAGAAAATCCTGTTCGCGGAGCGCGGGGCGCGCGACGATGTCCGACAGCAGCCCGAGCGCGCGCTCGGCGAAGCGCGTGAGCACGGTGAGGCTCGCCACGGTCGCGTCCGAGCCGATGTCGGTGTCGAACTGCGCGCCGAGGCGCGCCAGCGCCTCGTGCATCTCGATCGCCGAGCGATCGCCGCTGCCCTCGTCGAGCATGTCGGCGGTGACGGCGGCGAGCCCTTCCTTGCCGGGCGGATCCGTCGCGGCGCCGCGCCGGACGAGCAGGGTGAACGCGACCAGCGGCACGCCGGGGTGGGGCACGGTCCACACACGCAGACCGTTGGGCAGCGTGGACTTCTCGATCCGCGGAAACGTGAACGGCCGCGCCGGGCCGGGTTCCGGCAGACGGGACCGATCGACCTGCGCCGTCCGCGGCGCCGGCGCCGGCGTCACGAGACGACCGCCGGTTCGGATCCGGCGGCGGCGAGCGCGACGCGGCCCTGCGGCACCACGCTCAGCGTGACGCGGCGTTTGGGATCAAGATATCGGCTCACGGCCTGCTTGAGCGACGCCGCGATCACGTCCTGATAGCGCGCCAGATCGCGATCGAAGTACGCCGGATCGCCGAGAAAGACGTTGTACGCATTCAGTTGATCCGACTTGCCGCCGAATCCGCCGACGGTCTGCAACCGGAGCATGAACTGCGATTCGGCCTGCACGCGGCCGCGCTCGATCTCGGCGTCGGTGGGACCGTCCAGCGCGAGACGCGCGACCTCCTCGAGAATCGCGTGCTCGAGCTCTTCCAGCGTGTGCCCGGGCGCAGCGGTCGCCGTGATCTGCGTGTAGCCGGCGATCTCGCGTGAATTCTGCGAGGCCGAGACGTCGGTGGCGATGCGCTCGTCGAACACCAGCCGGCGGTACAGCCGGGACATCTTGCCGTTGGCGAGCAAATCGGTCGCGAGGTCGAGATCGGCGTCGCCGTCGGCGAACATCGCCGGCGAGAGCCAGGCGAGGTACAGCCGCGGGAGCTCGACGCGATCCTCGAACCGGATCCGGACGTCGCGCGCCAGCGTCGCGGGCACGCGCACGGGACCGGCGGGCTCGCCGGGATCGAGATTCCCGAAATAGCGCCCGACGAGGTCGAGGGCATCCTCGGCGTCGATGTCGCCGGCCAGCGCGATCGACGCGTTCGCGGGCCGATAATAGCGGCGGAAGAACGCCTGCACTTCATCGAGGTGCGCCGCCTGCAGATCCGCGATCTCGCCGATCGTCGTCCAGTGGTACGGATGGTCGGGCGGAAAGAGCGCGGCGAGCAGCGCCATGGGCGCGAGACCGTAGGGGCGGTTCTCGTAGTTCTGCCGGCGTTCGTTCAGCACGACGTCGCGCTGGTTCGCGAATTTCGCTTCCGTCAGCGCGGGGAGCAGGTAGCCCATCCGATCCGATTCCATCCAGAGCGCGAGGTCGAGCGCGCCCGGCGGCACGACTTCCCAGTAATTCGTCCGGTCGGCGTTGGTCGATCCGTTGAGCGTCGCGCCGGCGCCCTGCAGCGGTTCGAAGTAGCCGCGATCGTAGTGCTGCGACCCTTCGAACATCAGGTGCTCGAACAGGTGCGCGAAACCGGTGTGCCCCGGCTGCTCGTTCTTCGAGCCGACGTGGTACCAGAGATTCACCGCGACGATCGGACAGCCGTGATCCTCGTGCAGGAGGACGTCGAGTCCGTTCGCGAGCGTGTGCTTGCTGAAGGAAATGTTCAACGGAAGTCGCCGCAGGTCGCCATCGGGTCGCCGGTGCCGTAGTAGGGATTGGCCAGCGTGGTGCCTTCCTGCAGCCACGGTTTGCGGAGCATCGGGCAGAACGCCACCTTCACGCCTTCGGGCGCCTTCAGATGCAGGCCCGTCATGTACGTGTCGATGGCTTCGCTGAGCGCGGCGAACCGCTCGCGCGCCGCGACGAGATTGTCGGCGGCGGCGAGCTGCAGCGCGGCGGTGTCGATCTTCATGGCGGGTGCGCCGAGCGCGGTCGCGGCCGTGGCGATGTCGCCGGCGTGCGCGCGGAGACCGTCGATGTTGTTGTCGACGAGCGCCGACTCGATCTTCAAATACGGCTCGATGATTGCCTTGCTCATTTCCGATCCCTCGGGGGGCGCTTTCGGAAACGCTTTGTCATTGCACCCAGGGCAGCCGGCGACGGCGACCGCGAGCAGCGTCACGAGCATGAATGATTTCATCGCACCACCGTCAAAGGAATCGTCGGCCTGTTGTAGCTGGCAATCGACACCTGCGCCGCGGTCCGTTCCGCCGCCGCCATGAACGCCTTGCCGGCCGGCGAGTCCGGCTCGCTGATGAAGAGCGGCACGCCGGTGTCGCTGCCCTCGCGAATCGGCTGGTAGATCGGAATCCGCCCGATGAACGGCACTCCGAGCTCCACGGCCATGGTCTCGCCGCCGCCGTGCCCGAAGATGTCGGACTCGTGCTGGCAGTTGCGGCACACGAAGTAGCTCATGTTCTCGATCACGCCGAGCGTCGGGATGTTCAGCTTCTTGTACATCGCCACCGCGCGGCGGCTGTCGGCGAGTGACACCTGCTGCGGCGTCGTCACGACGATCGCGCCGGCGACCGCGACGGTCTGGCTGAGACTCAACGCGATGTCGCCCGTGCCCGGCGGCAGATCCACGACGAGATAGTCGAGCGCGGTCCAGGCGACTTCACGGAAGAACTGCTGCAGCGCGCCGTGGAGCATCGGCCCGCGCCAGATGATCGGCGCATCGTCGGCCGTCAGGAAACCCATCGAGATGACCTGCAGCCCGAACTTCTCCGCCGGCACGATCTTCTGACCGTCGGTCGTGAGCTGCGCCTTGAGGCCGAGCATGATCGGGACGTTCGGTCCGTAGATGTCGGCGTCGATGATGCCGACCTTGCTGCCGGCCTTGGCGAGCGCGAGCGCGAGGTTCACGGCGACCGTCGTCTTGCCGACGCCGCCTTTGCCCGCGCCGACCGCGATGACGTTCTTCACGCCGGGAATCGACTGGCGGGCGCCGTCGGCGCTCACGGCTTCGCGCACCCGCGCGCTCAACTGCACGTCGACCGCGCTGACGCCCGGCACCTGCATCACGGCGGCGCGCGCCTGATCGCGCATCTGATCTTTGACGGGGCACGCCGGGGTGGTCAGCTCGATGGTGAACGCAACCCGCCCGCCGTCGATCTTGAGTTCTTTGATGAATCCGAGGCTGACGATGTCCCGATGCAGATCGGGATCTTGAACGACCTTGAGGGCCTCGAGCACGGTGGACTGCTGAACTGACATGAGATCAAGAATACCGTAATTGCGGAATGAGGATTGCGGATTGAGGATTGAAGAAAAACCGCGATTAACTCATCGATTCGCGATCAATCCGCAGTCCGCAATCCTCAATCCGCATTGGCAAACAGCGCTTTGCCGCGTTCATTCAGCAGCACCCACAAGGCGTACAGCCCCAGCGCCGTCCCGTACGGCAGCAGCAGCAGGTCCACCGAGCCCAGCATCAGCGCGACGAGCCGCGCCTTCGGTCTGCGCCGCCGCAGGGGGACGCCGACGGCGACGTGGGCCGCGCCCCAGAGAATGGCGATGACCGCGAGCGTCGTGAAGACGGCGGCGGTCAAACCCGCGGCGAGCTGGCGGCCGCCGTCGTGACTGCCCGACATCAACAGGGCGACGGCGCCGACGCCGAGCGCGAGCGTCGACAGGCCGACGAGCGCCGTCAGCAGTCCCCAGACGATGAAGAGAACGCCGGCGAAGTCGACGTGAGACGACATGAAAGGAAAAGTGAAAACTGAAAAGAGAAAACTGAAAAGGACCAGACGTTATCGCACGTGCGAGCGGATAGACACGTGCAACTCCACGCGCACCGATGACTGATCCGAGGCGCGCAGGCGAAAACGGATTCGCGCGCCGTGCGCGACGCCCGGCGGCAGCGGCACGCGCACGCCGTGGTACATCTGCGAGTCGCCGCGGCCGTCGCAGAGGTCGCAGGCTTCGGTCCACGTTTCGCCGCGCCCGCCGCACTGCAGGCAGGTCACGCGCACGGGGATTTCCACCGGCACGACGAGGCCGGCGACGGCTTCGCGCGGCGACAGCGACACGTCGGCGCGCAAGACGTCCGCGTCCGCGCGCTCGCCGAGAAACGCGTCGCGCATGCGATCGACGACGCGTCCCACTGACGGGAAGTCGATGGCGATTTCGTCCGCGAAGCACTCGTGCAGCATCAAAGTCCCGCTAACGATAGGAGTCGATCCACGGCTTGTCAAGGCAACGCACGGGTGGTAGCGTCACGCCGATGGAGGACGACGACACCAGAGAATGCCCGATGTGCGGCGGCGCGATGCACATCAAGGAGGGCCAGGCCGTCACGCAGGTGCCCGGCAATCCCAAACCAACGATCTCACCCACGCGCGAATGGGTCTGTCCCGAATGCGAGTACTTTGAAGACGCCGATGAGGAAGGGTGATCGGGTGCGGGCGCGGCTTAGCGCGCGCCGATCGTCAGCAGGACTTCCTTGCGGAGCGCATCCTCGAATTCGCCGAACTTCAGCTCGGTCTCGCACTCGTCGCACAGCACTTCGAGAATCGTCGGGCGATCTTCTTCGGACACTTCGACACGACCGCCTTCGAGGTTCACGACGCGCATCTGGAGCGTCTTGACCTGGAAGTTCCGGTCGTTGCCGCAATTCGGACAAGTCAACGTCACGTAAAACTCCTTCGAAAACCGATTCTATGGGTGGTTCGGCCCGGACGCAACGTAAATCAGCCCGAAAACCACGGATCATCGCGAAAACAGGCCAATTCTGATAGATTTTCGCCCCAGCATGACGACGACTTCCGGTTCGTACCAAGTCCACAGCGAGGCCCGCGGACCGCACTGGATCGCCTGGATCAGCCGCGACGGCAGCGGCAAACCCGAGCGGTCGGTGATTCTGGTCGCTGAAACCCGCGAGCAAGCCGAAGAGCGGGCGCGGGCGTACGCGGAAAAGTCCTAAGAGCCTTTCGAAAGGGCTGAGGGCTGAGGGCTCAGGGCTGATGCCGTCACGAATTTCGTCCTGATCGACGCGGGCAGGACTTCGCCGAGACTGCCGCGCCCCATCCGTACCGTCCCCTCCTGCACGGTCGCCGACAAATACAACCGATCGCGCGCGCGCGTGAGTGCCACGTAGAGCAGCCGCTTCGTTTCCTCGCGCTCGCGCACCTGCGCGTCCTCGTCGGCCTCCGACTGATAGTCCGCGATCGCGACCGACGCCTCGCCCGCCGCGGCGTCGTCCACGACGCGGATCGGCGCGCGCGCGCCACCGGTGCCGCGGCCCATGTTCACGACGAAGACGATCGGAAATTCGAGGCCCTTGGCGGCATGCACGGTCATGAGACTGACCGCATCGATCGCATCGATGGCGGCGTTCGACTCGTCGCCGACGGCGAGCCGATCGAGATGATCGGCGATGCGCGCGAGCGTCGCGTACCCGCGGTTCTGCGCGCGGCGAATCATGCCGCGCAGCTTCTTCAGATTCTCCCGCGCCTGGCGGCGCCGCGGGCCGCGCATCTCGTACGCGTAGGCGGTCTCGCGCAGGATCGCGTCCAGCAGGGCGGACGGTGCGAGCCGATCGACCCACGACAGCCACCGCGGCACCGCCCCGCGGAGCCGGTCGAGCACGCGCCGATCCTCATCGCCGAGTGGCGCCAGCGGCGCGGCATCCGCCCGCAGGATGGCGTCGGCCGGGCGGGATCCGAGCTGCGCGATCGCCGTGTCGGAGAGGCGGACGACGCGCGAGCGCAGCAGCGCGTCGGCGCGAAGGCTCGACAGGGGATCGGCGAGATAGCGAAGCAGCGCCACGGCATCCTGAATTTCATCCGCGTCGAAGAATCCCAGGCCTTTGTAGACGTACGTCGGCACGCCGCGGCGCTCGAGCGCGGATTCGAACTCGCGGTGGCTGTCGCGCGATCGGAAGAAGATCGCGACGTCGGCGGCGCGCGCGTCGCGCGCGACACCGGTCGCGCGATCGCGGACTGTGGTGCCGGCCAGCAGCCGGACGATCTCGTCGCCGATCTTGTCGGCGGCCGCGCGCACGGTCTCGCCCGCGATGAACTGCACGGGATCGTCGGACGGAGGGGCGGACCCACGTGTCCGCCCTGGGCCGACACGCGGGTCGGCCTCCACATCATCGACGGGAAACCGATCCGTGTCGCCGTAGCGAAACGCGTCGCGCCTCGCGCCGGCGCCCGACTCTTCCACGATCCTGGCGAAGACGTCGTTCACGAACGCGAGCAGCGCCGGCGCGGCGCGGAAGCTGACGGTGATCGCGCGACGCGGCTGTCCTTCGGGGCGCAGGCCCTCCACGAACTGCGCGGCCTCATCCACCACGGCGACGTCGGCGTCACGGAAGCCGTAGATCGACTGCTTGCGATCGCCGACGATGAAGATCGAGGGCGGGATCGCAGCGTCTGCCGCGCCGGCGCCTTCGCCCCAGCTCCGCACGAGCTGCAGGACGAGTTCCCACTGCGCGCGGCTCGTGTCCTGAAACTCGTCGACAAGCACGTGCTGATACCGCGCTTCGAGACGCAGCCGGCTTTCGGCGAACTCGTCCAGATCTTTCAGCAGCTGGATCGCGCGCTCGAGTACGCCGGAGAAATCGAGCAGCGCGTGCGCATCCAACGTGCTCTGATACTGCCGGAGGGCGACAGCGAAGACGCGCCAGACGCCACGGGACATCACCGCGTTCAGATCGCGACGGAAGGCGCGAATCGCCTCGGCGATCGGCGGCGCGATCTGCGAAGCGGCCGCGCGATGACGCTTCCACGCGTCGTCGGTATCGCAGTCCGTCGCCTTGAACGGCGTGCCGGCGAAACGCTCGCCGCGAGGTTTGCCGTCCTGCGTGAGGAAGTAGGCGCGGAGCCGGTCCATGAAATTCCGAAACTCGGCTGGGCTGAAGCCCTGCGCTACGTTGGTCGTCGCGCCGCCCTTCACGGCTGCCAGACGTCGAATGTCAGCCGCAAGCATCGCGAACTGCCGGTGGCGGAGCGGGCCGTCCTGCAGGAAGGCGTCGAGACCGCCGCGCACGCCATTAAAGATGTCGCGCAGCCGCGCGGCCGACGCCTCGCACGCGGACGCCGCCGTCAGGTTCCGCGGGCCTTTCTGCAGAAAGCGGCGCAGCGCGTGCGGTGCGACCAGCCGCCGATCGAGCAGCGCGGCGATTCCCGCCCGCAGACGCCGCTCGCCCAGCTGCGCGAAGACGAGCGCGACGTCCTCGTCGTCTCGCGCGACGCCGCGGCAGATCCGCAACGCCTGATCGAGCGACTCGGCGATCAACCGCGGCACCTCGGTGCTGTCGGCCAGCTCGAAGCCGGGGTCGACGTCGGCTTCGAGCGGGAACTCGCGGAGCAGCGAGAGGCAGAAGGCGTCGATCGTCGAAACGGCGATGTCGTCGAGCCGCTCTCGCAACTCACGCCACCGGGCGGCGTCGAATTCCGAGAGGCGGCTCGCCTCCTTCAGCCGGTCGATGATGCGCTGGCGCATCTCGGCCGCGGCCTTGCGTGTGAACGTGATGGCGAGAATGTGATCCGGCGCGACGCCGGCGCGCAGCAGGTTGACGTACCGCTCGACCAGGACGCGCGTTTTGCCGGTGCCGGCCGACGCTTCGAGCACGACGTTCTGCGCGGGATCGACGGCGTGCCGGCGCGCGTCCGCGTCGGGGAGACTCGCCGGGTCCGAAAGGACCCGGCCTACATCTGTAGGGCGGGTCCTTTCGGACCCGCCATCGTCATCGAACGGCAGCCGCGGCGCCTCAGACATCGCCGACGTAATCCTTCCGGCACACCGTCGCGAAGCTGCACGTCTCGCAACGATAGACGTCGTCCGGCGTCGGGGGAAATTCCCCGCGCGCGATGGCATCGAGCGTGTCCGCCATCCGCTGCTGGGCGTCGGCGAGCGTCTTCTCGCGATCGCCGGCCGAGAAGAGCGGGACCACGCGCCGCGGGCCCTTGAACGCGATATAGGCCGCTTCTCCGAGCGTCCACGTCCTGGCCCGCTCGGCCGTCAGCTTCTGCTGCGCGCACAGGCCGTAGATCGGGAGCTGAAGGGCGCGTCCGCGCTGCGGCGGCCAGCCGAGCTTGTAGTCGATCACGCGGAACGTCCCGTCCTCCAATAAATCGATCCGGTCGGCCTTCCCTTTCAGCACGACCGAACGCGCGCCGGCGGACGTCGCGAACGTGAATTCGCCATTCAATGGATGCTCGAGCAGCCGATCGACGACGGCGAGCGGACGCTCGGCTTCCATGCGAAAGACCGCCTCGCCGAGACCGGCTGCCGCGGACGAGCCGAGCAGGCGCGTGCGCTCGAGCCCGACCTCCGCCTCCGACAGGTGCGCGTCGCCGAGCGCCGCGTCGACAATCGTCGTGAATAGATCGCGCGCCGCGTCGAGGTTCGCCGGCGTGATGGCGCGATGCCCTGCCCGCGTCCAGGCGGCGAAGAACTTCTCGAACACGTCGTGGACGAACTGGCCCTGGCGCCGCGGGTCCATGACCTCGTCATCGTCCGGCTCTTCCTCGAGCCTGAGGACACGCTGCGCGAAGAACTTGAACGGGCAATCGAGATACGTTTCGAGCGCGCTGACGGACCATGCGCGGCCCGGCGCGAATTCGCGGACCGTGCCGTGAAAGTCGGTCGCGTCGCCGGATGTTCTCGCGATGCGCATCGCCCCCCAGGCGCGCGCGCCGGCATCCAGCAGATCGAGGGCCACGGGCTCGAGCGTGAGCGCTTCATCGACGAACGCCCGCGTCTCGTCCGCCGGTGGTACGGCCACGGTGGACAAGTGGGCGCGCGGGATTTCGTCGAGCTGCGTGGATCGCGTCACCAGCGAGTCTTCGTCCAGCGTGAACGTGAACGCGTAGGTGCGGCGCAACGCCGAAGCGAGCAGATCGACGAAGCGCGCATCCGCCGCGGCGCGGCGGTCCTTCTCCGACGGCCATCCGAGCGCCTTGAGCAGCGACGGCGGATAGAAGATGTTGCGCCGTGGGCGCTCGGGCCACTCCTGCTCGATCAGACCGACGATTGTGATGTCGTCGAAATCGCCGTAACGAACGGCTTGATCGTCGAGCAAATGCACGCCGGCGCCCGCCCCCGGCACGGCGTCCGGCGCGAACGTCTGCTCGCCGATCCAGCGACGCGCGGCGGCGGCGAGATCGTCGATCGTCCATGGCGGATCGTCATAGGCGATCTGCGCCGAGGCCAGCGCCGCCAGCGTGTCGACGAGGGCCGCCCGCGCGCGGCCTTCGCGCGCGGCGAACGGATCCTCGTCTTTCGTCGGACGGGCATGCGCGGACCAGAAATCGATCAGGCGGTGAATCTGCGCCGACGCCGGATGCGGGTCCGACAGGAGTGCGAGCGGTCTGATCGCGGCCAGCAGACCGCGCATCGCGGGCACCGCGACACGGCCGTCGTCGAGCAGCGCCTGGAGTCGATCGAGGTCGCCGAGGTACCGGGCGTCGCTCAACGCGCGATCCAGTGCGGACGTCGTTTCGCGTGTGATGTCAGCGCCGTCGTGCTGAAACGCAAAGTGCGGCGATCGCAGCAGCGCCACGATCGTGTCCCGCGTGAAATCGGACGCGACCGCATCGAACACCAGGTCCAGCGCGGCGGCGGTCGGTTCCGCGGCGAGCGGCAATGCGTCGGAGGCCTGATACGGAACGCCCGCCGCGCCGAACACTTCCGCGGCGAGGTAGAGGTACGGCAGCGGATGCTTGAAGACGACGGCTGTGCGCGTCAGGGGCACGGCGTCGCCGCGTCGCCCGTCGGCCTTCAGCTGGCGCACGACGGCGACGAGCTCTTCCTCGCGATCGCGATGCGTCCACCAGGGTTCGTCGGGCGACCCGCCCGGCGGAATCGCGACGACCGGCTTGATCTGTCGCGCCACGAATTGATCCTCGTCGAGGCCGGGCCACCATGTGTGGAGCCGCTCGTGAAACCCCGACCGCAGCACGGCTTCCGTCGACACGATGTCGAGTGTTTCGAGACCGGGAAGGCGCG
>Ga0326726_10000158_pt1 | contig 65037 bp, 57 predicted proteins | sample MHFenrmetagenome_2_FD_207603 | JGI IMG/M metagenome (GOLD analysis project Ga0326726, IMG submission 207603) | Lab enriched peat soil microbial communities from Michigan Hollow, Ithaca, NY, United States - MHF15MN | ecosystem: Environmental > Terrestrial > Soil > Wetlands > Peat | place: USA... | reverse complement strand
TCCACACCGATAAGAGTGCCACAGTGCAGGAACCATTAAAAAAAGGTTCCAGCTGTTACAATGTCAAAGTAGTCTTTCCCGCTTAAAGAGCCTATAGCCAATGCAGTTGCAGTTGTGTCAGCACCCCAATTCCACTCAGTCTTGTTTTCTAGCTTCAAACTGCTACTATTCCAAACATTCAATTGAGCGACTTTGTTAAATCCATAGTTTCGTGTTCCAACGCTTACAATTTCAGTCTGATTATCACCATTAACGTCGCCAGTAGCTATACAATTGATGTTTGTGCTTCTTTCTGAATTGTTAGAAGCTAAAATCTCAAATGTTTGACCCGTAAAATTCAAGATATTTAGTTCAGCAAACTCAACGCTTTCATTGTTAAAATTGCCTCCAGTTACGATTATGGGAAAATTACTAACACTTGGTAGTAAAGCGATTGAAGTCATTTCAGAGTCGCCTAGATACTCCCAATGTTTTTCTCCCGTGAAACTCAATTGTGGTTGAATGGAAGATAGTGGTGCAATCAACAAAACTACTATCAGTACGAAAATTGGGATAAATGCCCGCGATTTCAATCGTCTGAACAAGTCATAAAATAAACTGCCTAAAATAATTGCAAACGCTGGGAATATTGGAATAATGTATTGGCTAATTTTTGTTTGAGAAATCGAGAACAATCCTAATACAACCATTATCCAAACAATGAGCAAAATGTGTTCTTTCTTCTGCTTGGAAATTGCATGTCTTAAGGATAATGCAATTGCAAAGGGCAAAAGAATTACCCAAAATCTGTTTTCACTCGCAATTAAGTAGTTGATGTAAAAAAGAAAACCTCCAGATTTAGATTCAACAACTGTTGTAGCACGCTGAAAAACGGAGTTATAAAAATAGATACGCAAAAAATCTGTTCCGAAATGAATGGTCATCAAAATTACCCATGGACTAAAAATAAGCAGTCCAATCCCTACAAACAAAGCAAAAGGTTTTCTCAAGAGAAAACGAAGGTTCTTTCGAGTAATTAGCAAGTAGCAAAAAACTATTATAGGAATTAAAAGGGCAGACAACTGTTTAGTCATTAGCGCTAATCCGAAGAAAATGCTACTCAAGATGACATATTGAGTTTCTTTTCTTGAGTTTTCGCTTTTCATAAAAAAGTAAATGCTACCTGTCAAGAAGAATGCAAGAGGAACATCTAGAAGTCCGACGCGAGCGAAGGTATAAAAAATGGAAAATGTTAGCAAAATTGTTGCTGATAAGAGCCCCATTATCCTATTAAAAAGGTGTTTTCCAATGTAAAACACCAGGATACTGCATAACACCCCAAAGAATGCGCTCCAAAATCGGGTAGCAAAGTTCGTATCGAATACGCGAAGAGAAAATGACATCAACCATATTATTAACGGCGGTTTGCCTATCCATAGAAATATATTGCCATAAGCCCAAGGCGTGAGGTAGTCGCCACTACTAACTATATGGCTTGCCCATTGAAAATGAACTTGTTCGTCTACATTCAACATTGGAGCGTTGCCGAGATTTGAAAAAAAAATTATCGAAGAAATTGTAGCCAAAATCAGAACCAAGAAAATGTCAATATATTTTGCAATGAAGGAACGTAAGACACCAAGATCTTTCCCAATTTCAGGTCTCAATTTCAACATCCAAGATAAGTGCAAAGATTGTTTACCCTACAAAATAGGCTTAAGAAGTCTATTGTGTTTAAGTTTTTGCCAATCTTCAACACTACAGTAGTTCTTATCGTGTGGTGTTGGATGTTGTGCGTGTTTTTTATTCTTTTGTTTTTGTTGAGAGAGTTAGTAGGAGAAGGATTTAGTTTGGGTTTGGGGTATAAAGTTGAATATAACAAGTTCTTTTTAAGGATAGAAATTTAGTTTTTTAAAATTCTTGCTGTTGAAGGTATATCACATGTGTAAATAGCGTTTCTTGTTTCTTCTTAGAATAAAATGCCTTTGTATTAAGAAGACATTACAATATATTAGAGCAAACAGAGTAACAATTCTACAGTGAGAGATTACATTCAGGGAGAAAACGTAAGCATGCTAGAACTTTGCAGAGGGAGAAAATGAAAGTCTGCATTGTATCCACTCATTATCCTTCTGACGATGCTATCGGAGAATACTGTGGTCACATAGCTGCAGAGTTAGGCAAACAAGCAGAAGTTGTAGTACTTGCTAATGCGGATGTAAAACTTCCAACGATCTCGAGAATTCAAACAAATGGTGGCGCAAGCAATTATGTGGTTCTTCGAGTTTGGAAGTCAGGGCTATTTTATCCATTTACGATTTTTCGAAACCTAATTCGCCTGAAACCAGACATCGTGCACGTTCAACATGAATATTTCTTATATGGTAAAGGATACAGCGCTGTCCTTTTTCCGATAGTTCTATTTCTAATGAAATTAACGCGGATTCCTGTAGTTGTTACAATGCATCACGTTATCGCACGAGAAGATGCAGGTCATATTAAAAAGCTGCTAAGAACATCCACTCCAGAAATTCTTTTGAAAATGTTCTTAACTTTTTTCAATAGAGCTTTTTCACTTTCTTCCAAGATTATTGTTCCGTCTTCTATCTTTAAGAAAACACTGTCCTTAAATTACAGAATTAAAAATAAACAAATAGAAGTTATCCAGCATTTTACGGATACAAATGTTCAAAAATTTATTGGAAAAGATGACAAAGAAGCCAAGATTTTGATGGGTTTAAATGGAAAAAAGGTTATTTTGTTCTACGGCTTCATAAGACCTACAAAAGGCATAGAATATGTGCTTTATGCAATGAAAAAAGTAAAAGATATCATTCCAAACGTTTTTTTCTTAGTTGATGGAAAAGCCCAACCCAATTATGCAACTTATTTTGATTATCTTTTGCGACTCGTTAGCGATCTTGAATTGTCCAGTTATGTGAAATTTGACGAAAATATTCCCAAAGAACTTTTAGCAGTAACGTTTGCCGCATCAGACGTTGCAGTTTTTCCTTATACTTCAGCTGTAGGAATGACTCCGATTGCTCATTTGACAGCTGCAGCTTATGGAAAAGCGATTATTGCAACCAACATCGATAGTTTCAATAAAGAATTTGACGATTGTGAAAATGCTCTTCTAGTGCCTCCAATGAATGCGGATGCATTAAGCAAGAGCATAATTAAGGTCCTTACAGATAATGTCTTATCCAAAAAGCTTTCTAACAACATCTTACATTATTGTGAAGAAAGATCACGGGAAAGAGCAATCAGTGACACTGTTAGGATCTATCAGGATGCTCTTGGACAAAAAGAGGAAATTTAGGAGCTTCCAAGAAAAACAGGACTATCTATTTTAGATGAGGCAAACTTATGGACGAGAAGTTGAAATATGCATTAATTATAGCGTTCGTTCTGAATGCCGCATTTGTCCTGTCCAATTTTCAGGCAAGAACATACGATTCATATGAACATATTTTCTTTGCCAACCATTATCGCACATCCTGGTTTGATACGTGGGAACCTAAGTGGTATGGCGGTTTTACAGTTACAAGTTATCCACCGCTTGCACACCAGGCTATTGCTTTGCTGAGTTTTGCAGTAGGATTGGAGTGGTCTTACGATATTTTGACTCTATCGTTAATGACTATTTTCCCATTAGCAGTCTATCTATTCTCAAAGCGTTTTGTTTCAGAAAAAGGGGCTGTCTACGCTGGATTCATTTCAGTTTTTGTTCCTTCGATTTTGCAAGCCATTTATTCTTTTGGGCAATTCCCTTCTTTGTTCGGCTTAGTTGCGGGATTATTTACAATTGTATATCTTAGCAAGTTTTTAGTTGACGGCCATTGGATCGATCTAACAATTGCCCTAAGTCTACTTGGTGTTACAGTAAGTGCTCACCATTTTACAGCTATTTTTTTGGTTCCTATGCTAGTTATTGTGCTAGTTTTAGATACATTTCTACGGCGAAAAGAAATACCGATAGCAAAATTGCTAAGAAGGATTTCAATTTTTGTTGTGTTAGGAATTGCGTTATGTGTCCTAATAATCTATCCTTATTGGTATTTTTCGCTCTTTAACGGTATTAATATGACACCAATTCCGCACCTAACTAGAGAAAACATACTTTTTAATAATCTTGGTTTTGAGCTATTTTTCTGGAACATCTATGGTTCAATCATATTTTTGGTTCCTTTTTTTATCATTCTTGTTTTGAAGGAAAAAAGACTATTTGTGTTGTTTCTTGGAGGCTTGATCCTACTAATCCTAGGTCTGGGTGGAACGACACCTTTGCCTCAATTGCTGTTTGGTCGCTCTTGGGAGGTGCTTACCTATGATAGGTTTGGCCTTTGGGCAAGTGTTTTGTTTCTGCCGCTGATTGGGCAACTGTTCTTTGAGTATCGTATTAAATTCAAAACAAAAAAGGTTTACAAAATGCTATTAATGGCATTTTTTGCCATTTTGATTTTGACTGGTACCTACGCGGCAACTAGAAGTCTCGAACCCGGTGGAATTAGTGTCTCGACAATAGATCCAGTTGTAGAATTTCTAAATAACCCTCAAACTCAAAGTTGGAGATACCTGACATTGGGATTGGGGGAAGCTCCGATGTTAAAACTAAGCGTATACGCAAATGCTAGTAACGTAGATGGATACTACTACTTTGTTAGAGACGATCCATTGCTCTCAAAAAGCGGAGTTGGATCACTAGATACAGCCAAGTTTTATGGTGAAAAGGGACTTACAGTTCTCGGAGAGGTTCTCGCTAATGCGTCAAAATACAGTCTGAGATGGGTTATCTGCGCTGACCCCACTTATTATCCAATTCTCAAGAACAATTCTTTTGTAGAAAGATGGTCTCAAGACTCAACGGGTGATGGCAGATTTGGAGGAACAACAATTTGGGAATACAATGGGACAATTCCAGTATATGTACCGAATAAGATTCAAGAAGAAAACTCTCCCTTAAACAATTACATTTGGGGGATAGGACCTCCATTAACATTATTTGCTACACTTCTATTGTTAGCTACTAAAAAGATCAAAAAAGCAGGATACTAACTCGATATGAAATATTGGAAATCATGGGAACTCAAAAACACTAAATATAATGAATGGTACCAGAAGAAACCTTCGAAAGTCTTCTTAATATTGTGGGATATTTTGCAGAGAAAATGCATGGAACTTGTTCCATATCCAACCCACGAACAGGACATTCTACTTGACGTTGGCTGCGGCGATGGTAGGTACATAATTTCAAGCATCAAAAACAGAGGGTATTTTAGCATAGGAATAGACCCAAACAATAAAGTTTCACTAATTCCAGCCAAAAAAAGAATTAGCGAAGCAGGCTTCAACGCATTTCTAATAAGAAGTGTTGGTGAATCCACTCCATTGCGGGAGTCATCAGTGTCAGTTGCATTATGTAACTCAGCCTTGGATCACATGATAGAACCAAATGCAGTCTTAAAAGAAATTCACAGAGTACTAAAGGAAAATGGTACTCTCATAATGTGGCAAGGAATTTATCAACATAAAAATCATAAAAAAGAAACGTTCGAGCAAGAGACACACGTTAATGTCTTTAGTAAAGAATCTCTATTTGAGATGTTGAAAGACACCGGTTTTTCTATTAACTGTATTAACCTTCTTGGATGCGATATCATTGCTTCTTCAGAGGAAAACAAAGCTATATCATCAAGATTTCCAGAATTCTTTAACAACCAACTTTCTACTCTTCTTCAACTATATCTTTCATTAGGAAAAATATTTCCTAAACATGCTTCAATTATTATGTTGAAACTCAAAAAAACCTAGAAAAACTTAATTATGCAAATTAACCCGTATGCAGAAAAACTCACCAATTCTACTAAACTTCGTCCTTACAAGTCATCGCTAACGAAGAAATAATAGAACGGTCTGGGATTCTCTATTATCTGTTTTCTCCTGGTTATTGAAAAAAATGAGGGACTTAACCCCAAATTGTTATTTGAGCATTTTCGCGAGTGCCATCAAAACATGATCCGCCTACTACGATGCGATTGCCTGTTATGCCAAGGTTTCCTATTGCAATTGAATTGGCTACTGTATTTGAGGTTGTGAACCATGTCGCAATGCTACCAGCGACTAAAGTCGAACTATTCCAGTCGATTAGTTGGGCATTATTTCGTAATCCATCATTATATGATCCGGCTGTAAATATGTCTAAAGAAGATCCACCAGTGTAGTTCGCGATAGCAATAGAGTTGATGGTTGTATCTGATGTCCAAAACCACGAAGTAAGCCTTTGAGCAGCCATAGTCGTACTATTCCAAACAATCAACTGAGCAATCAAACGCGTATTATCAAATGAAGTTCCACCTGTAACTATATCCGGAGACGAACCACCTGTAACATTCGTTACAGCCAAAGTGTTGATGGTTGTATCTGATGTCCAAAACCACGAAGTAAGCCTTTGAGCAGCCATAGTCGTACTATTCCAAACAATCAACTGAGCAATCAAACGCGTATTATCAAAGAAAGCTCCACCTGTAACTATATCCAGAGACGAACCACCGGTAACATTCGCAATAGTCAAAGCATTGATGTACGTGTTTGATGTCCAAAACCAAGAGGATATCTTTTGAGCAGCCATAGTCGTACTATTCCAAACAATCAACTGAGCAATCCACCTTGTATTATCAAAGAAAGCTCCACCAGTAACTATATCCAAGCTGCTACCCCCTGTGACATTTGCGACAGCTACAGATGATATCTCGGTATCTCCTGTCCAAAACCAAGAAGTCATTTTCTCAGCCACCAGTGATGTCCCGTTCCAGACAATCAACTGAGCAATCCACCGAGTGCCATCAAAGAAAGCGCCACCTGTGACAATATCCAGACCGTTGCCACCTGTAATGTTAGCGATAGCAACAGAACTGAGACTATTATCAGCCAACCAGCACCAACTAGTTCTTTGCTCGAGAGCTAGAGTTGTTGCGTTCCAAACCGAAAGTTGGGCCACGAAACGTGTTCCATCATTGAAGTACCCAGCAGTAACGATTTCTTTTACTCCGTCTCCATTCACGTCACCAATTGCTGTTGCTGCATTGCTAGTGTCGCTTGTTGTAAACCAAGAAGTATTGTTTTGAGAAATAAGACCAGAAGCAGGTTGTGAGATTATTGCTACTGAAAGTAGCACACCAATAAACAACATTGTTACAATTTTGAGACTTCTTTTATTCAACATTTTACTAGTTCTCCATTTTTTTCTTGTTTGTTTTGTTTTTCATGTGTTCACACATTTTTTTAATTTTTAATCAAATATTATTTGAAAAAAGGGATTAGGTATTTACTTGTCGAGTGTTTGATGGTTGAGAGTTTGCTGTCATTGTTGGGTATGCGCCTACGTTTATGCTACCGACAGTGTTGGTTGCAATAACTCGGTAGAAGTATGTTTGTCCACCTACAGCTGTTGTGTCTGTGTATGTTGTTGGAGTTGCTCCTGTCGGGCTAAATGTTGCTAAACCTGCAGTGAAGGTTGAGTTTGTTGCTCTCTGAACTATGACACCGGTTTGGTTAAGCGAGTTGTTAGTCCAACTTAATTGCACATTGCCAGCGCCGCCGCTCGAACCGAGACCGGTAGGAGCTTCAGGAGGTACTGCACAGCACATTGGTCGCATCATGTCATTTTCCTCGTGACCTAGCAGGTGGCAGTGATCTACATATTCCCAGCCAAAGTTTGTCAATTGATTTGTGACCGTTACAGGATTGCCATTCGGATCTATGTTGGTGAAGTTCATTATGCCTCCTTGCGGTTGAGTTGGGTCAAGCAGCCGCACGCTGTTTGGAATCTTGAAAGGATGATTAGTTGGAATGATTGGTCTGAGAGCTACGATCATGTCTTCGAGTGGATTCATTTGAACAGTGTCTTTCCAGCCAATTTCGTTATCATTTGGCGGTTTTATTGCTCCGTCCCATCCAACGCGGTTAAGAATCTGTACGTTGAACAGATGGAAGTGTACTGCATGAGTATCTACACCGTTGTGAGTGAACTTCCAAATTTGCGTTCCATCATTTGTGGATCCGATAGGCGTCGAAGCAAGTGAGGGTGCCATAATTTCGTTTGGCGGATCAATGTATGCCTGAATAATTGTAGTCTGAATTGTGCCGTTAGTGTTGGGTATTTCATAGGAAAGTAGTGCGTTCATTCTGCCGTAATCATTCGTGAAAAGCTCTTGGATACCTTTGGGATACAAAGGCATAGTTATCGGAACCGTTTGGCCAACTGGAGTAAATGTGTGCGAAGTATCTTGGATTGCAACATAAGCTGTTCTGTCACTGGGGAAAGTTGCACTGTACGCTAAATTGTAGCGATCTGCAGGGCAAATAATAGTATCTTCAGAGATACGGAATGCGTTAGCTAATGCTGTTGTTAACGCTGTTAAAGTTGCAGGGTTATAATCGTTTGGCGGTGCAGTCGAGGAACCGCCTGCAGCTACACGTATTTGCATTATAGTTCTAGTATTGGGACCATATCCAGGGATTGTGTTTGGCGCGCCGCCAGTTGATGTCTGGTCGCCGTCGCTTGTAAAGTAGTCAATGCGCGGGTCAAATGCAGGGACTGGAGCTGGTGAATCGTTATATAAGATAAGTGTCTTACCAGCGAAATTGGTGAAGTCGACAAGCACATCAGCTCTTTCGGCTGGACCTAGCATACAAGCTTTCTCTAATACGTTTAATACTGTTATGCTTCTGCGGTTGTAGTCAAAGCCTACAGGTCTGTTGGTTATTAATGCTGGAGCTGGCAAGAAGCCACCCTCAGTGCCAATTTGGATTAAGGCTGGTCCTCTAAGTGCAGGGTCAGGGAAACCGCCTGATCTTCCATCTGCCGTGGGATAGTCTGCTGGCCATGTACCTGCGTTGGCAGGAAGCATTCCAACTTCAGTCAGACCTGTATAAATTGTCGCTGTTGCTGTCGCTGTAGTACCGCCTCCTCCTGGTGCAGCAATGGTAACTGCAGGAACTGTTGCATAGCCACTTCCTACGCTAAGCAGATTAATCGCAGTCACAATTCCGCCTGTTACCGTTGCTGTTGCAACAGCACCTGTCCCTCCTCCGCCTGTTAATGTTACGGTTGGAGCAGAAGCATAACCGCTTCCCCCGCCAGTAATTTTGATGGCGTTTATGATGCTAGAGACCTGATATATTTGCAGGTTAAGGAATCGGTCGTTGCAAGCGTTCAGTATGCGGAATCTGACAAGGGTTGGTTGAACTGTAAGGTATGGATAGGCATTTCCATTAACGAGGGGTGTATCCATGAAGGATTCTGGCACACCTGACGGATTGGGGATTCCAGGAATAACTGGTGGTTCCCATGGTGCTGCTGCTGGATTGTAGTAGGGGTTAGTTAATGTTCCAAATTGAACTGTCCACGGTGGGAAGAACCATGGACCATAATCCCATCTTCCACACGGATTAGCCCCAGTCACATCGTAAGGATTTTGATTTGGCATGTAAACGTGAGGCCACCAAAGATCGCCAGTGTGAGGAGTTGGCGGTGTTGTCCCCCAATTCCAAGTCGGATCTTGAGCAGCTATAGTAGTGGCATCCACGAAAGTCTTATCTTGTATAACCAGTGGAGTGCCGAGGTCGGGTAGAATTTTTGCGCTTCCGGGGTTTGCACCAGATGTGTTAGTGCTGTTAATGAAATCTTGTTCGACTTGGTCAGTGAGCACGTAACCGGCTGCTTCTCCAGCATAGACATTAAGGCGGGTTAATCCCAAGGCGTGATCATGATAGAACATCAGTCGAGCGCTTTGCTGATTACTATAGAAGAATGTTAATGTTCCCTGAGGTTCATTTCCGCCATCCATATCAGGAACATACCTAACTGAGACACCCTTAGGATAGGGTGAGCTTTCTCCCACTGGAATAGTCCATTGATGTGGAGTGCCATCGCTAATCCAGATTGTGTTCCCTCCGTGAAGATGCATCGCGGCGCGATTCTGCGTGAAGCTTCCTCCACTAGGTCCTGGTCCAGCTCCCATATAGGTAGTGTCAACCGGTATGAACAAATTCCCTCCAGCGCCCGTCGGAAGTCTGTTAGTGAATTTAATTCGAACCGGACGGTTTCTTGTGGCAACAATTATTGGCCCAAGATAATGGATAGGAGCAACTGGATTACCTGCACCATTAACCTGCACATACCCTCGCATTGTGGTGGGAGGCAAGTCTGTATGCATTTTTTCGGTATATTGCCTCAATTCAATTATGTAGTAATCAGCTCCAGGGTAAGTTGTTGTGTCGGCAACGGCAACTGGCAAGTACTTCCCAAGGTTATTCGCTCCAGTTAATCCAAGGCCCGGCAGAGAGTCGATAAATTTGCGTATTCCACCCGTTACAGTGGTTGTTCCAGCAGGTATTGAAGTAGCTACCGTTGCCACAGCACCTTTCGCTCTAGGACTCGGATCTCTAAATGCTACTGTTGGAGCTGAAGTGTACCCTGTTCCCGCGTTTGTAAGCACGACGCCGTTGATTACACCATTGGAAACTCTGGCGGTTGCAGTTGCGCCTGTGCCGCCACCTCCGGTAAGAATTACGGCCGGAGTTGTGTAGCCACTGCCTCCGCTTGAGACACTAAATCCCGTTAGAGTGACGCCAGTTGGAGCTATGTTAGTGATTGTGGGAAGGGGGCTGTTTGCGTAATTGGGAGTAGCCCCGAAATAATCTGGTGTACCTCCAGGTGTAGGAACTACAGTTGGCGTTATGGCTGAACGTTTGGCGTAGGCTAATGCCGCAACTTGCCGTTGAAGAGGTGTAATCTTACCCTTATAGTTCAATGTTGTATTTTTGTCGGGAGATATTTTTGGAAGACCTACAGCTAAAGCTACTCCAGCAGCAACAGTAGCAACTGATGCTATTTTAACGAAAGTGCGTCTATTCATTGCTGATCTTCGCCCTAGAACCTTTTTTTGAGGTGGGCTACCTGTCGCTGAGTTAACAATAGATGCGCCTTTTTTGAAGAAACTACGTCTACCAGGATTCTCAATATTACTAGAATTTTGTCCTTCGGACATACCTAAAAACCTACTAAAACAGTTACGGACACTAGTATAAAAGAATTTACGTACCATTCTTTACGCTAAATTTTATAAACTAATAAAAGAGTAGTCGGAAGAAGGATAATTTGCAATGATTATATCGTAAATATTAATAAAAAGAGTTGACCATAAAAATGTCTGCCTCCAGATCGACAAATCAAGTTATGTGAAATGTTAAAATGATAACAGTTAAAAAGAAATAGATGCCCAAATTGCTGAAGATGTGAAAATATTTTTAAGAATTGCAAAAAATTCTGATAGGTCACAATTCTTTTATATCAGCAGAAAATAGAGCATAGTCAATAGCTAGCTATCTTGAGTCCAAGCAAATTTAAGAAATAAATTCTAAGAATAGGGGAAAAAATTGTGAGCAAAAAATCAGCATCGGCAACAGGCATAGTAATTGGAGGATTTGTGTTCTTCGCCCTTGGACTTTTATTGATTCTTCAACAAAACCCAGTCTCTGATTTGTTCGCTAAAATTACGCCAGACATATCAATTGAAGTGGCTGGTGTAGTTGTTCAATTTATCGGACAAGCTTTGGTTGTTTTAGGAGTAATGAAATCCACTTCTCTCAAATTGATATCCAGCATGCAAGCTGAAAGGGAAATGACAATTGCAGGTATAAATCAAAACATGCAACAATTTCGCGCTGAACAACAAGCGCTAAGGGTAGGATACAGCCAAACAGTGACAAAACTCGACGCACTGATTGCAAAACAAAACGCACAGACAGCAACTCCAAAAACCGTTATTCCTTCAGATTGCAAGTTCTGCGGAGCACAAATGAACCAAGGATACTTCTGCCCTCAATGCGGAAAAGCAAACTAATAAACAAATAAACTGCAAAAAACTAATACATAATTCAATTTTTTCAATTTAGACATAAAAAAAAGCGGCTCCAAATCCTTACACCCAATTTTCTGTTATATGCAAGATTGTTAAGGTGGGTGTTGTTTGATGAATTTGGCGAGGTCAACGATTTCAAGGTCACCTTTGCATCTTGGGCAACTTTTTTGGATTTCAGGAGATTTTGCTCCAATTTTCAGCGGTGCTCCACAATGGCAACAATAGTAAGTTAAGCTTTTTCCTTTCTCTGAAAGTTTTTTAGAGAGGGCAGCAGCTTCTTTCTGCGATTCAGTTAATTCTTTTTCTTTCTTTTTTGCATTATCTTTTTTCTCAGTAGAGTAGTTTTTGCATGTTTCCGCGTCAACAAAATATGTGTTAAACCCAACTTTCGCAGGCACTAAGGACCTACCAGTTTTTTCGCAAGATTCATCCTCAAAGAAGCCGCATTCTTCACAGTTCTTTTTTTTGGCATATTCTGCTTGGAGTTTCCAATAACAATCAGCACAATACATCTGTTCCTTACCATGTTGGCTCACAGTTAAACCGGCGCCAGAGAAAGACTTCTTGCAACCGCCACATTCAAACCGCATAAACAATCACTTGAAAAATAGTATTTGACAGACTTTTATTTATTGTTTAATTGGTAATTACGAAGAATAGTTCGTCAATAACCACAATAAAAGAAAATTGAGGCTAATCTAAATTATTCAAACTGCTAGATAACATTAATCCAAAAAAAGCTGGGGGAATAGCTTACTCTTCGGTTAGTATCAGGGTTAATGTAGATAGAACTTGTTTGATGTTGCGGATTTTGTGTGAAATAGAGTCTTTTAGCTCTTCCATCGTGTCAGCTTTGATTCTTATGATTAAATCATACACACCATATGAAACAAAAGCTTCTTCAACATTACTTACACTCCGGAGCTGTTTTAGCACGTTGTCTTCCGAACCAGATTCGACATTGAACAATACATATGCTTTCGGCATACAAACACCGCTTGTAATGAATTAAAAGGATGATTAAATAGTTTGGCGTAGACTTTTGCTAATTTGTTCAATGTACTCAGCGTCTAAAAAACATTTACAAAACCTTAGCAAGCAAGCGCTTATATCATCAGAAAGGAAAAGAAAATTTTAATTAAAATGTAAAATTCCACAAACGATAAAAGGAGCAAGCTGTATTTTATAATAAATCTTCTCCGGAGAGCCTCCAAAATGAAAATCATAATGAAAGAAGATTTCCAGAATTTTATAAACGCCTTAACAAAAGATGATTCTCTGAACGTTATTGGCGTCAAATCAAGAGGCAACAAATTTGCTTTTGGACCTCTAAATTCCGCCGATGAACTACGTCTCGACTACGACGTAACACTGCTACCTCCAAAAAAATATTTCTTCCCCCAACGTGAGACCCTATTTACCTACGACTTATCCGACGGATTTTCAGCCAAAAATCCAGAAGAAACCAAGCCAATGGTACTTGTAGGCGTACATCCTTACGACATTATAGCCTTACTTCACATGGACGAAATATTCAGAGAAACAAAATCTGATGCCCAATATTTCAAGAAACGAGAATCCGCAATAATCATAGGCATCAACATTCAAAACATGTCGAAATGGAATTTCTCCGCCTACATGGGCTCAGCAGCCATAGATTATGGCTACGACATTATGCTAACGGACTTGGGAAATAGATATGCATTAACCGTTGGTTCACAAAAAGGTGGAGAACTACTAGCTAAATACGCAAAAAATGTCGTTCCAGCGTTAGCACGCGACATGCAAATTGCTGGCCAGAAAAAAAGAGAGGTAATGAACATGTCCCAACAAAAGTTTGACTTTCCACCAGAGCTTATCCCTGAACTGCTGAAAGACAGTTATGGGAAAAGCGGATTTTGGGAAAAACACTCAGAAAAATGTCTGGCATGCGGCTCATGTGTCCTAGTATGCCCCACATGTTACTGTTTTGACGTCAAAGACAACCCTGATCTATCGTTAGAAAAAGGCGAGAAATTCAGAACATGGGATGGCTGCTTATTAGAAGACTTTGCGAAAATAGCCTCCGGAGAAAACTTCCGCGCTACTAGGCCCACAAGATACCGCCATCGATATTTCAAAAAAGGAAAGTATTTGTTCGATCGGTTCGGCTTTGTTTCATGTGTTGGCTGTGGGCGATGCTCTTCAAATTGTCTGCCCGATATTGCTAATCCTGTTAATCTTTTCAACGACATGTACCACGAAAATGAACTGAACGGAGTAAAAATGGCGACCACGGCTACTCAACCAGAAATTAACATTCAGACTGAAGGAAACATAGACTTTGTTCCAAAACTGGCAACAATAATTAAGAAAACATCAATGACGTCGATGGAAACACTATTTGAAATAAAACTAGATGACAAGACAGAACTTAATCATAAACCAGGGCAATTCGTGGAAGTTACAGCGTTCGGAATAGGTGAGGCACCAATATCATTATCCTCCTCACCAACCCATAAAGGAACATTCGAAGTCTGCGTACGCAAACTGGGAAACGTAACTACAAGGTTACATAAGCTCAATGCAGGAGACAAAGTAGGAATCAGAGGACCATTTGGAAACGGTTTTGATGTGGACTCACTCAAGGGCAAAGACCTCTTATTTATTGCAGGAGGTCTCGGAATAGCCCCACTTAGATCCCTAATCAATTATGTTTTTGACAACCGAAAAAATTACGGTCGCGTCTTTCTGCTTTACGGATGCAAAGAACCAAAGGAATTACTTTTCGGCGACGAAATGCAAGCAATGTCTTCAAGAGAAGACGTTGAGTTCAAACCAACTGTTAACTGGTGTCCAGAAACTGAATTATGGAATGGCAACATAGGTGTAATCACAACATTAATTCCTCAAGTCTCTTTTGACCCTGAAAAAACGACTGCAATCTTATGCGGTCCCCCAGTTATGTACAAATTCGTAATCGCAGATCTAAAAGGCCGAAACGTTCCAGATGACCACATAATCATGTCACTTGAACGAAGAATGAAATGCGGTGTTGGAAAATGTGGTCATTGCCAAATTAACCAAATATACGTCTGCAAAGACGGTCCTGTATTCAATTATTCAAAAATAAAAGGCATTCCGGAGGCTCTATAAAATGAAACCAAAAGTAGCTTTTTTTGATTTCGCTGGCTGCGAAGGAGACCAACTACAAGTAGCAAATCTCGAAGAAGACCTACTAACTCTTCTCGGCCAGGTTGAAGTTGTTACATTCAGAGAAGTAATGAAAGAACAAAGCGAAAACTACGACATAGCTTTTGTTGAGGGTTCATGCACAAGACTGCAAGACGAAGATAGACTAAAACAGATTAGAAAGAACGCTAAATTAGTGGTTGCCATTGGATCATGCGCAACAATCGGCGGAATTAACTCGCTTAGAAACTACAAAGATTTAGATGGCGTCAAGAAAACTGTATATGGAGAAAACGCAAAACTCTTTGATAGTTATGCTGCAAGAGCAATAGATGCCGTAATTCCAGTAGACGCCTATGTCCATGGTTGCCCCATAGACAGAGAGGACTTCTTACATGTGGTCAAATCGCTCTTACAAGGAAAGAAACCTGAAACACCCACTTACCCCGTTTGTGTAGAATGCAAAAAAAACGAGAACGTATGCGCCTTTGAGCGGGGTCAATATTGCGTCGGAACAGTAACCAGAGCCGGCTGCAACTCATGCTGCGTCAACGAAGGCACAATTTGCTGGGGATGCCGCGGTCTCATAGACAACCCAAACGAGAACTCCGAGAAAGAAGTTTTGATAAAATATGGTCAAACAGTTGACAGCGCAATTGACAAGTTTAGATTATATTTTGGTTGGCAGGAGGCAAAAAGATGAAAGAAACAAGTTTTGAGGTAAACGTCCATCACATAACTAGAGTTGAAGGACACGGAAACATCAATGTGGACGTGAAAAACGGAGTAGTAGAAAAATGTGAATGGAGCATTCCAGAAGCACCAAGATTCTTTGAAGCCATGGTTGTCGGAAGATCATGGAATGAACTACACCATATCACATCCCGCATATGCGGCATATGCTCAATTGGCCACACACTAGCATCGTTAAAAGCCACAGAATCAGCCATGGGCATAGCCATAAGTGAACAAGATCTAAAACTAAGAAAACTAGCATTACACGCAGAAAATCTGCAAAGCCACATTCTGCATTTAGGGTTCCTGGTTCTGCCTGACCTGATGGGCGTAGGCTCAGTAATACCTCTTGCTTCAACAAATCTGCCAGAAGTTAAGATAGTTCTCCAACTTCACAGAACAGCAAACGAAATGTCAAACCTGCTCTGCGGAAGAACAACACACCCCCAAAGACTGATACCAGGCGGCTTCTCCAAAATCCCCTCAATGAATGAACTAGCTGCCATAAGAAAGAAACTACAAGACTCAATTCCTAACATTCAAGCTGTTGCCCAATTAATCCAGAGTCTAGCAGGTAAATTACCTAACTTCACTAGAGAAACCGAATTCATTTCCTTAAGTCACCCAAGCGAATATGCACTCTACGATGGAAAACTCCTTTCATCGGACACAGGCGAAGCACCAGTAAAAGAGTATCTCTCATACACGAACGAGTATGTCATTCCACAATCCACAGCTAAATGGGCAAAACACAAACGCGACTCATACATGGTAGGAGCTTTAGCCCGACTAAACAACAATTACAAGAAACTATCTCCAATGGCACAAAAAACAGCTGAGATGTTCAACCTTCAACCAATGTGCCATAATCCCTTCATGAACAGCATAGCTCAACTCGTAGAAGTAGTGGACAGCGTGGAAGATTCAATAGGAATAATAAACGAACTTGAAGCGGCGGGTCTAAAGTCTCAACCAGATTACAATAAACCAGATATCAAAGTAAAGGCAGGAAGCGGAGTTGGTGCGGTAGAAGTACCTCGAGGCATACTATTCCACGACTACACATACAACGATAGGGGTGTATGCACAAAAGCCAACTGCATAATCCCAACCAACCAAAACCACGGCAACATCCAACTCGACATGAAAGCCATCCTTCCACAAATCGTCAACAAACCACAAAAAGAAATCGAACTAACACTAGAAATGCTAGTACGAGCATACGACCCATGCATCTCATGCTCAACACACGTCGTAAAAGTCAACCTAACTTAGAGGCAAACTAAGACTTCCAAAGCAAATAAGCTCACAAAAATCTTTGCATACCCTTTTAAAGAAAACAGAGGAAATAATAGCATTAAGCATTGAGCAAAGATCATAGAAGATTCACCAGTTCGCTCAAACAAAAAATGATCATGAGGAAATGAGTTGGGAATCGAAAATCTTAACTGCTTCTTTAATCCCCGAACAATCGCAGTTATAGGTGCAAGTGAACGAGAGGAATCCCTAGGCGCTCGAATACTCCACAACTTAGTCGAATCATACCAAGGCTCAATTTTTCCTGTCAATTCTTTTAAACAAACAGTCCAAGGAATCACCGCTTATCCAAGCGTCACTAAAATCCCCTCTAAAGTAGATCTTGCCATCATCGCAACTCCAGCACACACCATTCCACAAATTATTGAAGAATGCGGGAAAGCCGGAGTCCAAGGCGCAATCATTATTTCTGCAGGCTTAAATCAAAACGATGAAACAGCCCAGATTCTCAGACGACAGATTCTTGAACACAAACGTTCTTATGGAATCCGAATAATAGGCCCAAATAGTCTAGGCGTCATCAGACCAAAAAAGAACCTGTACGCGACATTCGGCGACAAAAAGGCGATTCCTGGAAAAATTGCGTTCATTTCTCAAAGCGCCGCGCTCTGTGGAACAGTTTTGGACTGGTCTTCAGAAACCAAAGTTGGACTCAGCGCAGTGGTTTCAATTGGATCCACGATTGATGTCAACATAGGCGAATTAATCGAGTATTTTGGAACAGATCCTCAAACTAGAGCCATGATGCTCTATGTAGAAGACATAAAGGACATCAAAAGTTTCATGAGTGCCGCCAGAGGGTTTGCAAGAACTAAACCAATCATCATCGTCAAAGCAGGTCGATTCAACAAAAATCGCGACTTCGAATACCCAGGCATTAATGAACTTAACGAAGACAACTTTTATGACGCAATGTTTAGACGCATCGGCATTGTCAGAGTAGATACCGTCAACGAACTTCTAGATTGCTCCAAAGCTTTATCGATGCAACCAAATCCATGTAATCCATCCCTAACAATAATCACAAACGCGAGTGGACCCGGACTTCTAGCTGCTGATCAACTCCAACATAGAGGAGGCAAACTCTCGCAGGTAAGTGACACTTTAAAACATGAATTAAGAAAGGTCTTGCCGTATTATTGCACTGCTTCCAACCCAATTGATATTCTTGAAGAAGCAACGCCTGAAAGATTCAAAAATGTAATGCAAGTTTGCTTAAATGACCCCGCAAATGACAGCATCTTAGTAATCTATTCGCCTCAAGGGTTAACCTCTCCTTCAAGCATCGCTGAAACGGCAATTGAATTAGCGCAGAAAACAAGAAAAACGCTGTTAATTTCTTTGATGGGGGAAGATAGCAGCTGCCAAGAAGCCAGAATTATGCTCATCAAAAACAATATTCCCTCTTTCAGAACGCCTGAAGAAGCGGTCTCAGCATTTATGAATATGTACACTTATACAAAAAACATAGAATCACTATATCAAACTCCAGAAGAAGTCCCATTATTATTAGGCGATTCAACAAAACTTAAAGGCACATTAAGACGCGCATTTTGCGAGGGCAGACAAGACCTTAATTTGCCTGAGACTTTGGGTTTCTTAAAAACGTACAGAATTCCTATCCTAGAAACAAGAATTGTCGAAACTGCTGAAGAAGCATCGAATTTTGCCTCGGAACTGACCTTTCCCATTACTCTAAAAGCGCTAAACGTAAAATCAACCTTCAAACATGAAAAACTAGGACTTACACGTGACGTTTACTCTTCCTCCGAAGTGCCCACAGCCTTCAGACAGATAACGGAAATAGTTAACTCCAGTAAATCAACTGAATTCCAAGGAATAGTTGTTCAACCAAAAACGCCCGAAAATGGAGCCAAACTATTTCTAGGATTAAGAAAAAACAATACATTTGGTTCGGCAATAGTTCTGGGAACACATGGAGATTCTTCCGAAGGAATCAATGATATAACAGTAGGTTTTCCGCCACTCAATCAGGTTTTAGCAAGACAGATGATAGAGAAAACAAAAATATTTCAACAAGGCAAAGTATCCTCTCCCGGTACTTTCAATGTGGTACTTTTGGAGGAAATACTAGTAAAGTTTTGTCAGCTTGTAATCGATTTTCCAGAAATCAGACAAATAGACATAGGTTCTCTAATCGTTAATAGCTCAAACGCCACCGTAACAGATGGACGAATAACTCTTGATATGAATAGAATAATGCATGAGACAGCTGATCATTATGATCATTTGGTGATTTCTCCTTATCCAAGAAAGTACATTGCAAAACGGACCTTAAAGAATGGCAATCAAGTGACTTTCCGCCCAATCAAACCAGAGGACGAACCACGATTTAACGAACTCTTTAAGTCTCTCTCTCAAGAGAGTGTGCTGTTCAGATTCTTCCAAATAATAAAAGAAATGTCCCATGACACGTTATCTCGATACTGTAACCTTGATTATGATCGCGAAATCGCCATAGTTGCAGAGCCACAAAATGATCGACGACTTGTCGGGGTAGTAAGGTTAATTCTTGACCCAGACAGAAAAAACGGCGAATTTGCTATCATGGTAACAGACCAGTGGCAAGGACAAGGATTAGGCTCAAAACTCATGGACTTTATTATTGAAATAGCTAAAGAAATGAAAGTTGAAAAAATTTACAGTCAGGTATCCACTGAAAACGCAAGAATGAGAAGCCTATGCAATAAGAAAGGCTTTGAAACTAAACCGATAGACGAATACACAATAAACATGCAGTTGACTCTGACGTATTAGAACACTAACAAAACAACGAAACGACTCTAAATATTTAAATCGTTTAAAAATTTCCAAAACTCTTCAATAGACCTAACAACCCTTATTTCTAAATAGCTACAACCAAGATTTGCTACTTCGTCAACAGGCTCTCTGAAAAAACCCACCGTATGAGGATAACTATTTTCAAATTCAGCAGTATCAACAACATCCATTAAACTAACTTGAGACGCCCCATCGCCCCTTTTCCGATTTTTAAAAACTACTGAATAACAAAGATATTTTCTTCCTTCATTTCCCGACGAAGGAAAACTAACGAACCAATCCATTTCCTGGAAATGAAAACTTTTCACTTTCTCGTTCACTATTTTCGTCGCCTCAAACTCAAGTACGATCTATAAATATGTTCGTGCCTAAGTTAATACTTGCCTCTAAATAATAAAGCAACAACAAGATGCTATTCAAGGAACTGATGCATTATTTGGGTAACCTCTGCGCTCCCAAAAACCCAAGTAGTTTGTGTTGTTTGAAGCCTCAATTTGTGTTATCCACTTAATCCATTTATATCCATATTGACTTTGAGCAACAAGCATGAAGGGCCACCCGATTTGCGGAGTCAAAGTTACGCCGTTCATTTTGTAAGCTATCATTATATTATTTTGAACTAGATAGTCCACAGGAAGCGCAGTTGTGTACCCGTCAGAAGCATGAAAAATAACCACAGAAGCATTCGGGGTTACTCCAGCATCCTGCAACAAATCCTTTACAAGTATACCTTCCCAAAGAATCTTAGCATGCCAACCTTCAACACAATAGATAGTTACCACTTGTCGATACGCCTGATGATTGTTAACTACATCATCATAAGTGATTTGAAGCGTCTTGTTAACAAGCCCAGTAATTAACAATCGATATGTTGTCTGGTTAATAGTCTGAGTTCCCGCTATTGCATTTTCATAAACTGCGCCTATTGAAGAAAGATTTTCTCCCTGATATTGGCGAATCTCAGTAGGATACAAATCTTTAGGTGCAGCTTGCGGTTGCTGAAAATACAAATCAAATGAAGCAACTAGAACGATAATGATGGCAACAACTGCAGCCAAAACGATTCTTTTATTTTTCTTTATATTTTCCATATCTCTCGCCTTCAAACTTAAACCAAGTCTAAGCCTTAGAAAACTTCAATTAAAAAGATACTGCCAACACCTACATTTTTCATTATTAACCTCACTTAAATTGGTTTTGTGCACGCACATAGAAAAAAAGAAAATCGTAACAGAAGCTTAAGTCAGACAAACAAAAACTAAAGTCTACTTAACTAAAAACTATACATGACAAATATAGGTTGAATTTCCTTCCTCATTCTCTTTTTCAAGCTTCGCTAATTCTTTGTCCGAAAATTCTTCCAAAACAGAAAAGCCAGTTAAATGAATATGACTTGCACACTTCGCGCAACGAATCACAATCTCCTCCAAACCGTTCCCGTTAACTTTCGGTTCTATAATGGAATAAGCTTCTTCACTGCAATCATCGGGAGAAATTACATTTCCACATGCTGGACAAGAAATAGCTCCGTTTCCATCCGCTTTAGTTAAGTCTAATGCAAAAACTTGTGTTTGCTTCATTCCTTCATCCTCCTTTATCAATTAATTCTTTTAAATTCTATTTCGAGAAAAAACTATTAAACAATTTTCCAGATTTCTACTCAAATCTATCCCAAATTAAAGACGAAAAAAACAGATTTCATACAATAAAAAATAAATACTTAGACTTCTGCCAAAAAACCAACAACCTTCATCCTTTCCATAACATCATCTCCATGGGGGGCAATTTCCATTTCTTCAGTCAAAACTTGACCCGCAACATGCCCCATGTGATCACCATCAAGCCACAGGCTAGACTCTGTTAGGTCGTACACTTTTCCCTTGTAGCCAACATACGCGGGTTTGCCATTTTTCCCATCAAAATTACTTAGTTCCTGAACGCTAAACTTCTTTGTTTCTTCCAAAACTCCATTCTCCTTATTTGGCAAATCAACAAAACTATCTGGCTTTAGCAAGTAATAACTCTCTGTGGTTGGCTGCCTGCAATCACAATAATGCTTAATTCACCGTTAATTTAGGGTCATTCTACCAATTCTTGCTTTTGCTAAACAATAAAATGAGTTACACCGGTTAAGATGTATTGGACAGCAATTGCGGCGATAAATAAAGCCATAACACGCGCAATTACTAGTGATCCTGTTTTTCCTAAAAACTTGTAAATTCTGTTAATGAACCTAAGAATTATCCATGTTAAAGCCAGTACGATAAAAACTGCAATTATTGCAGAAATTAAGCCGTAAGCTTGGATATTGAATATGGTTGTGGTGATGGCGCCTGGTCCTACAAGAAGAGGAATGGCAATTGGTACTGCCCCGATACTTTCCGGAGAGGATTCCCCGCTTTCTCGCACACCTGAAATCAATATTCTAATTGCAATAATTAACAGCAAAATGCCTCCTGCAACTTCAAAACTATAAATTGACAACCCAAAAATATTCAAAATTTCTTGTCCCGTTAACGCCAAGACAAGAAGCAAAACAAAGCCGACTAGAACCGCAGTATTGTATACTCTTTTTTTCTGGGAATCTGGCACATCTTGAGTTAAACCTATGAAAACAGGAATACTTCCTAAAGGATCAACAATAATGAAAAGAGCAATAATCGCTTTGCCCAATTCTATTAGATAATCCAAATAGGCATCCCCAAATGTTAGTCTATTCTATCTTCTGATTCGATAAAAATGTAACGGCAGCACGAGCCAAAAAGACGATTTTAACTCAAAAATAGACGTCGTTTTAAAGGAATAATTATATTTTTCCCCAACTTGCAACAAAATCAAGAAACTCTTGTACTGGTCGACCACCATAATTTCGTAATCTATCTCTGAGTTCCACCGCATTTACGGCAGCCTTCTGGAAATCTCGAATTTGACTGGCACCGTCTACAAGATACAAGAAACCGTCTGCACCTGCTCTTGCACATCGAACACTGACAGTGAGCAGTTCTGCTGGAGTTGGTACATCTCTGGGAGTGTCACCTGGCCCAAATACGTAAAAACTAACGTAAAATGGTTTCTTTAGCAACTTCTTGAAGCCGCGAGTAAGCATTTCCCAATACCACGGGGTTGCATAATTTTTGCTAAACATAACAACATTGAAAGCATCGGCATATTTTGCTAAATCATCAAAATCTACTCCATAACGCTCATTAGAGGTTATAGGATCAGGCTGAATGCTTAGAACTAATTCTTTTTTAACATTTTCCCTAATTTGAGCAATGTAGTCGGTAACTTCCTTTCTTCGCCACTCATACCAGCTTAACCCACTCTTCTTCCACAATTCAACGCATCGTGGGCAAACACAATGATCATGATCAGCAAAATATTGACTGTTTAACCAAATAGCCGATGATTTTCTATCAACATCAGCAATATAATCTAGTTGTTCTGCTCTATGCAGAGGCTGCGTAGCGCACACAACGTCCCAATAAATGTTGTAGTTGTAGTTGCCCATTTTTGCTGGTCCCAGAGATGACTGAGAAATCCAATCTGGATGATTACGAACGGCAACGTTATCAGCAAAAACTGCGATGTTGCTACACATATCTTGAACAGGCGTGAGTCTAAGACCAGTCTCTGGCTTAACACGCAAAACATTGAAATCAAAACCTTTTGGTTTCTGAGGTTGAAATGTAAATGTACCAAACTTCATAATCTTGTACGCCTTTTATCCAAAGAAGAAACTGTGACATTATAAGTTTTTTGTGTCAGGCAAATTATTGGACGAGTTTTCACTGCTGCATCAGCGTAACAATTAAAAAATATACATTTGACCCTAATAAAACACCTCTTTTAAACATTAGTCTAACAAATTAGTTTGTTTAGTTCCAAACGGATAGTTTTAAATACTTGAATGAGATATTTGCACAGTCATTATAAAATAAAATAAACATATGTTAAATGGTGTATTATTAATGAGCACAACTTTGACTTCAAACTCTGGAGATGTAGCATGGATTTTAGCAGCTACAGCCCTAGTAATGTTAATGACCCCAGCACTAGGATTCTTCTACGGCGGCTTAGTAAGAAGGAAAAACTTAGTATCAACGATCGCTCAATGCTTCATTATATTTGCCGTAATAAGTCTCACATGGGCATTTTGGGGTTACAGCATGGCCTTCGGACCAAGCTACCACGGCATAATTGGTGACTTGTCTCTCGCAGGGTTAGCCAACGTTGGCATACACGACATCAACCCCGCTATAGCAGCAACTATACCTACATTACTTGTCTTTGCGTTTCAGCTAAAGTTCGCAGCTATCACGCCAGCACTAATTATTGGCTCATGCGCTGAAAGAGTCCGTTTTCGCTCTCTACTGATATTCATTGTGCTTTGGTCTACGCTAATCTATGTGCCAATCGCACATTGGGTCTGGAATCCAGCAGGTTGGCTAAAAGGTATAGGATCTATTGACTTCGCAGGCGGTCTCGTCGTTCATATATCTGCAGGTGTATCCGCACTTGCCGCTGCGCTTGTGATTGGCAGAAGAAAAGGCTGTGGCGTTTCTTGGAAAGATCACATGCAACAAATCAATCAAAAAAGCATTGCACCACAATACAAACCAACAAACATACCCTATGTTTTGTTAGGTGCAGCATTACTATGGTTCGGATGGTTCGGCTTCAATGCTGGCAGCGCATTAGCAGCAAACGATCTTGCAGTCTCAGCGCTTGTTGTAACAAACTTAGCAGCAGCTGCAGCAGCTGTAAGCTTCATGCTTATGGACTGGCTTATCAAGGGTAAACCTTCTGCCGTTGGAATGGCAATCGGTGCTGTTGTAGGTCTTGTGGTTATAACGCCTGCTTCAGGGTTCGTCGGTCCCACTGCAGCAATTATCATGGGTTTCGTAGGAGGCATAATCTCTAACCTTGTTGCTAACTGGAGAGCTGGGAGATCAAGAATCGACGACACATTAGACGTCTTCGCATGCCACGGAATCGGCGGAATATGGGGCGCAATAGGAACAGGAATATTCGCCTCAGCATCCATAGGCGGCGCAAGTGGTCTGATCTATGGAAACGTCCACCAATTTCTCGCACAACTATTAGCTGTCGGCGTAGTGGTACCGTTCTCCTTTGTGGGCTCTTACTTGTTGTTAAAACTAGTTAACTTGTTCTCACCGCTGAGAGTAAGTCCTGAAGCAGAAGATGCTGGTTTAGACCTAAGTGAGCACGGAGAAGAAGCATACCAACTAGACTAAAAAAAATAGATCCGAAACCTCACTTTCTTTTTTTCTTAATTATTCCAATAAAGATTTTGAACAGCTATCACATTACAGGCTGCTTTTTGGACGCTTTTTCATAAAACTATTTACATTCTAAATGATTGTTGAAAGAATGCACGCTTGGCAAGGATTTCTTTGCTCATTTATCCATAATAATAGTCATATTCAAAGCGAATGCATAGTTTAAATATTAGTTTTGCTAAGATGCATGAACAAATAAGTTGAAGCAAGCTATTGAGTGAACAAGTGTGTCGGCAATACAACCCGCAGACGTCGCATGGGTCCTAACGTCAACAGCACTAGTAATGCTAATGGTTCCAGCTTTAGCTTTCTTTTATGGCGGTTTGGTTCGAAGAAAAAACCTGGTTTCAACACTAGTTCAATGCATCATTATCTTCGCAGTAGTGAGTCTTGTTTGGTTCTTTTGGGGTTTTGACTTTGTCTATGGAAAAAGCGTAGGTGGGATCATAGGCTTCAGTCCAAGCTTATTTGGATTAAACGGAATAACCATAAACACCCCAAGCTCCTATGCGCCAGGAATCCCAGAAGCGTTATTCTTTGCTTTCCAGCTAAAGTTTGCAGCAATAACGCCAGCACTAATTATTGGTGCTTGCGCAGAAAGAATTAGATTCAAATCACTACTAATCTTCGTTGTACTATGGTCAACCTTAGTCTATTCGCCTATAGCCCATTGGATATGGAACACTAACGGCTGGTTGCACGTTCTAGGCGCGGTTGATTTTGCAGGCGGCATAGTAGTGCATGTAGCAGCTGGATTATCTGCATTGGCGGCGGCACTTGTTGTTGGTAGAAGAAAAGGTTGTGTCTACTGGAAAGACCAGCTTAAAGCTTTAGACCAAAAAGGTGCACATAAAACCGTGCCTATGGGAAGCGAGTTTAAACCGACCAACATTCCTTACGTAATTTTAGGGGCAGGATTACTGTGGTTCGGATGGTTCGGCTTTAATGGTGGCAGCGCATTAGCAGCTGATACTCTCGCTGTATCAGCTGTTGTGGCTACAAACTTGGCAGCCGCAGCAGCAGCATTCAGCTGGATGGTTATGGATTGGATAATAAAAGGCAAACCTTCAGCAATAGGCATCGCTGTTGGCGCAGTATGTGGTTTAGCAGCCATCACAGCCGCATCGGGCTACGTGAGTTTCTTGGCAGCAGTAATTATTGGTCTAGTTGCAGGAGTAGTCTCCAATTTAGTGGCTAACTGGCGAGCTGGCAGATCAAGAATCGACGACACATTAGACGTCTTCGCATGCCACGGAATCGGCGGCATGATCGGAGCAGTCGCAGTCGGGTTGTTCGCAACCGCCCTAGTAAATCCGAGTGTTAACGGGTTATTCTATGGCCACACAGCTTTGCTAGGTGTCCAAGTGTTGGCTGTATTGGTTGTTTCAGCCTTCGCATTCGGTGGCTCTTACTTGCTTCTTAGATTAGTAGACATTTTCTCACCCCTAAGAGTTAGTCCGCAAGAAGAAGAAGACGGCTTGGATATCAGTCAACATGGAGAAGAAGCATACCACCTCGACTAGTATCAAATTTAGCTAGCTCGACACCATAGACTGTAATTTGCAAAAGTATATGAGCACTTAACTGTCATATGGACAAAGCAGGTGAATATAATTAAACAGCGAACTGCTTTCTGCTTGACCATCGCAGTCATAGTTGCTGTTTACCTAGTCAACGTCGAATTTATTCCACCTGTTGGCTCCTGCTATGGTCCATGTATAACCTCAGATATAGACAAAACCCAAGTTAACATCAACGATACAGTGACCGTAACAGGGCAAGTGAGCCCTCCAGCAGAAAATAAGACTATAAGGGTCGCATTCACTAAGCCAGACTACACGTATGTAGAGCAATATATTTTAACTGACCCAAAAACGGGCAACTTCACGGTCACTCAAAGACTTGATATGGCGGGCTATTGGAACATTTTCGCCATAAATGGAGTTGACAGTGATAGACTATTCGCTGTAGTAACGGATCCATCTAATCCTAATGCACCACTTCCATCCCCAGCCATATCACTTAAAGTAAACACTAACTATTCACTCATCACCGCAACAGTAGCTCTGCTAAGCATTGGTATAGTTGGAGTAGTTTATGGGGCAAGAAAAAAAGCAATAAAAATCAGCTCCTTCAGATTCCTTGTCCAAATTGGTTTGCTTTTTCTGATTTTCTTCGGAGTTTTCGTGGACCACGCAAACTTTCCTATTCCAGCTGCACAAATTTCACCACATGAAAATTTAGTCGCCAACAGTGCCTTCAGCGTATCCATGCCGGATGGATTACCAGTGCCCTTTTTCGGATGTTATTACCCATGTGGAAAAACCGTTACTTGCGCGCTTTGGCAAATTCAAGCCTATATTTACCCATTCTTTAACGTTGGAGGGGGTTGGGGTGTTCACTACACCTCTACTGGCGTCGAACGTTTAGCCGTAGTTTTTGGCATCATCATAGTAGCAGCAGTCATTCTTGGCAGAGTCTTCTGCGGTTGGGTCTGCCCTTTTGGTTTATATGTAGACGTTATGACCAGAATAAGAAAAGCAGTAAATGTTAAGCGAAGAAGCTTTTCCGATAAATTTAACAACAAACTTCACCAGCTAAGCTATTTAATCCTGGCATTTATTATTATCCTAAGCGTAGTTTTTAGTTCAGAAGCATTTGCGGGAACCCAAGTTGTACCCGGCACTCAAAAAGGAGGCTTCGTCTGGGAGTACTTCTCAGTGCCATTTTGCCAAGTTTGCCCAATGAGACCACTCTGCATCTTATCCGATGTTACCATTGGATTGATGAGACCAGGATGGACAGTTCAAGACACAACAGGCGTAGTATACCAGTTAGGTTTCCTATTAACTTCAACTAACCTGATAATATTAGCATTAGTTACGGCAGCTGCGTTCTTTTTCAGGCGTTCATGGTGCCAAATCTGCCCACTAGGCGGGTTGATTGCCCTGTTTAATAGGTTTCCACCGTTCAAGTGGATCTCTGGAGTACGGTTAAATAAGCAGGAAGAGAAATGCAAAAGCTGCGGGATATGCAAACGAGTTTGCCCAACCCAAGTTAGAGAAGTCTATGACAAGAAAAATGGAGATGTCGCCAGTTCTCAATGTATTTGGTGTCTTCGATGTGTGGAGATGTGTCCGTACGAAGACTGTCTACAGTTCAAATTTGCCGGAAAAACGGTATTAAAATCAAGGAATTGGCTAACTAGTTCGAACAATGACAAGGTGGAGGGTAATTGAAACAATTGAAAATGCATGAAATTTTAGCTTTCTTTGTTATTTTCTTAGTATTCACCTCAGCGTTTGTTTTTGTAAAGCCCGCAAATAGTCAAACGGTTCTGCAGACTATTTTCATTCAACCTGACGGTAGCGTTTATCCCGACGCAGCTCCAATTCAGCGAAGCGGAAACACCTACATTTTTACAGACAACATCTATGCAGCTGTAAAGATTTTGAAAAGTAATATCACTCTTGATGGAGGAGGCCATATGCTGAGTGGACCATATAATGGAAGTTCATCCGATATTTGGGTTGTAGGTAGTGGACCAAATAAGAATACTTTAGCCCAATACGTTATCGGAGTTGATTTGTCCAATAGTAGCGTAAATGGGGTCACGATTGAGAACTTAAACATAATGAACTTTAGCATAGGCATGTACATATGGACTAAAAACAATACGGTAATTGGAAACGCCGTTTCAGACAATATCGTTGGCATTCTGCTTTCAGGCTCAAATACAACGGTCACAAAGAATTATATTTCAAGCAACAGCCGAGGACTCTTTTTTGGCTTTGCAACTGGAGGAATTCCTAACGATATTTACATTTATGCAAATGACTTTGAAAAAAATAACATTCAGCTTAACGGTTGCACTTGTAAAGAGTACAACAGTTCTGAACCAGTGCATGATTGGGATTTCGGCAAAACTGGAAACTACTGGAGTGATTACAATGGGACAGACATAAATCATGATGAAATAGGTGACTCGCCATATACTATTGACATCCTAAATCGTGATCTCTATCCGATGATGCAAAGTCCCGTTAAACCATCAGTTCCAGCACCGACAAAAATTTCTCTTGAAGCTGTAGTTTTAGGAATTTCAGCACCAGCATTATTGATTACTGCATTGTTTGCATTAAAGCAAAATAGAAAACGCAAGAATACTTAGCACTACTGTTTTATCCTAACTCTTATACATTCAAATTAGGTTTTGAAAATGAAAGTTGTTGCTTTTAACGGAAGCTCAAGAAAAGATGGAAACACTGCAATTTTGATTCAACATGTTCTTGAGATTCTTGAAAGTGAAGGAATAGAAACTGAGCTAATACAAATGGCAGGCGAGCAAATTCACGGGTGCATGGCTTGCGGAACTTGCCAAAAAATCAAAAACAAAGAATGCAAAATCGTAAATGACAATGTAAACATCTACATCCAGAAGATGACGGAGGCAGACGGAATAATTCTTGGTTCCCCAACATATTTTTCAATGATGACCTCCGAAATGAAAGCCTTTATTGACCGAGCAGGATATGTGGCTAGAGCCAACAATGACCTATTCAAAAGAAAAATAGGAGCAGCGGTTGTTGCAGTTCGGAGGGCAGGTGGGATACCAACCTTTGACGCTATAAACCATTTCTTTCTAATCAGTCAAATGATAATTCCAGGCTCATCATACTGGAACATAGGGATTGGCTTAAACAAGGGGGATGTAGAAAAAGACGAAGAAGGAATAAAAACTATGGAAGATTTAGGAAGGAACATGGCTTGGCTTCTAAAAAAGCTTAAAGCCCCAAACGTTCCGCCCTAAACTTTCTTACTTTATTATTGCTTTGAGATCTTCGTCAGGCGTCTTGATCGGCATTATGTTGAATTTTTCAATTAGCACTTTCAGAATGTTTGGCGTTATAAATGCTGGCAGACTTGGTCCGAGGCGCATGTCCTTTATGCCGAGATAAAGCAATGACAGCAGAATTGCAACAGCTTTCTGTTCATACCATGATAGGACCAATGAAAGAGGCAAATCGTTAATTTGCACGTTGAAAGCATCAGCTAATGCCTGAGCAATTTTTACTGCAGAGTAAGCATCGTTGCATTGCCCAACATCGAGTAATCTTGGGATGTCATCGATTGTTCCTAATTCTTTGTCAAAGAAGCGAAATTTGCCACATGCCAAGGTTAAGATAATCGTATCTTTAGGGGCTTTTTCAACAAATTCTGTATAGTAACTTCTGCCTGGCTTTGCTCCGTCACATCCCCCTACAAGTATGAAACGTTTGATATGCCCGCTTTTAACCGACTCTATAACCTTGCTTGCTACAGATAATACGGCATTTCTGCCAAAACCGACCAGTACACTCTTTGTTTCTTGGTCCTCTAAGAAGCCAGGAAGGGATAGTGCCTTCTCTATTACTGGAGAAAAGTCTCGATCGGTAATATGCGTTACACCTGGGTATCCAACTGGTCCCGCAGTGAAAATGTTGCCCTTATAGCTTTCCACCGGTCTTTGGATGCAGTTTGTCGTCATCAATATGGCGCCCGGGAACTGTGTGAACTCTTTTTGTTGGTTTTGCCAAGCTGTCCCATAGTGACCGTAAAAGTGAGGATATTTGTTGAGTTTTGGGTAGCCATGTGTGGGAAGCATTTCGCCATGAGTGTAAACGTAAATTCCTTTGCCTTCGCTCTGTTTTAGAACATCATTCAAGTCTATGAGGTCGTGTCCTGATACTAGTATCGCTTTTCCTTTTTTGTGTCCAAGCGGCACTTTTGTTGGAACTGGATGACCAAAAGTTTCAGTGTTACCTGCGTCAAGAAGTTCCATCGCGCGTATATTGATTTTGCCGCACTTGAAAACTAAACCTACAAACTCGTTAACACCAAGCGATTTATCAAATGGAGCCACAAGTCCTTCATGGACAAAATCGAAAACTTCAGTGTCTTTTTTCCCAAAAAGATAAGCATGATACGTGTAGGCTGCTACTCCTTTTAACCCATAAGTTAAGAGCCACTGAAGCGAATGAACATCTGGGTCTATTGTTGAGTCAGAATTTATTCCATAATTTTTTCCCTGCGCAATCAAACCTGCTGTTGTTTTTTCTAATTGCAAGTTGAAAGCCGAATCTACTAAGCCCTTTTTTGCTTTCAGTTTTGAACGCAAGTCTGGCTGGAGTTGTTCAGTTTTTCTGATGTATGCTGCAATTGCTTCGAGATCAAAGTTCACGTTTGTGAGCGTAGAAAATAATGCTTCGCAAGTGAAGACATCAATTTTTTCGTCTCTCAACCCTGTCTTATTTGCCTCAATTGACAGTTGACTTAGACCTCTAAGCATGTAAACAAGCAAATCTTGAAGAGTTGCGACGTCTGCGGATTTTCCACAAACACCAGCCACTGTGCAGCCTTGACCTTTGGCTGTTTGTTCGCATTGATAGCAAAACATTTGATTTTGACTCATATTCAATACCTTACTAGCATAATGGTTTACTCTGTAAATAGGAGTTGCCCCGAATATCTTAGGGATTCTGAAAAATATTAATAAAATTGACTAAAAGAAGGGGTAAGGCATAAACTATGATGCCTTAGTTAGATTTTGAAGTATTTCGCGTATAGTACTATTCCAACTGCCAAGATAGCTGCGCAAAAGATAGAAACGATTGCCAAATCCAACAGAATAGTTGTACTAGTAATTGCGGCTCCTCTGAGGAATAGCGATGTTAAAGCATTTGTAACATAGGAGCTTGGTATGAATTTTCCAGCGATTTGTGCACCTCCAGAAAGGGATGTCCCAACGAATGTGCCTAGGAAGAGTTGAGGAAGTACAAAGAGGAAGCTTAAGCCTGCTGCTGCGCCTGAAGATTTTGCGATTGTTGCGGTGATTAAACCGAACCCTACGTTTGACATTGAAAATATCAGCACTAAAATAAAAGCGAAGGCATATGCTGGTATTCCAATGACAGGTCTGAAGCCCATGGCATACGTCATTGCAAAAACTAAGGTTGCTTGTATTAGTGCAATGCACATGTATGATAAGACTTGGCTTGTCATGAATTCAGTTGGGGTTGTTGGTGAGATTCGGATGCGTTTCATCATACCGTTTTCTCTATCTTGAACGAAAGATTGGGCAACCATCATTATGAGGAATATTGACGCGAACGTAAACATGCCTGGAGCTATAAAATCAAGACTTGAAGCCTGCTTAACTTCAACAAGAGAAGCCGTTTGAAGTTGAATTGGACTTTGAGGCACCTGACGGTCTTGGTTAGTTGAAGAAGCTAACACTTGCTGCACAATAGGTGGTATAGCTTGAGTTGCAACAAGTGATCCTTTATCCAAGTATAACGGAACGGTCGTATTGACCCATCTGCTTGAGTCATTTGGAGTAATGCTATAGGATGATACACTATTGCTGAAACTGCTGGGGATTAGAACAATCGCCTGGATTTTTCCTTGACTCAAATCTGATTGAGCCGTTTGATTATCATCATAAACCTTAACGTTAACGATTTTCGTACTCAACAAATCATTAATGAACAACTGTGAAGCGTGCTGACTACTGCCTGAGTCAAGATTAACCACGCCAACTTGATAAGTCACTGAACCTCCACCGCCAAATCCACCGAAGGATGCACCGAAAGCAAAAACAAAAACAACGGGAAACAGGAAAATCATAAACAAAACTGCTGGTTCACGTATAGTTTTCTTCAGCTCTTTCTTAGCTAATGCAAAGACTCTTGGAATGTTCATTTAGAGTTCCTCCCTCATGTTTCTTCCAGTTAATTCAATGAAGACTTCTTCAAGATTCTTGACGTTGTTTTTAGCAATTAATTCTTTAGGTGTGCCCAACGCAATTAATTTTCCATGGTCAATTATGCCTACCCGGTCACAGAGTTCTTCAGCTTCCTCCATGTAATGGGTTGTTAGGATGATCGTTTTGCCCTTCATCTTCTGTTCTTTTATGAAGTCCCAGACTGCATGACGAGATTGTGGATCCATTGCAACAGTGGGCTCATCCAGAAAAGCGATTTCTGGATCATGAATTAACGCTAAAGACAAGCTTAGTCGCCGCTTCATTCCACCGCTATACTTTGCTGTTACTCTCTTTGCATCCTCTTTCAGCCCCATTTTAGCTAACAAAATTTTGCTTCTTTCTTTGATTAGTTTTTTATCCATCCCGTAGAGCTTTCCGAACAGTTCAAGATTCTCCGTGCCACTCAAATAAGGGTAAATAGCGGTTTCTTGGATGCAAACACCAATTAGATCCTTAACTTTCTGCGCTTCTTTTTGTACGTCGTAACCATAAATCTTGGCTGACCCGCTTGTTTGCTTTATGAGTCCACAGAGAATACTAATAGTGGTAGTTTTGCCAGCTCCGTTGGGACCAAGAAGCCCAAAGAGTTCGCCTTTTTCAACTTCCAAATTAAGATTATCTACTGCGATTGTGTCTTCGTATTTTTTGGTTAGGTTTTCCATTTTTATTGCTGATTCGGACATTCTTTTTCACTTCAAAAAACATTAGTCTTCTGGGAATTTAGTTTCATGTTTACTGTTTAGTTGACAAAAACGCAGTTCGCTGGTCCTGAAATGACCTTTTTTAACTATGGTTGGTTAAGAAAAAGGAACATCAACTATTTACTGGGGATTTCATCTCTCCAACTGTCAAAGATGTAGCCAGTATAGATGATGTTTGGAGCCACTGAATGTATTAATTGTTCTTGTTCCAAACTCAGATGTATATTTTTTAGTTCTTTACTAGTTGGGGTCCAAATTACATAAACATAAGTGTTTGGAATATTGCTAAATCCCCAATAGAAGAGAGTGTTTGGATAATATTTTTGCAAAATAAAATCAGCAGCATTTGGGTTGGCATCAGGTCTAAGATGAACATGAAAAAAGCTCATAATGTCATTTGAAGCATCAGGGTACCAATCAATTGAAAACTCGATCAAATAATTTTTGATCATCCTTGAAAGTCTACGACTTACAGTCTTAGCCGAAACCCCAACTTCTAGTGCTACAACTGAAGTCGCCTTACGTGAATCATCCTTCAAAGCACGAATAATTTTGTAGTCCAGCTCACACAACTTGACATCAGTCCTAACATTGTTATTAGAAAATGGAACAAGAGAAAACGTAATACCCACTGTTGGTTCAGGCATTTCAGCAGTTTCCCTAATGAAACGACTTAGTGTATCTAATTCGGCGATGTTTTTCAAGTAAGCTCCTACGTACAAAACGCTTCCGCCGCCAACTGCGAGCCAATAGATAAACTTATTTTTCGAAATTTTCGTAACTAAATCACGAATTGAATTAGTTTTAGAACTCCCGAAAACAAATACGTGAATAGCTTGTTGTGCAAAAATACTTATTTTAGCAGTGAATTTTCTTATTATACCCATTTCGATTAAGGATTGAATACGGTTATGAACAGCGGTAACTGACAGGTCAAGTTTTTCTGCAAGTGCCCGGTAAGAAAGCCGAGAATTGGCTAGTAGTAGTTGACACAATATCAAATCTGTTTTGTCCACTGTCTCACCTTTAACCGCTCTTTATGCTTACAATCGCCTTAAAGCTTTTTTTACGCTAAATCTTGCTATTAACCCCAACTTTTCTTTTAGAAACAGGTATTGTAGGCATGATACAATCACAACTTCTAAAGAACTAAGATGACCTTCCATTAATTCAGGTCGATTTGTTTGAAAATAGCGATTATAGGAAATGGAAACGTAGGCACAGCAATTCGTTCTGGATTAAGCAGTAAACATGAAACTAAATTTGGTCACCGAGATCCAAAAGAACCAGTTGCAGAAGCAGCAAAATGGGGAGAAGTAATAATTCTTGCAGTACCACATAGCAATGCAAATGACGCTATTGAAGCAATAAGACCATACGCAGATGGAAAAATTGTAATTGACGTAATGAATGCAATAGGGCCAAACTCAGAACTAGGAATAAGTTGCACGACATCTTCAGCTGAAGAGACACAGAAGAAACTGCCTAAAGCCCGTGTGGTTAAGGCGTTCAATACAGTTTTTGCTCAAAATCAAAGCACAGGCAAAATTAACAACGAGCAGCTTACGGCTTTTATAGCTGGAAATGATGCAGAGGCAAAACAAACGGTGTCGCAGCTGACCCGTGACATAGGCTTTGACCCAGTCGACTGCGGACCCATAAAGGCAGCACGATATCTTGAAGCCATGGCAATAATGATAATTAACCTAGGTTACACTTTCGGAATGGGAACAAAAATAGGCTACAAACTAGTAAAAACCTAAAGCCTCAACCGGAATAAATGACTATTAGCAAAATTGCCTTGACTAACAGAACTATCAAAATGCTAATAGGATAAAATTAAAGTGTTAACTTCACAGAGAACAATCTTTTCTTTTAGTGCTGCCGCCTTCTTAAGGGGAAAAGTTTAAGGGTAATAGTATATTATGGTTTCGCGTATTCTCCATATTTGAGGTTTATGGTTTGAGCGCTAAAATGGAAACTATTGAAGAACGCAAGGCAGAAGTCCTAATCAAACTAAGAAAATACAAGCTACTTGAGAAAGAAAAATCTGAAGGTACAGTAGGCTATATTATCGATATTCCACAAGATAAAGAGAAAGCGCTCATCTGGTGCATTCTAGGCGAAGCAACCGTCGGTATTGCAGCCATGAACACACTCTACAAAGTAATGAAAGAAAAAGAGATCGACCGAGCCATAGTAGTAACCGAAGGACGCTACACGCATGCAGTTAAACTCGGCGCAAAAAAGAAACAAGTTGAACTGTTGCCCAAATCTTTCCCAGTATTCGACATATTTGAACACGAACTAGTTCCTTTCCACGAAATCCTGCCAGAAAAAGAAAAAAACCAACTTCTCGCTCAATTCAAAGTTAAACCATACCAAATGCCACAGATAAAATCAGGCGACCCAGCAGTAAAAGTCATCGGCGCAAAACCTGGCGACATACTAAAAATAAAAAGAAAAAGCTCAACAGCAGGCGAACACATAACCTACAGGTACGTAGTAGAATAAAATAGAAAAAAAATTATTTTGCAATCATGATTTCTGTCGATTTCACAATTGCTTCAACTTCATCGCCGACTTTAATCTCTAAGTCATCAACGGCTTCCTTAGTAATAACTGCTGTAACGGTAACAGGCATTTTAATCTCAACTTTAACTTTTGCCGTAATAACACCCTTTTCGACTGAGACAACTTTGCCCTTAAAACGATTTCTTGCACTCAATTTCAAACCTTTCACCTCCGAACTCTCCGAACCTGATAAAACCTTGCCCATATAACTCTCTATTTGTTTGTACTCTAAGAGCAAATTTTTTCCTAAATCAGTTAGCCTTGCTCCGCCGCCACCAGATTTTCCTCCTTTGTAGGTTTCAACGATGGATTGTTCAAGCGTTTTTTGAATGCCCTGAATGTAATTCCAAACATAACGGTAGGACATTCCCAAGGTTTCTGCAGCTTTAGTAAGCGAGTTTTCTTTGTCAATAGCAGCTAAAATTTTGGCTCCGCCTTTACCTATTAATGGTTTATCATTATATTCTATCCAAACTTTGCAAGAGAGCTTGTGTTTCTTGTTAGTCAACATTCTACACACGGTTATGTAGCAAAGACCATATAAATCTAATTAATAGCAGCCAAAAACGCCTTCTCGATATTTGTCAACTTTAAACTTTGAGATAATGGTACTTGTCTCTATTTTAATAACTCACTAATAATAACCAACGCTTCACCCATCGGCATACCAAGCCTTTCTACAAGCTCATTTGCGGTAACATCGGCTTTTTGAGGCAAAATAGTATCACGAACGTAGGCTTTATGAGTAGGATACATAACGGAAGCATGAACCGTTTCAACAAGCAACTGCCAAAGGCTATCTTTAGAATAATCATCCAAATTCATATGCGCTCAAATCATTGCATAGTTTATTAGAGTTATTAACATAGCGCAAACTCATCAAATCAAAATACAATAAGCTTAATACCTCTCTGGAACTGCTTGAAATATCAGAAGGAGTCTCTTTTTGAAAGCTGCTGTATACAATGGACCTTACAACATCAAAATTAAAGAAGTAACAGAACCAGAAGTCACGGGGAGAAAAGTGAGGGTCAAGTTTAAAGCAGGAAGCATTTGCGGCACTGACATGCATTTCTATCGTGGTGATTGGAAATGGATGAAAAAGGGCACAATTATCGGGCATGATGCTTGGGGAATACGCGAAGACACAGGGGATAGAGTAGTAATGGTACCCATCGTGAATTGCGGTCACTGCTACTATTGCATAAAGGGACTACCAACCTACTGTGTATACGGCAAGTTTTATGGGCTTACACGAGATGGCTTCTTCGCAGAATCCAAAGTTATGTTGCCCAGAAACCTAATTTCCATACCTTCAAATGTTAGCGACGATGAAGCAGCCATAATAGAACCAGTAGCCTTGGCACTTCACGTTCTTGATTACGTGAAACCAAACCTGGGCGATTGGGTAACCATAATTGGACAAGGACCTATTGGCTTGCTAATGACACAAATAGCAAAACTGAAAGGATGCAGAGTTGTGGCTGTGGATTTGGATGATTTTAGGTTGGAACTTAGCAAAAAGTATGGCGCAGACGTTACAATAAATTCTAAACAAGAAGATGTCGTCAAAACGGTAAAAAAACTAACGAAAAGAGGATCCGATCTGGTAATTGAAGCTGCCGGAACTATTCGCACAGTTGAGGAGACCCCCCTTTTAGTTAGGAAAGCTGGCAAAGTGGCTCTAGTAGGCGAATCCAAAGGTTACTTAAATTTGGAAGATGCAGATGAAGCAATGTTTTTCACAATTTACATTTCCCCAGCTGAATATCCATCGGCATTAGAATTAATCGCTAGAAAGCTAGTTGATGTAAAAGGGCTCATTACGCGTAAGTTTAAGCTTGGTGAATTTGAAAAAGCTTTAGAAACGGTTGATAACCCAGCAGCGAACCCCTTGAAAGTCATTGTGACCCAATGAGCATAAAAAATTGCATTCACCACAAGGTATATTTCTATTAGAGTAAGTGTTAACCCAGTTTCGTTCCAACATAACGGAGCCTTCATCGTGCCCACAGAAGCTATAATATTTGATCTAGATGGAACACTTGCTCATTTTAACTTAGATTTCAAAACCCTGCGCTCTGAAGTCAGAAGTTATCTGATGAGAATTGGAGTCCCAGCTTCACTTCTGAACGTTAATGAAAGTATTTTTGAAATGCTGAAAAAAACTGAGATTTTCATTAAGAATAACGGAAAACCTGGACAAAAATTTGAGGAGGTTCGAACTCAGGCACTCAATATTGCTGAGAAACATGAAATGGAAGCTGCTTCAACCACAAGTTTGCTGCCAGGTGTTAACGAAACTCTTAAAGAACTTAAGCAGATGAAAATGAAACTGGGTTTATGTACTACAAGTAGTGAGAAAGCAGCAAAGTACATTCTGCAACGATTCAAAATAGAGGAATTCTTTCAAATTGTGGTTTCCAGAAATAATGTGAAAAATGTTAAACCTAGTACAGAACAATTTGATATTGCGCTTAAAGCTTTGGGCGTCCACCCTCAAGAAGCGGTAATAATTGGAGATAGCATGGTGGACATGCAGAGCGCCAAAGAATTGAAAGCAATAGCTTTGGGTTTGCCAACTGGTCTATACACAATGGAACAACTAAAAAACAATGGCGCAAACTACATAATTACCTCGTTAACCGACTTGCCTATTCTAATTAAAGAACTAAACAAAGATTAAACAGCCGTAATTAAGCCATCTTTAAGGACAAGTTTTCTCTCCCTTATCAACCTTTTAAGTACTTCAGAGAACACAGCTTTTGCATTTCCACTTGGGCGGGTTAATCCAAACACTTTTGCAGTCTCAGCAACTAACGACTCTTCACTTATTGCTAAAGCATACTTAGCCACTAGTTTTATAGCTAATTCTACTTCTTCAGGAGCAATATATTCAGCCTTACGTCTTGATTCAGGAATACCTCGAATTGGAACTCGAATTGGAGTTTCTTTAAGTTCAGGCGACCAAAGAAAACTGCCTTTTATCATAACTTTTTGCTGTCTAAGCAAGTTGCCGAGTGCTTCTTTAACAGCTTGAGATATCTTCGGCGTCATGTGCTTCACTCCCCACACAGCCGCTAAACGTTCGACAGCATAGTCAAAGTGAATTGGACTTTCATTCTTTATTAGCTCATCAAGAAGTTCAGTTTGAATTTTTCTATTCTCGGAGAAATAAAACTCGTTTTTTTGTCTTGAATCGACAGTTCTGTCACCTGCATCAACTTTTATGTAAGGACTAAATGATGCTTTGAGAGGTTGAACCTTGTAGGGAATGCCAATTTTTTCTACGCCTTCAAACTGGATTTTTTGTACATCAGTCTGTGGAGTATTGTCTAATTTATTGTCAATTATTGGTTTTTGAACATCCTTTTCAAGTTGCTCCTGTTGAGCCTGTTCTAAATCATCTTTTAAGCGTCTGATTTCGGAGTCGCGTCGTGCAACCCAAGCCGGTGACCAGATGCGATGAATTCTCCAGCCAAGCTGTCGTAGCACTTGTTCGCGTAAGCGATCTCTGTCTCGTGCACTGCTACTTGACTTGTAGGTAGCACCGTCGCAGTCTATACCAAGCAGGAAGCATCCAGGGTTAACTGGGTCAACTACTCCTATGTCTATTCTATATCCGCAGCAACCTACTTGGGGAACAACTTCAAAGCCCATCTTTCTTATTTCAGCAGCTACATCTTCGTCTAATGATGATTCGAACTCCAGTTCTTTAGTCTTGACAGAGCCCAATGTTTCTGGACCATGCTCAGCGTAATCAAGATAATAACGCAATTTCTGAACACCAATTGCTTTGGTTTCAGCGTCAATATCCTTAGCTTTAATTGAAGTAATTAGCACGACTTTTTCTCTAGCGCGGGTGACTACAACGTTTAACCGTCGTTCACCCCCAGGCTTGTTTAATGGACCAAAATTCATTGCCATTTGTCTTTGTTGATCATACCCGTAGCCAACGCTGAAGAATATGACATCACGTTCGTCACCTTGAACATTCTCTAAGTTCTTAACGAAAAACCCTTCCAATCTATCTTCCTTAAAGAACTGCTCGAATTCAGGATGATCTTTCAACCGGCGATCTATAGCATCTTCAACCGCTTCCATCTGTGCAATGCTAAATGTTACAACACCTAGGGTCTTCTTTGGAAAATTATTGAATTGCTCAAAGACGAGGTCAGCTACTTTTTCAGCTTCATTGAGATTGTTTCTTTTTCCACCCCGATCATAAACTCCATCTGGAACGTAAACCAATTTTACGCCTAAATTGTCATCTTTTGCTGTTGCAGCGGGAAAAGTTATCAAAGAATCATCATAGAAAAAGTGATTTGAGAAGGCGATCAAGTCTTCATGTCTACTACGGTAATGCCATTTCAGAGTTTTAACTGGCAACCCAATACCTAAACATTCATCAAGGATGCTATCGAAAACTTCAAAATCCTCGTCACTTAGCTCGTCCCAATCAACGTCGTCATTTAGATTTTTCTGGAAGAATGATGTGGGTGGTAACTGTTTGTTGTCTCCAGCAATAACCAAGGTTTTTCCGCGATAAATTGAGCCAATAGCATCTTCTGGAACGATCTGTGATGCCTCATCAAACAAAACCAAATCAAAATGGTCGTTTTGAGGTGGGAGAAACTGACTGACCGTTAGGGGACTCATAAGCAGACAGGGTTTAAGTTTTACAAGCAGATTTGGAATTTTTTGAAGCAACGTCCGAATTGGCATCAGCTTTCTTTTCTTTGCCGCTTCCTTGATAAGTATATTAGCTTCTGAATCTGCAGCTTGAACCAGTATGTCTTTTGGTTTTCGACTGTTCGCTTTTTCAATAACCATGCTAGAGGTCAGTTTAATGATGTCTTGATCAAGTTTCTTGAAGTCGGCGATCAGTTGCTCATGGTTCTCTCGTCTAAAATTACCTAGTTTTGAGTCTTCGTTATAGACTTTATTTATCCATTCTTGGTACACACCTTTGCGAAAAACATCAAGAAGGTCGACAGAAGCAATTCTTTCGTCCACTAAACGGTTGAAAAACTGATCTAAACCTTTTAGGGTGAACCGGTTTTTAATATTTTTGAAATCAATCCAAACCTGCAGATCATCAACACAGTCACGAAGGATCTGGATTCGTTCAGCTAAAACTTTGATATCTAAGTCTCTTATTCGTTGATTTTGATATTTCATTTCGGAATCAAAGCGGCTTTCAAAATCGGACAGAACTTTTAAGGAAACATCATACCTCTGGATTAGTTCTGTGTTTGCCGGTGCTAGTGCCCTTCCTTGTGCAGCAATATTTGCGAAAGCTTGTGGAACAGGCATATCAATGAAAGCAGTTTGGACTTTGTGCACCCATTCAAGAACCGTTACTATATCTTGCCAGTTTGTTTCGAGCTCTTGAAATCTAACCCCAAATTTTGATTGGAGTTGAGCTTTTTCGCCTATGATAGCAGCTTCTTTCTTTCGTATGTCTTCAGCGTTCCTGAGATCTTCTACTAGTTGGAAATAGTTTTGAGGTTCTTGTTTGCAAGTCGTCAAAGCTTCTTTTGTTAGCTCGATTAGCGAGTTCAGACGTTTTTCTGTTTCAGCCAACCATTCCTCAAGTAAAGGCAAAGGAGTTTCTGTATTTGGCAGTGTGGAATTAGGCAAACTAGATGGTATAAACTGCTCTAGGTCTTTGACAAGCAACGTCCACCTATCAACAGACTGCTGCAGTTCTTGACCTAAATTCTTAATCATAGGAGAAGGACTAGAACTGCTAGTAATTAGGTTAAGAAGAGTTTCAGGGATCTTTGTTGCCCATGAGAGTTTTCTTATTTCGGCTGTTAATTCGATGGCTTTTTCTGCGCCTTGAAAATCGGTCTTATACTTTTGGTAGAAATGTCCAAGTAAAGTGCGAACTGTTTCAGAAGACTCCTCAATTGCCGCATGCATTTTCTTGACTTTGCGGGCATCAATTAGGTCGTTTAATACTGTTTTTGGGACTTTGCCGTTGTTAGTTAAATCGGCGATTTGTTTTTGGTCGCTGCGAAAGGTCGAATTGAAAATTCTCAGTGGACTTTGGTATGGTCCACTATATTTTGCTATGAGTTCGTCAAGGTTAAAGTTGAAAAGGTCATCGCTGTAGGTTTCGTCTAGCCTGCGCTTGAGCAAGTTATGATCTTGATAAAGCTGTTTTGCTTTTGTCACTATTTCTTGTACTTGTTCGAAATATTCAGATTCAAACCATTGTGGCTCCGGCTTGTCCTCGGCGAAGACCAACATTGCCATCCTGCATAATTCTTTTAGCTGCTTAATCGTTAACCCTTTGGCGTCTAATCCAAGCAGTGGAGCAAGCGCCTGAGCATTTTCTCGCCACTTTCTTGAAGTCAACTGGGTGTTTCTTAAGAATGCCAAGAGTTTCTCCCGTTTTTTCAGAAGATCACTCACTTCCAAGGAGACCTCTGGAATCATCTTGCTGAGTGCATCAAGCTGCTGATTGATTTCTGCTGAGCTGTTGAGAGCTAAGCTGAACAAAGATAGATTATACCGTTCTTTGAGGTTGGCGCGAGTGCCCTTTATCCAGATTGAAGTTTCTTTGTAAGTTTTTGCTTCGGTCAAAAGTTTGTCTAAGCATGAATTTGTTAGCCAGTAAGCTTCTGGCATTGGGCTTTCATAAAGAAATCTGCTTACGTCTATCAGCCACTTTATCTTTGCGAAAGTGTCAGGCGGAGATAACCCGAGCTTATCTGAGAAAAGTTCTGCTTCTAATTGAACATCACGCAATGTTTCATTGATTTTTTCAAGGGTTGTTAAAACTTCAGAGCGGACTTCAAGATCGTAGGCGCTAGCGTGATATCCGAGCCACGGAAAGTCAGGTACTTCTATTACTTGCCAAACTTTGCTTAATTGAGAAACAAGTTCTTCAAGATCATGCATTTTCTGCGGAGTTAAAACGCCCACTTCATTTAGACCTACAGAAACAAACGGAACACGTTCGAGACTGGAAATTAGACTTAAAACATCATAGACACTTCTTTGGAAAAATAGGCGTTTCTCATGCAAAGATGCAACGTAACCGTTTAACTCCTCGCGATATTTAGTCATCTTTTCAAAATCATAGGCAGAAGGTAGCTTGCGGGGAACAAGATTTTCGTCGAGACTGCGTTTAAGCTCAGCGACAACTTGTTGTTTGTTAGCTTTGCTACTGTGCAATTCAAGGCAAAAATGTGCTAAACCAACTTCGCTTAAACGTTTGTAAACAACTTCAAGGGCAGCCATTTTATCGCTGACGAATAACACTGATTTTCCGTTCGCAATGCATTCTGCAATTATGTTTGCAATTGTTTGGCTCTTTCCTGTGCCTGGTGGGCCTTTCATAACGAAGCTTTGCCCATGCAGTGCGTATTCGATTGACACTCTTTGGCTGCTGTCTGCGTCAAGAACCTGATAGGTTCTTGCTGGCAACTCAATTGCATCAACGTCTTTCTCTTCAGGTAAACCGTTCAAAATGAGACTATCTTCTTTTATTCCAGCAATTGCCCTTACGATTGGATTTTGAGTAACCAAATCCGCGTTCGCTTCTAGATCTTTGTAAATGACTAATTTTTGATATGAAAAAAGACCTAGAAAGACCGTTTGTTCAACTTTCCACCCCATTTGAGCAACAGCTTGGTTGACTAAGTCGAAGTAACTGGCTAAATCTTGTTCTACCCATTCTTCTGGCAAAGGTGGAAGGTCGATCTTGAAGTCATTTTTTAATTTAACTTGTAATGCTGGATTTAAAACGGCTTCTTCCTCAACTGGTGGCACACTGATTACGTAAGGTTGGCGGATAGAATCTCGGGTTAACTCTAAAGGCACAAGAATAAGGGGTGACTGAACTTTTTCGTTTGTCTCAAGATCTACCCAGTTTAATGTGCCGAAGGCCGCGTATAAGATGCGAACACCCCGTTCTCGGTAATCTAAAAGTGAGCGCCACTGCAAACCTTTGAGGCTTCTTTCAAGCTCTTCATGGGATAAAGTTTCGCTGACCAGTTGTTTTGATGAGGGCATTGATCGTTTCAATAAGGTTGGTTCTTCATTCAGAGTATCTAAGTTAGCCTCGACGTTTTCTGCTATTTTGGCTCCTTCATTGTGATTCAGTTGGGGTGAATAAGGTTCTTCTTGTTTCGCCGTTTCTTCTGGAGGCATCCAGAATTCTAAATGACGCTTCTTTAACACAAGTAGATTGAAAATTGTCTGAGGATCAGGTTGAGAAATAGGCAGGTTTCTTCGTTTATTTCGATGAAAATATAAAAGATTATTCTTCCTGGAAAGGTCAATTAGTCTGCATTTCCAATCTTCAACTCGTTTCATAGGCTGAGAAGTAACCGGTTGAGTCATCTAAAGGCACACCATCCACACATGATAGTCTGCAATATGTGCAGTTACTTCTTTAATATTTGCGGTTACCTTGTTCGCTGCAAAAAATCAATTACCTAACTCTTTAATCAAAAAAGAGTTACTTGGTGCTACTTGCGTGTTGAATTGCATCAAAAATAACTTGTCTGAAACCGTCAAGACCTATTTCGCGGGTTTCGAGAATTGGAAGTCCAATGCCCGACTTTCTCAACTCTTCTCGCAATTTTTCAACGTTACCGCAAGTATCCAAGAGCACAATTCCTTTAATGCCGCTAAACAGGTTGGCAAAAGCTGCTTCGTCAACGCCTTCTTTTAGCATTGTCTCCTTCGCATGATTGAAAAACCCAATCATTCCTGAACCCATAAACATTAAGTCGTGCTCTGGGTCAGCCTCATAAAATTTTCCTTTTCCACCTAGTTGACAATCAATACAGTTTACTGCGTCGACTTTGACTATGCCATATTTGTTAGCTAACTTTATCATTTCGTCATTTTGTCCGAGACAGAGGTCACCATAGACCAATATTATTTTTCCCTTGAAACGCTTCAGTGTATGTTCAAGAACTCGTCGCAGGTTCTTTTCCACAGCTTCATAGTCAACGTGAAAATATTTGCTGACAAAAACTAATTCAGCATTGAGACTCTCCTCTTTGACAAGTTGTTCAAGTTCCTCTTTCAGAACGCTGCATGAAACAATGCAAATCTTAGATTTTTCATCCAAGTTTAATCAGCGTCTATTGTTTGAAGCAGTATCTTTGCCATTGGGGCCAGGCTTGTGTCGTACTACAAGTGCCGAAATCAAAAGTCAATTCCATACCAATCCTAAGTTGCTCTTGTTTTAAGCTTTGTATCATTCCTGGAATTTTTAAACCGTTTTCTAATTGCACAATGCCAACCGCGTATGGTGTTAAGGCTTGGAATTGTTGAGGTGCAACACTGATGACTGTATAGGTAAGTAGTTTGCCTTTTCCAGAAACGTTTATCCATTCAAAGTTTTGGGAAAAACAGTTGTCACATAAGGGTCTTGGGGGTAAATGGATTTTTCCACATTTGAGGCATCTTCCAGCCATAAGTTTCTGTTGTTTCAAAAACTTGTAAAACTGCTCAATTGTGAAAGGCTCTGAAGTACTCACTAATTCTCTCTCCTGTAAATATGAACTGCAGCTGTTGCTCCCGATCCTCCAACATTATGCGTTAGACCCATCTTTGCATTTTTTACTTGTCGTTTTCCTGCTTGCTCAGTAAGTTGGAGGTACATTTCGTATGCTTGTGCAGTTCCTGTAGCCCCAACCGGGTGACCTTTAGCTTTTAAACCACCGCTTGTATTGACTGGAATACGTCCCCCTAATCGTGTTTCACCGCTTTCAATTAAAGCTCCGCTTTTGCCTTTAGAGCAAAAATCTAAGTCTTCATAGGCCATAAGTTCAGCAATAGTGAAGCAATCATGAACCTCAGCTAAGTTTATGTCTTCTGGTTTTGCGTTCGCCATCTCGTAAGCTGTTTTCACCGCAAGCTTTGTGGCATTGAGTGATGTTAGACTCTTGCGCTCGTATAATCCAATGCTGTCACTTGCTTGTCCGCTTCCAATTATGTGGACTGGATTGTCGGAATATTTGTGGGCTAGTTCTGGCTTAGACAAGATTATGCAACTTGCGCCGTCAGTTATTAGTGAACAATCATATAGTTTTAGCGGCCAAGATACGTAGCGAGAAGTCAATACGTTTTCGAGAGAAATTTCTTTTTGCATGTGAGCTTTAGGGTTGAGACTTCCATGGTAATGATTCTTGACGGCTACTAATGCCATCTGTTGTTCAGTTGTTTTATATTCATGCATGTGTGCGGTAGCCATCATAGCGAATAAGGCTGGGAAGGTGATACCGTGCCATTGTTCAAACGGATAGTCCGACGCCATTGCCAAATACTCAGTAACCTCAGTTGTTGTGCGGTGAGTCATTTTTTCGACCCCGCCGACCATAACTACATCTGCCAAGCCAGACATTGTAGCGTAAATTCCCGCGCGTAATGCGGCACCTGACGAAGCACAAGCAGATTCCGTGCGAGTTGCAGGAATACCAGTAAGGCCTGCCCAATCAGCAGCTGCTGCTCCCATGTGCCCTTGATGCTCATATGCTTCTCCCATGTGACCGATAAACAAGGCTTTGATGTTGCTTCTAGGGTCTAGTTTTGGGCAACGACTGAAAGCTTCATGAGCTGCTTCGGAAAAGATTTCTCTTGCAAGTAAGCCATCGTGTTTCCCAAACTTCGACATTCCAGCACTGATAATGCTGACGAGCGGTTTCCCATTCAAACTCAAAGTTCCCTCTGCAGCATCTATAGATTGATGCGAAGCCAGAATAAAAACTATACAATTAGCGTCGAAAAGAGCTTAAAATCAAAAAAATAAGGAGAAAGTCGACAATTCTAAACTTTAGGCCGTAACGTTTGCGTGTCACCATTGTTCAACGCAGATTTATCATGTTTTGGCTAAAGAGATAAAGCACGCTTTTGCCGTTAGACTAGCAAGAATATGGAAATTGAAAATTCAAATAACGTTTTCAATTTGCTCGGTAGACCTATTCGCAAAGCGCTAGCTGAGCTTGGGTTTTCTAAACCTACATTGCCGCAAACTTTGACGTTTCAACTCGTGTTGGAACGGAAGAATGTGCTTTTAGTTGCGCCCACTGGCACAGGAAAAACCGAAGCCGTAATTCTCCCAGTTTTTTCTAAGATTTTTGAGCAGAATAAACAGGAGCAAGGAGGAATTCAAGTCATTTATATTACTCCTCTTCGCGCGTTGAATCGTGATATGTTTAAACGGTTAACGTTTTGGAGTGAGCGGTTAGACATAACTATGGAAGTGAGGCATGGCGACACTGAGATGAAAATTCGTAGAAAACAAGCACTCAAGCCACCTCACATGCTTGTCACCACGCCTGAAACGTTGCAAGCGATTCTTCCAGGCTCTCAGATGCGTCGCCACTTAAGTAATGTACAATGTGTCATTATTGATGAGGTACACGATTTAGCTGAGAGCAAGCGTGGCGCTCAACTTGCAATTGCACTTGAACGAGTCTTTGAATTAACAGGTAAAGAGTTTCAGAGAATTGGCTTGTCTGCGACTGTGGGCAATCCAGAAGAAGTTGCAAGATTTATTGCAGGAACAGGTAGAGAAATCAGCATTGTGCAGGCGGTCTTAACCAAGAACTACAGATACCGCGTAGAATATTTAACGCCCATCGAAAAAGACTACGACTTAGCTGCAAAACTGGAAACAACTCCTGAAGCTTCTGCCCGAATTCGAAGGTTAACCGAACTAATTGACTCCCATAAATCTTCTTTGATTTTTGTTAATAGTCGAACTATCGCCGAACTGCTTGGACATAGATTTGATCAGCTTAACCGGACCGACGTAGCTGTTCATCATGGTTCGCTTTCAAAGGAAGAAAGAACAAGCGTAGAAGACGCTTTCAAAGCTGGAACAATTAAAGCAATCATTTGCACGAGCACACTGGAGCTTGGCATTGATATTGGCAATGTAGATTTAGTTATTCAATACCTGTCACCTAGACAGGTTAGCAGTCTAATTCAACGCGTAGGAAGAAGTGGACACAGCTTAGAAAGACTCTCCGAAGGAGTAATCATAACAGCACACCCAGATGACACATTGGAGTCTATAGCTGCTGTAGAAAACGCCAAAAAAAACAGTCTCGAACCCGCACTAATTCACAAGAACGCACTTGATGTATTGGCACATCAAATTGCAGGCATTCTCATGGATAAAGAAAGCCTTGGCCAGGCGGATCTCTTAAAAATCATTAACCGAGCATATCCATACAGCACTATCACTGTTGAAAAGCTTCAAGATGTAATACAGTTCTTGGAGAGTCTGCACAAACTTCGACTAGATGAAGAAGGAAAAATTTTGAAAAAAACTGGAAAAACTAGAGAATACTACTACAGCAATCTATCTATGATTCCTGACGAGAAACGTTACCCAGTAGTCAGCGTACTCGCTGACAGAAAAATTGGCACTTTGGGCGACGAATTTATGGTCCTTCACGCCAGGGTAGGATTGCATTTTATTATGCGAGGAAAGGTTTGGCGGATGGTCCAAATTAACGATGAAACTGGAATTGTACATGTTGTGCCAGCTGAAGACCCTTCAGCTGCTATTCCAGGCTGGGATGGAGAAATCCTCCCCGTACCCTTCGATCTAGCTCAGCAAACAGGAGAAATGCGTGAAAAAATCGGCAAATTGCTAAAAGAAGGCAAAAAACCAGAGGCTGCTGCTGAAGAATTGGCAGTAGAATTAGAGACAGATAAAGCAACACTTCTCGAGGTAGCACTGGAAATTGATGATTACCTTAAATCAGGAGCTCTTCTGCCTACCCAGAATCGGATAGTTATAGAAGTTTTAGATCGATACATTGTTGTTCATGCCTGTTTTGGCGAGATTGTTAATCGTACATTAGGCGGAATCTTCGATTCAATTCTCTCTGAACGAGAAGCTATCACAGGATGGTGGACAGACGGGTACCGCATACTAATTGAAACAACGCACAAAGTTTCCAAGCAAGAAATAGAGGGATTGCCAAAAGAATTGTTTAACTTAGCCGATAAACGCATTGATGAGGCTTTTCTAAGTTATGTAAACTCAAAATTTCCATTTGTTAGTCGAATGAAAGCAATAGCTGAAAGATTCGGTGCAATGCCTCGCGGAAAAACATTTGCTATGTCCGAACGGGGAGAAAAACTTAAAGCTGCCTTTGAAGGCACGCCGATTTATGATGAGACTCTACGAGAAGCTATGATGGACAAAGTGGATTTACAAAAAACCAAACAAATTATGCATGAGAAAAAAGAAGGAAAAATATCGGTTACAGTTCTTGCTAGAGAAACACCAACTCCGCTAGCATACCACATTTTGATGCAATACGCTGACACAGCAGAGCTTATGGCGCCTGAACGCGTGATCCTAAGTAACATTGACAGAATGAAACATTCAATTGAAGCCAGAACAGCCAAACTTCTCTGCATGAACTGTGGAACATGGACAAAACAAATCCGCATAAAAGAGTTGTCAGATGAACCACAATGCGAAAACTGCAATTCACACCTGCTAACGCTGCTATATTTCAGCCAAGATATAGAAAAACTGAAATCGGATTTGCAGAAACGCCGTGAAAACAAAGAACTTACACCTGAAGAATTGAAAGAACTAAGTAATGCCAGGCGCAAAGCCGATTTGGTTTTAAGCTATGGAAAGCAGGCAGTCAAGGCGTTGCAGGTTAAAGGGGTTGGTCCTGAGACAGCTTCGCGGATTCTGGGTAAAATGCATCCTAGCGAGGAACAGTTCTACTTGGATCTGCTGAAAGCTAAGATTCAATATTTACGGACAAGAGAATTCTGGGACAAATAAGATAACTGCTGTCTACTTTAAAGAAATTAAGACACAAATATGAGGAAAACAAGGCTAGGACACAATAAGAATTTTAAGCTTCGACAAAGTGTTGAGGCTAGGAAAAATACCGATGATTAAAGCCATTTTATTTGATATGTTTGATACATTAATGATGATTAGAAAAAATCATGACTTCTACAGCTCATCACTAATGAAAATGTACAAATACCTAAATAAAAATGGCATAGATGTTTCCTTTGAAAAGTTTCAAGAAGCTTACATTGAAGCCCGAGACGGACTTTACGCCATAGCTGACGGAAAACTTGAGGAGCCTCACTTCACAGTTCGAATTTCGGAAACACTAAAAATCTTGGGCTACGACTACAAATCTTCTAGCCTTCTTGTCACAACAGCAAGCGATGAGTTTTGCAATGAATTCATGAATTTCGTTTATCCAGATGAAAATGCAGAGTCAGTCTTGCATGACCTATATGGGCATTATAAATTAGGACTAGTTTCAAATTTCGCCATTCCTGAATGCGTCCATGAATTGCTAAAAACTCATGGCTTAGATAACTTATTTGATGTGATTGTAGTTTCGGCTGCAGTTAACAAGCGCAAACCCAGCCCAGAAATTTTTAAAAACACATTGAAATCATTAGGCGTTTCTGCCGAAGAGACAGTTTTTGTAGGAGATACTTTAGACGCAGATATTGAAGGTCCTAAAGGGGTTGGAATTAAAGCTGTATACATTGAAAGGCGTAATGAAAATAAAGTTGCTAAGATTGAACCGGATAAGAAAATAAGGAGTCTTAGTGAGCTTATACCAGCACTTAAAGAGTTTTAGCACAAATTGCTAAGAATTTATTGCAACTTTTTATTTTAACTTGGTTCTTTTCAACATTTCCGTTAATTCAGTTCGTCTTTGAAGAAAATCAACGCCTTTTTCAGTGATAATGTAGACTTCCTTGCCATTGCTGTTAGTTATGTTTAGCAGGTTGTTGTTTATCAGGAAGTCGAGGTATTCATTTAGCTGATTGAAACTCAGATTTGCTCTGTACATTATCTGGGTTTTCAATGGCCGATCTTTGCTGATTTCTAACATTTGCGCCATGATATCTAATTTGTCTCTTCTTACCGACTTAGCGCTAAATATTTGTCTTCACCGTCAATCAAGAAATCAATGGCAGTTCATCTCTTAAACTAATATGGAAAACCTAACCTATTTTACAGTGACAAAGTCATAGAAAACCTTTATTTCATGGGCAGAAAAACAACTTCAAGGGAAACAAATGCTGATAGGTGCAATTTCCGACACACATGATAATTTGCCTCAAATCGAAAAGGCCGTAAAATATCTAAATGACCAAAACGTGGGCTTAGTACTTCATGCAGGAGATTACGTTGCAGGTTTTGTTATTCCAAGATTCAAAGTTTTAAACTGCAAATTGATTGGCGTTTTTGGCAACAATGATGGAGATCATCAACTACTAAAGAAACGTTTTAGCGAGACACCCAATTGCACTATCCACGATCAGTTCGCTTCTGTTGAGATTGAAGGCTATAGGATTGCTTTGCTTCACGGGGAAGAATCTGAATTGCTAAATGCTATTGTTAATAGCGGGTATTTCAGAGTCGTTGTTCATGGACACTCGCATAACAACAGTATTGAACTAAAAGACAAAACGTTGGCTATCAATCCAGGAGAACTATGTGGATATTTAACAGGAAAATCCACTTTAGCTTTATTGGATACTGTTAAACATGAAGCAAGAATAGTTGAACTTTAATTTCTTCAGTTAAGCGCTTTTGTTGTAGGGTTCTCTTAGCAAGTTTGCTTTCAAGAATAGCTGTTTAAGTTGTTCGTCGCTGGACCCTCGGTGCATAGGTGCTAGGATGTCGGTTAAGTTGTCGTTTCTCATTAGGCAGGGTTTTAGTTTTCCGTCGCTTGTGACTCGCATTCGTGTGCAGTGCATGCAAAAGTCGCTGTTCTCTATTGGATGAACCACTTCAACGGTTACGTTTGGAAGGTGGTATATTATGCGGTTGTGCATGAATGGTCTTTTCTCAACCGTTATGGCTTTCTCTTTGAGCATTTGTTCTTGCTCATCTAGACTTCTGTGATGTGTAGTATAGTAGTTGCTTGTCACATTTATGGGGTCAAGCTCTATTAGCTGAAGGATAACTCCAGTTCGCCTTGCATAGTCTATCATATTGGAGACGTCGCCAACATTTACGTCTTTTAAGAGAACCATGTTGAGCTTAACCGGAGAAAAGCCTGCTTCAACTGCAGCTTCAACTCCCTTCAATGCTTGTTGCAGATTCCCTCCAGTTAATTTGTGGTATGTTTCTGAATTTAATGATGGTAGACTAATGTTTACGCGTTTCAAACCACGTTTACGCAATTCCTTAGCCACGCCATCTAGTAATAGACCATTTGTTGTTAGCGATAAATCCTTCAAGCCAGGTAAAGCGCATATTTCTGAAATGATATCTGGGAGATCTTTGCGCATGAGTGGTTCACCGCCAGTTAACTTTATTCTTGCAATGCCTAAACTAACAGCTATTTTAGCTATGCGAACGATTTCTTGAACCGTCATCTTTTCCTCGGAAACATTAGCCTGCTTTACCTCGCCTTCCCTATGGCAGAACAAGCAGCGATTGTTGCACCGCTGAGTAATTGATATCCGGAGGTTAAGAAGTGGCCTGCCGCAATTGTCTGCCAAACTCATTCGTTATTCCCGCGCGTGCTTAACGATGTGAGGAGCCTCAGATAAAATAAGCATTTCTACTGCAACTCGAACAGCATCGGGTGAACCTGGGATGCAAAAAAAAGCCTTCCCCTTAGCCACTCCAGCCACCGCGCGCGACAAAACTGCAGCTGAACCTACATGATCAAAACTTATCCGTCTAAAAAATTCCCCAAACCCAGGTAGAGTTTTCTCAAAAAACGGCGAAACAGTTTCAATCGTGATATCTGTGGGCGTGATTCCTGTGCCTCCAGAGAAAATCGCGACATCCAAATCGGATAAGCCCAAGGAGTACATTACGGCATCTTGAATCATTGTTTCGTCGTCAGCAATTATTTTCTTGAAAAGAACATTTTGTGAAGCTTTTTTGAGTAATTCTACTATTGTGTGGCCGCCGACGTCGCTAATTGTGGTATCGCCTTGTTCAATAAGGTTGTAACGTGAAGTGCTACAAATGAAGATGCCAAAATTCAATGTTCTAGGCGCCTTAGCTTTGTGTGTTTTGGAACTTTCACTCATAGTTTATGCCTGCTTGTACTTGCGCACTACGTGAATATTCTCAATTAAAGTAGAAGGATATTGCCCTGCAGCGTCTTTCTCATACTGTTTCGTCATGTCCCATACCGTTAACAGCGCAACTGAAACAGCGGTTAATGCTTCCATTTCTACACCAGTTTGTGATTTTGTTTTAACCGTAGCTGTAGCAGCGACAGTACAGTCGATTACTTTTACATCTACTTCTATATTTGTTAGCGGCAAAGGATGACAAAGAGGAATTAAAGCACTTGTCTTCTTAGCAGCAAGGACACCAGCGATTTTCGCAGTGTAGAGGGGATCGCCTTTTGCGATTTTTCCAGTCTGAATTAAACTAATTGTTTCATTTTTCAATTTTATGTTCCCTGTTGCCGTTGCTTCTCGAAAAATTTCAGCCTTTCCTGACACATCGACCATTGACAAATTTTTTTTCTCCGTCAGAGTTGGTAAATATAGATTCTGAATTCATAAGTGACTTATATACTCTTAATCATATTGGGAGCCAAGATTCAAAAGGAGAAAAAAACTTGAAACAATTAACAAGCAAAAACAGGAAGCAATTAAAAACTAAAATGGCTGAAGCTTTAACTGACAAAATCGAAACGCTCCCCGCTGGAATGCAAGATATACTGTTAGATGATCTCGTTACTGCTTTTGAGAGCAGATTTGAAGTATTATCCAATGCGCAATTGAACCTGGTTTGCTTTGCAAACATCGGAGTGAAAATTCCTAATGAGACGCTCTAAGCTTGAAATGTACATAGACATCCTTGAAGTATTAGCGTTCAAAGGACAGCTAAAATTAACGCACATAATGTACAAATCAAACGTTAACTGCAAAGTTCTAAAAGCTCAACTTGACTTCCTATTAAAAAATGGCTTAGTGGAAGAGAGAATTCTCAGAAGAGAAAAAGTAGTCTACGCCATAACACCGAAAGGCATGTCAACACTCAAAGCATTCACACAGATAAAACAGGTATTCCCAATCGAGGAAAACGAAACAAAACAATCACCATTCCTCTACTAAGCTTTCAAACTTTTTTTATAAACTATATCCGAACTTTAATCTGCCCAATTTCTAAATTATTTAATAATTTCTTGAATTTTATTCTCGAATTTATGAAGCTAAGAACGTTGAAAAGCAAAAACGCCTTTCTTTCACAATAATGTAAGCGTATGTTTTGGTTTTAGAAGGCATAATGCTCTTTGTTGTTTGAACTTTGAGCAACTTTAAATTCTAAAGGGTCTTCTCGCGTTTGAAGGTTGTTGGTTCCCATTGTTTTGCAAATTGTTTTAAGTGATCCAGTGGTGTAATCTAATAGATTTTTGCCATCTTTGGTTAAGTTGTAAACTTTTTTCGGTCTTTCGCCGTTCATGTTCCATTGACATTTAATGTAGCTTTTCTTTTCCATCGTGTTTAGTAAAGGGTATATTGTGCTTGCGCCAAAGGTTACGCCGTAGAATTTTCGAATTGTTACTATTATCTCGTAGCCGTGCATTGGGTGACTGTCGAGTAATTGCAGAATGATAAGGTCAAGTAGACCTTTTGTAAGTTTTGTTTGGACGTTTTTGTGTGTTATGCTCATTTTTTTTCCTCTTGTATTTTTGTTAAACGCATGTACAATATGTCCTTATTTAGACCTATTGCATGTATCTCAATATACAATAAAGAATGATATAAAGCTTAAGACATACTACAAGCATACTAAAATGAAACAAAAACATTTCATAACCTAAAATCAAGTAATAAACGAGCCAACAACCATAAAAAATACAGGTGTAATCCCTAAAAGAACATCAAAAAGCCACTGTTCAACAAAACTACACATAAACCAAAATCAAAAATTTTAAAAGTTTTCAATATGTCGTTTTAGCGATTTAACGTAGTCTTCAAAATTCAACTCGCCACTAGTTGTAATGTATGTGAATGAAGGAACGATTTGCCGCAGGTTTCTCACGATGTCTATTTCAACTATTGTAGCACTTGTTCCGAAAGTTTTTCCAAGCGCATCATCGAATTCATTGATTCTGTCAGGTATTTCCTTCCTTCTTAGAGTGTAGTGATTTTCTAAGAAAGAATAGAAGACCTGTTTAACATTCGTACCAAGTTTTGAGAGAGTTTGATCTATTGCGCTAGTGACTAGATCTTCAAATATGGGGGAAATTAGGTTTATCTGCAGTTGTTGTTGATTTTCAGTTTGTGTACAGTTCATTTTATGCCCCTTTTTTCTTGTTGTCGTTCTGTTTGACTTATCGACACCAGAGTTATATTAAGACTTAATATATCACTTGCCTCAAGTTTTGATATATTACGAAAATCGATATATCCAAAAAAGAGATATAACAAAAAATTGCGTCCAGTTTTTTGATTGCGTTCTATCTCGGTTTTGCATTTTTATGCTCTGGTTTTCTTGCAGTTTGTTTTGTATTTGTGGCGAACAGCTATGCTACATGAATAATTATTTAATAATGTTTATTAAGTCTTAATACACGAGTTTGTAATACTAATGGAGCAATCTATTTGGCAATAGCTAACGCACCAAAATATTTAGTAGTCATCCTAGTAGTAGCCGCAGTAGCGTTATCAGCCACAACATTAGCCGTTCTAAACGTAAATCAGAATGTAGGTTCCAACGGAAACATCTCAACAGCGCCAAACATAGGAGTATATGCTGATAGCGCCTGTACAACCAACTTGACTTCCCTAAATTGGGGAAACATTCAAGCTGGAAGTACAACTAACCAAACAATTTATGTAAAAAACACAGGCACGGGTACAATGACCTTAAGCATGGCAATAAGCAACTGGAACCCAGCTGAAGCAGGCAGCCACATAACTTTAAGCTGGAACAAAGGTGGGACAATATTAACAGCTGGACAGTGGACCCCAGCTGTATTGACACTTAATGTGGCCTCCGATATAACGGGCATCAGAACCTTCAGCAACACGATCACTATAACAGGCACGATCTAGACGCGCAAAACAATCTTTCTTTCTTTTAATTTTCAAACAAAAGATTGCTTGCATTATCGCTTAATTTCTAAATTCTCATTATGGTTATTATGTTGTTAGCGACAACGATGGTTAGCGCTAGGAGGGTCATTGAATATCCTCCGTTTAAAATTTTTCCCGTAAAATGCAGATCAGTTTTTGCTAGGCTACTTATAGCAGCTGCTTTGTAGAAGGCAAAGGCGGTTATTATGACCACTGAGAGCTTTATTGCGCTAAAGAACATCATGTTTGAAGTTGCTCCCATAAGCAAAGGATTTGCCTCTTTTGCTCCAAAAAAGAATACTCCCGCAATTGTTGTTAACCAGTCTAAGAAACCGACAAGAATTATTGCCAAAAAAAATATAATTTCTTTCTTCAGCATGCTGCTTAGGTCCTCGTTCTTGTTAGTTTAGTTGAACTAATGTAATGTTCTTCAATCACTTACCTTTTTACAATGGTAACTGTTAGAACTGATAGGCACATGTACAAGAGAATTTACCTCGTTGACTCAAAAGTGGAGCTTCGATTCTGCTGTTCATGCTTTATTTATGTTAAGAATGAACGTTTATGTGTTGTACACTAAAGTGATAAGAGCAAAATTTGAATGGTTTTTTGGCAAATTGGTTTAAGAATAAAGAAATAAATTTAGGCTTTAATTGTTTGTTTTCGCTTCGCGTAAACGCCATAGAGTGCGATCGCTATTAGCGGTAATGGAGCCAGAACCAGTGTGCTTGCTTCAGGAGTTGTTACTAATTTGGGAGTTGCAGTAGGACGACAGGTATGCGTGGGAGTTGGCGTTGGAGTGGCAGTACATGCGGTAACGTTGGGCAAAGCTGCAAATAACACTATTACAAACATAATTAAAACTGACAACGCAACCAAAAGACCTCGAACATTTAAGATACGTTTTTTCATGATTTCCTTCTCCTAAACAATTGCTAGCCTCTTAGCCTTATAAGTGGGTATGGAAAAGCCATCAATTTTTCTATTGAATTGCTTCCAAATGACTTTACTAATTATTTAGAGAGCCTAAACCGATGGCTGCAAATTTTAGTTTTATAAAGTCTTCTGGGTTGTATATTCTTCTTCCGTCAATAAGTACCGGTTGTTTCATATGTTGGATGAAGTCTTCTGGTTTTAGTTTTTTGAATTCTGGCCATTCTGTAATAATTATGGCGCAGTCAGCTTTTTGCAGACAGCTCAGAGCAGTTTTTGCGTATTGAATTTTGTTTGAAAAAATGCTTTTTGCAACTGGTATTGCAACTGGATCATAAGCTTTGATTTTTGCTCCACGTTCGAGAAGACCTTTGATTATTGGGATTACTCGGGCTTCTCGCATGTCATCAGTGTCAGGTTTGAATGCTAATCCTAAAATTGCTATTTGTTTTCCTTTCAGTGACCCAACTTGTTCTTCACATAGTTGGATTGCTCTTAGCGGTTGGTGTTTGTTAATGTTTTCTACTGATTCCAAGATTTCAGGGTCATAACCCAAGTTTTTTGAACATGCAATCAATGCTTTGACGTCTTTTGGAAAACAGGAACCGCCGTAACCTATGCCTGCATCCAAAAACAGTGGTCCGATGCGTTTGTCTAAGCCCATTGCCTTGGCTACGACTTTAACGTCAGCTCCAGGTATTCTTTCGCATATGTTTGCAATCATATTTGCGAAACTAATTTTTGTTGCGAGAAGGGAGTTGCTTGCATATTTTATTAATTCAGCTGTTGCCAAGCTTGTTCTTATTGTTGGAGGCTTTTTCTTACCGTAGAAGCCATTATAGAGCTTTTCAAGTTTGTCTCCTGCTTTCTTGTCAAAAGACCCTATAACTAAACGGTCCGCATTGGTTGTATCCTCGAAAGCACATCCTTGCCTAAGAAACTCTGGATTCATGCATAAGCCAAAATCTTTGCCGCATTTCTTCATGGATTCTTTCTCGAGGATGGGTTTGACAACATTTTGAGTTGTGCCAGGAACAACTGTACTCTTAATGACTGTAATATGGTATGTCGTTTTTTGTTTGAGGGCCTTGCCTATATCTTGAGCTGCTGATTCAATATACCGAAGATCTATGCTTCCATCCGGTTTGCTTGGAGTGCCAACCGCTACAAATGTGAAGTCTGTTTCGAGAACTGCCTGTTGAGTTTGATTTGTTAGACATTTGAAATTGCCGTTTTCTAAGCCTTTGACAAGGAGATTGCTGAGTCCAGGTTCATGAAAAGGAGGAATGCCTTTGCAGATTTTAGCGATTTTTTCTGTGTCGTTATCGGCGGCAATTACTGAATAGTTTCTGCTTGCAAATCCTACGGCGGTACATAAGCCCACGTAGCCTGTTCCTACAACCGAAATTTTGGAATTATGCATTTTCCATCAACAACCAATTATTGTTGTTTCTTTAGGATTCACATCAAATATATACTTAATTGCGATTAAGAAATAGTTTGAAGAGATTATCTATGATTAGCAAAGTGATTGTTCCAGCTGCTGGTTTAGGAACTCGTTTGTATCCTGCGACGAAAGAGCAACCTAAAGAAATGTTGCCGATCTTTTCCGGAACAGCGAGTAATTGTCTGTCGGTTAAGCCTGTTTTGCAGTTGGTGTTCGAAAATCTGTATGATGCTGGACTTAGAGAGTTTTGCTACGTGGTGGGTAGAGGAAAACGTGGAATAGAAGACCACTTCACTCCAGATTTCAATTGCGTTCAAAATTTAGAAAATATGGGAAGAAACGGACAAGCAGAAGATTTGAGTAGTTTTTATGATAAACTCAGAACTTCAACCATAATGTGGGTTAATCAGCCAGAAGCAAAGGGATTTGGCAATGCTGTTTTGATGGCTCAGCCGTTTGTTCAAAATGAGCGTTGTATTGTGCATGCAGGTGACAGTTGCATAATCTCTAAGGAAATGGATTATCTTAAGAAATTGATAAGCGTTTATGAGCGGTTAAATGCAGATGCCGCTTTCATCGTTCTTGAAGTAGAAAATACAGTTCAATACGGAATTATTGAAGGTCCAGAAGTGGAACCGGGAGTTATAAAGGTTAAATCCGCAGTTGAGAAACCCGAAAAGCCAGCATCTAATTTAGCTATTATGGCAATGTATGTTTTTCACCCGGTAATTTTTAAAGCGTTAGAGGCCACAACCCCTGGAAAATTTGGAGAAATTCAGCTAACCGATGCAATTCAGAAGCTGATTGACTGGGGATTAAGCGTGTACGCTGTCAAACTGGATAAGAATTATTCTCACTTGGATATTGGTAGCCCAGAGAGATATTGGGAAGCTCTAGAGTTATCATACAAGAATTTTTTCCGAGGAAGTTGTGATGTTAGATGAAATTATACTTGAGGACATTGAAAGAATTAAAGCCTGCATAAAAGGAGAAGAATTTAGCGGCAAAAATGTGTTGGTAACTGGGGGCGCGGGTTTTCTTGGAAGCTGGCTTTGCGATGTTCTGCTGAATGTTGGCGCTGAAGTAACCGTTGTAGATGATTTATCAACTGGTAGAACTAAAAATATAGACCATTTAGTTGGAAACCGTCAGTTTAAGTTTACAAAATCTAATGTTTGCAGCTTTAAGGGCAAAGAAAAATTTGAGATTATTCTTCATATGGCGGGGCATGCATCTCCTGATGAATATTTAGCCCATCCTATTGAAACGTTGCAGACTAGTGCTTTAGGAGGTTTCGGTATGGCTGAATTGGCTAGGAAAAATGATGCGATATTATTGTTTGCATCTACTTCTGAGGTATATGGTGATACAGAAATTATTCCAACACCTGAAAGTTATTGGGGAAAAGTTAACCCGGTTGGTCCAAGATCATGTTATGATGAAGGCAAACGTTTTGCTGAAGCTTTGCTTGTAGCATATTGCAAACAGTATGGGTTAGACGTAAGAATTCCGAGAATTTTTAATTCGCATGGTCCACGGTTGCGAGAAGACGGATTATACGGTAGAGCTATGTCTCGTTTTATTCTACAAGCGTTAACTAATGAACCCATTACCGTTTATGGAGATGGAAAGCAGACTCGATCATTCTGCTATGTTACAGATACAATTACAGGGTTATTGTTACTAACTGCAAACCCGAAAGCTAAAGGAGAAATCGTAAACGTTGGCAACACCAAGGAAGTTAGTATTATTGAGCTTGCAAAGAAAATTAAAGAAATAACCAAATGCGAGTCAAAAATAGAATTCCACTCATTACCCAAAGATGACCCCAAAAGAAGATGCCCAGACACAACTAAACTGGAGCAACTGGTCGGATGGAAACCGAGTGTAAGCTTTGAAGAAGGATTAAAGAGAACAATAGCGTGGTTTTCACAATAGTAGTTGCTTAAAACCACATCAATAGTTTTGCTTTGTGTTCAGAAAAGTCTGCAGTTTAATCCATTGTATAATGTTGCGAATCAGCTAGTTTGGCTTTTCGATTTTGTATATGGTTGTCCATTTATTAGAAAATAGTTTCTTTCAGTGTTGGCTTCACTTGGATTATCTGGACTTAATTTCTTTTTCTTAGGCTTTTTGGGGGTTGGAAGTTCGGATTTTTGCTCGGTGAGGGGTTTTTTATTCATAAGAGGTTGAACCTGATACATTATTATCGTTAAAGCTAAGGCTGCGATTGCAATTGCGGAAATAGGCGTTATGTTCCTATATATATCTGCAGAGAAACCTTGAGCTGGACTTTTATATTGGCTCCATGAGGCTACGAGTTGTTGTCCCAAAGCAACTAATGAATTTCCCACTTGGGTAGGGTCAACTGAGTTGTCATTTGTTTGATAAAGGGTTATTTTGATTGCCCAAGGTGAAATATTGCCGTTGACTTCAATGTTAGCTGAGTCTAACCAGTAAAGGAGAACAAGTGTTTGATTATTTGAAGGAACGTCAGATACCATCTTTGCTGCTTTGATGATGGTGTTATTTTGGTCGTAGAGAGTCAAGTCAGTTCGTTGCGTGATGGTCATTGGAGTGGTTTGATAGTTTATGCAAATTTCCCACGGGTGAAACTTGGATTGAGCGTCTGATAATTCAAGAATAGCGTTAACTTGGGAGAGGTTGGAGTTGCTGAGGTAATAGTTTCCAATATAATATAGCCCAAGATATTTTTCAGTGTAATCATCTCTTCCACTAAATTGAGTTGACCACCCAGTGAGTCCTGAGAATGCAGTGGTGTTGCCTGTGCTAAGATTTAGGGATATATTATTGTTTTTGTTGCTTGAAGCGGTGTTGTAGGCTGAGGCAGATGCTTGTAAAAATAATGCTGTCAGAACTAATGTAAAAAGCATAATTGCAGTTAGACGTTTCCAATTCAAAGGTGTTCTTGAGAAAGCGAAGACTTTGCCACATTGCAAACATATAGATCCATGATTTGTATGCCTGCAGTTTGGATTTGTCTCTTTCATAAAAGAAAGTTTGAGCAACTTGTCGCCCACGAGCAAGAGAAGTAAGGCGCCTAAGAAAAGTAAAACTATTCCAGCGAAGTCATGGAAGAATTCTACGGCAATGCCGTATCCAAGTGAGTAGCCTAATGTTACGGTTAAGACTATTCTTAGGATGTTTAGAAGGAAAGCAGTTATGATCGCGAGCGATGCAAATGCTATTTTTTTAATCCATGAGCCAGATACAATAAAAAGAAAGATCACGGCAAAAAATAACATTGAAATTAAGGAATAAATTCCGGAGCAGGCTGGAGCTATCTCAAATGTGATTGGTTGACCTGCACTTGAGACCAAGCTAATTATTGCAGTAGGTTGTAGTGAGAAGTTTATGGGAAGGAAAAGTTTTAGAAAATTTGCAGAAATATTGGTTGTAGTTTCAATCAAAGATCCGCCAAACTGATTAGAAAATATTACAGGAAATGGACTTATAAAAATCAACAGAATCACTGGAAAAGCCAAAGTTTTCAGTGTGTTGATTCCAAATAGTAGGATTATGATTCCGGATGCAAACAAGGGTAAGGTTAAGAGGTGTAACTCTACTGCATAAAGAGAATATGATCCATAAACGTAAATAAATAGAGCAAGTAAACAAGTTAATGCTCCGATAATATCTTTTAAAATATTATTTTTATTAGGAAAAAGAAATCCGTTTCGGCGGACATAGAAGAAAAAAATAGAAACTAAAGGAACTATTAGAACATATTGAACTTCAGAGTTTCCCAAAGCTAAGCTAAGCATTTGTCCAAAGTCTTGGAAATATATAATTAAGAGAAATGCAACCAAAATTGCCAATTTTAATAGCGTGAAAAGAAAATTAGGTTGTGCAGCTAATTCTCTCCAGCTAAAGCTAGGTTTAGTCATTTTGGTCTTCTCTTGCTTATGTTTTCTAGCGTGGATATTAACTTATTTGCTAATTTTGAAATAAGACTAAAACTTTATGTTGAGAAGCAGAAGGATAGTTGATTAAAAAAAAGAAAGTGTTGTTGACTAACAATTACTCTTGTTAGTCTTATTTTACTATGCGTTTGGTTTTGATGAAATAGTAGCTTGCAAAGCCAGCAAATATTGCCATTGTTGCAGTTATTGTGCCTAGTGGTACTTCAGGTATTGGATTTATTACACCACCAGTTTGCCACGTCTTGGTTGCAGTGCTTGTTATTGCGGGACCACCTGTGTTGCTGTTAGGTATAGATGCTTGAAGTGTGTCAGTTCCGACGGCAGTGCTAGTCCAAGTAAAGGTTGCTTGTCCGTTTGCATTTGTTGTTGCTTGACCTGTTAAGCCATTGTTTGGTCCAGATATGATACTGAATGTTACAACTACGCCAGACATTGGATTGTTATTTTGTGTGTTTTTGACTGTTGCTGTTACCGTATGTTGTGTGTTTATGTTGTTAGTGGCTGTTGCGGGGGTGAGAGTTAGACCGTTTACATTTGGTCCTGCACCAAGTGATTGACCGCAGAGTTCTCTCCACCAAATCATGCCTATGGCACCTGCGCCGTTAGCGTTTGTTGGTGCACTGCCTGCATAGTCGACGTCTAGACCATTGAAGATTATTAGACCGTTACCATAGAAGGCGTATGTGTGGGCTGGACCACCAACATTGTTAACGTTTTTTCCGAACATGTCTATGAACCAGTGTGAATCAAATGAAGTCATTACAGTGAGATCGCCAACTGCGTCGGTTTGAGAGGTGACCATTGCAAGGTTAATGTAGCTTCCTAGGCCGTTGGGGTAGGTGTCTGCTGCAGAGTTGCTGCTGGAAAGTGTGTCATCAACCAAGTTTGTTAGAGTTCCGCTAAAGCTACCTGTTTGTCCTGGCGTGTCTACGCTGAATGGAAAGATAAAGCTAGCAAAGGCAGTTGCTGAAGTTGTTTCGGAGCTATATAGTATTAGTTTGCCGCCGCCATTTACGAAGCTCAAGATTCTGCTGCTAAAATCTGAATCTGCCCAATAAGTTGCAAAGTTGAAGTCGGGTGTCATTAGTACTACTGTATCGTATCCTCCAGCTGTTATTGGGTTTGCGATTGCTCCGTTCGCTATATCAACTGGGCTAACATCGGTGAAGGTGAAACCACCTGCATCTGGCCAGGCAGAGCCTACATATAGACCTCCGCCATTGTCAGAGCCTTCATCAGGAACCATTGCAATTTTGCTGCTTCTTGGATATGTTGTGGCATGTACAGTACAAAGCAAGCTTAAAGCGAACATCGCGACGATTAAGATAGCTAACGCTCTTTTAAATTTCTTCATAACTTCTCCCTTCAATAATTATATTCAATTCTTTTGGGTATTTTCTGCTATTTAACACTTATGGAAAACTTGACTCAAGATTCTAGATTTGATGTTGAATTTTATCTAATGATGCTAATTTTTATGAAATGGATTTAATCTATGATGAATTGTGATATTTTTTGATTCAAGTTGTGTTTTTGTTTTTGTGGAAGGTTGATGTTTTCTCTTACCATTTGTTGTAGTGTGCCATTTTGCTGAGAGGTTTTCTGTCAGTTATCGGTCCTTTTTCCTCGTCTGGGTAACCTAAAGGAGTCATCGCTACCACCCGGATATCTTTGGGAATGTTGAGTGCTTTCTTTGCGGCTTTTTCTTTGAAGGCCGCAATCCAGCATGTTCCTAGATCCAACTCTGTTGCAGTCAGTATCATGTTTTGCATTGCGATGGCTAAGTCAACTTTCCAGTATTCTCCACCTTGCATTTTATGCCATGATTGCTTGGCGTCGACACATCCGACAATAATCACTGGTGCTTGCAAAAACCAGTCTGCATTGTAAGCAGTTCTTAGGGTCTCTTTTGCTTTTTCGTCTGTTACTACTATGAAATGACAAGGTTGCTTGTTTGCTGCTGAAGGTCCTAGTCTAGCTGCCTCTAAAATCTTTTCTACTTTTTCATTTTCTACTTGTTTTGCTTTGTATTTGCGTATACTTCGTCTTTTCTGTATAGTCTCAAAGGTGCTCAAACAATTCACCAACAGAAAAACTTCAAACAGCCAGATATAAAGGGTTTATTGCCACTGTTTCTAAATTAGCTAAGGAGGCAAAAATAAAACGGCTGAAGACTTTTTCCCTATTTTATAGATTAACTTTTCACGATAGTTTATGACTTTTTTGTGTTCGGCGGTTAGCTTAGGTACTCGTCATCTCCAATTTGTTGGAGAAAGATGGCGGCACAAATAGAATGTTTTCTCTTTATGCACTGGATTTTGCCATTAAGGAAATGCCTTCTTACT
>Ga0326726_10000157_pt1 | contig 65381 bp, 56 predicted proteins | sample MHFenrmetagenome_2_FD_207603 | JGI IMG/M metagenome (GOLD analysis project Ga0326726, IMG submission 207603) | Lab enriched peat soil microbial communities from Michigan Hollow, Ithaca, NY, United States - MHF15MN | ecosystem: Environmental > Terrestrial > Soil > Wetlands > Peat | place: USA... | reverse complement strand
CGGGCGCATCGAGTCGCGGCACGGCCCGCAACAGGCCTTCCGTGTAGGGATGACGCGGTCGTGCGAACAGCTCATCAATACCCGCCTGCTCGACGATGCGCCCCGCGTACATCACGGCAACTCGATCCGCCAATCCCGCGACGACTCCCAGATCGTGCGTGATCAGCACCAGGGCCATCTGGGTGGTGCGACGCAGCTCCCGGAACAGATCGAGAAGTTGCGCCTGGATCGTGACGTCGAGTGCGGTGGTCGGCTCGTCGGCAATCAGGAGTGTGGGCTCGCCGGCGAGCGCCATGGCGATCATCGCCCGCTGGCGCATGCCGCCCGAAAGCTCGTGCGGGTACTGAAGGAGTCGTTGCGCGGCATCGCCGATGTGCACGCGCTCGAGCAGCTCGAGCGCTCGCTCGCGAGCGGCGCCCTTGCGCCAGCCGCGGTGCCATACCAGGACTTCGCCGATCTGTCGCTCAAGGCTCAGGTGTGGAGTCAGCGACGTCATCGGATCCTGGAAGATCATCGCGAGCCCGGCGCCACGGATCCGGTTGAGCTCGCTGCGGGAACAGCCGATGAGCTCCGTTCCGCGCAAGCGCGCACTCCCTCTCACTCGCCCCCTCGCCGCAAGCACGCCCATCACGGCATGGAACAGCTGGCTTTTTCCGCTGCCGGACTCCCCCACGATCGCTACGCATTCGCCAGCCTCGAGGTCGAGGTCGACGCCATCGACCGCTCGCACCGTGCCCTCACGTGCGCGGAAATCGACGTGCAGGCCCCGGATTTCGAGCAGTACGCTCATGCGGCGGCTCCCGGATCAAGCGCATCGCGCAGGCCATCGCCGATGAAATTCAGACAGGTCAGGAGCAGTACCAGCAGCGTCGCCGGGACGATCAGGATCCAGGGCGCGGATTCCATTTCCGTTGCGCCCTCGGCAATGAGACTGCCCAGGCTCGCGAGCGGCTCCTGTACGCCGAGCCCTAGAAAGCTCAGAAAACTCTCGAACAGGATCATCTGCGGGATCAGCAGCGTCGTGTAGACGACCACGGCCCCAGCGATGTTCGGCACGATGTGACGCGTGATGATGCGCCGTGGTGGAACCCCCAGGGCCACCGCCGCCTCGATGAATTCCCGGCGCTTCAAGCTCAGGGTCTGACCGCGGACGATGCGCGCCATCGTCAGCCACCCCACGGCCCCGATTGCGACGAACAGGAGAACGATATTGCGCCCGAAGACGACGGTCAGAATGATCACGAAGAAGATGTAAGGCAGCGAATACAGAATGTCGACCAAGCGCATCATCGCCCCGTCGAGGCGACCGCCCGCGTAGCCGGCGACGGTACCCCAGGTGACACCGATCATCAGACTCACGGCGCTCGCGAGCAAAGCGATCAGCAGCGATGTACGCGTGCCGTACAGCGTGCGAACCAGGAGATCCCGGCCCAAGCGGTCGGTTCCGAGCCAGTGCGCATGCTCGAGCGTCGGCGCGCTGGCGAGGGCGCGCCAGTCGAGTTCATCGTACCGATACGGGCTAAGCCAGGGCCCGAGCAGCGCGGCAGCCGCAATGATCAGCAGCACTACGGCGCTGACTGTGGCGGCGCGGTTGCCACGCAGGCGTCGACCGGCATCGCGCCAGAACCCTGGCTCAGTCATGGCGGATGCGCGGATCGAGGGCCCCGTAGATCAGGTCCACTACCAGATTCATCAACAGCGTCAGCGCCGCGTACACGATCACCATGCCCATCACCAGGGTGTAGTCGCGGTTCAGCGCCCCTTGCACGAGGTACCTGCCCATGCCCGGTATATTGAAGAGTGTTTCGACCACGAGTGATCCAGTCAGCAGCGCCGCGGTGGCCGGACCCAGGTAACTCACGACCGGCAGCAGCGCGGGCCGCAGCGCGTGGCGCAGGATCACGATGCGTTCCGGCATTCCCTTGGCGCGCGCCGTGCGGATGAAGCCGCTGCTCAGGATCTCGAGCAGACTCGCCCGCATGAGCCGCGAGACGAACGCGATCAGCGGCAGCGACAGCGCCACGACCGGCAGCACCAGGGTACGCAGCGATCCGGGCTCCCAACCGCCAACCGGCAGCCAATGCAGCTTGATTCCGAACAGGAGCGCGAGCAGCGGCGCGACCACCAGGCTCGGCAGCGCGATACCGACGATTGCCAGGAACATCAACGCGTGATCGAGGGGCTGGCGGTGGCGCAGCGCCGCGACCGTACCGAGCGGCACGCCCACCGCGAGCGCGAGTGCCAGCGCCGCAATGCCGAGCGTCAGGCTGACCGGGAGCCCCTGAGCTATCAGTTCCGTGACTGTGAAGTCGCGGTAACGGAAGGAGGGTCCGAAGTCACCCCGCACGAGCCCTCGCAGGTACCGCAGATACTGAACATGCACGGGCTGGTCGAGCCCGTACGCGGCCTGCAGGTTGGCGCGAATCTGTGGCGGGAGCGTCTGCTCCTGGTCGAACGGCCCACCGGGCGCAATGCGCATGACGAAGAACGTCAGTGTGATGATGACGAGCAGCGTCGGAATGGCGCCCAGAAGCCTTCGCAGCGAATAACTCAACATCGCCTTCAGGATACCCCGCGCAGGATGGCGTTGGGCAGCCTCGCATCATCCCAGTCCGCGCGACGCGCGCCGGTGCGCACGATCACCAGCTGCTGCGACGGGATGATGTAGACGCGTTGGCCACCCCCGTCGTCGAGAAACACAACGTCGGGTGCGAGGAAGGGCTCGGACTGCCGCACACGTACACTAGTTGCACTGTTGTACTGGCGCTCGCCTCCGGGAGCGTTGCCGAGCCAGATCTGCAGCCCGAAGTTTCGGTTAGCGGACGAGGGTGTGAGCATCTGCCTGATCCAGGCTGCAGGCACGATCCGCCCGGTATCGCTGCGACCCCCGTTGAGAATCAGCAGGCCCACCTCGAGCCAGCCGCGTGCCGTCGCCTGCAGCCCGCAGAACGTGCGTGCCATGCCGTGGTCATGGTCGAGCCATACGCCCGCGGGCCCCGCCCCCAGCGGCGTCCAGAGCTGTTGCGCGAGAAAACGCGCATAGCGCTTGCCCGAGGCACGCTGCAGGATGATGCCAAGGATCTCGGCATCGAAATCGCTGTACTCGAAGCGCGTCGCGGGCACCGCGACCGGGATGGAGTCGAGCGCCAGCGCCGTGCTGTTACCCCCGAGGAAGAGTCTGAGGGCGCGATTCCACGGATCACGCGACGGCGCAACGACTTCAAGGCCGCTCGCCATCTGCAGCAGATCGCGGATCCGGATCCTGGCACGCGCATCCTGGCGCCACTCCGGCAGGTAAGTCGCGGCCGGCTCCTCGAGCGAACGGATGATGCCTTCGTCGATGGCGATGCCGTACAACAGCGCCAGCACGGTTGCGTGCATCGCGCCGCTTTCGGTGCGCGAGTCGCGGCCGTAACCCGGCCAGTACTGCTCGAGCGCAAGCGCGCCCCGATGCCACACCAGCAGCGCCACGGATTTCGTCTGCGTACCGTACGCCACGGCCTGTTCGACGGCGGTACGGGCAACGCTTTGGCGATCCGGGGTCGCCGTACGTACTTCATCGCGCCTCGCGCCGGCGATGGGATCGAGCGGCTGATACCACTCGACCGCCGTCACGGCGTCGGCAGTCGGAAAGGTCGCCAGACGCTTCCAGAACCAAGGGTCGGCCAGGTAGGCGAGCAGTCCCGCGACGCCGAGTAAGAGTCCGCTTCCGATCAGAGCCGGCGCGAGACGTCTGCCACTGCTCATCGATACATTCCCGATCGCCCGCTGGTGAACGCAAGACCGCGGGGGCAGACTGAACGAGATCCCTGCAACAGCGCAAGGCTGCGTTTCGGCTCGCTCTCGACTACGATTGCATCCCCGCGGTCGTGGGTGAGAATCGATGAGCCGAATCCTCGTGTGCATCAAGCGCGTTGTCGACTACAACGTGCGCATTCGCGTCAAGTCCGACGGCAGCGGCGTGATCACGGACGGCGTCAAGATGAGCATCAATCCGTTCGATGAGATCGCGCTCGAAGAAGCGCTGCGGATCAAGGAGCGTGGCACCGCACAGGAAGTCGTGGCTGCAAGCATCGGCCCTACGGACACCCAGCAGCAGTTGCGCACCGCCCTCGCCATGGGGGCGGACCGGGCGATCCTGGTGCAGACCGACACGGCCATCGAGCCCTTGAGCGCCGCGCAGGTCCTGCTCGCGTTGGTTCAACGCGAGCAGCCGCAGATCGTGATCCTCGGCAAGCAGGCGATCGACGACGACAACAACCAGACAGGCCAGATGCTCGCTGCGCTCTGGGGCCGGCCCCAGGCGACGTTTGCATCGCGAATCGAGCTGGCTGACGGGCGCGCCACGGTGACGCGAGAGGTCGATGCCGGGCTGGAAACCATCGAAGTTGACCTGCCAGCCGTCTTCACCACCGATCTGCGGTTGAACGAGCCGCGCTACGTCAAGCTGCCAGACATCATGAAGGCGAAGAAGAAGCCGCTTGAAACGCTGGCACCCGCCGCCCTTGGTGTTACGCCCACGGAGCAGATACGGGTCGTGCGCTGTGATCCGCCGCCCCAGCGCCAGCGCGGCATCATGGTCAAAGACGCAAGCGAGCTGGTGGCGGCCCTGCGCAAGAAAGGATTGCTCTGATGGCCAAGATACTGATCGTCGCCGAGCATGACGGCAAGCGGCTCAATCCCAGCACTGCCCGGTGCGTGAGCTGCGCCCATGCCCTGCCCGAGCCGCAGATCGCGGTCGCGGTGCTGGCGGCGGACGGCGGGGCGGTGAGCGAGCAGGCCGCGGCGCTGAGCGGAGTGAATCACGTGCTGCGCGTGGAGAATCCTGCAAATGCGCACGCCCTCGCGGCGACCTGGGCGCCCCAGGTGGCGGCACTCGCCAAGGGCTTCACGCATGTCTTCGGACCCTCAACCACTTTCGGCAAGGATCTGATGCCTCGGATCGCGGGGCTGCTGCGTGCGCCGCAGGTGAGCGACATCATGGCGGTCGAAGGCGCGCAGCGCTTCCGGCGGCCCGTGTATGCGGGCAATGCCATCCTGACGGTGGAAGTCGCGCCCGGCGTGCCGATCGTCGCTACTGTGCGCGTTGCTTCGTTCGAAGTGGCACCGAGTGGCGGCTCGGCTGCGATCGAGTCCATTCCGCTCTCGATCGAGCTGCCGTCGCACACGCGATTTGTGTCGCTGGCTTCGGGCGCCAGCGATCGCCCGGACCTGCAGGCGGCGCGTCGGGTCGTTTCCGGAGGCCGCGCCTTCGGCAGCGCGGAGAAGTTCAGCCTGCTCTATGCACTCGCCGATAAGCTCGGTGCCGCTGTCGGCGCATCGCGCGCCGCGGTGGATGCGGGCTATGCCCCCAATGATCTGCAGGTCGGTCAGACCGGCAAGATCATCGCGCCGGAGCTCTACATCGCGATCGGTATCTCCGGCGCCATCCAGCATCTGACGGGCATCAAGGATGCGCGTACCATCGTCGCCATCAACAAGGATGCCGAGGCGCCGATCTTCGAGGTCGCGGACATCGGCCTGGTGGGGGATCTCTTCACCGTATTGCCCGAGCTGGAAGCGCTGCTGGGATCGTAGCCCGGCGTCCGGTAAAGCCTTCGACGCGGAGTCTCGCCACGTGGAGCTGTCGGCAGCTGCTCGCATCCGCAAGGGATATATCGGCATCAGCAGCGGCCAGCTGCACTACCGAATCGCCGGGCAGGGACCGATCGTCCTGCTGCTGCCGGATCCACCTCGCTCGTCCGCTGTCTATGCGGGGCTGATGGAAAAGCTGGCGGACGAGTTCACTCTCATTGCCCTCGACCCGCCGGGATGCGGCAATTCAGCGCCACTCGCGACACCCACCACTCCGGCGATCACACATTTCGCGACCTGCATTGCCGAGGCGCTGCGGGCGCTCGGCGTGGAGCGCTGCGCGGTGTACGGCTACCACGGCAGCTCGAAGATAGCGCTGCAGCTCGCAACGAGTCATGCCAGCCAGATCGCCATCGCGGTGCTCGATGGTCTCTCGCTGCCGTTGCAGACTCCTGACGCGCAGTTCCTGCAACGCTTTCTGCCACCATTCGAGCTTACCGAGGATGGCAGTTACCTCGTGCGTGAGTGGACGCGGCTTGTCGATACGCATCGCTTCCATCCCTGGTTCGCTCGCAGCGAGCGCGCTCGCCTCAACGCAGACGTGCCGGATGCAGCGGCGCTGCACGCTCATGCCCTGGACCATTTCAGCGCCGGGCCGCACTACGCGACCGCGCAGCTTGCGATCCAGAATTGCGATGCCTTACAGCTCGTGCCGCAGGTCCAGACACGCACCATCGTGATGGCGCGCGAGGATGATTTTCTCTATCGAGCCCTCGATGCGCTGCCTGAGAAGCTTCCTGCAGGAATGACCGTCGAGCGCATGCCAGGCAATGACGACGACTGGCGTGCACGCCTGCGCCTCATCCTGCGCGAACACTGCGCCCGAGGCGCCCGACCGGCACCCCACCAGCCGCATGCACAGTCTGCTGCGGAGCTACGCGGGTATTGCGATCTCGCCCACGGCCAGGTACACGTGCGGCGCCGGGGCACGGGCAGTGGGCGCCCCCTCCTCATGCTTCACGAAGCGCCCGGCTCGAGCGCACAGCTGCGCCCGCTTATGCAGGAAATGGCCAGCGAGCGTCCGGTGATCGCGCTCGACCTGCCCGGAAATGGGGATTCCGACCCGGTTGCCAACCCGGAAGTAGCCAACTACAAGCTGGTGCTGCTGGATCTGCTCGATGCGCTGCAGCTGCCTGCAGTCGATGTCTTCGCGGAGTTCACCGCAACGCCGCTCGCCATCGAGCTGGCGCGCACCGCGCCTGATCGCGTCCATCGGCTAATCCTCGATGGAATCTTCATACTGGGTGCGAGCGAGCGTCGCGCACTGCGCAAGTGTTACTGCCCCGCCATCGCGCCGACGCGCGACGGCACGCATTTCATCGCGCTGTGGCAGCGTCTGCGCGATCAGGAATTGAGCTGGCCCTGGTACGAGGCGCATCGCAGTGCCGTGCGCCGCCGCACGCCCGAGATCGACGCCAACCGCCTGCACGCGATGCTGGTCGATATCATGAAGCAGCCAGCCCATTACGGTGAGTTGTGCCTGGCCGCGTTCGACTACTCAGTGAAGGAAATACTGGAGCAGATCGGCCATCCGGTACTCCTGACCCAAGCCGTGGATGATGTGCGCTACCAGTGGGTGAGCAAGGCGGCCCGGCGAATCGCCGAGCGCTCGGTGGTGGCGTTGCCGGCGACACTCGCCGAGCGGGCGCGCCAGTGGAGCAGCTTCTTGGGCGGCGGCTAGCAAGAATGAGCCAGCGCACGGCAAGGGCTGTTAGCTAGGCTTGCCGTCGGCGCCCGACCCGGGGCAGCAGCCGCGCGAGCGGCGATTTGCGACGCACGATCGACACAGACAGGTGACGCACACCGCTGTCGCTGAGCTCGTCGTGGCTTCCGCCCGGCTCTATGTCGAGGGCGCCAGCTCCCAGCTCTTCAAGCAAGTCGTCCATACTCCTGTTGGCACGCTTCAGCGTGCTCTGTCGATGCGAAGGTGCAACCTGAATCGGCTTGCTCTGCTTGGCAGCGACACTGTTCGTTCTAACGGGTTCGGCGGACGCCGGCATCACCGGCAAACCTTGCGCCAGGAGCGACTCCTGCAAGGGCGCGGATCGTGTCCGTGGGGTGTCGTCCTCCTTGAGCTCGATCGTGTCCTGATCCTTCCTCGGCGCTGCCGGCTGGCTGGCGCGCTGGCTGTGCGCCAGCGCAACCTCATTCGCCTTCGTGCACTCGCGTTCGCTCACCGGGACGACAGCCGCCGCCGAGAAATCCGAACGCGCGTACAGCGCGACCTGTCGCGCAGACACGGGGTCGCTGAAGAAACCAAGTCTCAGCCCGTGCCAGCGGCGCCCGGCGCGCTCGACCTGCACGCTGTACAGGGTGTAGGCATCGAAAATTGCGAGTTGCGGCACGCGCGCTGCGTCGACGGTATCGGTCGACCAGATCAGCTGCACGGCGAACTTCTGCGGCGAGGTCACGGAAACGGCTGGCGCACTCGGGACGCTGAGCGCCCTCGCCTCGTGAGGCGCCGCGGGCGCCTCTTTCCTGGCTGCTCGCGGTGCCGACTCCAGCAGCTGCAGAACTTCGGCGGGCGAGAGCCGCGATTGCCCGGTCTGGGCCGGCGTTGTCGAGCGCGCCTGCGCCGGGGCAACCAGGGTCGCCTTGAGCGGGGTTGCCTTGACCGGCGGTACCGGCGCTGCCGCCGGTCCAGGGGCCGCGGGCCGGGCGGACGGGTTCTTCGCAGGGGCCGCAGCAGGCTGCGTACGGCTGCGGCGAACCAGCTGGAACTGGGCGACGCTGGTGTCGTCGAGTGACCCCATGCTGTCTTTAGGCGCCAGGGCGACCCAGGCGGCGGGGTAGCGGGCGCGCACCACGGTCAGGGCGCGCTCGGCCTCCTGCGCTGATTCGAAGTAGCCGAGGTGTAACCGGAAACGGTCACGCCCGTCCTCGACGCGGCGCGAACGAAACACGGCAAATCCCTCCAGCTCGGACGCGTAAGGCACCTCGAGCGCCATCGGCGTAGTCGACGACAACAGATTGATGATGTAGAGCGTTGCCTGTCCCTGGCCGCCTTCGGCCAGAGCGCTTTCCGCAACGCGCGCGTGTGCTCCCACCCGCTCGCTCATTTCACACCCCCGAGACTTCAGCCCGTTTTCCCTGATTCGCGGCCTGAAGGGTGGTCCCATGAGCTACGGCATGCTTTGAAGTCGGTCGCAACCGACTCAGCGCCTGTCCGAACGGAAGTTGCCTGATGCGACTCAAATCGGCGCCGGAATGGCGCGAAACTTGAGTGGCCTGATCGTGGCAACCCCGCTGTCATTGGGAAACTCCCTGAAGACCGGTGGCTTTGCGTCCCCGCCTTTCGACGGGTTTGCCTTTGTCACGCAATGGAATATGCAACAGAGTTCAACCAAACTCAACAGGTGGCCGCCGATTAAGTTAAGGCGCGGCTGCTTCGCCGCCGGGGTTCTCATCCTGTCGTGACGGGTGGACGCACGTCGCTAGCGAAGTGGTGGCTGGAGATCCTCATCCGCAGACCGAGATAGAAGCGGTGCGCCTCAAAGCGCTGCACGCCCGAATCGAGGTGCAATTCCTCGCAGCCTTGGGAGCGCGCGTGCTTGAGCAACCAACTCATCAACTTTTCACCGTAACCTTTTGATCTTTCTTTGCTATCGGTTACGAGATCATCAACGTACAGGAACCGGCCCCAAGCCAGATTCTCGCCCAGGCGAATTCCGGCCGCCCCGACGACGACCCTATCCGCGTCGCAGGCTGCGAGCAGGCGGTAGCCTTGTGTCATCTCCCGTCGCACGCGGCCGAGAAATGACTCGGCTTCAGAGCTGCCCCAGCACGTGCTCGGCGCTCGAGACCTTGAACTCGCCCGGCCCTTCGATGTTGAGGTGCGTGACAACACCGTCTTTCACAACGACGGCGAAGCGCTTGCCGCGCAAGCCCATGCCGTAGCCGCTCGCATCCATCTCCAGGCCCAGCGCCTTGGCGTAGTCACCGTTGCCGTCGGCGAGCATCAGCACACGATCGCCGACGTTGCCGTGCTTGCCCCAGGCGCCCATCACAAACACATCGTTCACAGCCATACAGGCGATGGTATCCACGCTCCTGCCCTTGATCTTCGCGGCCTGCTCCACGAACCCCGGCAGATGCTTCGCGTCACACGTCGGGGTGAACGCGCCGGGAACCGAGAACAGCACCACGCGTTTGCCCTTGAACAGCTGGTCCGTCGTCAGATTCTGCGGCCCGTCCTTGGTCATGGTCTTGAACGTGCCGGAGGGCATCTTGTCGCCAACCTTGATCGTCATGTGCGTCGCTCCTCGCCGTGCTGAATGATCGCCCGCCGGTCAGGCGGGCTCATGGGGGCGGTCATTATGCCGAATCGCGCGGCTCGCGGCCTCGGGTGTTGACCGGCGGCGCAAGAACTACGGCGGAACGTTGCACTCGGCCGTGATCGCCGCGCGGTGCTCCCGGCGTTCGCGATGAATGAGATAGATCCCGCTGGCGATGATGATGGCGGCGCCCGCCAGCATGTGCGTGCTCGGCGCATGTGCCCAGAAAATCCAGTCGATTGCCACCGCCCACAGGAGCGCCGTGTATTCGAAGGGCGCGATCGTCGCAGCAGGAGCGTGGCGAAACGCCTCAGTGACAAAATGCTGTCCCAGGGCGCCCAGCACGCCGATGCCGACCAGCAAGGACCAGTGCTCATTGCGCAGAGGCACCCAGTTTGGGACGGCCAGCAGGCCCGCGAAGACCGTCAGCATTGACATGAACCAGAACACCATGCTGGCCGTCGTGTCGGTTCGGGTCAGGACGCGAATCGTGATCGCACTGAGGGCGTAGCAAGCGGCTGAGGCGACGGCCGCAAGTGCCCCGACCGTAGCCAGACTTGCAGCGCTGGGGCGCAGCAGCGCCAGCGTGCCGCAGAGGCCGACGGCAACGGCTACCCACCGGCGCCAGTCGACCCGCTCTCTCAACAGCGGCATCGACAGCGCCGTGACGATCAGGGGTGCTGCGAGAAAGAGCGCGTAGGCGTCCGCCATCGGGAGCAGGCGCAGCGCGTAGACAAATGAAGTCAACATGATGATTGCGAGCACGCCGCGCACCAGATGCAAGGACCAGCGTACGGGCTTCAGGTCGCGCAACCTGCCTCGCGCCCAGGTCACGCCAAGCACAAACGGAAGGGACGCAGCTCCGCGCAAGGCGCTCACCTCGAGCGGCGGGTAATACTGGGCCATGAGCTTGAGCAACGCGTCCATGCCGGCGAAGAAGCCCACCGACAGGAGCATGGAGGTAATGCCGCGCAGCCGTTGGCTCACGGCCGACGGGGACGGGATCTGCCTGCGGGTGAGAGGCGACTCAAGCGTGGACCCTTGCGGGCACGCGAGGACGGCAAACGGATCAGGTCAACAGCGAGGGTCTCGCGCACCAGGCGCAACTGCGCAATGAATCGCTCCTGTTCCTGTGCATCGAGCGCCCGCAAGGCATGAGCCTGGAGGTGATCTGTCAGCGCACGCAGTTGCGGGCGCACGCGATGGGCGCGCTCGGTTAGATAGAGCCGGCACGCCCGCCGGTCGGCCGGCTCGCCGCGCTTCTCGACCCATCCGGCCTTCTCCATTCGTTCGACCAGCCTTCCCATGGCGATCGGCGTGATCTCCAGATGCTCTGCCAGGTCGGCCTGACTGGAGCCCTCGCGCCGGAACAAGGCAGCGATCAGAGCCCATTGGGCGCGGGTCAGGCCGAGGCGGCGAGCGCGTTCCTCGAAGCGCTGCGCCATGAGGCGTGCGAGGTCCTGGATCAGGTAGCTCAGAGTTCCGTCGCGTCTGGGATCGGTCATGTGCGGAAAGATTAGTGGGCAGGCTGGCACCTCAGCAAGTTCCTCATGGCCTGGCATCGGTGCTGCCGGCGCTCGCCACTTGCAGAACTCACACCGCGCACTTCCTCTTCGCGCAAGCGCGCTGCTAACAGTGTCAGAGCCGACCGGATTGATAATCGATCAGGGCCTGGCGAATTTCCGCCGGGGTATTCATCACGAATGGTCCGTAACGCGCCACGGGTTCGCGGAGCGGATGGCCCGCGACCACCAGAAACTGTGCGTTCCCGTCGTGCGCACGCGCAGCGAAGATCAGCCCGGAGCCGAGCACCCCCAGCTCGCCGCGCTTGAGCACGCGAGCCTTCTCACCCTGTCCGGTGGAGATCGCACCGTCATAGACATACACGAAGGCGTGGTGCGCCTCCGGCAGCAGCGTGTTGAAGGCCTCTCCTGGCTCGAGCCTCACGTCGAGATACACGGGCTGCGTGGCGCCGGCCTGCACCGGGCCTCTCGTGCCGTTGAATTCGCCGGCGATCACCCGCACAGCACCGCCGGACTGGAGACCGATCTGCGGAATCAGTGCGGGTGCGATGTCCTGATAACGCGGTGCAGTGAGTTTTTCGCGCGCGGGCAGATTCACCCACAGCTGGAAGCCCCACATCAGACCGTTTTCCTGCTCGGGCATCTCGGAATGCACGATACCGCACCCGGCGGTCATCCACTGCACGCTGCCCGGGCCGAGCAGACCCGTGTTGCCCTGATTGTCACCGTGGCGCATGCGCCCGGCCAGCATGTACGTGACCGTTTCAAATCCGCGGTGCGGGTGGTCGGGAAAGCCCGCGAGGTAATCGCCTGCGTGATCGGAGCGGAACTCGTCCAGCAACAGGAACGGATCGAGATCCGGCAACGCCGGCGAGCCGATGACGCGCGTGAGCTTCACTCCCGCGCCATCGCTGGTGGGCTGGCCACGCACAACACGCTCGACGGCGCGCAGCGACGTGGCCGGATCCGCTTTGATCGTCACAGATGAGTTCATGCCAACTCCGTGTTGAGAGACGGATCGCACGATTTGGGGGCACAGGCGCAGGATTTCCAGTAGCCCTCTCCCCACGCCCGCGATGGCGAGCTGCCCGCAAGTGCGGCCCGGCGCACCTCAGCGAGTGAGCGCCGGGTTTGCTCGCGGGAACGGACCGGCTTTGACCAGCAATCCCGGGACTGGCCGGCCGAGCTGATCCTGCAGCCACTTTCCTGCTTCGATCAGTTCCTCGAGGTCGACGCCGGTGTCGAACCCCGATCGATGCAGCATGTAAATCAGGTCCTCTGTCGGAATGTTGCCAGTGGCCCCAGGGGCGAACGGGCAGCCACCGATGCCACCGACGCTGGCATCGAGCACCTGCACGCCGGCCTGGACCGCCGCATAGGCATTTGCGAGTCCAGTGTTGCGCGTGTTGTGAAAGTGGCAGCGGAGCTTCAGTCCCGGGAGCGCCGCTTGCACGCGCGCGATCAAGTCCGTCACTTGTGCGGGCACACCGACGCCGATCGTATCCGCAAGCGCGAGCTCGATCGGGCGCCCTGCAGCCACGCGTTGGGCAACTTCTACGACCCGCTGCGGAGGCACTTCGCCTTCGAACGGGCAGCCGAATGCTGTCGACAGCGTGATCTGCGGCGCGATACCGGCCGTGTGTGCCGCCTGCGCGATATCGAGCCATGCCGCAATCGACTCGTCCGTGCCTACGCCCTGGTTGCGGCGATTGAAAGTGTCGCTGACGGCAAGCGCCATGCTGATTTCCCGGCAACCTGCGGCGCTCGCCCGCTCGAAGCCCTTGCGATTGAGGACTAGCCCGATGTAACGCACGGTGGGACTCACGGGCAGCGCCGCCAGCACCTGCTCCGCGTCCGCCATCTGCGGCACCTTTTTCGGATTGACGAAACTGGCAACCTCGACGCGCTTAAGACCCGCGGCCACCAGGCGCCTGATGAGCTCCACCTTGGTCGGCGTGGCAAGCACCTCGGGCTCGCTCTGCAGCCCATCCCGGGGGCCAACTTCCACGATTTCGATTGATCTGTTCATGCACGAAGTCCCGAATGGCGCCGAGATTCTATCGAGCGGCCCCGACGCCGACCAACCAGCGGTGTACTTGCCTCGCACAGCGTCGCAGAATCACTCATACGGAGCATCACAGATCCTTGGATTATGGAAAACATCGATTCCGCCGCCGGCTCGAGCCTGCACATCCTGGTCCTTGCGGCCGGGGCATCTACGCGGCTCGGTCAGCCGAAGCAGCTCGTGCGGCTCGACGGTCGACCGCTCCTGCACACGATGGTCAGTCACGCGGTTGCGGTCGCCGGTCACGCCGTGACCGTGGTCGTGGGCGCTCATGCACAGGAGCTCGCGTTGCTGCTCAAGCACTCGCCCGCCTCCGTGATCGTCAATCGACAGTGGCAGGAAGGCATAGGCGCCTCGATCCGCTGCGGGATCGGTGCGCTGCCGCCCGCCTGTGATGCCGTACTGATCATGCTCGCCGATCAAGTGGGGGTCTCGAGCGACGACCTCAAGCGCCTGGTCTCGGCCTGGAAGGGCCTGGACAGTTCGATCGTCGGCAGCCTGTACGCCGGAGCAGTCGGCGTGCCGGCGATTTTTCCGCGCTGGTGCTTCTCCGATCTCGCAGCCCTGCGCGGCGACATCGGCGCCAAGCGCGTCCTGCAACGACACAGGGACCGGCTGGTTCGCGTACCGATGCCGAACGCCGCCACCGATCTCGACACGCCCGAACAGCTCGAGGAATTGCGGCGCGTCCGCCAGCCGCGCGCGAGTGGGGAGATTCGCCTGCCCAGGATCGGAACCGACAACATTCAGGATCCCGACGGCTTGAGTTTCAACAACTGATCACCTTCGCTTACGCGCTCTCCGGCGCTGAAGTGAACCGTCTCCACGACGCCGTCGGCAGGGGCCAGGATCGTGTGTTCCATCTTCATCGCTTCGACGATCATCAGCGGCTGGCCGCGCCGTACCGCGGCTCCCACCGCGACCATGACCTGCAGGACCTGACCAGGCATGGGTGAGACCAGCCCTCCTCCGTGGCGCTCTCGCTCACCGCTCTGGACGGGATCGTAAAGCTTGAGTTCCAGTGTGCGCCCCTCGCACATCACGCACAGGCGCCCTGCATCGGCGACCCATCGTGCACGGTAGGGTCGGCCATCCACCTGACCGACGAGTGTGCCGGCTTCGAGCCGGCACGCTTCCACTGCGACCCGACGCGTCCCCACTGAGACCTGCCAGCAGTTGCGTTCACGTTCGAGCTCGACCACGACGGGCTCATCGCCTTCTGCGAACTGCAGCGTTGCACGTGCCCGCAGATTGAGCTGCCAGCCATCACGCCGTTCCCATGGGTTGCGTGTATCCGGCGTTCGATCCCCCCCGGATCTCGCGCCCAGCAGCCAGCCCACGGCTGCCAGCGCTCGCAGCGCCACCACCTCGTCCGCGTCGGGCGCCTTGAGTAGTTGCGCCGCCTGCTCTGCAATAAATCCGGTGTGCACCGCTCCCGCGGCAAATTCCGCGTGTGAAACGATTGCGTGCAACAGCGGTAGGTTCGTAATCACGCCGGCGATCCGGCACGCACCCAGCGCATAGTGCAGGCGTCGAATCGCGCCGGCTCGATCCTCGCCCCAGGCGATGACCTTCGCCATCAGCGGGTCGTAGTGAATGCCGATCTCGTCGCCTTCCTGCACACCCGTGTCGATTCGCACGCTCCCGTCCGGCTCTGGCCAGCGCAGACACAGCAGGCGACCTGTCGACGGCAGGTTCTCGCGCTGTGGATCTTCCGCGTAGAGCCGCCCCTCGATGGCATGCCCTCGCAGGGGAACTTGCGACTGCTCCAGGGGCAGCTTCTCGCCGGCCGCGACGCGCATCTGCCATTCCACGAGATCGAGTCCGGTGATCATTTCGGTCACGGGATGCTCGACCTGCAGGCGCGTATTCATTTCCATGAAGTAGAACTCTCCGTCCGCGACGATGAATTCCACTGTGCCAGCGCCGCGATATCCGACTGCTCTCGCCGCCCTGACCGCAGCCGTGCCCATCGCCTTGCGGCGCGCCGCAGTCATTCCTGGTGCCGGCGCCTCCTCGATGACCTTTTGATGGCGGCGCTGGACCGAGCAGTCGCGCTCGTTCAGGTGGATGCAATTGCCGTATCGATCCGCGAACACCTGCACCTCGATGTGCCGCGGTCGTGACAAGTACTTCTCGAGCAGCACCCGCTCATCACCGAAAGCCGCGCGCGCTTCGCGCCGCGCCGCTTCGAGAGCCGAAGCGAAGGCGTCGGGTGATGCGACAACGCGCATCCCCTTGCCACCGCCGCCCGCGGACGCCTTGATCAGGATCGGGTAACCGAGCTTGCCGGCCGCCGCTGCCAGCCGACCGGACTCCTGATCGTCTTCGTGGTAGCCGGGAACGATCGGAACTCCAGCGCCGGCCATCAGCCGCTTGGCCTCGATCTTCGAGCCCATGGCGCGGATCGCTGCTTCCGGAGGCCCGATGAATACGAAGCCTGCCGCCTGACAGGCCGCCGCAAAGTCCGCGTTCTCGGAAAGAAATCCGTAGCCCGGGTGAATCGCGCTCGCGCCGCTGCGGGCCGCGGCAGCGATGATCGCATCCATGTTCAGGTAGCTGTCACGAGCTGGTGCAGGGCCGATGCGCACGGCCAGATCAGCACTCCGGACGTGCAGCGCCTCAACGTCGGCGTCAGAATACACCGCGATCGTACGGATGCCGAGCCGCCGGGCTGTGCGCATGATCCGACAGGCAATCTCGCCGCGATTGGCAATGAGGACCGAAGCGAACACGCCCACGCCTTACATCCGGAACACGCCGTAAGGGCGTTCGCCGGCGTCAGGAGCATTGCGAGCTGCGGCCAACGCAAGTGCGAGCACCCGTCGTGTATCGACCGGATCGATGATCCCATCGTCCCACAGGCGCGCCGATGCATAGTACGGGTGACCCTGCCGCTCGTACTGCGCACGGATCTCCTGCCGGAAGGCGCTTTCCTCCTCGGCGGGCCAGTTACTGCCGCGTGCTTCCTGCGCATCCCGACGCACGATTGAGAGAACCGTCGCCGCCTGCTCGCCGCCCATCACCGAAATGCGGGCGTTGGGCCACATCCACAGGAAGCGGGCGCCGTAGGCGCGACCACACATCGCGTAGTTGCCGGCGCCGAAGGAGCCCCCAATGATGATCGTGAACTTCGGCACCGTGGCGCCGGCGACGGCCGTGACCATCTTGGCGCCGTCCTTCGCAATGCCCGCATTCTCGTACTTGCGCCCGACCATGAAGCCGGTGATGTTCTGCAGGAACACGAGCGGGATACGGCGCCGGTTGCAAAGCTCGATGAAATGAGCACCCTTGAGCGCGGACTCGGAGAACAGGATCCCGTTGTTGGCAACGATTCCCACCGGCATGCCGGCCAGGTGGGCGAAGCCGCACACCAGCGTCGGTCCATAGAGCGCCTTGAACTCATCGAGGTCGGAATCATCGACGATGCGCGCGATCACTTCGCGCACCTCGTAGGGTATGCGCGTATCGTGCGGCACGACGCCGTAGAGCTCCTCAGCATCGTAGCGCGGCTCGCGCGCTGCAGCCGGAGGCGCGGCTGCGGGCGCCCGATTGAGATTCGCGACCAGGCGCCGCGCCAGTCCGAGCGCGTGCTCGTCGTTCTCGGCGAGGTAGTCCGTGACACCCGAGATCCGGCTATGAACTTCACCGCCCCCTAGCGTTTCGGCATCGACGATCTCGCCCGTCGCGGCCTTCACCAGCGGCGGGCCGCCGAGGAAAATCGTTCCCTGATTACGCACGATGATGCTTTCGTCGCACATCGCCGGCACATACGCGCCGCCCGCGGTGCAGGAACCCATCACGATCGCCAGTTGCGGAATGCCGCGTGCGGAAAGACTGGCCTGGTTGAAGAAGATGCGGCCGAAGTGCTCGCGGTCCGGGAATACCTCGTCCTGCAGCGGCAGGAACGCGCCGCCGGAGTCCACGAGGTAAATGCACGGCAGTGAATTCTCGAGTGCGATCTGCTGCGCGCGCAGATGCTTCTTCACCGTGATCGGAAGGTACGTGCCACCCTTCACCGTGGCGTCGTTGGCCACGATCATGCATTCGCGTCCGCTCACACGGCCGATCCCCGCCACCAGGCCGGCAGCCGGAATGACATCTTCGTACAGCTGGTAGCCAGCGAGCTGGCCGATCTCGAGGAAGGGCGAGCCCGGATCGAGCAGATGCTGCACGCGATCGCGTGGCAGCAGCTTGCCGCGGCCCTGGTGCCGCGCCCGCGCCTCGGCAGTACCCCCTTCGCTGATGCGCGCAATCAGTGCGCGCAACTCGGCGGCGAGCCTGCTATTGGCGGCGGCATTGCGGCGGAAGTCATCCGCGTGCGTGCTCAGCTCGCTGTGGAGGGCTGGCATGCGTGCGGTCTCAGGCAGTGGCTTCGAACAGCTCTCGCCCGATCAGCATGCGGCGGATCTCGCTCGTCCCCGCGCCGATCTCGTACAACTTGGCGTCCCGCAACAGGCGCCCCGCCGGAAAATCGTTGATGTAGCCGTTACCGCCCAGCGCCTGGATCGTCTCCAGCGCGCAGGCGGTGGCACGTTCGGCCGCGAACAGGATGCAGCCGGCGGCATCGAAGCGTGTCGTGCGCCCGCGATCACAAGCGCGCGCCACCGCATACACATACGCGCGCGCCGCATTCAGCGTCGCATAGAGGTCGGCGATCTTGGCCTGCATGAGCTGGAAGGTGCCGATCGGCTGGCCAAACTGCCGCCGGTCGTGGACATACGGCAGCACCGTGTCGAGGCAGGCCTGCATGATTCCGAGCGGCCCGCCCGCCAATACCACGCGCTCGTAATCAAGCCCACTCATCAGGACGCGCGCTCCCTTGCCCACCTCGTGCAGCACGTGGGTGAGCGGCACGCGGCAGTCGCGGAACACCAGCTCGCTCGTGTCCGAGCCGCGCATCCCCAGCTTGTCGAGCTTCTGCGCGCTGTGGAACCCGGGCATTCCCTTCTCGACGATGAAAGTCGTGATGCCCTTGGGGCCGAGCGCTGGATCGAGGGTTGCGTACACCACCACGACGTCCGCCTCCGGGCCGTTCGTGATCCACATCTTGTTGCCATTGAGGACGTAGTGATCGCCCTCGCGCTGCGCCCGTGTGCGCATCGCGATCACATCCGAGCCGGAACCGGGCTCGCTCATGGCGAGCGCTCCCACGTGTTCACCGCTCAACAGCTTCGGCAGATAGCGGTGCTTCTGCTCGGCATTGCCCCAGCGGCTCAGCTGGTTGACGCACAGGTTCGAGTGCGCGCCGTAAGACAGGCCCACGGCGCCCGAGGCGCGGCTGATCTCCTCCATCGCGACGACATGCTCGAGGTAACCCATGCCTGCGCCCCCGAACTGCTCTTCGACCGTCGGTCCGAGCAGGCCGAGCGCGCCGAGCTCGGGCCACAGATCGCGCGGAAATTGATTACTACGATCGATCTCCGCCGCGCGCGGTGCGATCTTTTCCTGCGCGAAGGCGCGCACCGTCGCGCGTAACAAGTCGATGCTCTCGCCGAGCCCGAAATCGAATTCGATCATGGGCCCTCCGGCCGGCGCCGGCGCGGGCGCTCGGGATACTGTCTTGGGGACGCTGGACATGAGCGATATTCTGTCCGACAATCCGACCATCAGTCAATCCTCGCTAATGCTGCAGCGCAGCCTGTTTTCTGCCTATACATATATATGGCGACCCTGTTCGAACCCCTGAACCTCCAGCCCGCCTACCGGCGGGTCGCCACCACAATCGAAGACAAGATCATGGCACGCGTGCTGAATGACGGCGACGCGCTGCCCGCGGAGATGGACCTCGCGCGTCAGTTCGGCGTGAACCGGTCAACCGTGCGCGAAGCCTTGCGCGAGCTGCAGAGCAAGGGGCTGCTCACCCGCCGGGAAGGTGGTAAGCGGCTGTTCGTAACCCATCCACAGCCCGCGAACGTCGCCTCCGACGTCAGCCGGGCTCTGGCGCTGCACGGCGTGACCTTTCTCGAAGTGTGGGAAGCGATGATGATCATCGAGCCGCAGACGGCGGCGGTGGCAGCGCGCAAGCGTGAGGCGGCCCAGATCGAGGAGCTCGAAACGCTGCACCGGGAGTTCGAAGCCGTAGCGACCGAGCGCGACCGCGCCGTCGCGGTCGTAGTGGAGTTCTTTCGCGCCCTCGCTCGCTGCTCGCAGAACCACGTGCTGGTGCTGGCCCAGGCGCCCCTCACGCGCCTGCTGTCGCCGACGCTCGGTCGCATGATCGACCAGGTGCCCCAGGCGCGGGCGCGTATCATCGCCGCACAGCGACGTCTGATCGATGCGATCCGCGCACGCAACGCCGACGAGGCTCGCAGCTGGATGGAAAAGCACATCCGCGACTTCAAGCGTGGCTACGAGCTCGCGGGCATCGAGCTCGACTATCGCGTGAGCGCCTGATCAGGCGCGCGGCGTGCCGCCCGCTTTCTCCGCATCGAGGCTGGCGAAGCCGCGTCCACTGGCTGCCAGTTCGAGCAGCAGAGCTGCTGGAGCCCAGCGCTGGCCGTGGCTCGGCGCCAGCGCTCGCATCGTGGCTATGATCGCCTCGAGCCCAACTCCGTCGGCCCAGAACATCGGCCCGCCCCGGTACGCCGGAAAACCGTAACCGTTCACGTACACGAGGTCGATGTCGCTCGAACGGAGAGCGATGCCCTCGGCCAGGATCTTCGCGCCCTCGTTCACCAGCGGGTGCAGCAGGCGCGCCAGGATCTCCGCATCGGGGATGACACGCCGCTCGATGCCACGCTCGCGCGAGATGGCCTCGATGAGTGCCAGCACCTCCGGATCCGGCAAGCGCTTGCGTCCCTCGTAGCGGTAGTAGCCCTTTCCGGACTTCTGCCCGAGCCGCCCGAGCTCGACCAGACGCGCCAGCAAGGGCGAGGTGCGCTCGTCGGGCGGCAACTGGCGGCGCTTGCGGATCATCAGGCCCACGTCGTTGCCCGCGAGATCGCGGACTGCAAGTGGCCCCATGGCAAGGCCGAAGGTCTCCATCACACCGTCAACCTGCTCCGGCGTGGCGCCCTCTTCGAGCAGGAATTCGGCCTCAGCGGTGTAGTACTGCCACATGCGATTGCCGATGAAGCCGTCGCAGTTTCCGGCGAGCACCGCCACCTTGCCGATCTGTCGCCCCAGCTCCATCACGGTCGCTATGGTTTGTGCCGAGCTGCGCCGGCCGCGGACGTTTTCGAGCAGCTTCATCACGTTCGCCGGGCTGAAGAAGTGCATGCCGATGACACGCTCCGGATGCGAGGTCGCGGACGCGATCATGTCAATGTCGAGCGCCGAGGTATTGGTCGCAAGGATTGCGGAGGGTGCGGCCACCACATCGAGGCGTGCGAAGAGCTCGCGCTTTACGTCCAGATCCTCGAACACGGCTTCGATGATCAGGTCGCAATCCTGCAGGGCGGCAATGTCGCTGACGCCGATGATCATGGACTGTGCATGTTCGGCAGCATCGCGCGTCATGCTGCCGCGTTCGACAGAAGTCGCGTAAGTCTTGCGTACCTTTTCCAGCCCCTTTGCGAGCGCCTGGGGCGAGGCTTCCAGGATCTTCACCGGAATTCCGGCACCAGCGAACACGATGGCGATGCCAGCGCCCATGGTACCGGCGCCGATTACGCCCGCCCTGCGCACCGGCAACGGCACAGCCTCCCGCGACAGACCCGGAACCCGGCGCGCGGCGCGTTCGGCAAAGAACAGGTGCGTGAGCGCCCGGTGCTGCGGGCTCTGGCTGCACTCGATGAAGCTGGCGCGCTCGAACTGAAAGGCCTCGTCCCGCGGCCGGGTGCACGCGGCCTCGATACAGTCGATGATCTTCCACGGGGCGAGCTGGCCGCGAGCCTTGCGCTCGATGCGAGCGCGAAATTCGGCAAAGAGCCGGGGATCTACCCCGCGAATCTTGTCCGTCAGCGTACTGACCACTTGCAGCGAGCGGCCTTCACGCACGACCCGGCGTGCAAACTCGGTCGCCGCCGCGACGGCATCTTCGGCCACTTCATCCAGGAGCCCGAGATCGAGGGCCCGCGCCGCAGGAATGGGCTCCCCTGTGCTGATGTACTCCAGCGCCGCCTCGGGACCGGCCAGTCGTGGAAAGCGCTGGGTGCCGCCAGCGCCCGGAATAAGCCCGAGCTTGACCTCCGGCAATCCGACGCGGGAAGTGCGCGAGGCGACCCGCCAATGGCAGGCCATGGCGAGCTCAAATCCGCCTCCCACTGCCGCGCCGTCGATCGCAGCCACCACCGGCTTGCGCGCCTGCTCCAGCTCATCCTGCAGCGAGCGCAGCGTCGGCTCCCTGCGGTTCACACCGGACTTGAACTCGCGGATGTCAGCCCCGGCAATGGGACGCCCGCGGCTCCCCGTTAGCACGATGCCGCTGACGCCGGGGTCACCCAGGGCGCGCCGCAGCTGCTCATGCAGCTGCTGGCGTATGTCGTGGCTCAGGGTATTGACCGGAGGATGGTCGAGCTCGATTAGTGCGATACCGTCCGCGACGCAGCAGCGAACCTCATCCATATGCGCTCCAGCGCCCCTCAGGGAATGACCTCGCGTACGTGCAGTTCATCGAGCACGCGACGCGCCGCATCCTCCGGTGAACATTTTTCGGTTGGGATGGCGATCTCTGCCGCTTCCGGCAGCTCGTAGGGTGAATCGACGCCGGTGAAGTTCTTGATGCGGCCCTCGCGCGCACGCGCATAGAGCCCCTTGGGATCGCGGCGCATGCATTCCTCAAGCGGAGTGTCCACGAACACCTCAATGAACTCGCCCTCGCCCACGAGCTCACGCACCATGCGCCGCTCGGCCCGAAATGGCGAAATGAACGAGCACAGGACGATCATGCCAGCGTCGACAAACAGCTTCGCCACCTCACCGACGCGGCGGATGTTCTCCACTCGGTCCGCGTCCGTGAAGCCCAGGTCCCGGCTCAGACCGTGCCGCACGTTGTCCCCGTCCAGCAGGTAGGTGTGAATGCCGGCGGCGTGCAGTTCGCGCTCGACGATGTTGGCGATCGTGCTCTTCCCCGAACCGGGCAGACCGGTGAACCACAGGATCGCGGGCCGATGGCCGTGCAGGCGCGTGCGCGCGCTCTTGTCGATGAGCAGGCTCTGGCGGTGGATATTGGTCGCGCGCCGCAGCCCGAAGTTGATCATTCCAGCGCCGGCGGTAGCGTTGGTGTAGCGATCGATGAGGATGAACGCGCCGGTCTCGCGGTTCTCGGCATACGGGTCGAACGCGACCGGCGTCGCGGTCGCGATGTTGCAGAGCCCGATCTCATTCAGCGCCAGCGTGCGCGCCGCGATGTGCTCGAGGTTGTTGATATCCACTTTGTGCTTGAGCGTCGTGATGCGCGCTGGAACGTACCGAGCGCCGATCCGCAGCAGGTAGGAGCGGCCCACGAACATCGGTTCCTCGGCCATCCACAGGATGTGGGCTGCGAACTGATCCACGACTTCCGGCCGGGATTCAGGCCGTGACAGCACGTCGCCGCGCGCGATGTCGACTTCATCCGTCAGCGTGAGCGTAACGGCGTCACCCGGATGCGCGGCAGGCAGATCGCCATCCGCGCTGACGATGCGCGCGATGCTGGATTCGCGGCCGGACTGCGCCACCACGACGCGCTCGCCGGGGCGAATTGAGCCTGACGCTACCGTGCCGGCGTAACCGCGAAAATCCTGGTTGGCCCGGTTCACCCACTGCACCGGAAAGCGGAACGGCTTCTCCTCGAGCGCGGCGTCGACCTCGATCGACTCCAGATACTCGAGGAGCGTCGGCCCCTCGTACCAGCCCATGCGGGCCGAGCGGCGCGTGACGTTATCGCCGAAGCGCGCCGACACCGGAATGGCAGTGATGGAGCCAAAAGCCAGCGACTGGGCGAAGCCCAGGTAGTCGCCGACGATGTGATGGAAGCGCTCGCCCGAAAACTCCACCAGGTCGATCTTGTTGACCGCGACGCATACATGCCGGATGCCGAGCAGCCAGCAGATGTATGAGTGACGACGCGTCTGAGTGAGCACCCCTTTGCGGGCATCGATAAGGATGACAGCGACCTCCGATCCGGAGGCACCCGTCGCCATGTTGCGCGTGTACTGCTCGTGACCCGGCGTGTCTGCCACAATGAAAGAGCGCCGCGGCGTGGAGAAAAAACGGTAGGCGACATCGATGGTGATGCCCTGCTCGCGTTCCGCCTCCAGTCCATCCACCAGCAGCGCTAGGTCCAGGTCGTCGCCGGCGGTGCCATGCCGGGCGCTGTCGCGCGCGAGCGCAGCGAGCTGGTCGTCAGGAATCAGCTGGTTGTCGTATAGCAGCCGGCCAATCAGTGTCGATTTGCCATCGTCCACCGAGCCGCAGGTGAGAAAGCGCAGCAGGTCATGCCGCGCCGGAGCCGGCGTCGGTGCGGCCGGCTCGGACACCATTTCACTTGAGGCGCGACGGGCCATCAGAAGTACCCTTCCCTCTTCTTGCGTTCCATTGAGGCGGCTTCGTCGCTGTCGATCAGCCGTCCGGAACGCTCGGACGTGCGCGTGGCCAGCATCTCGGCGACGATGTCATCGAGCGTCGTCGCTTCGCTCTCAATTGCCGCCGACAAGGGATAACAGCCCAGCGAGCGAAAGCGCACGGTTCTGGTTTCCTCGACTTCACCCGCCTGCAGCGGCAGGCGCTCATCATCTCTCACGATGAGGAGCCCGTTGCGCCGGACGACCGGACGCGGCGCCGCGAAGTATAGCGGCACTACCGGAATGCTCTCGGCGCGCGTGTACTGCCAGACATCGAGTTCGGTCCAGTTGGACAACGGGAATACGCGGATCGTCTCGCCCTTGTTGATGCGCGTGTTGTAGAGATGCCAGAGCTCGGGTCGTTGATTGCGCGGATCCCAGGTGTGTCCCGCCGAACGGAAGGAAAAGATGCGCTCCTTGGCACGGCTCTTCTCTTCGTCACGGCGCGCACCGCCGAAGGCCGCATCGAAGCCATACTGGTCCAGCGCCTGCTTGAGGGCCTCGGTTTTCATCACCTGCGTGTGCAGCTGCGAGCCCGACGTGATTGGATTGATCCCGCGTGCAAGACCTTCCGGGTTCGTGTACACGATCAGCTTCACGCCGTAGCGTCGTACCACCGCATCGCGATGGCGAATCATATCGCGGAACTTCCAGCCGGTATCCACGTGCAGCAGTGGAAACGGCGGCGGCGCTGGATAGAAGGCCTTCATCGCGAGGTGCAGCAGCACACCCGAATCCTTGCCGATCGAATACAGCAGGACGGGATTGCGAAACTCGGCCACGACCTCGCGCATGATGCCGATGGACTCGGCCTCCAGACGCTTGAGGTGCTGCGACCCGCGCAATGAGTAGTCCGCCATGCCGCTCACTCCGGCGGCAAGGCGTCCATCGCCCCGCAGGCGACGAACCAGGGGTTGCGGTACCCGGGCTTACCATAAACGAGCGGCGCGCCGGTGCCCGTGATCACTCGGCCGCCGGCCGCGGCGAGAACAGCGTGGCCGGCAGCCGTATCCCACTCCATCGTCGTACCCAGGCGCGGATACAGGTCCGCCTCACCGGCTGCAACCTTGCAGAATTTCAGCGACGAACCGATCGAAACCAGGTGTGCGACCTTCACGCGCGCGAGGTAACCATCAGTTGCGACGCTTCGATGCGAGCGCGATGCCACGACCGTGAGGCCATCTCCGGGAGGTGTGCGCACACGGATCGGTTGTCGAGCCGACACCTTCCCGGCGCGCGGATCTTGCTCGCTGCGCCACGCGATTCCCGCCGCGGCGTCGCCAGCAAACAGGGCGGCAACGGCAGGGGCATAGACGACGCCGAGTACGGGCGCGCCGTCCCGGACGAGAGCGATGTTCACTGTGAACTCGCCATTGCGCTGGACAAATTCACGCGTGCCATCCAGCGGGTCGACCAGCACGAATTCGGCGCCGTGGTGCGGCGTGCGTCCCTGCGCCACCTCTTCCTCGGCGATAACCACAAGCGTCGGAGCATGCCGGCCGAGGTGCTCCAGGATAACCTGCTCGGCGGCATGATCCGCCGCGGTTACCGGGGAATCGTCGGCCTTGTGCTGGACCTCGAAGTGCCCCTGATAGACTTCGAAGGCGCTGCGCCCGCCGGCCAACGCGGCGTCGATCATGATGTCGAGCAAGGCTTCATCGGACATTGAAAGCGCAGTGTACAACGAGCCCGCTGCGACGTACGTTAGGCCGCCGAATCCCGCCAGACCTTGTGGCAATGAACATATTCCGCGAAGGGGGCATCTCTCGAGCGCGGCGTCGCGCATTGCTTCGCAGCCTCGCGACGGCTGGCGGCCTGTGTTGGATTCTCGCTGACCCGCAAGCGACGGGCGGCCCGGCGGAGGAGCCGGCCCCCAGCGATCCCGCAACCTGGGCAAGTTACGCGTTGGACGAATCCCACGCGGCCGCGCAAAGCATCGCGGATCCGTACTACAGAAGCGAAGCCCTGGTGCGCATCGCTGCCCTCAGCACTGGTTTCGATGACATCGATGCGACCCGCGGCTCATTGCGCGAAGCGCGCGAGGCTGCGCTTCAGATCAGTACGGCGCCAGGGCACGATCTCGCCTTGCGCAATATCGGACTTGAGTGGGTTCGCATTCGCGACATCGATGCCGCACTCGACGTTGCCGAGGACATTGACTCGCAAGATCTGCGGGCCGCCGTGGTAAGCGCCGTCGGCGCGGCTCAAGTCGCTGCCGGCGACCTCGCCGGTGCGGCCGTCAGTGCCCATCGCCTGCCGTCCACCCTCGCCACGGATCAGGCATTACGACGGATTGCCCAGGCGCAGGCGCACAACAACCGGATTGGCGACGCACGTGCGACTGTCGCCGCCATCCAGGATGACAGCACTCGCGCGATCGCCGCTGCCGATGTCGCGGGCGCGCTGGCCGACGTCGACAACTCCGACAGCCTGGCGCGAGCGTTGAGTCTGGCGCGCGCCATCCGCAGCAAGAGCGAACGCGATGCAGCCTATGTCTACATCGCCCTGATCCAGGGGCAATCGGGCGACTTCAACGGCGCACTGTCCTCGCTCGGGAGAGTCAAGGACCCGGCGTCCCGCGCGCTCGGTTTCGCGCGCCTCGCGACGATGCGCGCGCAGGCGCAGGACGCGATTCACGCCGCCGCCCTACTCACGCGCGCCACCACGGAAATCCGCACCCCCGGCGCAACGCGCACGCGGACGCTCGCCCTCACTGAGATCGCCGTGACTCAGATCACCATGGGCGAGCGGGAAGCGGCGCGGGCGACACTGCAGGAGGCACTGCGCAACGAAGCCGCGCGAGGTCCGCGCGAGCGCAACGAGGGACTGGAGCCAATTGCACGTCTACAGGCACGCGCCGGCGATATTCCCGGAGCCCTGGCGAACGCGGCACGCATAGCCGATGAGGCCACGCGTGGGCTACTCATTCATGATATAGCGGCAGCCCAGGCCGAGTCCGGAGATCGCAGCGGCGCTCGGGCGACCGCCGAGGGTCTCGAGACCGCGAGCTTGCAGGTACCTGCGTGGTTCGGAATCATCGGCGTGCAGATCGCTGCGGGCGACCGTGTCGGCGCCAGTGAATCACTGCAGGCTGCAGCGCAACGCGCTCGCGCCATCGATGACACTGAGTATCGTACGCAGTCACTCGCTGCAATTGCGGCGGCACACGTGAAGCTTGGCGATGTCACCACCGGATGGGCCCGCTACCAGGAAGCGAGAGAGGCGGCCCAGTCCCTCGAGCCGGGACCTCCGCGCGCCGCCGCGTTCGCGGACCTCGCCGAGCCGTTTCGCGATCAATGAGGCGCATGGCACCCATTGCCCGCGACCAGTACCTATTGACACGGGCGACTCGAACGCGGATTTTCCGTGCACGCCCTCGACGGGATGCTGTGCTGCAAACCGTGTCTGAGTGCGGCGGAGGTCAGCGCATGACAGAAGCCAAGCGACCGTACGTGCCCGACACGACGGCCAGATCAATGCGGGAGCTGAGGCAGGATTTCGCACAGAGCGACCGCGATCACGACGGCCGCATCGATCTGCAGGAGTTCAAGGAGTTTCTCGCCGGTCTCGATGCGGCCATGAGCGATGAGGAAGCCCGGCTGGGCTTTCACGAGATCGACACCGATCGCGACGGTCGCATCAGCCTCGAAGAGTTTGCGCAGTGGTGGGCCAACGATTGACCCGCCCGGTGCGACGACCCGTCAGAGCGGAGCCAGGTAGAGCTGTTTCGCGGAGACCCGCCGCGCCACCGGTGTGCGAAAGCCCCGCGGCTTGATGACCAGCACATCGCAGTTCAGCCGGTCGATCACTCGCTCTGCGGTACTGCCGATGAAGAGTCGGCCGAGCCCGCTGCGCGAGACCGCACCCATCACCACGATGTCGGCCCGCAGCTTGCGCGCCAGGTCGGAAATCGCGCTTGCCGAGTCGCCGATGAGCAGGTACTGGTCGTCTTCCTTCACGTTGCGCGTGTTCGACAACCGCGCCAGCATCCGCCGCAGGCGCTTCTCGTAGTCCCGTTCCACATCGGGCGCCACCGGCACCACGTAGGGCATCCCGACCGAGTCGGGCATCTGCACCGACAAAGGCAGGTAGGCATGCACCGCCGCCAGCTTGCCGCGACAGGCATCGGCCAACTGGCGACCCGCATCGAGGATCCGCGCGTCCAGTCCGGCCGGTTTGGCGTAGGCGTGCAGCGGATCTACTGCAGCGAGCACCCGCGCCGCGCCGTAATGCCGCGCTGACTTCACGAACAGCAGCGGGATCGGACACACGCGAATCAGTTGCCAGTCCGTGTTGGTGAGGAAAAGCCGGGCACCGCGGCTGCGACGGTGACTCTCGGCCACCACGAGGTCCGCTTTCTCACGTCGCCCCGCACGCACGATCGCATCGGGACTCGGGTAATCCCATTCGACCCGCGCTGTCGCGCGCAGGCCCTTGCGGCGGATCCCCTGAGCGAGCTTCTCCAGCGCGCGCTTACTCTCAACCAGAACGATCTTCTTTCGATCGACCGGAGGCGCGAATGCAAACGGGGTAACGACGGTGGGTTCGAAGGCGGCGTGCATCAGAATCAGACGCGCACCGGTGCGCTTGGCGATCTCGACCGCCTTGCCGAGACCGGTTTGCGTGCGCTCGCCCGGGAATTCAATCGCGACCAGTATTCTCTTGTACGAGGGCGTCGCCATGATTCAAACCTCTGTGCCGGAATAAAATAATAGTGCTACCGCTCCACCGTACAGGCGATGCGAGCTTCCGGCTAGTCGGTTGCCACAAGTACTTATACGAGGTTCGTGCCCCCGCGCTTGACGGGATGGCTGGCTTTCGTCGTGACGCTCCCACGCCCGCTCATGTTCGACCCGCCCGCGGGCGCCCGCATGGGCGATTGCAGCGTTCAACCGCCCGTCGAACTGGCGCCGGGCGAGCTCAAGTAGAGCGCGAGTGCGTCGAGGTCCGCGTCGCTGATCTCGGTCTTTCTGAAGAACGGCATCACCGTGACGCCGGTGCGCACGAAGTGCTTGACGATTTCCGGTGTAAGGTCGGTTCTTTCCTCGAGCATCGCTGGCTTCGCGCCCTGGTAGAGAGTGGCAAGCGCCACGGTTCCCGGCTTGTCAGCGCCGTGCCCGTGACAGGGAGTGCACCACTTCTCGAAGACTTCGTGGCCGCGCGGTGACTTCGATGCGTCTGCCGCCTGCGCCCCGCTTCCACTGCCGAGCGCGAAGCTCGCCGCCAGCAGCAGTGCAGTAGTGCGTCCACTCATTTGCGCTGCTCCCGCAGGTGCCGCGGCCAGATTCCGTAGCGCCCCGGCGACAGGATGCCGTTCGGATCGACCGCATCTTTCAGGCGCTCATGGAAACGGCGCAGCGCATGATTGTTGAAGGAATACGTGTTCATGATCAGGTCCTGGTACGCGGGAGCCGTACGGTATTCGCCGAAGCCATGCTCCGCCGCGATCTGCACGAGCTTGGCAAACGCAGCGCGGGTCTTCTTGTTCTTCTCGACGTCGTGCGTAACGGGAAACCCGAATAAAAAGAGAAACGAGCGTTCCCAGAAGAAGAACGGGATCGAGAACGGTGGCACTGGCAGGCCGAACTCGCGGCCGGCTTGTGCGAATATGCGGTTTGCTTCGAACACGGCTTCGCCCGAACGCGCGATGATGGGCGAGAACCACTGGTGACCGTTGGTCGGCGTCGGATTGTTGGCATTGCGCGCTCCCATGGAAAAGACCGAGAGTGCCGGCAGCCCGAATTCGGGCTTGTGGACCTTGTCCTTCTGTTCCGGCGTGAGGGGCAGCTTGATCAGTTCGCCGTCCTTGAACGTCGCACCGGCGATCTTTGAGAAGCGTTCCTTGGCGTATTCCCACTGCACGGGTAGCGCCTTCCCGGGGCCGTAGAACTTGATCTTCGCACTCCACGCGCCGAGTCCCTTGGATTGCGCGTAACGATCAAGGTCGGCGGAATTGCCATCCACCGCCCGCGCGATGATCGCTGCGAGCTCCGGGCTCATCGGCGCCGCATCGTCCGCCGCTGGTAGTCCCATTGCCGGGCTGGAGAGCTCGGTGAAACCGTTGCAGATCCGGCTGTTCTCGAGGTAGTTGAGCGTGTCGATGAGCGGTATCAGATCGGTGTGCCGCGGCACCGTGACGGTGCCGGACAAGAACGCGTCCGGCTCCGGCATCAGCCAGAAACCCATCTTGGTGACAACACCGAAGTTGGACTGCGAGAAGATGCCGTCGATCCACGGGCCGAATCCGCTCTTGTACTGTTGCCAGGTCTTGGCGCCCGGCAGCGCGCCCATGCCGGTACGCAGCAGCTCGCCGTTCGCCAACACGATCTCCATTCCACAGTGGCAATCGAAGTGAAAGCGGAATTCCGGCATGGTGTAGCCGCCGCCGCGATCGAGCGAATTGCCGACCGGGCTGCCCCAACCGGGATCCGGAACGTCGAGCCAGACCTTGAGGTTGCGTTCCTGGATGTAGCGATAGAGATCGAAGTAGCTCACACCCGGCTCGACGAGCGCGTACGCCATGCTCTCGTTTACGTCGAGCACGCGGTTCATGCGCTTCATATCGAGCACGACGCTGCCCGAGTAATTGGGCGCGGAGCCACCGTAGCCGAGATTGCGCCCGGTGGAGATCGTGTACAGCGGGATCTTGAATTGATTGGCGATGCGCACCACCGCCTGCACCTGCTCCACCGACTCCGGCGCGACTGCCGCGGAAGCCGCACGCTCCTCGGACTCACCCCAGAAGGGCGAATAGGCATCGCGGTACAGGTCTACGTCTTCGTCACTCGTGTACACATACTGCTTGCCAACGGCAGTCTCGAATTGAGAGACGGCCTGCGCAAAGTCGCTCTGCTTGACGCCCGGCGGCGTTCTCACGCGGCCTGCCCTCGTGCTCGGGGCGCGATGACCCAGGAAATCAACCGGTCGTTGTCCTCGGTGGATACGGCGTCTACGCCCGTGGCCGTGGGATAAGCGCGCGTGTCGAGCGGACAGCTGGCCACGAGTCGCGCCGCACAGCGCGCCCAGTCGTTCTCGCGGGCATGCTGCGCGGAAGCGAGCGGCAGAAAACCCTGCGGTGCCTGGATCAGATAGGTCGAGGGGCCGCCGCGCGCCGACACGTGCTCAGCGCGATACACGACGCGCATGCCGACATCCCACGCCAGCCGCTCGAGGCAGAACAACGGGCCGTGGAGCGTCATCCCTGCAATCGCCAGCGTCTCGCGGCGCCATTGCAGATCGAGGTTGTGATACCAGAAATCGGTGATATCGCCGTCGATTCCGTGCACGGCGGCGCCGAGTCGCCTCGCCTCGGCCCCAAAAGCACGCGCAGCGGCAAATCTGTCATCAAATACGACCCGGTACAGCGCCCGGGCCGAAGCGTTGGTCCCAGAACTGGCGCCCGCAGCAACCCACGCGACGTTCGCGACGATGGGAAGACTGGTGAGAGCGATGCCGCCTTGAAGGACTTCTCGACGGTTCGTCATGGATGCCCTCGCGTTTGTCCGGAATCCTACGCCAGCGCCCAGCCGGCAAATCGACCGTGAGTGAAGACGAGTCTCAACTATCCGTGAGCCCCCATTCCCGCTGGGAGCGCAAGACGACGGAGCTTATCGTCGCGGGCAACGCCGCCGCCATGCACAATGGCAGAAGCGTTGTCCCGGAAACCCTATGCCGCATGAGTGATCCGAACGCGCTCGCCCTGATCTCGGTCCACCGGAACGAGACGCTGCTCTTCTTCACGCTTTTGCAGCTCGCTGTGATCGTGATCGCCGGACGGTTGGGTGCAGCGCTCGCGTCTCGCTGCCGGCAGGCGCCCGTGGTCGGCGCCATCATCGCAGGAGTGCTCCTGGGGCCCTCACTCTTCGGCTGGGTGGCGCCCGACGCGTTCGATTTCGTGTTTCACTCGACGCCGCCGGAACCGCTGCAAATCCTCTCCGGTCTGGGTCTGGTGCTTGTGATGTTCCAGATCGGGCTCGAGTTCGACTTCTCGCATCTGACCCAGGCTGCGAATCGCCACGCAGTGCTGTATCTCGCCGCGGCCGCGCTCATCGCACCCTTCGCTATCGGCCTCGCATTTGGATTCCTCAGCGCGTCGGTGCTGTCGCCTGATGCGAACCGGCTGCAATCGGCTTTGTTCATCGCCACCGCATTCTCGATCACGGCGCTGCCGGTGCTCGGCCGTATCCTCATCGAGCTTGACCTCACCCGTACACGGCTGGGCGTCATTGCCATCAGCGCTGCAGCGATCACCGACGTGATTGGCTGGGTGATGTTGGCGCTCGTCACAGCGCTGACGGCCGCAACGTTCGATTCCGGACGCTTCGGCCTGCGCGTAGTGCTCGTCGCCGGATTCGTGCTTACGTGTGTCTACGGACTACGCCCCTTGCTCCGGCGCGCCGTAAGACGCTCCGACCCCCGCGACGGCGTGATGTCCGGCAACCTCCTGGGCGGATTGATGGTGCTGGCGTTCGTTGCGGCCATGGTCATGTACAAGCTCGGTGTATTTGCCATCTTCGGCGCCTTCATGATGGGCGTGATCCTCTTCGATGAACGCGAGCTGGTCCGGGCGTGGCGCGAGCGGATGGGCGATTTCGTGACGGTCTTCTTCCTGCCGCTATTCTTTACCTACACGGGCCTGCGGACCTCGATCGGCATGCTCAACACATTCGAGGCGTGGGGCTGGTGTGCCGGCGTGGTCGCGCTGGCGACGCTGGCCAAGCTCGGATCCGCCTACGCCGCCGCACGCTACTCGCGCCTGAATCACGCCGAGGCAATGATTCTCGGCTACCTGATGAACACGCGCGGGCTGATGGAGCTCATCGTAGTCAACGTGGGCTATGACCTGGGCGTCATCTCGCAGCAGATGTTCACGATCCTCGTCATCATGGCAGTCGCGAGCACGGTCATCACGACGCCCGCCCTGAGGCATTACCTGCCGCGCGCGGGTCTCGCGGCGCCAGGCCGAAGCGCTCGGCTCAGCACCTAGGGCCGATGGATTGGGCCGTGCCAGCCGCCGCTATGCCGACGGTCGAACGACGCTCGGTGCAGGTATGAATCCGCCCAGCGCTTGCTCGGCGAGCTGAGCAAAACGCAGCGTCGTGCGATCCTCGAGATAGGGCCCGATCACCTGCACGCCCATTGGCAAGCCGTCGATGCGCTTGCCGGTCGGAATCGCGGTTGCCGGCAGGTTCACCACGGTTGCGAGGCCCGGCCATTGCAGTACGTTCATATATGGGCAGGGTCGGCCATCTACCGTGACCGTGCGACTGTACTGCGCAACGTGACCCGGTCCGCTGCCGGAATGATCGTGTGGGAATGCCACAGTCGGCGCGATGGGGCACAAGATGACATCGTAGCGCTCGAAGAATCGCCGCCACGCCCGGCATAGGCGCTGCTGCTGTTCGCGTTGAGCGCAGAATTCCGCGTAGCTCGTGCGCACCGCACGCGCGATGCGTGCCGGGTAACTGCGCGCGTCCGCCCTCATGTCGGCAGCGGCCTGCTCAATGAGCGCGAGGATTGGCTCTGGCATGCCCGCCGTCACGATCCTGAACAGCATGGCCACATACAGATCATCGGTCGCCGCGACATCGATGTCCGGGCGTGCCTCATCATCGACCTGTACGCCCGCTCCCCGCAGATCCTCGGCGTAGAGGTGCATGGCTTCAACGCATGCTCGATCCACGCTGTAGCCTTTCTGATCGGCCCACAGCGCTACTCGAAACTCGTCGAGGCGTTCGTGGCGGCTCGGTGGAATGCGAACTGACCAGGCTGTGCGGTCGGGCGCGGCAGGGGCGGCGAGAATGTCCAGCGCAAGTTCGAGATCCGCAGCACTGCGAGCGAGCGGGCCGCCGATACCGAGCAAAGGCGCCGTCAACGATCCCGGTGGCGGCGGGATGTGCCCACGCATCGGCACGACGCCGTAACTCGTCTTATGACCATAGATTCCACAGAAGTGCGCGGGGATTCGAATGGAGCCGCCGATGTCGCTTCCGAGCTCGAGAGGCGTAAAGCCCGCGGCCACCGCGGCGGCGGCCCCGCCGGATGACCCGCCCGGCGTGCGCTCGGGATTCCACGGGTTGCGGCTCACACCGTAGACCGGGTTGTAGCTTTGGCCATCGGCTGCCCCCAATGGCACGTTGGTCTTGCCGAACACGACCGCGCCCGCGGCCCGCAGCCGCGCTACGGCGTCAGCGTCTTGCTCGGGCCAGTGCTGCGCGAGCTCCGGCATACCGCACGTTGCTGGCATACCGACAACTTCCCAGGCGTCCTTGATCGTCATTGGCATGCCGTGCAGCGGCCCATGCTGATCTCGCGGCAGGTGATCCGCCGCGCGTGCATCACGACGGGCCCTCTCGATGTCCATCGCAACCACGGCATTCAACCCGGGATTCAGCTGCTCCACACGCTTGAGCAGTATTTCCAGCAGTTCGAGCGAACCGAGTTTGCGCTCGCGGAGCAGCGCGAGAATTTCCGTGGCCGATCGCAGCTCGACCGACAGCATGCTTTGACTGGTTGAATTGCGCATGGTCGTCACTGCCGCAGCACGCACTTTGTGTACAGGTCCGGGAGCGCACCAGCAGGATCGTAGCGGGCCTTGAGCGCCGAATAAGCCGCGCGGTCGAAGACGCTCCAGAACTCGTCCTGTGTGTAGTAGGAGTCCGAATAGAGCCCCTTCAAGCCACCCAGCTCGGTCAGCTTGCGCTCGATCTGTCGATTCCGGTAGCCCGGTGGGTGCGGCTCGCGATCCCGCACGACGTCCCAGAAGCCGAAGTTGATATAGATCGCGCCGGGGCGCAACGGATAGAGCGCGAACGGCGCAGCGGCCGCCGGCACCCGGATCGGACAGAGCCAGATCGGCAGGATGCCGATTTCGGCGTGCAGGAACGCCAGGAAATCCGCCGCACGGTCAAGCGGAATGTCCACGTCCTGGATCACCGGTTCGGGCTGCACGCCGGACAATCGTGCCAATGCCCGCGTGACACCCCAGCGCGCGTTCCAGCGCATGATTCGCTGATACGTGATCGAGTTGAGCCGCTCGCGGCCGAGGAGCCGGCGCACGAGCGGATGCTGCGCGCCGACGTTCTTGGAGCACCAGAACCAGTCAGTGTCCCAGCGCCAGAGGTAGTCGCGGACGGTGAGGAAGTCCGCCCTGCGCTCGCGGATCGAGCGGTAATAGATGTGTTCGAACGTGTAATCGCTGGTGTACGGTGCAGCTTCCGTGAAGCGGCCGAGCGTCAGATAGATCTCGTCGGGCGCGAAGATGACGCCGTCGAGGAAATCGAGCTCGGCGTCGTCGCAGTGCCGGCCAACGGCGGCGAAGCAGGCGCCGGCCGTCTCATAGCGAACGTGTTCGAGCGCGACGAACGGCTTGACGGGCGTAGTGCGGGCGGTCACGGAAAGCGCGTAGCCCAGCGTCCCGTACGAGTTCGGAAAGCCGAAGAACAGGTCGCGATATTCGTTCTGCGGCGTGCAGGCGAGGATCCGCCCATCGCCCGTCAGCACCTCGAGCGCGGCGACCGTGTCGTGCACGAGACCGCGCCGGAACGACGACGACTCGATACCGACGCCAGCCACGGCGCCGCCGAGGGTGATCGACTTCAGCTGCGGCACGACCGCCGGCATCGTCCCGTGCGGCAGCGTCGCGTCGGCGAGCGCGACATAGGGAACCATCCCCTCCGCCTCAACGATTCCAGCAATGGGGTCGATGCGGATCACCGCGTCGAAATGCGCGAGATCGATCCTGGGCCGCGATCTCGGCGCGCGGTCGCGGAACAGGTTCGACGTGGTCTTGGCGAGTCCGACCGCGGCCCTGCCCTCTGCAGGCGCCGCAGCGAGAGCGCTGGCGAGCCGCGCCTTCTTGTCGGTATGCGCGCTCACGCGCGATAGAGAAACGAACGGCTCATCGGGTAGTTGCTGCCGACGCTGTTCTTGCTGACGGTGACCTGGAACAGGTCGAGCAGCGGAGTCTTCGTCCGGAATACTTCCGCGCACGACCACAGGTACGTACGCCAGATGCGGCGGAAGCGCTCGTTGAAGCGCTGCGGATCGAGCGCGTGGATCGCGTCCCAGTTGCGGTCGAAGCGCTCGGCCCAGACGTCGAGCGTCAGCGCGTAATGGCGGCGCAGGTTCTCAACGTCGAGGACCTCGAGCCCGCAACGCTCCATCCAGTCGAGCGCCTGCGACAGGCTCGGGAGCCAGCCGCCGGGAAAGATATGCTTGCGGATGTAGAATTCGGTGTCGCGCGCGCCGACGTGGCCAATGAAGTGGATGACGCCGAGCCCGCCCGGCTTGAGCGCCGCGGCGTGCGCGCGCACGACCTCGGGCAGCTGATCGCGCCCGGCATGCTCGAGCGTGCCGATGGACAGCAGCTTGTCGTACTGGCCTGGGATCTCGCGGAAGTCGCATTCGAGGACGCGGATCTTGTCAGACAGGCCACGACGCTCGATCTCGGCCTGCGTCTCCTGCACCTGCTCGGTCGTCACGTTGACGCCTGTTCCGAGCGCACCGTAGTGGTCCCACGCGTGGAACAGCAGCCCGCCCCAGCCAGAGCCGACGTCGACGAACGTCTCGCCCGCCTTGAGCTGCACCTTGCGGCACACGTGGTCCATCTTGTTGCGCTGCGCCTCTTCGAGCGTCGTCGTGCCTTCTTTCCAGTAGGCGCAGGTGTACATCATTGCCGGATGGTCGAGCCAGGGCCGGTAGAACGCTTGGCCGTGGCCGTAATGGAACCGCGCGTTCGCCTTTGCCTGCGACAGCGAGCGGTTCGAGAACCGGAATTCGAACCATTCACTGCGCAACCGGACGAGCGGCATCTTCACCCGGTCGAAGCCGCTGTCGAAGCCGGCACGGAACGCGAGCCCGAGGTTGCCGTCGATATCGACGCTGCCGTCGAAATACGCTTCGAGTAACCCGACGTGGCCGAACAGAACGACGCGCCGCTCCGCCGCCGCTGTGCGGAACGTGAGCGTGAAAACGGGCGCTCCGTCTCGTACCTGGACGATGGCACCGTTAGGCAGGACGACGCGAAACGGAATGTCGGTCGCTGCCTGTACGGCCGCGAACTTGCGAGCGATTGCCCCGGCAGGGCTCGCCGGGGAACCTGCTGGACTGTGGATGGCGTGGTTGTGGTTGCTCATGCATGACCTGGGAAATGGCCCCGACACCTCGCGATGCCGGGGCACTCTATTGTCTTGGTTACTCCGCGTTATTGCTTGTCAAACACCAGCGTGTTCTGGAACTTCTCGCCTTTTGCATTTGTCCCCTTCGACTTGATCGTCATCACCTTCCCATCCTTGGAGATCACGCGCGTGCTGGTGCTGACTACTTTACCGGCCTTCTTTTGCGTCGCTTCGACAGTGGAAGCGTCGATGCGCTTCAGCGACATCGTATCGGCATCCGGATTGCCAGAAGTCGGGAAGTCCTTGCCGTCGTAGCTGCCGGTGTAATCTATCTGCACATCCTTTCCTTCGGCGTTAACTCCCTTGGCACTCATCTTGATGACCCCGCCGGCTACCTCGTAGGTCCGCGTCTGGCTCTTTGGTGCCGGACCGGGATCAAACTTCGATTTCTCGAGATTGAGTTTCCACGTTCCGCTCACAGGATCGGTTGCTTGGGCCAGCACCTGGCTGACAGGCACAAGCGTCGCTGTCAGTGCTGCGAGAATGATCGTCCGCACGAGTGTATGCATCGAACTCCTCCTTACTTCTTAGCGTCGTTGCTCATGGAATTGTTGCAGTTGTCCACTATGCGCCTTGTGGCCCGCTGGCGACGGCGTACCTGTTGATTCAATGGTGGGCCGTGGACGGATAGCACTGTTCCTTCAGTCTCACTCCGAATCAAGCTGGACAGGCTTAGGCGGCCGCCGTCGATGCGGTCCTTCCCAGGACGAGATCTGCGCCCTTCTCGCCGATCATGATCGCCGCGGCGTTGGTGTTGCCGGAGCAGATGCGCGGCATCACCGACGCATCGATGACGCGCAGCCGCTCCACGCCAAGCACGCGCAGCTGAGGATCGACGACCGCGTCCGGACCGCGTCCCATCCGGCATGTGCCTACCGGGTGGTACAGCGTGTTGCCGGCAAGCTTGCAGTAGGCATGGATTTCCTCGTCCGTGCGCACGTTCGGACCCGGCGCCGTCTCCGACTGCACGTAGCGTGCGATGGCTGGCTGGCTCACGATCCTGCGCGCGATGCGAACACCGGCGAGCGCCACCGCGCGATCGATCGGACTCGAGAGATAGTTGGGGACGATTGCGGGGTACGCCGTGGAATCTGCGGACTTGATGTGAATGGAGCCGCGCGACTCCGGACGGATCTGGCAGGGCGTGAACGACATGCCCGGCATGCCTTCGAGCACCAGCGACTGCGTCTTGCCGAGCTTGGCGAGATCCATGCTGGCCGGCATGCCGTGGAACTCCAGGTCCGGGCGACCGAGCTCGGGTCGCGACTTGGTGAAGGCCACGATGTGCGCGACTGCGAACGTCAGCAATCCCTTGCGCGTGAGCGTGTAGCGCAGCGTCTCCTTCGCGAGTCGCCAACCGCGGGACATCTCGTTGACTGTGATGCACCCCGGTTTCAGCTGCCACTGCATGCCCACCATGTAGTGGTCTTGCATATTCTCGCCCACGCCCCTGAGGTCGGCGAGTACCGGAATGCCGTACTGCTGCAGGACCACGCCGGACCCCACGCCAGAAAGCTCGAGAATCTGCGGCGAAGCGACCGAGCCGGCGGCGAGGATCACTTCAGCGCTTGCGCGTGCGCTCAATCGTTGGCCATCCTGCAGGTACTCGATTCCGATGGCGCGCTTGCCTTCGAACAGCACGCGTGTGGTGAGCGCGCCGGTCTCCACGCGCAGGTTCGGGCGGCGCATCGCCGGGTGCAGGTAGCCGACCGCCGTCGAGCATCGCTGCCCGTTGCGGATGTACAGCTGGAACCACGTAACGCCCTCCTGTTCGGCACCGTTGATGTCGTCCGAGCGAGGGATTCCCGCCTCGACGCACGCGTCGATGATTGCGGCAGAGAGCGGGTGCTGCTCCGTGACGTCCGTCACCGAGATGGGACCGCCGACCCCGTGGAACTCGTTCGGGCCACGCTGCTGATTCTCCGAGCGGCGGAAGTAGGGCAACACGTCCGCGAATCCCCAGCCCTCGCATCCGGAGGCGCGCCAATCATCGTAGTCGGCGTGCTGGCCGCGGATATAGAGCAGCCCGTTGATCGAGGAGGAGCCACCCAGCACCTTGCCCTTGGGCCATTTGAAGGTCCGGCCGCCGAAGTTCGGATCGGGTTCTGTCTCATAGAGCCAGTTGATCTTCGGATCGCTCAGCGTGCGCCCGAAGCCGATGGGCGTGTGGATCATGAGGTTCGACCAGAACTGCACGGGGTTGCGCAGCGGCCGATCATCGCCGCCGGCCTCGAGCAGCAGCACCTTGGTGCCCGGATCCGCCGACAGGCGATTTGCGAGCACACAGCCTGCTGTTCCCCCTCCCACGATCACGAAATCGGCAGTCAGCGGCTGGCTCATGCGCTTCTCCTCGTTTGGCACAGTCTAACCCCGCTGCCGCGCTCAGGAGCGAGCCATCTGTCCTGCATCGGCTGGCGGTAAGATCGCCGCACGCACCTGCGGCATGGCCGACGAGCTAGTCGGTTTCGAGGCGCCCGACCGTACTTTCCGGCGCGCCAGTTGGATCGTGGGCCGTGCGCGAATCGAACGCGCGACCAACAGATTAAAAGTCTGCTGCTCTACCGACTGAGCTAACGGCCCATTGCAGCGCGGTCGCTGGAAAGGCGCGCGATGATATCAATGGCCCGAGTTCTGTGCACGACGCGCCCAAGCCGGCGTGCTGATGCGCGCCTGGCCGCGGGCCGCCGTCAACAGCACGGTAGCCGCCGTGAGGCAGATGAGCACCGCCACGAGTGAGGCCTCCGGGCCGAACGCCCCACCCGTGAGGATCTCGGGGCCCTGGAAGTGACTGTCGAACAGGCCCTGGACCTTGGTTCCTGAGACGCCTGCGCCGAATACGCCACCTTCGGTGAAGTTCCACGAGGCATGCAATCCGATTGCCAACCACAAGCGGCGCGTGAAGATGTAGGCAGCCCCGAGCAGGATGCCGGCTTCCAGCGCGATGGCAATACTGCTAACGAGCGTCGCTCCGGGGTTAAGCGCATGCAATGCACCGAATATGGCAGCCGAAAGACCGAGCGCGATCCAGGTTCCGAGGCTCTCCTCCGCGATCCGGAAGAGGATCCCACGCACGATGACCTCCTCCGTAACCGCCGCGATCAGAGCGCCCAGGAGCGGAAAGCCGAGCGCGGCCCAACCAGCTCCGCCCGTGACCTGCGCAACGCCCGCCAGCCACAACACCCACATCGTGAGCCCGAACAGCGCGCCGCCGATGAGGGCACCCAGCGTGAATTCACCCGCGAGCCCTACCCTTCCCAGTTCAGCTACGGGCCGCCGCTCGATCGCGCGCACGTAGCCGGTGTAGGTCGCGAGCACCGCTGCGATGAGCACGACGCCTGTCAGCGCCCCGGCCATTGAGTGCGGCTTGACGTGCCCCAGTTTCGAAAGTCCCTGGACCAACGCAACGACTCCGACCACGGCGACCGTCGCGACGAGGATGCGCACCAGCGGAAATCGCAGGACTCTGAGGAGCCTGGGTGGCGCGGATTGAACCGGCGCGTTCGCGCTCACGTTCGTGGGGCCGGCCCGCCTACTTGAAGATGACTGTGCGGTGACCGTTGAGCAGGATGCGCCGCTCGACGTGCCATGTCACCGCGCGCGCCAGTACCAGGCACTCGATGTCGCGCCCGGCGGCAGCGCAGGCTTCGGCGCTCATCGCGTGATCGACGCGCGTCACGTCCTGCTCGATGATCGGGCCCTCGTCGAGGTCCTCGGTGACGTAGTGTGCCGTCGCACCGATCAGTTTCACGCCGCGGTCGTGTGCCTGCTGGTAGGGCTTGGCGCCCTGAAAGCTCGGCAGAAACGAATGATGGATGTTGATGGCGCGCTCGCGCAGCCGTGCACACAGCGCGGGCGAAAGGATCTGCATGTAGCGCGCCAGCACCACGAGCTCGCAGCGCTCCTCCTCGATGAGCTCGAGCAGGCGCCCTTCCTGGCGCGCCTTGCTGGCGGCGTCGACGGGTAAGTGATGGAACGGGATGTCGTGCGTGGCTGCCAGCTGATAGAAATCGCGGTGATTGGAAACGATCGCGGGAATCACCACCGCCAGTGCACCGGTGCGGTAGCGGTACAGCAGGTCATTCAGGCAATGACCGAACTTCGACACCATGATGAGTACGCGCGGCTTGACGGCGGCATCGTGCAATTGCCACTGCATGCCGAAGCGCTCTCCGACCGGCGCAAATGCGCGTTGCAGCGCCGCCAGTGCCGTTTCGGCGCCGGGCGTGAATGACACGCGCATGAAGAAGCGCTGGTTGGACGTGTCGCCGAATTGTGCGCTGTCGGCGATGTTGCATTCGTTGGCGAGCAGGAAGTTGGCGACGCCGGCCACGATGCCGATGCGATCCGGGCAGGAGAGCGTCAGGATGAAGCGGCGCTCGCTCCTCCGCAGATCGGATTCGGCCGGCGACATGAAATTGTGTTCCTCAGCCAGGTAGCGTGACATCGAAGCCCGATTCGGCATCCAGCTCGAATCGGCCATCGTGCACCGCACGTACCCAGCGACAAGTGCGAATCAGGCCGCCAAAGGAGTAGAGATGAATGCCATCGATCACCAGCTCCCCCGACAGTGTGGCGCGGGCCAGCTGGCGAACGACCTTTTCTGGCCCCCGCTCGCCGATCAGCTTAGTGAACGCGCCGCCGCGGGCGCCGAGTGCACGAATGGAAGGCCCGACGCCGCAGCGCAGACCGTAGTTGAGGAGCGTCGTCAGGCGCGCCGGCCCGGCGAGGCCGATGTCGATCTTGCCGAAGATGTCGCGAACGCGCATTTGACCGGCCCAGGCAACGATCGGCTCGCTCTCGAATGAAAACTGCGTCACGAACGTGAGCTCAAGATGAAGCTGGCGCGCGAGTTGTCCCTTGCGTTCTTCGGTCGAGCGCAGCTCATTCTCGCTGATGGCCGCGTTTCCTTCGGGATGACCCGCGACGCTCAAGCGAGTGATGCCGTGCTTGCCGAGCAGTCCGCTCTCGATGACTTCGAGGGTGGAAGGAAACGGTCCATGCGCCTCCTTCACATCGCCGGCGATCAGGAGGACCTGGCGCACCTGTGCCCTGGCGGAGAGTTGCCCGAGGAGCTGCTCCAGCTCGTGCTGCGAGGCCAACTTGCGCACCGGAATGTGCGGCACCGGCTCCAGTCCGCTGGTGCGAAGCGCCGATGCCGTGTCGATCGTCGCCTGCCACTGCTGGTTTGGCAGGTGGCTTACGTACACCGGTGTCCCGGGGGGCAACAGTGAAACGCATTCGGGCAGCTTGGCCACATCGTGCACCGTCATTTCCACGGAGACACGGCGGCACAGGTCCGAGATGGCACTGCGCTCATCGCTGGGCGCGGTGGGTGCTCCGTGGGCGCGATCCGTGGGCGGCCGCGAGCTCAAGTGCTCAGGAAATTCGGCGTGATTCATCGAGCGTAGCGGTGTCGGGAAATGACGTAGGATTCGTTATTGAACCAGAGCTTACCGTATTTTTGCAGCACCTCGCGCGTTGCGTCCAGGTAATGCGGATCGCCCATGACGGATTCGAGGCGCTGATCGTCCACTTGGGCCACGTAGACAGCAGCATTCCAGGCGGCGAGCAGCGTCGAAGTGCCGATCGAGGAAGTGATCTCGGTAGGTAATGTGTGCATTTCGTAGCGAAATAGCGAGCGCTGATCCGAATACGCACTGAAGTTCAATCCGCGCGCTTCCCCGCCGAGCGCCTGGCGCGTCGCCTTGAGCAGTTCGTGGCGATCCATGGAGAACGGGCTCTCACCAGGCCACACGCGCTGAATGATCTCCAGGCCCGGATCACCGCCATGGGAGTGGATACCGATGAGTCGGCCGCCCGGCCCGAGTGCGCGCGCCAGCGGCGCTACGACCCTTGTGGCCTTGAACTGCGTCGAGGCCCGTGCGCGATAGGGTTGGGAAGCGAGCACGAGATCGAATTCCGCCTTCACGGCACCTTGTGCCGGGCGCACCGCGTCGAGGAGCAGCTTGTGGTCCTGGCGATAGAGCACCAGGACTACTGGCCGCTCATAGATCGGATTGCCGGATTTCGGACTGATCTTTGCGGTCCAGTTAGCGGTGAGGAAGGACTGCAGATCCGTGATCTGGCGTTCGAATGCACCCGACGTGCTGCCTGTCAGCGCGACCTCGTGCCAGACCAGGCCGCTCGCTGCCGCGAGCGAATTCGGCCGCAGCCACGGCGCCTCCGCGTAATACATGTTGGTCATCACGAGCACCGTCGCCGGGTGCTCGTAGAAGCGGTCGGGCATCTTCTCGAGTGCGAGGCGCACGTCCTCGAGGCTGATTTCCTTGCCCACGAAGTAGAACGGAATCGTCGGGAAGCGATCGTGCATCGAGCGCATCACGCGTGTGAGGATCGTCCCATCGCCGGTCCCGGCATCGAATACACGGATCGCCGGCGGGCGCGGCCGAATGTGCTGGAGCTCCATCTCGATCCGTTGCGCCACGACCCATTTTTCGGTGCAGGTGTTCACGAACAACAGGTATTTCTGCCGGTTGTCATAGAAGCGGAAGTGCGCGGGGCGATCTTCGCCAGCGCCTCTCGCCGCGACGGACTGAACGGACGGCGCTCGCTCGGAGCTGTCGGGTAGTGGAACGACGTGCGTAGTGGGACGAAGGGCTGCGCCCGCGTGGGCCGCAACCTCGGCGGTCGCGCCCGCGCTGTGTTTCGCCATGAACGTCCGCACGCGTTCGACGGTGTGCGTCGTGACCCGTCCGCCAAAGCGCAGGCGTGCTACGAACTTGCCGTCGTTGACGGCGCGCCGGCCAAACGTGCTTTCGGCCATCGCAGCGTTTCGGCAAAAGGTTGCGATCTCCTGCAACAGCTTGTCGTTGTCGGCCCGACGACGGCGGGTGATGGGTAGTCTTTCGACGGGCGTGTGCATGGCTGCGTTGCGCGACCCCTTCGGTCCAACTTTCTGGCCCAGCGATTAAAATACCCAATCGTCCCACTTTCAAGTGGTGGGAGAAATGTGGGATCTATCCCACCAGCCCATTTGCTACTGTTCGGCGGGCATCAGACCGGAGGAAAGCCTATGGCCACCGACTATCTCTTCACTTCCGAGTCCGTATCCGAGGGTCACCCCGACAAGGTCGCCGACCAGATCTCCGACGCTGTGCTCGACGCGATCCTCACGCAGGACCCGCGCGGACGGGTCGCGTGCGAAACGCTCGTCAAGACCGGCGTGGTCGTGGTCGCCGGCGAAGTCACGACTAACGCCTGGGTGGACGTCGACGCCCTGGCACGCCGAACCGTTCTGCGGATTGGCTACAACGACTCCGAGATGGGCTTTGACGGTGGCAGTTGCGGGGTCATCAACATCATCGGCAAGCAGTCGCCGGACATCGCGCAGGGTGTGGACCGCAAGGACGAACGCAAGCAAGGCGCGGGCGATCAGGGGCTGATGTTCGGCTACGCGACCAACGAGACCGACGTGCTCATGCCCGCCCCGATCACCTACGCGCATCGTCTGGTGAAGCGACAGGCGCAGGTGCGCCGCAAGGGCAGGCTCACGTGGCTGCGCCCGGACGCCAAGAGCCAGATCACCTTCCGTTACGAGAACGACCGGCCCGTCGGCATCGATGCTGTCGTGCTTTCCACCCAGCACAGCCCGGATGTCTCCACCCGGGTGCTGCGCGAAGCCGTGATGGAGGAAATCATCAAGCCGGTGCTGCCCGCCCGATGGCTGGACAAGCGCACCAAGTACCACATCAATCCCACCGGCAAGTTCGTGATCGGCGGCCCGGTGGGCGACTGCGGACTGACTGGCCGCAAGATCATCGTTGACACCTACGGCGGCTATGCCCGGCACGGCGGCGGCGCCTTCTCGGGCAAGGACCCGTCGAAGGTGGACCGCTCCGCAGCGTACGCCGCCCGTTACGTCGCCAAGAACTTTGTCGCAGCCGGAATCGCCAGCCGCTGCGAGGTCCAGGTCTCCTACGCGATCGGGGTTGCAACACCGACCTCTGTGATGGTGGAGACCTTCGGCACCAGCCAGTTGCCACGCCGTCGTCTCACGGAGCTCGTGCTCCGGCACTTCGATCTCACGCCCTTCGGCCTGCGGGAAATGCTCGATCTGGCGCGCCCCATCTACGAACAGACCGCGGCCTACGGCCATTTCGGCCGCGAAGAACCTGCGTTCACCTGGGAACGTACCGACCGGGCCGCGGCACTTGCAGCGGATGCCGGCGTGTTGCTCAAAGCCGCGGCCGCCTGAGGGCGTGCCTTGATCACGCTCGCGCATCGGATCGACTTCTCCTTCACGCCGCTGCCGGACCTCGGTCCCGCGTACCCGCTGCGCCGATGGCTACGCGAGGCAGGATTTGAAACAATCGACTTCGCCGACAACCCGGCGTCCCCGTGGAGGCCTTTGCCGCAGTCAGCCCGCCCCGGTTGACGCCTGATCGCCTGATGCGTCACACCTGACTACGAGGTCAAATTGACCGCCAGAATCATCGATGGAAAAGCCATCGCGGCCGAACTGCGCACCCGAGTGGCGCAGCGTGCTGCGGAGCTCAAGAAGCAGCGAGGCATCGAACCGGGACTTGCCGTGGTCCTCGCTGGAGATGATCCGGCCAGCCGCCTGTACGTCGACAGCAAGAGCAAGCAGGCCGCGGCGGTCGGCATCCGCAGCTTTGATTACCGGCTGCCGGCGACTGTCTCGACCGCGGAACTGTATCGACTCATAGACGAGCTCAACGCACGCAGCGACGTCCACGGCATCCTGGTGCAGCTGCCCCTGCCGAAGCAGGTCGACGAGACCGGAGTGCTGCTGCGAATCGACCCTGCCAAGGACGTCGATGGCTTCCATCCCATCAACGTGGGCCGCCTGGCGACCGGGCTCGAAGCCATCGTTCCCTGCACGCCGCTCGGCAGCCTGATCCTCATTCGCAGCGTGCGTCCCGACCTCACGGGTGCACGCGCGCTGATCGTCGGGCGCTCGAACATCGTCGGCAAGCCTGCCGCGCAGCTGCTGCTGCGCGAGCACTGTACGGTCACAATCGCGCACTCGCGCACTCGCGATCTGCCGGCATTGTGCCGCGAGGCCGAGGTGTTGGTCGCAGCGCTCGGCCGCCCGCGCGCGATCCACGGTGACTGGATCCGCGAAGGCGCGATCGTGATCGACGTCGGCATCAACCGGATTACGGACGAATCCGGTCGCAGCCGCGTGGTCGGTGACGTGGACTTTGATTCCGCCGTGAGCCGCGCCGGCGCCATCACGCCGGTGCCCGGTGGCGTCGGCCCGATGACCATCGCCTGCCTGCTGCTCAATACGCTGAACGCGGCCATTCGCTCCACCGCCGGAGCAGGCGAAGCGCTCTCACCGTTCCAGCGCTAAAGACCGCCTCACTGGTAGCGAGTCGGATCGGCGACGCCAGCTCCGTCGAAGCCCGCGCGGCGAATACGGCATGCATCGCAACGACCGCAGGCGCGACCTTCCTCGTCTGCCTGATAGCATGACACCGTCATTGAGAAGTCGACGCCGAGCTCAAGGCCACGCCGCACGATCTGCCCCTTGGACAGCTCGATCAGCGGCGCGTGAATTCGGGCTGGTGCCCCTTGCACGCCGGCGCGCGTCGCCAGCGCCGCCAACTTTTCGAACGCCGCGATGAATTCGGGACGGCAGTCGGGATAACCAGAGTAGTCGACAGCGTTCACCCCGATGTAGATATCGCGCGCGTTCAGAACCTCCGCCCAACCGAGTGCCAGGGCCAGGAGCAGTGTGTTCCGCGCCGGCACATAGGTGATGGGAATACCCGCACTGGGTTGCTCAGGTACCGCCAGTGCGGGGTCAGTCAGGGCTGAGCCGCCGATGCCCGCGAGGTCGACGCGCATGACTCGGTGTTCCGCTGCGCCCAATAGTCGTGCGACGCGCGCCGCCGCCTCGAGCTCGGCGCTGTGGCGCTGACCATAAGCACAGCTCAGGGCGTGACAGGCAAAGCCTTCCTGGCGCGCGATCGCCAGTGCGGTGGCGGAATCGAGACCGCCTGAGAGCAGCACGACCGCGCGCACGTCATTTCCCCGGTACATTGCCCCACAGGTACTTGTGTAGCTGGATCTGGAACCGCACGGGCAGCCGATCGGTGAGGATCCAGTCGGCCAGTTCCGCGGCGGGCAGCTGCTCGTGGCTCGGTGAGAACAGGATCGGGCAGCGCGCGTCGAGCTCGTGCTGGAGGATGAACGCCTTGCTCCACTCGTAGTCGGCCCGATCGCAGATGACGAACTTGACCTGGTCGGTGCCGCGCAGCTCGGCCAGGTTCTCGATGCGATTGCGATGACTCTCCCGCGAGCCAGGCGTCTTCATGTCGAGGACCCGCACCACCCGCGCGTCGACTGCGCTCACGTCGATGGCGCCACTCGTTTCGAGCGAGACTCGGTAACCGGCATCGCAGAGTCGGCCGAGCAACTGCAGGCATGCGCGCTGCGCCAGTGGCTCGCCACCGGTCACGCAGACGTAGCGCGTGCCGTGCCGGGATACTTCGGCCAGGATGTCCTCCAGGTCCCACCAGGTGCCGCCCTGAAACGCGTAGGCGGTGTCGCAGTACTGGCAGCGCAGCGGGCAACCGGTGAGGCGCACGAAGACCGTCGGGATGCCGACCGTGTCCGCTTCGCCCTGCAAGGAGTGGAAGATCTCGGTGATCTTCAGGCGGGCGGGATCAGTCGACACATTCACTCTGCCTCAGGCTGCCGCCCGGCTCAGTGCCCTTCGTCGTTCATCCGGTCGAGCCGCTTGGCTGCCTCGGGTGCGGCGCTGGAGTCGGGGAAGTCCTTGCCTACACGCGTGAGTGCGTCACGCGCGGGCTTCCAGTTCTTGAGCTCGTACTGGCAGTAACCGATCTTGAGCCAGGCATCGGGAAGTTTGCGCGAGTCCTTGTAGCGCTCGACCACCACCCGAAATGCCTTGAGCGCTTCCTCGTAGTTGCGCGTTACGTAGTAGCTCTCGCCCAGCCAGTACTGCGCATTATCGGAAAGGGGACTCGCTGGAAATGCGACCAGGAACTGCTGGAACGCCGCGGTCGCCTTGTCGTACTGGCCTGCCTTGAGCATGTCGAACGCTGCCTGGTAGTTGGCGCGATCGGATCCGCCCGGTACCGGCAATGCCAGCCCACTACCCTGCTCGCTCGCCACTGCGCGCGTGCCGTCCTCGAGAGCCTTCACGCGCTTGTCGAGGTCGGCATAGAGGTCGCGCTGCTGGGTCTTGCTCTTGTCATTCTGGAACTGCAGCTCCTCGAGCGAGCCACGCAGAGCGCGCACCTCTGTTTGCAGCGATTGCAGCTGCTGCGCGATCTCGAGCAGGCTCTGGTTGGCGATCACGCGCTCGATGCGCTCGAGCCTGCGATCCAGATCGTTGAGCTTGATCGTAACCGGATCGTCCGGCCCCGGCGTACTCGCACAGCTTGCAAGTAGCGTGATGCACAGAGCGGCCAGCGCGGCGCGGATTGCATGGCCTGCCATGAGGGCGAACGGCTCAGTTGCCATAGACGATTTCGACACGACGATTCTTCGCCCAGGCCACCTCGTCGCTTCCTTGAACCGCCGGGCGCTCCTCGCCGTAGCTCACGGTCGTGATCTGGCCTTCACCGACGCCGAGCAGCATGAGTGCACGCCGCACGGACTGCGCCCGTCGCTCACCCAGTCCGATGTTGTACTCGCGCGAGCCCCGTTCGTCCGCGTGCCCTTCCAGTCTGATCTTGAGCGATCGGTTGTTCGCCAGCCGTCGCGCGTGCGCCGCGACGATGTCGTGAAACTCCGGCCGGATGTCGGCGTTGTCGAAGTCGAAGTAGATGATGCGCTGGCTGAGGTTCGCCTGTTCACGTGCCGCTTCGTCACCGACTGTCTTGGCCTCGCCTGTGCCGCTCGTCTCCAGACCCGGCGTGGTGGCGCCGGCGCCTTCCGCCGTTGTCGCAGGCGGTTCCTTCACGGCGTTCTGTTTCGAGCAGCCCACCAGCAGCAGCGTGGCCGAAAGCATCGTCAGCAGCAGGGCGTTTCGCATTCCCGTATCTCCAGTGCGCAAAATAATCAGGGCGTCGATTTCTACCACAGACGCTGCAGCGGGGACACCCCTGCACACAGCGTCATGCCGCTCACGAAGCCGGCCACGGCGACCAGATCGGCTCGCGAATGTCGCCCTGCTCCGCTGCGATGCGCTGATGCACGCTGCCATCGACCGAAACAGTCGCCAGCACGCCGCGTCCCTTGTCCTGCGTGCCGTAGATCAGCACGGCACCGTTGGGTGCAAAGCTGGGCGACTCATCGAGACTGCCCTGCGTGAGCACGCGCGTCGCTCGATTCTTCAGGTTCATGACCGCGATGCGATACGCGCCGCTGTCGAGCGTCACCATCGCCAGCTGCGCGCCGTCAGGTGACACGCGCGGCCGCGCGTTATAGGTGCCTTCAAACGTGATGCGCTGGGCACGCTCGCCCGTGCCGAGGCCGGCGCGATAGATCTGGGGTGCACCGGAGCGGTCGGACGTGAAATACAGACTCCTGCCATCGGGCGACCAGGCAGGCTCAGTATCGATCGCGTCGTCATCCGTGACGCGTGTCAGTGCCTGATCGCCCAGGGTCAGTACGTACACATCGAGATTGCCATCCTTGTGCGAGAGCGTGAGAGCGAGTCGCCGGCCATCCGGCGACCACGCGGGCGCGCCATTGATGCCGGCGCGTGCAGATACGCGGCTGCGCTCGCCGGTGCGCAGAACCTGCACGAACACCGCGGCCACGCGATTCTCGAATGATACGTACGCCAGGCTCTGCCCGTCGGGCGACCAGGCCGGCGACATGATCGGTTCGGAGGACTGCGCCACCACGCGCGGATTCATGCCGTCAGCATCCGCAACCACCAGCTGGTATCGCAGTGCCGGTGCCCGGCCTGCGACCGCCACGTACGCGATGCGAGTTGAGAATGCGCCGGGAATGCCAGTGAGTTTCTCGAAAATTCGGTCGCTCACCCGATGGGCAGCCGCGCGCAGCGTCCCGCCTCCCGCCGGCTGCTCATACTCGAGAAGCTTCTGCCCGTTCAGTACGTTGACGAGCGCAAAGCGGATCACGTATTGACCCTGGGCCTGTGGCTGCAGTTCGCCCACTACAACGAAGTCGTTGCGCAGCAGCCGCCAGTCGTCCGGCACGACGTCACTCGCCCGGGTCGGCAGGTCCACCATGTCGTTACGCGCCATCGGCCGAAAGCGCCCGCTGCGCTGCAGGTCACTGCTCACGACGTCGGCGACATCCATGGGCGCCCCATCGACGCCCGACCAGCCGAACGGTACGATCGCGATCGGAATTGGGTCACTCACGCCTTCCGTGATCTCGACGGTGAGTTCGGCGCGCGCCGGAGCGCTGTGCATGAACGCACCCACGACGATGACGGCCGCCATCGCACCCATCAGTCCCATTACCCGCTTCCCGCCTGGATTCACCCGTCACCTCGCGTCAAATTGCAATTAATTGCAGCCCATGATCACTCGCCGGGCTTGAACTCGAGCTTGAGATTCCTTTCGAACAACGCCGGGTCCGGCGGTTCCGGCAGCGGCGAGGCCCGATAGACTGCGGCCTCGATCGACTGACGCACGACCTCATCGCCGTTGCACTCCCCGATCTTGACACTCACGACCTCACCGCCCGGCACCTGTGTCACGTTGACTATGCAGCGCAGCCCTTCACGGGCGCTTGCCGGGCGAATCCACGCGCGCTGGATCCGCGCCTGGATCTGCGCCACGTACTGTGCCAGCTGGCCCGAGTCTTCGGCCGCACTGCGTCGCTCCTCTTCGGCCAGCCGGCGCTTGAGCTCCGCCTCGCTCTCCTGGCGCTGCTTGGCTTCCTGCTGCTTGCGCTTCTTATCCGCGGCGGCCTTCGCCTGCTGCTGGCGCTTGGCCTCTTCGACCTTCTTCGCCTCATCCTGCTCCTGTTGGCGCTTCTGCTCGCGTTCCTGTGCCAGCTTCTCCTCCGATTCGCGCTGCTGCTTCAGGTCCTCGAGGCGCTGCTCCTCCTCTGCGCGCTCACGCCGCGCCTGTTCCGCCTGCTCGCGCTCTTGCTGCGCCTGGCGTGCGCGCTCCTTCTCCTCTTCGTCCAGGCGGCGCGCCTCCTCATCGATGCGCCGTTCGTCGACCACCGTGGCTTCGATCGCCGGCTGCGGATGCGGCGTGGGCCGCGAGCGCAACGACACGAATCCGTAAGCCAACAGCCCGACGACGATCGCGTGCAGCAGTATCGAGAGCGCCAGCGTCAGCGCATGTTCGCGGGCGAAGCCTGCCATGACTAGCGATCGGTCCGTTCGTCCTCGGGAATCTTCTCCGGATCGGTGATGAAGCCCACTTTCTTTGCGCCTGCCTTCTGCAGCAACACCATCGCCCGCACCACGCGCCCGTACGAGACCGACTCGTCGGCTTTCACCAGCACCGGTGTCTGTGGGTCGCGTCGCAGAACCGCAGCCGCGCGCGCCTGCACCGTGACCGGGTCGAGCGGCTGGTCCTTGTCGCGCCCGATGTTGAGATAAAGCCGCCCTTTCGCATCCACGCTCAGCACCAGCGGCTGGTGCTGCTTCAGCATATCGGGATCGAGCGGCTCCGCACCGGCATCGGGAAGGTCCACCTTGATCCCCTGCGTCAGGAGCGGGGCCGTGATCATGAAGATGATGAGCAGCACTAGCATCACGTCGATATACGGCACGACGTTGATCTCGCCCATCAGCTTGCGCCCGCGACCGCGCTTCGGCTGCTTCATCTCAGACCGCCCGGGCGGCGGCGTGCCGCTGCAGGATCGTCGCGAACTCTTCCATGAAAGTGTCGTAGCGCAGCTCGATGCGACCGACCTGGTCCGCGTAGCGGTTGTAGGCGATGACCGCGGGGATCGCGGCGAACAGCCCCATCGCCGTCGCGATCAACGCTTCGGCGATGCCCGGCGCCACCATCGCGAGTGTCGCCTGCTGCACGTTCCCCAGCGAATGGAACGAATTCATGATGCCCCACACCGTGCCGAACAGCCCGACGTAGGGACTGGTCGAGCCGATGGTCGCGAGCATCGCGAGATTGTGCTCGAGCCGGTCCACCTCCCGCATCTGTGCGACGCGCATCGCGCGCTGCGCGCCCTCGAGCAGCTGCGCCGGGGCGACGCCGCTCTGCTGGCGCAGCCGGCCGAACTCGCGAAAGCCCGATTCGAAGATGCTCTCCATGCCGTTGCTGCCGCCCTCGCGCGCCTCGATCGAGCGATACAGGGTTGACAGGTCGCCACCGGACCAGAAGGTCCCTTCGAACGCGTCGGCCTCCGTGCGGGCACGGCGAATCAGGGCACGCTTGCGCAGAATCACGGCCCACGATGCGATCGAGGCGCCGAGGAGCAGTGCCAGCACCAGCTGCACCACGAAACTGGCGTCGAGCACCAGCCTGATGACCGAAAGATCCGACGGCATTTCCTTCTTACTCCTGGTGCGTGGCCATGGCCTTGAGCAGACTCTCCGGCAGGCGGCGCGGCCGCAGCGTGGTGCAGTCGAGGCAGGCCGCGCGCGCGCGCGCGCGCACCAGCAATTCGCCCCCGATCTGCTGCCGATAGACCTCCTGCGAAAACGCGAAGCTCGCGCGCCCTTCGGACATGATGGTACAGGTCACGACGAGCAGGTCGTCGAGACGCGCCGGCAGGAGGTAATCCACGCTCACCGACACGATCGTGAACATCACGCCCTGCTCCTGGGCCATCCGGTTCTGGTGGATTCCGAGGTTGCGCAACAGTTCCGTGCGCGCGCGCTCCATGAACTTGAGGTAGTTGGCGTAGTAGACGATGCCCCCGGCGTCCGTGTCCTCCCAGTACACGCGCACCGGAAAAGTGAATGGACTCATGCCGCCCGCTCCCGCCTGGGTTGCAGGCGCATGCCGGAGCTCACTGCTTGCCTTCGCCGAACAACGGCAGGCTGCCCGGTCCGCGCTCGGCATCTGGCGCCCTGAGGCCGAAATGCAGGTACGCCACGCGCGTCGCCATCCGTCCGCGTGCGGTGCGCATCATGAAGCCCTGCTGGATCAGGAACGGCTCGATCACGTCCTCGATGGTGTCGCGTTCCTCGCCGACTGCGGCCGCCAGGCTATCGACGCCCACGGGGCCACCGGAGAATTTCTCGATGATCGTGAGCAGGACCTTGCGGTCGAGCGTGTCGAATCCCTGCGGATCCACCTCCAGCAGGTCGAGGGCCGCTGTCGCCACCTCGTCGGTGATATGACCTTGGGCCTTGACCTCTGCAAAATCGCGTACCCGGCGCAGCAGACGGTTCGCAATGCGTGGTGTGCCGCGCGAGCGCGTCGCAATGCGGTGCGCCCCGGCCGCATCGATCGGCAGCCCGAGAATGCGCGCCGAGCGCGTGACGATGCGCTCGATCTCCTCGACGGCGTAGAACTCGAGCCGCTGCACGATCCCGAACCGGTCGCGCAGCGGCGAAGTCAGGAGCCCCGCCCGCGTCGTGGCGCCGACGAGCGTGAACGGCGGCAGGTTCAGCTTGATCGAGCGCGCCGCCGGACCCTCGCCGATCATGATGTCGAGCTGGAAGTCCTCCATCGCCGGGTAGAGGATCTCCTCCACGACCGGGCTCAGGCGGTGGATCTCGTCGACGAACAGCACGTCGCGCGGCTGCAGGTTGGTGAGCAGCGCCGCCAGGTCACCGGGGCGTTCGAGCACCGGGCCCGACGTCTGGCGCAGGTTCACGGCAAGCTCGTTGGCGACGATGTGCGCCAGCGTGGTTTTGCCGAGACCCGGGGGCCCGAATATCAGCACGTGGTCGAGCGCATCGCCACGATTGCGTGCGGCGGTGATGAAGATATCCATCTGCGCCTTTACCGCGGACTGGCCGACGTAGTCAGCGAGCATGCGCGGACGGACAGCGCGCTCCACTGCTTCATCCTCGCGGGTTTCCGTCGGACCGATGACCCGTTCTTCGTTCACATCAATCCCTCACCGCGGCCTGCAGCGCGCGTCGAATCAGGTCCTCCGTCGAGCCATCGCCGCCATCGGCGGCCTTGAGCAGCCGGTTCACCTCGGCCGGCTTGTAGCCGAGCGTCACCAGCGCACTGAAGGCCTCGGAATGCGCTGCGCCGGCACCTGCACCCGCATCCGACCGCGCCACCTCGCCGACGCTGGCGAGGTTCTGCAGGCGGTCGCGCATGTCGATCAGCAGCCGCTCCGCGGTCTTGCGCCCGACCCCTGGAATGCGCACCAGGCTCGCGGCATCCTCGGTTTCAACGCAGCGAGCGAACCCCTCGACGCTGATGCCGGAGAGAATTCCCAGTGCGATCTTGGGCCCGACTCCCGACACCTTGAGCAAGGCCCGGAAGAGCCTGCGCTCCGCATCGGTCGCGAATCCGTACAGCACCTGCGCGTCCTCGCGCACCACCAGATGCGTGAACAGCTGCACCTCGTGGCCCGCCGCCGGTAGAACATAGAACGTCGACATCGGTGCGTCGAGCTCGTAGCCGACACCGTTGACGTCTACCGTCAGCGCCGGCGGATGCTTCGCGATGAGACGACCGCGCAGGAAGCCGATCATGGAACCCGCAGCAGGCGCCGGAGCTCGCGGCCATGCGCGTGACACAAGGCCACCGCGAGCGCGTCGGCGGCATCGGCGCTCAGGCGTCCCTGCAGGTGCAACAGCGCTCGCACCATATGCTGGACCTGCGTCTTCTCCGCACCGCCTGCACCCACCACTGCCATCTTGATCTCGCGCGCTGAATATTCGAACACGCGCACCGTGCCGCTGAACGCGCCGCAAAGCGCGGCGCCGCGTGCCTGGCCGAGCTTAAGCGCACTGTCCGCGTTCTTGTTCACGAACACGCGTTCGATCGCGACTTCCGCCGGCTGATACTCGCTCACCAGCGCACGCACGCGTGCGAAGATCTCCTGCAGCCGCCCGGGAAACGAATCCCCGGAAATGTTGATCGCGCCACTCGAGACGTAGACGGCATTCCCATTCGCGAAATCGATGATCCCGAAGCCGGTGCAGCGTGATCCCGGATCCAGCCCGAGCACGCGCACTGGCGTCGCGGCCGCACCGACGCCAGGCTCGCCGCCCAGCGAGGCGGCCGGCTTATACGCGCGCCAGGATCTCGTCCGGAATGTCTGCATTCGAGTAAACGTGCTGTACGTCGTCGAGGTCTTCCAGTGCTTCGAGCAGGCGCACCATCGACTCGGCCTGCTCGCCCGCGAGCGGGGCGGATGTCCCGGCGCGCATCGTGACTTCGGCATCGCCCGGTGAGAAACCGGCCCGGCCCATGGCATCGCGCACCCGCTCGTATTCGGCGGGATCCGTCAGAACATCGATCGAGCCGTCATCGTTGGTGATCACGTCTTCCGCGCCCGCATCGAGGGCCGCCGACATGACCGCATCCTCATCGCTCCCCGGCGGATAGCACAGCATGCCGACCTCGTTGAACAGGTACCCGACGGAGCCTTCCGCGCCGAGGTTGCCACCGTAGCGCGTGAAGGCGTGGCGTACATCCGCGACCGTGCGGTTGCGGTTGTCCGTCAGGCACTGGACCATCACGGCGACACCGCCCGGTCCGTAGCCTTCGTAGTGCACTTCCTGGAAGTTGTCGGCGCCCAGCTCGCCGGTGCCGCGCTTGATGGCACGCTCGATGTTATCGCGCGGCATACTGGCGGCGCGTGCCTTGTCCATCACCATGCGCAGGCGCGGATTGGATCCCGGATCCCCGCCGCCGACGCGGGCTGCAGTGGTGATCTCACGGATGAGCTTGGTGAAAATCTTGCCGCGCTTCTTGTCCTGGGCCCCCTTTCGATGCTGGATGTTGGCCCATTTGCTGTGACCTGCCATGTGCTTAAAGCCTGCGCGAGAAGTGCGGGTATCATAGCCGCAATCCCCGTTCTCGGACACTGCCAGAGCACCTGATTCGACCGTGGAAACAACGACTTCCACCTTGCGTCCCGCCTCAGCCGCGGTGCTTGCAGCGCAGGCGCAGCTGGCCTCGCTCGAAGCCGAGAACGGCGCCGATGCGGCGCGCGTGCGCGCCCTTGCGTTGTCCAGGATCGTAGCGGCACTGGCGATCGACGACGATGTGGTTCTCGCCGCGCTCGCCGTGCCGCTGCTCGACGCACACCTGATCGATGAGAACGCCGCAGTTACCCGCTTCGGCACCGAGGCCGTGCGCCTGGCGCGCGAGCTGCGCCAGCTCGGTAGCGTCGGATTGCCTGCGCAGTGGCGCCCCGAGCACAAGCTCTCCGCGGCGCAAGCGGAAACGCTTCGCAAGATGCTGCTCGCGATCGTCACCGATCCGCGCCTCATCATCCTGCGCCTGGCCGACCAGCTGTTGCACCTGCGCGAAGCCAAGGACCTCGGCCCTGACGCACAGCGTCAGCTCGCGCTCGAAGCACGCGAGATCCAGGCACCGCTCGCCAATCGGCTCGGCGTGTGGCAGCTCAAGTGGGAGCTCGAAGATCTCTCGTTCCGCTATCTCGATCCCGAGAACTACCGGCGCATCGCCGCCGCCCTCAAGCTGCGTCGCACCGAGCGTGAGCGTTACATCGACGCAGTCATCGAGCAGCTCCAGTCCGAGCTTGGCAAGGTCGGCATCCAGGCGCAGGTCGTGGGGCGACCGAAGCACATCTACAGCATCTGGAAGAAAATGCAGCGCAAGCAGCTCTCGTTTGAGCAGGTGCTCGACGTGCGTGCGCTACGCGTGCTTGTAGGCTCGATTGCCGATTGCTACGGCGCGCTCGGCATCGTGCACGGCCTGTGGCCCTACATTCCCGGCGCCTTCGACGACTACATCGCGACACCGAAGGACAACTTCTATCGTTCGCTGCATACCGCGGTGTTCGGGCCGGGGCAAGAGCCGCTCGAAGTGCAGATCCGCACGCACGAGATGCACGAGCACGCCGAACTCGGCGTCGCTGCGCACTGGAAATACAAGGAAGGTGGCCAGCGCGATGCCGCGTATGAAGCTAAGATCCGCTGGGTACGCGGCCTGCTTGAGCCCGAGGACGGTGCAGAATCAGAGCGCGATTTCCTCGATCGCGTGCGCTCCGAGATCTTCGAAGACCGCGTTTACGCGCTGACGCCCAGGGGTGAAGTGATCGACCTGCCGAAGCAGGCCACGCCGCTCGATTTCGCCTATCACGTACACACCGACCTCGGTCATCGCTGTCGTGGCGCGAAGGTCAACGGGCGGATGGTGCCGCTCGATTACCACCTGCAGAACGGCGAAATCGTTGAGATCATCGCTGGCAAGACTGCGCAGCCGAGCCGCGACTGGCTCAGTCCCCACAACGGATTCCTCGCCTCGCCCCGCAGCCGCGCCAAGGTTCGCAGCTTCTTCCGCAAGCGCGACGAGGAACAGAACCGCGTGGAAGGCCGCGAGATCCTCGAGCGCGAGCTCGAGCGTCTCGGCGCTCGCGGAGTACCGCTGCCGGACCTCATCAACGAGTTCGGGCTGCGCAATGCCGATGCGCTGTATGCTGCCATCGGTGCAGGCGATATTCATGGCGCGCAGATCGCCGCCGCACTGCAGCGGCGCACGCACCCGCAGGCTGAAACACCGCGGGTCAGTCCGCGCCGCACCCCGAGCACTGGCACCGGCGGCGACTTCATGGTCGAGCAGGTCGGTAACCTGCTCTCCCACGTGGCCCGCTGCTGTCGCCCGGTGCCGCCCGAACCGATTGCGGGCTACATCACGCTCGGTCGCGGCGTCAGCATTCACCGCGACAGCTGCGCGAGCCTCCTGCGGCTCAAGGCGCGCCAACCCGAACGCATCATCCAGGTCTCCTGGGGCGAGAAGCGCGATCAGCTGTTCCCGGCCGACATCGCCGTCGACGCGCTCGATCGGCGCGGCCTGGTGCGCGACGTGAGCGCGGTGCTCACCGACGAGAAGATCAGCATCGACAAGATGTCGACGGTGACCAATGCCCGCGACGGCACGGCGCATCTCGCGCTGCGCGTCGGTGTGCATGGGCTCGAGGAGCTGAGCCGGGTGCTGGCCCGCATGAGTGCACTTGCGGGCGTGGTGCGGGTCAGGCGTATGGTCTAGCGGCCGGCGGCAGACAATGAGCCCTCGACACCCGGATGTCATCATTGTCGATAATGACCTGGAGGCCCTCAGGGCGCTGGTCGCTCCGCTGCGCAAGGAGTTTGAGCTCTACCTGACGGTGAGCGCCAACGATGCGCTCGCCGCGCTGGCGCGCTTTCCGATCCGAGTCCTGGTCGCGGGGCAAACGCTCTTCACTGGTTCGGGCCTCGAACTGTTGATCCAGGCACGAAGCCGCTCCCCGGCCACGGTGCGCGTGCTCATGGTGAACGCGGCCGAACGGCGCGCCATCGAACCGCAACTGGCCGTCGCCGAGCTCTTCTATATCCTGCGGGGGCCCTGCACTTCGGAGCAGCTCAGGGAGGTGCTCCATGCCGCGGTGCGCACCACGGAAGTGCAGACCGGGGGCACGACGGCCGAACACGTCGTGCTCGAGTCGCATCGCGAGTCCACGGCTGCTGAGGCCGTGGGTAGCGGCGACCCCATTACGGTGCTTACCACCGACGTCGACCTGTTCGAGGCGATTCGCGCCGCCGTTCACGGCCGGTACGAGGTGCACCTCGCCGCGAAGCTGGAGGACGCCGCGCGTCTCGCGGCCGCTGGCCGATGTGCAGTGCTCGTCACCGACGTGGCGCTCACCGAAGCCGCTTTGCGCCGTATCACGGCGCACCTGCAGGCACGGGAAGAGGCCCTCGTCACGATCGCCGTGGGCGATCGTGAACAGGGCAACGCTCTTATGGGATTGCTGTCGACGGGGTCGATACACCGCTTCCTGCTGAAGCCGGTGACGCCGGGCCTCGCACGTCTCGCGCTTGAATCGGCCACCCGCCAGCATGCCTCGGCGAAAGCGCATCGGCGCACGGAAGCGTCTTTCGAGCTGCGTCCGGCGGCGATGCACGCGCCAGCGCAGCCCGAAATCCCCACTGTCGACGAAGTCCCGCAACCGGCGCCCTCGCCGGAGCGCAGCAGCCGCATCGTGCCGATCGCGATTGCGGCCGTGGTCCTGTTCGGCGCGTTTGGCGCCGCCGCGTGGTACTTCACCCACCGCACGCCGGCCCCCGATCAACGCGCACTCGCCATTGCGTCCAACCTTGCGGCCGCGCAGACCGCGACACGTGACGGTCATTTGCTCGAGCCGCTGCCCGGCAGCGCGTACGCTTTGTACTCAGAGGTCCTGCGCCTTGATCCCCAGAACGCTGCCGCCCGCGCGGGGATCGACCAGCTCGCGAACCGCTTCATCGAGCAGGCGGAAACCGAGCTGGTCGAGGGGCACCTGGATGCAGCCGCCACCTCCCTCACTCACGCCCGGCAGCTGCGGCCCGAGCATCGACGCCTGAAATTTCTCGACGCCCAGCTCGCCAAGGAGCGCCAGGAACAGTTGCTGCTGCAAGCGCGCCAGTCTGCGACCGCCGGAAACCTGCAGCAGGCACAGGAGTTGCTGCAACAGGCACAGAAGGTCGAGAGCCGCTCCTCCGACGTGACCTCGGCGCAGCAGACCATCGATTCACGCGCCCGCGAACAGCAGGTGGCTGCCTGGCTCGACCAGGCGCGCCTCCGCATCGCACAGAACCGTCTCGTCTCGCCCGTCAACGACAGCGCGAAGTACTACCTGCGCAGCGCCCAGCGTCTCGAGCCCGACAACGTCGCCGTGCAGCAGGGATTGCGCGACCTGGGCGATCGCGTGGTGAGTGCCGCCGATGCCGCGGTCGAAGCGCAGCGCTTCAACGTGGCGCGCGACTGGGTAGTACAGGCGCAGGATCTCGCAGTCGATAAAGCGCAGGTCGACCGGCTCAATGCGCGAATTGCCTCGAGCGTTGACCTCAAGACCAAGAGTGATCTGCTGGCGCTCGCCGTGAAGCGCACGGAAGAGAACCGCCTGCTTGATCCGCCGCAGGACAGCGCGCGCTATTACCTGGACCGACTGGCGCAGATCGATCCTGCCTTCCCGGGCGCCGACCGCGCTTCCCAGGCACTCGGCGCCAAGCTCGTGGCGCGTGCCCAGGGTGCGGCCGCGTCACGCCAATACGATGTCGCGACCCGCATGCTGAGTGAGGCGCGCGTGCTCGGTTACACGAGCGCAGATCTCAGCAGCACCGAGGCCGCTGTGCGTGCTGCACAGGCACCAGCCGCCGCGCAAGCGCCGGAACCTCCACCCAAGCAAGTCAAGTACGTCGCGCCGCAGTACCCTCAGGACGCGCTCGCCAGGGGCATCGAGGGCTGGGTGGACGTCAGCTTTGGCGTGGCCGGCTCCGGCGAGGTGATCGATGCGCGCGTCGAGAACGCTCAGCCACGCCGCCAGTTCGATCGCGCAGCGCTCATCGCCGTGCGACAGTGGAAATACGCGCCGAGCGCCGACGGCGCGGACCGCGCGCAGCGCCTGAAGACGCGCGTGCAGTTCAAGCTGCAGGACTAGTGACGTTCTCGTTAGCGGTGGTCGCGCATCCCGCCTGTCACAGTCCGAACTCTGCCGAGCGTTTCGCTCGCGCGGCGATATCACGACTGTCGCATCCGCGACGCTAGAGCCGATCCACATGTGAACGACCCGTCAACGAGTGCGATCTACCAACGGATAATGCGAAGCGGATAACAACTTCGTCTCTCGTTTCTGGCTACAAGGGAGGTGGTGTGATGCGCCTGTAGCAGGAGGCTTGGGATGAACTCAGGGATGAACTCATCTGGGGCGTGCCGCGTCATCGCGGTGCTGGTTGGCGGTCTAGGACTTCTCGGCATCACACACCAATCACTGGCAGCGGTCGGTGTCACTGCCGGCCAGGCCGGCGTCGGCGCCAATGGTTCGGCGGGCTACGAAATCCCGCTGGTGCTGCCTCCCGGCAGCAACGGCCTGACACCTTCACTTGCGCTTCGCTACAACAGCAACGGCGGCAATGGCCTCATGGGAGTGGGCTGGACCGTCGGTGGACTGTCCGGTATCAGCCGCTGCGACAAGACCATCGCACAGGATGGCGCCATCACGGCCGCGATCCTTGATGTGAATGATGGCTATTGCCTCGATGGCAATCGCCTGCGCCTGACCGGCGGTACCTACGGCACTTCGGGCTCCACCTACCAGAGCGAAGTCGAGACCTTCTCCAGGATCACGGCGCAAGGCGCGGCAGGCAGCGGCCCAGCCTGGTGGGAAGTGCGTGGCAAGGACGGGCTCATTTACGAATACGGCAACACTACCGACTCACGCATCGAAACCGTCAACTCAACGACGGCGCGCTTTTGGGCGCTGAACAAGATCAGGGATCGCACCGGCAACTACATCGAATTCGTTTACATCGAGGATACGACCAACGGCAGTTTCCGCCCTTCCGAAATCCGGTACACCGGCAATTCCAGTGTCGGTACCTCGCCCACGACCAAGGTCGTGTTCGTGTACGAAACCGTGAATCGCACGGACCCGATCTACAAGTTCCACTTCGGCATCAATGGCACCTCCATCGAAGGCCAGATCAATGAATTCAAGCGGCTCGACCGTATCGATGTCGTCGACATCAACACAGCGACCACGGTGCGCACTTTCGAGCTCAGCTATGAGGCGAGCGGCGGCGCCGGTGGCCGCGCGCGCCTGAGCTCGATTCAGGAGTGTCGAGGCACCGATTGCCTCGCCGCCACCAATTTGCAATGGATCAACGGCACTCCGAGCTGGGCGAGCAACGAGGTATCCACGGGCGTCTCGATACCCACAGGGGCAACCATCCTCGTCGGCGACATCAACGGCGATGGCCGGGGTGATTTGATCTTTTCATCGAGCCCGACCTCGGGGAGCGGCACCTGGTGGTTCATGCTGGGCTCCGATACGGGGTTTGGCACCGCGACCAATACCGGTATCACAAACTGGAATCAGGCCTATGCGCAAGGCATCGAGTGGAACGGTGATGGACTGGTGGACGTCCTGGTTCCCTGTAATGGCGCGAGCACCTGGTGCGTCCTGCAATCCACCGGGAGCGGATTTACCTCGATCGATACCGGTACGCCTGCGACCGGCTACAACGGCAATGTGCTCGCGGCGGATGTCGACGGCGACGGGCGCGACGATCTGGTCCGCATCATGGATTCTCAGCACCTTGGCCTTCGCTTGCACGGAGCGAGCGGCTTTGGTTCTGAAACTACAGCGTGGTCCGCACCGCTTGGCAACTTCGCGTTCAACGGCACTTTAAGTGGCATGGTCGGCATCAAACTCCGAAGCATCCACCGTCGCGTCGATTTCAATGGAGATGGACGGGAAGACCTCGCGATCGCGGCGATGGAGGTCGAGCCCGACGGTCCCAACATCTACTACATCGCGAGCTTCTTCAGTACGGGGTCCGGGTTTGTCGGGGGTGAAGCCTTCGGCACGAAGTTCTTCCCGATTGCGATCGGGGATTTCAACGGAGACGGCTTAAGCGACCCACTGATCGCGACCACCGGCTTCTATGCCATCCCCGGCCAAGGGACGTCGTTTGGCACGAGCATCGCGGGCCCCTCGACCTCGGGCCTTTCCTACTCCTGGACGCTCGTCCTCGATTACGACGGCGATGGTCTCGATGACATCGTCGTTCCCAAGATTTCCCCCGCGACCTGGCAAGTGTCCCGTTCGACAGGCAACGGTTTTGCGGCACTCGTGGACACCGGTATACCGGTCACCACCACCGGCAATGTGACCCTGGCCGCCGATGTCAACGGCGATGGGCTCGGGGACATCTGTCGCACGGACGTCAACATCGTGAAGTCCCGCCTGCACAATGGCGTCGTCCCGGACCTGCTCGACCGCCTCACCGACGGCTTCGGGATGTATGTGGACTTCAGCTACAGCTCTCTCACTTCCGGCGGCGCCACGTACACGAAAGGGTCGGGAGCTGTCTATCCCACGATCGAGTACCAGGGACCGAAGTACGTCGTGTCGAGCTACACCTCGACCGACGGCGCGGGCGGCACCTACTCGATGACGTACAGCTACCAGCAGGCGCGGATGCACTTGCAGGGCCGAGGCTACCTTGGTTTCAACAAGCGAACCACGACCGACAGCCGCAACGGGGTTCGTGTTGAAGAAACCTATTTGCAGGATCCGGCGGAGTATCAGGCGATCGGCGCTCCGAGCCTTGTGCAAGTCAAGCAGAGTAGTGGCACGCTAATTCGTCAGATCACGAACAACTGGCTGAAGCTCACCTACAGTTCCGGAACGAGTGAGCGCCGCTTCCCTTATATCGCCACTCAGGTAGTGGAGCGGCACGAAGTCCAAGTCGGCGGACCTTACAACGGGAATATTATCTCTACCGCAACGACCACGAACACGGTCGACTCTACGAGCGGCACGGTCTACGACTCGACCACGGCCACGGTGGAGGCGACGACCGCCAACGGCTTGCAGGCATCGGCCTCGTACAGCGCGCGCGTGTATCACCCCCAGGCCAATCTCCTTAACGACACGACCAACTGGTGCATCGGCCGCCCCGGGCAGACGCAGTTCATCAATTCTCATACGCAGTATGGAGGCGGCTCGGTCACGCGCACCGTGAACCGAACGTGGGACGGCGTCCAGTGCCGCGTCACACAAGAGGTGACGGAGCCCGGTAGCTCCCAGTGGCAGGTCACGCGCGACCTGGGCTACGACAGCTGGGGCAACTTGAACTCGGATGCCGTCACCGGAATCGGGATGACAGCCCGTACGACGACGGCAAGTTACGCCGCCACCAACGGTCGCTTCCCTTCGTCGATCACCAATCCGCTCTCGCAGACCACCCAGCTTGGCTGGGACCAGACGATCGGCGTGCTGACGAGTCAACAGGATCCGAACGGTCTCACCGTGTCCTGGCAGTACGACAACTTCGGCCGCCGTACGCGCGAGGATCGGCCCGACGGGACCGCCACGACCTGGCAGTACAGCTTGTGCACGTCGGGGTGCGACTCGCGCGTGCGCATGTATATCTATGAGCAGCCTCGGGACTCGGCGAACGGGATCATCCGAACGAATCAGCTCTACTTCGACCAGCTGAATCGTCGGCTCTACGAGTACCGCCAGATGCTGGACGGGAACTACTCCGTCACCACGCGCAATTACGATTCGCTGGGCCGCGTGGTGAACGAGTACTTCCCTTATCTGAATGGCGCGGTCTCGACCTACTATTCGACACTGACCTACGACCTCCTCGATCGCGCAACCCAGGTCTCAAGGCCGGTCTCCGATTCCGATGCCACGATCCAGACGACCAATATTTACTATGAGGGGCTGACGACACGTGTCGTCGATGCCTTGGCCAAGCAACGGACCGAGATTGCGAACGTTCGGGGTGAGGTCATTCGCTCCCTCGATCACAGCGGCAACTATCAGAACTTCGACTTCGATGCTTTCGGCAACCCGGTTCGGGTCGTCGACAATGCCGGCAATACGCTCCAGTCGAGCACCTTCAACGTGCGCGGGATGCGCACCGCGGCGACCGACATGGACATGGGGAGCTGGACCTTCACTCCCAATGCGCTGGGAGAAGTCGTCTCGCAGACGGACGCCAAGACTCAGAACACGACCTTTGTGTATGACGCCCTGGGGAGACTGAGCACCCGCACCGAGCCAGAAGGCACGAGCACCTTCACCTGGGGTACCTCGGCGGCCGCGAAGAACATTGGCCGCCTCGCGTCCCTCTCGGGACCCGGCTATTCGGAGAGTTACACCTACGATTCGGCCGGCCGCCCCTCGACCACGACGATTGTCTCGGACGCGACCTACGCGATCGATTATGCGTACAACTCGCAAGGCCTGATCAACACGCTGACTTATCCGACGAGCACCTCGAGCTATCGCTTAAAGCTCCAGTACGACTACCAGTACGGCCTCTTGACCGGCGTCAAGGACTTCAACGCCCCGAGCACCGTCTTCTGGCATGCGACGGCGGGCGATGCGCGCGGCAATGTGATCGATGAGACGCTCGGCAACGGCCTGCGCACGATCCGCGGCATCGATCAGGTGACGGGGCTGCTCGATTCGATCACAACCGGTCCCGGTGGCGGGACCTCGATTCAGAATCTCGCCTACGCCTGGGACAAGGCGGGCAACCTCACCCAGCGCCAGGACCTGCGGCAGAACCTCACCGAAGCCTTCTTCTACGACAACCTGCACCGCCTCGATCATTCAACGCTCAACGGCACGCAGAACCTCACCCTCGCCTACGATCCTTCCGGCCTCGGCAACATCACCTCCAAGACCAGCACCGATCCCACCGCCAACGTCGGCAG
>Ga0326726_10000156_pt1 | contig 65418 bp, 59 predicted proteins | sample MHFenrmetagenome_2_FD_207603 | JGI IMG/M metagenome (GOLD analysis project Ga0326726, IMG submission 207603) | Lab enriched peat soil microbial communities from Michigan Hollow, Ithaca, NY, United States - MHF15MN | ecosystem: Environmental > Terrestrial > Soil > Wetlands > Peat | place: USA... | reverse complement strand
TGGCCGAGCACAACCGGCTCGAGCATGCCGGCAAGCGCGCGGCCGGCAGCATCGCCAGCGTGATCAAGATGTTGGACAAGCAGATCGCGACGGTGGATAACTGCAGTGTAGGAACAGGCCTTCGCCTATGTCGCGAAGGAGTCGAGAATCTGCGTGCGGGCGCCCGACCAGGATTCCTCGCTAGGGGACTTCGAAAGCTTGCCCTCGCGAATCTACTGGCTGGACGGCTTCCGAGCGCATACAAAGCATATGATGAAGCGAAAGAGGTAGCGGTTAAGTCGTCCGCCCTGGACCAGCTTCCGTGATGCCCAAACCTTCCATCATGTCAAAACGTTGGGCAGCGAAACGCCGTGTCGCGCCTTAGCTTCCTGATCTGCCTTTTACTTCTCTGTTCTTGCGGCGGGGGGAGTGACTTGCCCCAAACCATAGACGGCACATGGAATGCGACTGCCCAGGTCGTTGGCAGCTCGACGACACTCACGCTGAAGGAGCAGGACTCGCAGGTCGTCGGCGCTGGCACCTATCGCATCGAAGCTGGGGCGACCGGGGTGCTCGCTGTCGCAGGAACTCACAGTGGCGCCGGGGTGGCGCTGGAATTCGCATACGACAACGGAACCAAGGCCACCTATGCCGCAGTGCTGACAGACACCACGCACATGAAGGGCGCGCTGACCTCTCAGAGCAATGTCATCTCGACAGTGGAGTTTGCGCGCCAATAGCTCAGGCCACCGTCAGCGCCACGTCGATATTCCCCCGCGTCGCATTCGAGTACGGGCACACCTCGTGTGCCGCCTTCACCAGCGCTTCGGCCGCACCCTTGTCCATGCCCGGCACGGTGACTGCCATCGCCACCGCGATGCCGAACGCGCCCGGCTTGCCGGCCATCGGGCCGATCGACACGTCTGACTTGATGCTCACGTTTGCCGGCAGGCTGATCTTCTGGCGCGCGGCCACCGCCTTCATCGCGCCGATGAAGCAAGCCGAGTAGCCCGAGGCGAACAACTGTTCCGGGTTGGTGCCGGGGCCGTCGTCGCCGCCGAGCGACTTGGGCGTCGACAGTTGCAGCTTGATCTTGCCGTCTGACGATTCGGTGGTGCCGGTGCGGCCGCCGGTGGAGGTGGCGTGTGCGGTGTAGAGGGCTTTCTCGATGGCCATGTGGGTGCTCCGGATGAAGTGATGTGTGCTGCGCTCGGGTTGCGCGCGCGGGCGTCAGTGTGATCGATTGCGATGCCCGCATCACCAACATGACCTCTGCGGGCCGCCGTCGTGGGTTCACTGCAGCGGGATGTTCCAGGCCACGGTAATGGCGTTGCGGCTGAACGTGACCTGCGTCGCTGACTGCTTGGGATCGACGAGCCACCAGCTCGACAGGGCCGAGACGCCCGCCGCCCCGGCCACGTCGGCCCAGCGGTGCCGGCCCGATTGCACCCGCGTGTGGCCGACGTAGGTGGCCATCACGTAGAGCGGCCAGGCGTCCTCGAATCCGTAGCGCCGGTGCACGTAGGTGGCGGCCGCAAAGGCCCGCGCGGCGTGGCCCGATGGGAACGACTGGTCGTTGGTGTGGTCGGGCCGCTCCACATGGGTGGTGCGCTTGAGCACTTCGGTGGCGGCCACCGTCACGAGAAACGATTCGCCGAATTGTCTGGCGCCGGTCCACTCGCCGCGCCACAGCTCCACGCCCAACGTGGCCACCGGCATCGCCACGCTCAGCACGTCGCCGGCCTGGCGCTCACCGTCGGTGCCCGCCAGCACCCTGCCGGGCCACATCGCGATCGCGATGGAACAGAGGGCAGCAGCAACTGCGCGTCGGGCATCCATGTCGCATGCAGCTCAGTTGCCGCCGCTGCTGATCGACTCGATCTGCGCATGCAGCATGAGCCACTTCTCCTCGAGCATCGCGGTCTCGGCGGCGATGTGGTTGAGCCGCCGGCCCGCATCGGCCATCTCCTGCCCCGCCACCGTGCCGGCCGCCAGCGCGCCTTCGAGCTCGGCCTTCTCGGCGCCTAGCTTCTCGAGCCGGCCGTCGATCTGCTGGATCTCCACGCGCAGCGGCCGCGTGCGGTTGGCCAATTGTGCGCGCGATTGCGCTTGCTGCTTGCGTTCGTCGCGGCGGTTGCTCGACGAGGGCCAGGGCGCTGCCGCAGCGGCCGGCGTTGCGGCGTTTGCTTGGCTCGGCGCGGGTGCTGCCACGGCGGGCGCGCGGCCCGGCCGCGCCGGTGCCTCGCCGCCGCGTGCCCTTGCGCGCGACACTTCGAGCAGCCAGCGCTGGTATTCGTCGAGGTCGGCATCGAGCTCTTCCACGCCGCCGTCGACCACCAGCCAGAACTCGTCGCACACCTCGCGCAGCAGCGCGCGATCGTGGCTCACCAGCATCACGCTGCCTTCGAACTCGTTGAGCGCCATCGACAGCGCCTCGCGCGTGGTGAGGTCGAGGTGGTTGGTCGGCTCGTCGAGCAAGAGCAGGTTGGGGCGCTGCCACACGATTGTTGCCAGCACCAGCCGCGCACGCTCGCCACCCGACAGCGTGCCCACGCGCTGGTGCACCATCTCGCCGGGAAACGAGAACTGGCCGAGAAAGTTGCGCAGGTCCTGCTCGCGCGCCTCGGCGCCACCAGCGGCGCGCGACAGCCGCGTCATCATCTGCAGCGGCGTGTCGTCTTCGTGCAGCAGGTCCATCTCCTGCTGCGCGAAGTAGCCGATCACCAGACCTTTGCCGACGTTCATGCTGCCGCCCAGTGGTTGCAGCGTGCCGGTGATCGTCTTCACCAGCGTCGACTTGCCCTGGCCGTTGGCGCCGAGCACGCCGATGCGCTGGCCGGCCATCACGCTGCGCGTGACGTGGCGCAGGATGACGGACTCGGGCCCGTACCCGCACACGACATCGCGCAGGTTGAGCATCGGGTTGGGCAGACTCGCCGGCTCGCGGAACTCGAACTGGAAGTCGCTCGCGGTGAGCACCGGCGCCAGCCGCTCCATGCGATCGAGCGCCTTGACGCGGCTTTGCGCCTGGCGCGCCTTGCTGGCCTTGGCCTTGAAGCGTTCGATGAACCGCGTGAGGTGCGCGATCTTCTCCTGCTGGCGCGAGAACGCTGCCTGCGCCTGCGTGATGCGCTCGGCGCGCGCTTCTTCGAAGGCGCTGTAGTTGCCGGTGTAGCGATCGACTCGCGAGGCGTCCACGTGCAGCGTGACGCGCGTGATCGCGTCGAGAAACTCGCGGTCGTGGCTGATCACGATCATCGTGCCGGCGTAACGCGTGAGCCAGCTCTCGAGCCACACCAGCGCGTCGAGGTCGAGGTGGTTGGTCGGCTCGTCGAGCAGCAGCGCGTCCGACGGCGCCATCAGCGCTCGCGCCAATTGCAGCCGCATGCGCCAGCCGCCGGAAAAGCTGTTCACCGGCGCATCGAGCTGTTCGACCCGAAAGCCCAGGCCGAGCAGCAGCGCCTGTGCCCGCGCCCGCGCGTCGAACGTGCCGGCCTCTTCGAGCGCGAGGTGCGCCTCGGCGATCGCGTGGCCGTCGCCGCTGTTCTCGGCCTCGATGAGCTGGGCCTGGGCGCGCATCAGCACGTCGTCGCCCTGCAGCACGAACTCGGTGGCGCCGTCGCCGGTCTCGGGCATCGACTGCGCCACCTCGCCGATGCGCCAGCGCGGCGGCATCTCGACGTCGCCCTTGTCGGCGTGCAGGCGGTTGGCCAGCAGCGCGAACAGCGACGACTTGCCCGCGCCGTTGCGGCCGACCAGGCCCACCTTCTCGCCGGCGTGCACGGTGAGGCTGGTGCGCTCGAGCACCACCTTGGCGCCGCGGCGCAGCGTGACGTCGCGCAGCGTGATCATGTCGAAGCCGTCATTGCCGTTCGAGCGCAGAGCGGGTGATCAACAACACCGCGTCGTCGCCCTCGCTGCCGGGCAAGCCCACGACTTCGAGGCTCGGAAACGCCGCGTCGAAGTGCGCTCGCTCGTGGCCGATCTCGAGCACCAGCAGGCCTTGCGGCTGCAGGTGCGCGGCTGCGTCGTGCAGCACGCGGCGCACGAAGTCCATGCCGTCGTCGCCGCCGGCCAGCGCCAGCGCGGGCTCGGCGCGAAACTCCGGCGGCAGCGCGGCCATCGACGATGCGTTGACGTACGGCGGATTGCACAGGATCAGATCGTAGCGGTCGTGCACCGCGTCGAAGCCGTCGCCCGCATGCAACACGATGCGATCGGCGAGGTCGTGCCGGTCGATGTTGATGCGCGCCAGTTGCAGCGCGTCGTGCGAGACGTCGGATGCGTCGACCCACGCCGCCGGCCAGCGCAACGCGGCCAGCACCGCGAGGCTGCCGTTGCCGGTGCACAGGTCGAGCACGCGCGCGGGCGGGCCTTGCAGCCAGGCATCGAGCGTGCCGTCGCACAGCACTTCGGCGATCAGCGAGCGCGGCACGATGCATCGTTCGTCGACGGCGAACGGCACGCCCTGCAGCCAGGCTTCGCCGGTCAGGTAGGCGGCGGGCCGCCGCGTGTCGATGCGCCGCGCGATCAGCGCGTCGACGGCGGCCGCGGCGGGCTCGTCGACCACGCGTTCGGCCACGTCGTCCAGCGCATCGAGCGGCAGGCTCAGGCGCCACAACACCAGCCACGCCGCCTCGTCGTAGGCGTTGGTCGTGCCCTGCCCAAACGAAACGCCCGCCTGGTCGAGGCGGGCGCTCGAGCGCTCGATCAACTCCAGCACCGTCATTGAGCCCCCTCGGCCCTGCGGGTGATCATGTCAGCAGCGTTTCGAGAGTGCGCCGGTACACGTTCTTCAGCGGCTCGATGTCGGCCACGATCACGTTCTCGTCGATTTGATGGATGGTCTCGTTGACCGGCCCGAACTCCACCACCTGCGGGCAGATCTTGGCAATGTAGCGTCCGTCGGACGTGCCACCGGTGGTCGACAGTACCGGCGTCACGCCGCACTCGGCGCGGATCGCCGCGCTGAGCGCCTGGCTCAGCGTGCCGGGCGTGGTCAGGAACGGCTCGCCGCCCTGCGACCACGCGGCCTCGCAGGTCAGGCCATGCCGATCGAGCAGCGCATGCGCACGCTGCTTCAACGATTCGGGCGTCGACTCGGTGCTGAAACGGAAGTTGAAGTCGACCACCACGGTGCCCGGAATCACGTTCAACGCGCCGGTGCCGCCACGGATGTTGGACACCTGGAACGTGGTGGCCGGAAAGTGCGCGTTGCCGCGGTCCCATTCAGTGGCCGCCAGCTCGGCCAGCGCCGGAGCCAATTGGTGGATCGGGTTGCGCGCGAGCTGCGGATAGGCCACGTGGCCCTGCACGCCGCGCACCGTGAGCCGGCACGACAGCGAGCCGCGGCGCCCGTTCTTGATCATGTCGCCCAGGCGCTGCACCGATGTCGGCTCGCCGACGATGCAGCAGTCGAGCCGCTCGCCGCGCTCCTTCAACACCTGCACGACACGCACCGTGCCGTCGACCGAGGGGCCTTCCTCGTCGCTGGTGATCAGCAGCGCCAGCGCGCCGTTGTGCGCCGGGTGCGCGCGCACGAACTCCTCGCTGGCCACCACCATCGCGGCGACCGCGGTCTTCATGTCGGCCGCGCCGCGGCCGTACAACCGGCCGTCGCGGTGCGTGGGCACGAACGGGTCGCTGCGCCATTGTTCGAGCGGGCCGGTGGGCACGACATCCGTGTGGCCAGCGAGCACGATCGTCGGGCCGGGCCGCGCCCCGCGGTGCACGGCCCACAGGTTGCTCACGCGGGCGTTGTCGAGGCCGAACGGCATCGGCTCGCAGGTGAATCCGAGCAGCCGCAGGCGATCGGCGATCAATGTCTGGCAGCCGCCGTCGGCCGGGGTCACCGAAGCGCGCGAGATCAGCGCTTCGAGCAGGTGCAGCGTTTGGTTCACCGGCGAATTATCCGGCACGGAGCAGAACGTTTGCCCCGCGAAAGGTGGTGGACAGCAACTGCGGCGCTCCAGCGTCGCACCCCCAGCGGACGTCGCGGAACTGGCTCTGCCAGACCGCTGGCGGCGCGCCCTTGCGGGGGAGGCGGCCGCCAAGCCGCATCGGGGGTGGGCGTTTTAGCGCCGCGTCAACGGTGCGCTGCGCGTGGTCGGGTTTTCGGCCACCACGTCGAGCGCAATCTCGGTGAAGAAGGCGGTGTCGGGGTCTTCGCTCTTCTGCGGTGCGCGCGCGATCGGCGTCTGGTCGTTCTGCAGGCGCCACATCAGGTTGGTGGGCGAGTCGGCGTGCGCTAGGCCTTCGTCGCGCGTGATCAGGCCGTCGCCGATCATGCGTGCCAGATCTTCTTCGAAGGTCTGCGAGCCTTCGGCCAGCGACTTTTCCATCGCCTCCTTGATCGCCGTGAACTCGCTTTTCTCGATCAGCTCGGACACCAGCTTGGTGTTGAGCAGGATTTCCACCGACGGCAATCGCCCACCGGCGGTGGCGCGCACCAATCGTTGCGACACGATCGAGCGCAAGCCCGACGACAGGTCGCTCAGCAGCGCGGGACGTGCCTCGGGCGTGTAGAACGACAGGATCCGCCCCAGCGCGTGGTAGCTGTTGTTGGCGTGCATCGTGGCCATCACCAGGTGGCCCGACAGCGCATACGAGATCGCCGAGGTCATGGTCTCGCGGTCGCGGATTTCGCCGATCAGGATGCAATCGGGCGCCTGGCGCAGCGCGTTCTTCAGCGCCACCTGCAGCGTGTGGGTGTCGCGGCCGACTTCGCGCTGGTTGACCAGCGAGCGCTTGTTGGTGAAGGCGAATTCCATCGGATCTTCGATCGTCAGGATGTGCCCGGCCATCTGCTGGTTGCGCCACTCGAGCATCGACGCCAGCGTGGTGCTCTTGCCGGTGCCGGTGGCGCCCACCATCAGAATGAGGCCGCGCTTTTCGAGCACCAGCTGCGACAGCAGCGGCGGCAGGTTGAGCGATTCGAGCGACGGGATCTCGCTGGGGATGTGGCGGATCACCGCGGCGATCGAGCCGCGTTGGCGAAACGCCGACAGGCGGAACGTGCCCAGGCCTTGCATGCCGATGCCCATGTTCAGCTCGCCGGTGTCGTCGAGCTCCTCGATCTGCTGCGGCGAGAGCAGTTCGGTCAGCAACTGGCGCGGTTGGCCCGGGGTCAGCGACTGGTCCGACAGCTGCAGCATCTGGCCGTTGATCTTGATGAGGATCGGCATGTTGGCCGACAGGAAGACGTCGGACGCCTTCTTGTCCGCCATCATGGCCAGCACCTTCTCCATGTTGCCGCTCATGCGGGGCTCCCGGATTTCACTGCCCGCTAGTGTGCCCGCTCAATCCCGCAACAATTCGTTGATGCTGGTCTTGGCGCGGGTTGAGGCAGTGACGCGCTTCACGATCACCGCGCAGTAGAGGCTGTGGCTGCCGTCGATGGCGGGCAAAGAACCGCTGACCACCACCGATCCGGCCGGCACCCGGCCATAGTGAATTTGTCCCGTCGAGCGGTCGTAGATCTTGGTGCTCTGGCCGATGAAGACACCCATGCTGATGACCGAGTTCTCTTCGACGATCACGCCCTCGACGACCTCCGAGCGTGCACCGACGAAGCAGTTGTCCTCGATGATCGTCGGGTTGGCCTGCAGCGGCTCGAGCACGCCGCCGATGCCCACGCCGCCGGACAGATGCACGTTCTTGCCGATCTGCGCGCACGAGCCCACGGTGGCCCAGGTGTCGACCATCGAGCCCTCGTCGACATAGGCGCCGATGTTCACGTACGAGGGCATCAGCACCACGTTCTTGCCGATGTAGCTGCCGCGCCGTGCCACCGCGGGCGGCACCACGCGCACGCCGGTGGCACGCATCTGCGCCTCGTCGAGGTGCGCGAACTTGGTGCCCACCTTGTCGAAGAAGCCGAGCTCGCCGGCATGCATGGCGCGGTTGTCGTTGAGCCGGAAGCTGAGCAGCACCGCCTTCTTGATCCACTGGTTGACCTGCCAGTCGCCGACGCCGCGCCGCTCGGCGACGCGGATGCGCCCGGCGTTGAGGTCGGCGAGGGTCTGCTCCACCGCCTCGCGGATGCGCGGGTCGGCGTTGGTCGGGTTCAGTGCGGTGCGGCCCTCCCAGGCGAGGTCGATGATCGATTGCGCGGATTCGCTCATGGCGGTGCGGCTTCAGAGCCGTTGGGTGTAGTGGACGATGCGTTGCGCGGCCTCGAGGCACTCGGCGGTTTGCGCCACCAGCGCCATGCGGATGCGGCCGCGCCCCGGGTTGACGCCGTGCACCTCGCGAGCCAGCAAGCTGCCCGGCAGCACGGTCACATTGTATTGAGCGAGCAGGCCGCGCGCGAACGCGATGTCGTCATCGCCGGGCACCGCGGCCCACAGGTAGAAGCCGGCGTCGGGCAACTTCACGTCGAGTGCCTGCTGCAGCAGCGGCGTCACCTGGTTGAACTTGTCGCGGTACAGCGCGCGGTTGGCGACCACGTGCGCTTCGTCGTTCCATGCGGCGACGCTGGCCGCCTGCACCACCGGGCTCATCGCGCTGCCGTGGTAGGTGCGGTACAGCAGGAACGCCTTCATGATCTGCGCGTCGCCGGCCACGAAGCCCGAGCGCATGCCCGGCACGTTGGAGCGCTTGGACAACGAGGTCAGCATCACCAGATTGCGGTAGTCGTCGCGACCCAGCGCATGCGCGGCCTGCAGGCCGCCGAGCGGCGCGCCGCCGTCGGCCTCGTCGCGGAAGTAGATCTCCGAATAGCACTCGTCGCTGGCGATCACGAAGCCGTGGCGGTCCGACAGCTCGAACAGCATGCGCCACTCGGCCAGCGGCATCACCGCGCCGGTGGGATTGCCCGGCGAGCACACGTAGACCAGTTGCGTGCGCGACCAGGTGGCGGCATCGATCTGCGACCAGTCGACGCCGAAGTTGCGCGCCGGGTCGCTGTTGGCGAACGCGGTGCGTGCACCGGCCAGCAGCGCTGCACCTTCGTAGATTTGATAGAAGGGGTTGGGGCAGACGACGGTGGCGCCATCGCGCGACGCATCGAGCACCACCTGCGCCAGCGCGAACAGCGCCTCGCGCGAGCCGTTGACCGGCAGCAATTGCGTCGCCGGATCGATGCGCACCCCGTAGCGACGCGTCAGCCATGCGGCACAGGCCTCGCGCAAGCGCGGCTCGCCGATGGTCGGCGGATAGACCGACAAGCCCTTCAGCGAACCGGTGATCGCCTGTTCGATCAGCGCCGGGGTGGCATGGCGAGGCTCGCCGATGCCCAGGCTGATGGGCGACAGGTTGCCGCGGTGCTGCACGCCCACGGTCAACTCGCGCCAGCGCTCGAAGGGGTACGGGTGCAAGCGCGCCAGCAGCGGATTCATGCGGGGATTATCAGGGGCGGGCGCGGCCCGGCATGCAGGCCGGGCGGTGGGGCGCGCCCGCAGGAACGCGAATGAGCCAGACCGAACTAGCGTCGCAACACCGACAGCCACTCGCGCTGCGCGGGGTCGAGCGCGCCGTCGGGCGTGAGCACTGCACCTTCCAGCGCGTGGCGGATCTCCGGCTCCTCGAGCGGCGGGTCCTTCGTCAGCAGCGCCTCGAGCAACCGGCGCGCCTTGACCAGGCTCTGGCCGTAGAGCTCGAAGATCGCGCTCACGCTCACGTGCTTGGACGGATCGTCCATCCAGCAGTCGTAGTCGGTGACGAGGCCCACCGTGGCATAGCACAGCTGTGCCTCGCGGGCGAGGAATACCTCGGGCACGTTGGTCATGCCCACCAGGTGGCAGCCGGCGCCGCGCATGAAGTGACTCTCGGCGCGCGTGCCCAGCCGCGGCCCCTCGACGCAGGCGTAGGTCAGGCCGGTGTGCAGCGTGATGCCGAGCGCCTTCGCGCGTTCAGCGACCCATGCCACCAGGTTCTCGCTCACCGGCGTCGCGGTCGACACGTGGGCCGCCACGCCGTTGCCGAAGAAGGTGCGCTCGCGCGGCCCGCGCGTCCAGTCGAAGTATTGCGAGGGCATCGCCAGGTCACCCGGCGCCACACGCTCGGCCAGACTGCCGACCGCCGAGAAGCCGAGGATCTGCGTGGCCCCTGCGCGCTTGAGCGCGAACACGTTGGCGCGGTAGTTCACCTCGTGCGGCAGCAGCCTGTGGCCGGCGCCGTGGCGCGCCAGGAACAGCAGTTCGCTGCCGTGCAGCCGGCCTTGCAGCACCGGCCCGGAGGCGCGGCCGAACGGCGTGTCGGGGCTCAACTCGTGTTGGATCTGCATGCCGGCCAGGTCGTACAGGCCGGTTCCTCCGATGATGGCAAGCATGTTGGTGTGATTCCGGTTCAGGCGGCGATCGATGTGGGCTCGATGCGCAGCGCGTCGTCGACGGTGTGGTCGGTTCCGGCGCTGATGCGCGACCAGTACGACGCGTGGGCGTCGCTGCCGGCTGGCCATTGTGCGAGAAAGCTGCGCTGCCAGGCGACATCGTCGTAGTCGATCGCGATCGCGTCGAGGTGCAGAGCGCCGCGCCGCAGCCCGAAGCGGCGTTGCGGCCCCTCGAACGGGCGCGTGGCGATGCGGGTCAGCAGGCCCTCGCGCGCACCGGCGAGGTTGGGCATGCCGGCCGCGCCGTTGTTCAGCACCAGCGGGCCCATGGCCTCGGCTCGCGGGCGCTCGAAACCCTGGAACACCGGCAGGCAGGTGTGGCTGCTCGCAAAGACGTCGACGCGGGCCTGCTCGAACCATTGCCACGCGATCTGCCGCTGTGCCGGCTCGTGCAAGGTCTCTTGCGCGAAGCCCCAGCCCGACAACGACTGCGCGTCGCCGTGCACGATGGCGACGCGGCAGTCGCCGACGTCGATGCGCCGCCACATCGGCAGCATGGCCAGCTCGCGGCAGGCGCCGGGCAACCCGCGCGCGGTGCTGCGCAGCTGCGAGAGGATGCGGTTCGAGCGTTCGACCACGGCATCGTTCACCCAATCGGGATAGGCGCAACCGCAGCCGGCTTCGCCGTCACCGTCTTGCGAAGGCAGGGCGGCAAGCTCGGTTTCCACGTTGCCGCGTGTGGCCTCGAAAGCGAGCGCGCCACGTTGCACTTGCGCGAACGCGTGCGCATCGATGTCGAACCAGTGGAAGTCGCCGTTGAAGACGAGCCGCTTGTCACCGCGCTCGCGCTCGAACAGATTGATCACGCGGTGCAGCGCCTGCACGTTGCCGTACAGGCCGCCGACCACGTACAGCACGTCGCAGCCAGCGCTCGCCGGCACCGCGAAGTCGCTCGGGCGATAGCGGTAGTGCAGCGGGCAGTTGCGGCCGGGTTCGTGGGTGCGGGTCATGGCGAGGACTGGTTGACGCCTTGCGGTGATGGCAGCCACTGCTGGGGCACGTGTGCGAGGTCGGCGGGCTCGTCGACGTCGTGCAGCACCGGCAGCTCGACGTGGCGCAGGCCCAAGGCGGCGAGGCGTTCTCGCGTCTGCGCCATCACCTGACTGTGGCTCCAGCGCATGCCCGAGAACAAACCTGCCGCCGGGCGCTGCAAGCCCACCAGCGTGTAGCCGCCGTCGGCCGCGGGGCCGAACACGGCGTCGGCATCGTCGAGCGCTGCGGCAGCCGCCCGCAGATACGCCGCATCGAGCTGCGGCGCGTCGGTGCCGATCAGCAGCGCAATGCCCCGCGTGGCCAAGGCACGCTCGAACGCGCGCGCCATGCGCTCACCCAAGTCGCCGTCGCCCTGTTCGGTGACGATGACCGAGCCGTGGCGCGACGCGGCTGCGAAGGCCGGGTGCGTGCGGTCGGGCGTGACGCACAGTTGCACCGGTCCGATGTCGGCCGCCACGGCGTGGTCGAGCGTCGCGTTCAGCAGCCGCTCGGCCAGAAGCGCCGCACCCTCCGCCCCTAACGCGGCAATCAGGCGTGTCTTGGCCTGACCCGCTCGCGGCGCCTTGGCGAACACGATGACCGTGCAGCGCGTCATTCGTACAGCTCGGCCAGCCGCTCGGGCGGCGTGCCGGTCCAGTACAGCCAGCGCAGCCGCCACATCAGCGCGATCGTGCGCCACACGCCGCCGCGCTCCCAGCGGCGGCCCGATGTGGTGACGCGCTGGCGCAGGCACGCCGGCCGCGACAGCGCACGCAGCCGCCTGCTGAGTTCGATGTCTTCCATCAGCGGCTGGTCGGGGAATCCGCCGACGCGCGCGAAGCTGTCGCGGCGCACGAAGATCGCCTGATCGCCGGTGGCGATGCCGCTGATGCGCGAGCGCAAGTTCATCAGGCCCGCCACCAGCCTGAGCATGCGCGGCCGGCCCGCGATGCGCACGTCGAAGCGGCCCCAGTGCGCGCGCGGGGTCGCCAGGGCCGATTGAATCGCCGCCAGCGCATCGCCGGGCAGCCGGGTGTCGGCATGCAGGAACAGCAGCGTGTCGCCGCGTGCCTGTGCCGCGCCGGCATTCATCTGCCGCGCACGGCCGCGCGGACCGCGCAGCACCTGGTCGGCCAGCGGCGCGGCCGCCTCAACGGTGGCATCGCTGCTGCCGCCATCGACGACGATCACCTCGGCACCGTGCTCGCGCAAGCCGGCGAGCTCGCGCAAGCAAGGCACGATCGCTGGTGTTTCGTTCAGCACCGGCACCACGATGGTCAGCCAAGGCGTCATCGCGGTGAGGCCGGCGGCTTCGCTCAAGCAGCCAGCAACGCGCCGCCGCAGCTGCTGCCCTGGCCGGCGGTGCAACCATAGCAATGGTCGGCCACGCGGATCGCGCCGCCATCGACGCTGTGCTGCAGCAGATCACGCAGATGCGCGCGCGGGCGGTCGTGCAATCGCAGCGGCAGCCCGAGCATCTGGTTGAAGTCGCAGTCGAACAGGATGCCGGTCCAGTCGACGCTGACCAGGTTCGTGCACATGACGGTGTCGAGGTTCTCGGCGCGATACGACTGCTTGAGCAGCCGCATGTAAGAGTGGAACTCGCCCTTGCTGACCAGCGTGCTGCCGAAGCGCTGGATCGGCATGTTGGCCAGCGCAAACAGGTGGTTGAAGCGGATCCCGAAGTGGGACCCGAGCTCGCGCTCGTAGTCGGCCTGCAGTGTGCGCTGATCGGGTGGCAGGGCCGGGCCTTGCGGGTTGTAGACGAGGTTGAGCACCAGGCCGGAACCGGGCTGCCCGTAGCCGAGCGCGTTCAGCTTTTGCAGCGCCGCGATGCTCTTGTCGAACACACCCGTGCCGCGCTGGCGGTCGACGCGCTCGAGCGAATAACACGGCAGCGACGCCACGATGTCGACGCGCTCGCCGGCCAGGAACTCGGCCAGATCCTGCTGGCCGGGCTCGAACAGGATCGTCAGGTTGCAGCGGTCGATCACCTGCACCCCCAGCGCCCGGGCCGCGCCGGCGAGGCGGCGAAAGTGCGGGTTCAACTCCGGTGCACCGCCGGTGATGTCGAGCGTCGACACGCCGCGCGCACGCAGCACCTCGAGCACCAGGTCGACCGTTTCGGCCGACATCTCTTCGGTGCGATGAGGGCCGGCGTTCACATGGCAGTGCAGGCAGCTCTGGTTGCAGCGGTAGCCGACGTTGACCTGCAGGGTTTCGAGGCGGCGGCGTCGCAGCGCCGGAAAGTCCGTGTGGGCCAGCAGGGGCAAGGTGGCGTGCATGTGGGCTGTGAGGTGTAGGTCGGTCGGCGGCTCAAGCGGCTGCCCAAGCAGTGCGCCAGTCGGCTCAGTCGTCCGAGACGGCCGCTACCTTACGCGCAAAGGGCATTCTGCGTGGGCCGTGGGCCCATGAGGGTCATGGCGACGGCGGCAGCTCGATCGGCGTCGCCGGCGACCAGCCTTTCTTGCGGTGTTCGGCCGTCACGTAGGTGCGGATGCCGCCGCGCACGTACCAGTCGGCGGCCAGGCGGATGAAGCGCGGCTCGATCGCGCGCACCAGGTCGTCGACGATGGTGTTGGTCACCTTCTCGTGGAATGCGCCTTCGTTGCGGTAGCTCCAGAAATAGAGCTTCAGACTTTTCAACTCCACACACAGCCGGTCGGGCACGATCTCGATCGTGAAATGCGCGAAGTCGGGCTGGCCGGTCAGCGGGCACAGGCAGGTGAACTCGGGCACGTGCAAGCGGATCACGTAGTCGCGCTCGGGCGCCGGGTTGGCGAACACCCGCAATTCCTTGCTCGGTGCGGTGGGCGGTGCGGTGGGCTTGGCGCGCTCGCGTGCACGAGGCGCCCGGCCGCTCGAAGTGGCCATGGCGAGGGGTCGTTCGCAGGGGGCGCGATGGTATCATCCGTGCGCCTTCGACAGCACCCGTGATCGAGAGGCAACAGGCACTTCACCCACAGCAATCAACGGCGGCACACAAGGGCTGCCGTTTTCACATCCGGCCCGGACTTCTTCGCTCTCTCTCATGCGCCTGAACCAGATCAAGCTCTCGGGCTTCAAGTCGTTCGCCGAGCCCACGACCTTCCAATTGCCTGGCCAGCGTGTCGGCGTGGTCGGCCCGAACGGATGCGGCAAGTCCAACGTCATCGACGCCGTGCGCTGGGTGCTCGGCGAGAGCAAGGCCAGCGAACTGCGCGGCGAGTCGATGCAAGACGTGATCTTCAACGGTTCGGGCCAACGCAAGCCGGCCGGACGGGCCAGCGTCGAACTCGTGTTCAGCAACGAGGATGCGCGCGCCGGCGGCCAGTGGAACAGCTTTGCCGAGATCGCCGTCAAGCGCGTGCTGACGCGCGACGGCACGTCGAGCTACTACATCAACAATCAGCCGGTGCGCCGGCGCGACGTGCAGGACGTCTTCCTCGGCACCGGCCTGGGCCCACGCGCCTACGCGATCATCGGCCAGGGCACGATCAGCCGCATCATCGAGAGCAAGCCCGAGGAGCTGCGCCTGTTCCTCGAGGAGGCCGCGGGCGTCTCCAAATACAAGGAGCGCCGCCGCGAGACCGAGAGCCGGCTCAAAGACACCCGCGAGAACCTGACGCGGGTCGAAGACATCCTGCGCGAGCTCACTGCCAATCTGGAGAAGCTGGAAGCGCAGGCCGAGGTGGCCACCACCTATCGGCGGCTCGTCGACGAGCAGGCGCTGAAGCAGCACCAGCTGTGGTTCCTCAAGCACCGCGACGCCGCCAAGGAAGAAGATCACGTCAAGCGCACGATGGAGGAGGCGCACAACGCGTTGCAGGCCCGTGTAGCCGAGTTGCGCCGCGTCGAAGCCGAGCTCGAAACGGTGCGCCAGGGGCACTACGCGGCGGGCGACACGCTGCACGCTGCGCAGGGTGAGTTGGCCAACGCCGCGCTCGAAGTGAGCCGGCTCGAAGAGCGCATCCGCTACGTGGTCGAGGGGCGGCAGCGCGTGCAGCAGCGCATCGCCGAGCTCGATGCGCAGAACACGCAGTGGGATCAGCGGCGCGCGGCCGATCAGGCGGAGCTGTCGCGTCTGGCCGATCAGATCGCCGACGCCGAGCGCATGGCGGGCGAGCAGTCGGCACAGGCCGAGGCCCACGCGGCTACGCTGCCGGCGTTGGATGACAAAGTGCGCACCGCGGCAGCCGCTGCCGTCGCGCAGCGCGAAGCGGCCCATGCCGTGCAGCAGCGGATCCAGCTGCTGGCGGCGGACTCGCGCAATCTGCAGGAGCAGGTGAGCGCGTTGCGCGCGCGGCGCGAACGGCTGAGCGCGGAGTTCGAAGGCTTGAGGGCACCCGATCCGCAGCGGCTGGCGCAGCTGCAACAACAGGCGCCGCAGCTCGAGCAACGGCACCATGCCGCCGAAGCGCGGTTGCACGAGCTGCAGGAGCAGATGCCCGAGCTCGATGAACGGCGCCGTGCACAGCACGACGAAGTGAACCGTCAGAGCGCCAGACAATCCGACCTCGCGGCTCGCATGGCGGCGCTGCGTGCATTGCAGGAGAAGATCCAGACCGAAGGCAAGCTCAAGCCCTGGCTCGCCAAGCACGGGCTGGACCGCCTGCAAGGCCTGTGGACGCAAGTGCACATCGAGCCCGGCTGGGAGACCGCGCTCGAATCGGCGTTGCGCGAGCGCTTGAATGCGCTGCAGGTCGGCCGCATCGACACGCTGCGCGCATTTGCCGCCGACCCGCCGCCGGCGCGGCTGGCGTTCTACACGCTGCCGCAGGCGGCGGCACCCGACAGCCATCGCACCCTGCCACGGCTGGCCGATCTGCTGCGTCTGGGCGACGCCGGCCTGCAGGCGCTGTTCAGCGATTGGCTCGAAGGGGTGTACACGGCGGCCAGCCTCGACGACGCGCTGGCGCACCGCGGCAAGCTGACGCACGGCGAAGTGATCATGACGCGCGAGGGCCACACGGTCAGCGCGCACGCGGTAGCGTTTCATGCGCCCGACTCCGAACACGACGGCCTGCTCGCGCGCGCGCAGGAGATCGAGAACCTCGAGCGCCAGTTGCGCGCGCAGGCGCTGATCGCCGAGGAGGCCAAGTCGGCCCTGGTGCGGCTGGAAGCCGGCTACACCGAGGCCAGCCAACGTCTGGTCGCGTTGCGTCGCGAGGCGACCGAGGCGCAAGGCAGCGCGCACCAGGCCCAGGTGGAGCTGCTGCGCTTGACGCAGCATGCCGAAGCCACCACCACCCGGCGCTCGCAGCTCGATGCCGAACTGGCCGAGATCGATGGCCAGTTGCAGTCGCTCGGCGAGCGCCAGGGCGGCAGCGAATCGGCCTTCGAGCAACTCGACCAGCAGCTCGCCGAGGCGCAGCAGTGCCATGCCGATCTCGATGAAGCGACGCGCGCAGCCGAGCGCGATCTGGCCGCTGCGCGCGAGGCATTGCGCACGCTGGAGCGGCAGGCTCAGGAAGCGCAGTTCGAAGCCCGCTCGTTGGCTGCGCGCCGCGCCGAGCTGCAGCGCGCACTCGAAACCGCGGCCGAGCAGGTGGCCAACAACCAACGCGCCGGGGAGCAGCTCGCGCTCGAGCTCGGCGCGCTGGACGACAGCGCCGCGCAGGCCGGACTGCACACGGCGCTGGCGCTCAAGCTCGACCGCGAGCAACTGCTGGCCGCGCGCCGCAGCGAGTACGATGACCTGAGCGCCAAGCTGCGCCAGCACGGCGAGCAGCGCCTGACCATCGAGCACAGCCTGGAGCCGATGCGCGAGAAGATCACCAAGCTGCAGCTCGAAGAACAGGCTGCGCAGTTGGGCGGCGCGCAATACATGGAGCAGTTGTCGGCGGCGCAGGTCGACCTCGACGCGTTGGCGCAAGGCATCGCCGCCGGCGGCGTGCGTTTGAGCGGCCTGCAGTCCGAGATCGACCGGCTGGGCCGCGAGGTCGCCGCCTTGGGCGCGGTGAATCTGGCCGCGCTCGAGGAACTCGGCTCGTCGCGCGAGCGCAAGCAGTTCCTCGAAGCGCAAAACGCCGACCTGCAAGAGGCGATCGGCACCCTCGAAGACGCGATTCGCAAGATCGACCTCGAGACTCGCGAGTTGCTGCAGCAGACGTTCGACCAAGTCAACGAGCACTTCGGCCGCATGTTCCCGACGCTGTTCGGCGGTGGCACGGCGCGCCTGGTGATGACCGGCGACGAGATCCTCGACGCCGGCGTGCAGGTAATGGCGCAGCCGCCGGGCAAGCGCAACTCGACGATCCACCTGCTGTCGGGCGGCGAGAAGGCGCTCACCGCGATCGCGCTGGTGTTCGCGATCTTCCAGTTGAATCCGGCGCCGTTCTGCCTGCTCGACGAGGTCGACGCGCCGCTGGACGACGCCAACACCGAGCGCTACTGCAAGCTGGTGAGCGAGATGAGCCGGCATACCCAGTTCCTCTACATCTCGCACAACAAGATCGCGATGGAAATGGCCGAGCAGTTGATCGGCGTGACGATGCAGGAGCAGGGCGTGTCGCGTGTGGTGGCGGTCGACATGGACGCGGCCGTCAGCCTGGCCGAGGCGGCGTGAGATGAGCCCCCCCCGAAGCGCCTGCGGCGCCTCCCTCCCAGGGGGGCGACACCAGCGGACCGGCGGAGCCGGATCCGCGGTGTCTGCTTGGCTCGAGTGGTTTCCTGCGTCGTGGGTGGCGCAACCCGCCGTGGGCTACTGGATGGGCCACTGAAGTGACGCTCACTGCCGCGCTGGCCATCGTCGCGGCCCTGGTGCTGGCGGCGGTGGTGGCACACGGTGCATGGAACGCCAGACGGGCCAGTCCGCGGCAGGCCCAAACCCTGCAACCGGTGGAGCGCACCGAGCCGACGCTCGCCACGCCTGCGTCCAGCGACACCGCGCGTGAGTTGCCGGTTTTGGGTGCGGCGGTCGCGACCGCTGCGCGACCAGGCCCGCGCATCGATGCCCTGATCGACGCCATTGCGCCGCTGCGCCTGGAGTCGCCGGTCAGCGGCGAATTCGTGCTCGCGCATGCGCCGGCGACGCGACGTGCCGGCAGCAAGCCATTGCTGCTCGAAGGGCTCAATGCCGAAACTGGCGAGTGGGAACCGATGGCACTGGGCCAGCGCTACGGCGAGCTGCAGGCGGGCGTGCAGTTGGCCAACCGCAGCGGCGCACTCAACGAGATCGAGTACTCCGAATTCGCGCATGCGATGCAGGCGTTTGCCGACAGCGTCGGCGCGATGATCGAGTTGCCCGACATGCTCGAGGTGGCGGCACGCGCCAAGGAGCTCGACGCGTTTGCCGGCCAACACGACGCGCAGCTGACCGTCACCCTGCGGGCCAACGGCGTGGCCTGGTCGCCCGGATACCTGCAGCAGATCGCAGCGCGCCACGGCTTTGCGCCGGGCGCGGTATCGGGTCGTCTGGTGCTGTCGGCCGCCGAGGATCACGCGCCGCCGGTGTTGCTGTTGACGTTCGACGCGCGCGCGGCTTTGTCCGAGCAGCCCGAGTTGGCGGCGCTGCGCGAGGTGACGCTGTCGCTCGACGTGCCGCAGACGGCCGAGTCGGCCGAGCCGTTCGCGATCTGGCAGCAAGCCGCGCGCGCTCTGGCCGACGACATGGACGCCACGCTGGTCGACGACCAGGGCCAGGCGGTGACGCTGCACGCGTTCAGCGCCATCGGCCAGGAGCTCAAGCAGATGTACCGCGCGCTCGAGGCACGCGACCTGTCGGCGGGGACGGCCTCCGCGCGGCGGCTGTTCAGCTAGACAGCCGCGGCCGGGCCACATGCCCGGCCTCAACCTGTACGCCGCGTCGGCGTGCGCATCAGCACGAATTCTTCAGCGGCGGTCGGATGCACCGCCAGTGTCGCGTCGAAATGCGCCTTGGTGGCGCCGGCGGTCAGCGCCACCGCTAGGCTCTGCACGATCTCTGGGGCGTCGGCGCCGAGCATGTGCACGGCCAGCACGCGATCGCTCGCGTCGTCGACCAGCAGCTTCATGTAGCAACGTTCGCTGCGGCCGGTGAAGGTGTGGCGCATCGGCTTGAAGTCGGCCTCGTAGACGCGCAGCTTCGTGCCGGCCGCGCTCAGCTGGGCTTCGCTCGGCCCCACGGTGCCGATCGGCGGCAGGGTGAAGACTGCGCTGGCGACTCGATCCAGATCGGGTTGCAGCCCCGCGCTGCCGAACAACCGGTCGGCCACCGCGCGACCTTCGGCGATCGCCACCGGCGTCAGGTTCTTGCGATTGGTGACGTCGCCGATCGCGTACACGTGCGGCAACGCGGTGCGACAGGTGGCATCGACCTGCACCGCCTGATGCGCGTCGGTTGCAATGCCCGCCGCATCCAGGCCGAGTGCCGCCGTGTTGGGCCGACGTCCGGTGGCGTTGAGCACCCACGCCGTGTCGAGCACGCTGCCCGACGGCAGCGTCAGGCGCCAGGCGCCAGCCTGGCCATCGACATGGGTCGGCGCCTGGCCGGGGCGCAGCTCGACGCCGGCCTGCGTGAGCGCGGCCGCCAGTCGCGTGCGCAGGTCCTCGTCGAAGCCGCGCAGTGGCAACCGGTCGCGGTACAGCAGCGTCACGCGCACGCCCAGACGCGCCAGCATCGAGGCGAACTCCACCGCGATGTAGCCACCGCCGACGACGGCGGCGTGCGCGGGCAGCGAGGTCAGATCGAGCAGGTCGTCCGAGCTCGGGCACGCCGCGATGCCGGGGATGCTGTCGCGCACGGGCGACGAGCCGGTGGCAACGATCACGTGGCGCGCGCCCAAGCGCTGTCCGTTCACCTCGACGCTGTGGGCATCGACGAAGCGAGCGCGGCCGGCCACCAGTTCGACGCCGCCTTGCGCCAGCATCGTGCGGTACACGCCCTCCAGGCGCGCGGTCTCGGCGGTCTTGGCGGCCTGCCAGGTGGCCATGTCAAATGCCGGCGCATCGACCGGCAACTGCCAGCCATAGCTGGGCGCCTCGGCCATCGCGTTGCCGTATTGCGCCGCGTACATCAGCAACTTCTTGGGCACGCAGCCGCGCAGCACGCAGGTGCCGCCGACGCGGCCCGCTTCGATGATCGCCACCTTGGCGCCGTGCAACGCCGCGCGGCGCGACGCGGCCACGCCGCCCGAACCCGCGCCCAGCACGATCAGGTCGAAGTCGTAGGCCATGTGTCGTGCTCCGTCGGTGGTGTGTCGTCAGTCGCGTTGAGCAGCGTTTGCTGACAGCATCGCATCGTTTGCTGCAAGCCCTATTGTTCGGCCGCGCGGGCCGCCGTGCTGCCGTGTGGCCATGCGGCCCGGCCTGTCGGGCATGGCCGCTCGATGCCCGAGAATCTCGCCATGGGTGCTTCTTCGAAAGCCGGGCCTCGCGCACGCGCCGCCGAATTGCGCGCGCTGCTGCAGCATCATGCGCATCGCTACTACGTGCTCGACGCGCCCGAGATCCCGGACGCCGAGTACGACCGGCTGTTCCAGGAACTGCAGGCGATCGAGGCGGCGCATCCCGAGTTGCGCACCGCCGACTCGCCGACGCAGCGCGTGATCGGCACCGTGCTCGAAGGGCTGGCGCCGGTGCATCACGCGGTGCCGATGCTGTCGATCGAAACCGAGACCGACACCACGGCCGCCGGCGCCGAGCGATTCGATGCCCGCGTGCGCTCGGCGCTGGAGTTGGCCGACGACGCGCCGCCGGTGGCCTACGCCGCGGAGCTGAAGTTCGACGGCCTGGCGATCAACCTGCGCTACGAGCACGGCGTGCTCGTGCAGGCGGCCACCCGAGGCGACGGCGAGACCGGTGAAGACGTGACGCACAACGTGCGCACCATCGGCCAGATCCCGCTGCGACTGAGCGGCGTGAATGCGGCGGTGCTCGAGGTGCGCGGCGAGGTCTACATCCGGCGCGACGATTTCGAGCGGCTCAATGAACGCCAACGTGCGCTGATTGCCGCCGGCGCCAAGCACGAGAAGACCTTCGTCAACCCGCGCAACGCGGCCGCCGGCGCGGTGCGCCAGCTCGATTCGTCGATGACGGCCAAACGGCCGCTGAGTTTCTTCGCCTATGGCCTTGGCGAGGTGCAGGGCTGGGCGGTGCCCGCTACGCACAGTGCGTTGCTGCAAGCGCTGGCTGCGATGGGGCAGCCGGTCAGCAGCGAGTACCGGGTGGTCCGTGGCGCGGCAGGGTTGATCGCATTCCATGCCGCGATCGCCGCCAAGCGCGACAGCCTGCCGTTCGACATCGACGGCGTGGTCTACAAGGTCAACGAGCGGGCATTGCAGCAGCGCCTGGGCTTCAAGACGCGCGAGCCCCGCTGGGCGGTGGCGCACAAGTACCCTGCACAGGAGCAGATGACGCGCGTGCTCGGCATCGAGATCCAGGTTGGTCGCACCGGCAAGCTGACGCCGGTGGCCAAGCTCGAGCCGGTGTTCGTGGGCGGCACCACGGTGAGCAACGCCACGCTGCACAACGAAGACGAAACACGCCGCAAGGACGTGCGCATCGGCGACACCGTGATCGTGCGTCGCGCCGGTGATGTGATTCCCGAGGTGGTGGGCGTGGTCGCCGACCGGCGGCCGGCCGATGCGGGCGAGCCCTTCGACTTGAGCAAGGCGCTGTCGGGCCGCTGCCCGGTGTGCGGCAGCGCGATCGCGCGCGAGGAAGGCGAGGCCGACTGGCGCTGCACCGGTGGTTTGTTCTGCCCTGCGCAGCGCAAGCAGGCGATCCTGCACTTTGCACAGCGCCGTGCGCTCGACATCGAGGGCCTGGGCGACAAGCTGGTCGATCAGCTGGTCGACGCTGGGGTGATTCGCACCTTGCCCGACCTGTACAAGCTCGGTGTGGCGACACTGGCGGCCCTGGAGCGCATGGGTGACAAGAGTGCCGGCAATCTGGTCGATGCACTGCGGCGCAGCAAGCACACCACGCTGCAGCGCTTCCTGTACGGCCTGGGCATTCGCCACGTCGGCGAATCGACGGCACGCGATCTGGCCAAACACTTCGGCCGGCTCGACCGCGTCATGGCCGCCGGCACCGAGGAGTTGCTGGAAGTGCCTGACGTCGGTCCGACGGTCGCGCAGAGCATCCGCACGTTCTTCGATCAGCCGCACAACCTCGAGGTGGTCGAGCAGTTGTGTGCCGCCGGCCTGCGTTGGGACGAGCATGCAGGCGCGCAAGCCGATGCGAGCCCGAAGCCGCTGGCCGGCAAGACCTTCGTGCTGACCGGCACACTGCCGAACTGGAGCCGCGACGAGGCCAAGGCGTTGATCGAGGCCGCCGGCGGCAAGGTCAGCGGTTCGGTGTCCAAGAAGACGCACTACGTGGTTGCGGGCGACGAGGCCGGCAGCAAGCTCGACAAGGCACGTGAACTCGAGGTGGCCGTGCTCGACGAAGCCGGCCTGCGCGATCTGCTGGCCAAACCGCCCTGAGCCCATCGTGTCGTTGGCGCTTGCCGATAATGGACCGCGCGCCGACGATCGGTGCGAGTGACCTTCCACGAGACCACAGACCTGAACCGATGGCCGTTCGCGAGATCCTGAAGATGGGCGACCCGCGCCTGTTGCGCATCGCGCAGTCGGTGCGCCAATTCGGCACACCGGAGTTGCGCGCGTTGATCGACGACATGTTCGACACCATGGCTGCGGCCCGCGGCGTGGGTTTGGCGGCGCCGCAGATCGGCGAAGACATCCAGCTGGTGATCTTCGGCGTCGACCACAGCGAGCGCTATCCCGATGCGCCCACCGTGCCGATGACGGTGCTGCTCAATCCCACCATCACGCCGTTGTCCCACGAGATGGACGAGGGCTGGGAGGGTTGCCTGTCGGTCCCCGGGTTGCGCGGCGTCGTGCCGCGCTACACGCATATTCGCTACAGCGGCTTCGACCCCGACGGCCGCGCGATCGAGCGCGAGGCCGATGGCTTTCATGCGCGGGTGGTTCAGCATGAGTGCGACCACTTGATCGGCCGCCTGTACCCCACGCGCATGCGCGACCTCACCCAGCTGGGTTACACCAGCGTGCTGTTTCCCGACTTGGACGATCTCGGTGACGATTGATGCTCGGGGCCCCGGCCCCGGCGAATGTCCGCTTGATGCGGCACTGCCACAAGGAGTGCGACTTCACGCTTCTTGACACAACCGGGTGCCCATCGAGGTCGGCGCGGCGCCAGCCCGCTGCGTTGAATGGCACATGCCCCGGAGAGCGAACATGATGGCCACCGCCCGCCCGAGCGACCGTTCCGAAAGCCAGCGCCTCGCGATCTGGCTCGGCGCGCTGTTGTGGCTGGCGATGCTGTGGGTCTGCACGCCGGTGATTGCGGCCGAGGATCCGCCGGGGCGCGTGGGCCGGGTCACGGAAAGCCAAGGGCAGTCGTGGGTCTACGACGCCGATGCCGGCGAATGGATCAGCCTGGAGCGTAACCGGCCTCTGACCGGAGGCGACCGCATCGCGGTCGACGGCAACGGCAGGCTCGAATTGCGTGTGGGGTCGACCAGCGTGCGCCTGGCCGGCGGCAGCGAACTCGTGATCCAACGGATCGACGACGAGCGGATCGACCTGTCGCTGCAAGACGGCAGTGTGGCGCTGCGGGTGCGTTCACCCGAAGTCGCGCGCGAAGTCGAGCTGGCCACCGCCGAAGGGCGATTCCTGCCACAGGGTGTGGGCCACTTCCGGGTCGACCGCCACGACGACACGAGTGTTGCCACCGCGTGGATCGGCGAACTGCGCTTCGAGGCCGAAGACAGTGCGCTCAACATTCCCACTGGCCGCAGTGCCGAGTTGTGGCGCGAAGGCCCGAACAACGCCACGCACTACAGCTGGGGCGAGCCCGCTCACGACGAGTTCGCTGATTGGACAGCCCGGGCCGACCGCGAGGACGAGCGTGTGGCCTCGCCGAATTACGTGTCGCCCGAGATGACCGGCTGGGAAGACCTCGATCGCAATGGCCGCTGGGACACGAACCCCGATTACGGCCCGGTATGGATCCCGACCGTGGTGGTCGCGGGCTGGGCGCCGTACCGTTTCGGCCATTGGGCGCTGGTGCGGCCCTGGGGCTGGACGTGGGTCGACGACGCGCCATGGGGATTCGCGCCGTTCCACTATGGACGCTGGGTCGTGGTCGGCGGGCACTGGTGCTGGGCGCCTGGCCGCTGGGTGGCGCGCCCGGTCTATGCACCGGCGCTGGTGGCTTGGATCGGCGGCCCGCAGGTCAGCGGGCATGCGACGATCGGCGGACCACCGTTCGTCGGCTGGGTGCCATTGGCACCACGCGAGCCGTACTACCCGCACTACGCTACTGGCGGCAGCTACTGGCGGGCAGTGAACTCCGCGCAGCTGAACCTGTTCCCGCCGAACACGCCGCGCCGGCCACCGACCGGCCCGATCATGTATGCCAACCAGGGCGTGCCGGGGGCAGTGAGTGTGGTGCCGTCCAACGCGCTCGTGCCACGCCGGCCGGTGGCGCCGGTGGTCGCGCAAGTCGATCCCGGTGTGCGCAACAGCTTCACCAACCAACCGTGGCGCCCGCATGTGCCGCCGCCCGGGGTGGCACGCCCGATCGCCGTGCCCGGCAACCCGACGCCAGCGCAGCCGCCAGCCGTGATTCCCCGGCCGCCGATCCGACCGCCGGTGCCGCGCCCCGGTGGGCCGCCTTCGCCCGCCGTGATGGGGCAACCCACGGCGCCGCCTGCGACGACCACGGTGCCTGAACAACGCCGCGAGCGTGGGCCTCGCGCGGTGGTGCCGCCGCCCCCGACCACGGCGCAGACACCGAAGCCGCCGCAACAGCGCGGGCCGAACACGATACCGGGTCAGGGGCAGCCGAGGTCGACGCCCCCGGCGCAGGCCACGGCCACGTCGCCGCCGCAGGTTGCCGCGCCTGTGCGGGCGCCCGCGATGCCGGCGCCGACCGTGCAGCCGCCCGCACCGTCGCCTGCGCAAAGGCGCTACGAGCCAAGCCCAGGCGAGCCGGGTGGCATGCGACGTGGCGAGCCACCGAACCGTTCGCAAGCGCCCCAAGTGCGCGCCGCCCCGGCACCAATGGCTGGCTCACCCGCTCCGGCTGCGCGCACGGGCGAGCGGGTCGCACCGCCGCAACGCGAAGCGCAACGTGTGCCGAATCAACCGGCACCTGCTGCGCAAGCGCGTGTGCGCGCGCCCGAATGGCAGGGCCACCCCGACCGCGGGCACATGCAGTGAGGCGGCTCGGACGGCACGGCGCGCGGCGCGGCTGCGAGCGCCCGTCGTTCAGGGATGCAACTGGCCGCGCAAGACCGGCCACACGTTGTCGAAGATGATCGATTGCGCCTGCGCGCTGGGGTGCAGGCGATCATCCTGGAACAAGGCAGCGGAGTTCGGGGCATCGGCCACGCCTGCAAGCATGAACGGCACCAATGCGGCGCCCTCGGCCTTGGCCAGCAGCGGATACATCGATTCGAACTCTTGCGTGTAGGCGCGGCCGTAGTTGGGCGGCATGCGCATGCCAACCAGCAGCGCCTGCGCGCCGGTGTTGCGCACCGCGCGCAGCATGACCGTGAGGTTGTCGCGCGTCATCGCCAGCGGCAGCCCGCGCAACGCATCGTTGCTGCCGAGTTCGACGATCACGTGGGTGGGCTTGTGCTGTTCCAGGAGTGACGGCAGGCGGGTGCGCCCGCCCGAGGTGGTGTCGCCGCTGATGCTGGCGTTGACCACGGTGGCACCAACGCGCTCCTTTTGCAGACGCTGTTCGAGCAGCGCGACCCAACCGCTGCCGCGCGCCAAGCCGTATTCGGCCGACAGGCTGTCGCCCACCACCAGCACCTTGGTGGGCATCGCCATCGCGCGTGCCGATGGCACAGCGCCGGCGAGGGCTGCCAGGCCCAAGCTACAGTGCGCGACCCAGGCTCGCCGCGTCAGCGGCCAGGCCGTCTCGTCAAACATGTCCGATCCGATCATTGCCGTAGAACGAGTCAGCAAACAGGTCCGCGATTCGAGCGGTACGCTCACGATTCTCCATGACATCGCCTTCGCGCTGCAGCAGCGCGAGTCGGCGGCGATCGTCGGTGCGTCGGGGTCGGGCAAGAGCACGCTGCTGGGCATCATCGCCGGCTTGGATACGCCGACTTCGGGGACGGTTCGCCTCGCCGGCCAGGATGTGTTCGCGCTCGACGAGGACGAGCGTGCCGCGCTGCGGGCTCGCCAGCTCGGTTTCGTGTTCCAGAGTTTTCAGCTGCTGGGCAACTTGAGCGCGCTCGAGAACGTGATGCTGCCGCTGGAATTGCTCGGCGCCTCAGGCGCGCGCGAGCGCGCCACCGACATGCTGTTGCGCGTGGGCCTGGGTGACCGGCTGTCGCACTACCCGCGCACGCTGTCGGGCGGCGAGCAGCAGCGGGTGGCGTTGGCGCGTGCGTTCGTGGTGCGGCCTGCGGTGCTGCTGGCCGACGAGCCCACCGGCAGCCTGGACTTCGCCACCGGCGAGCGCGTGATGGAGCTGATGTTCGAGCTCAACCGCGAAGCCGGCACCACGCTGCTGCTGGTGACGCACGACGCGGCGATCGCCGCGCGCTGCGACCGCCAGCTTCACATTGAGGCGGGGAAGATCTCGGAACTCAACCCGCGCCCTGAGGGCGCGTCTTCGAGTGCACACCGCGGATCCGGCTTTGCCGGTCCGCCGGTGCTGCCCCCTTGAGGGGGAGGCGGCCGCCCGGCCGCTTCGGGGTTGGGCCAACTATTGCGCGTTCGAGAACTTGAAGTCGGTCTTGGCAGCCTTGCGCAGGTCTTCCTGGTACTTCTGCAGCTTGGCCTGCGCCAGGCGCTGCTCGATCTGCGGCTTGACCGCGCTGAACTCGGGGAACTGCGCCTCGCGCACGTCCTCGAGACGGATGATGTGATAGCCGAACTGCGTCTTCACCGGCGTGTCGGTCATCTCGCCCTTCTTCAGGGCGGTCATCGCCTTGCTGAATTCGGGCACGTAGGCATCGGGCTTGGCGAAGTCGAGGTCGCCACCGTTCTCGCCTGAGCCGGTGTCTTTGGAATTCTTCTTGGCGAGTTCCTCGAACTTGGCGCCACCCTTGATCTGCGTGATCAACTTCTTGGCATCGTCTTCGTTCTCGACCAGGATGTGCCGCGCGCGGTATTCGGTGCCGGTGGCCTGGGCCTTGAACTTGTCGTACTCGGCGCGCGCTTCGGCGTCGGTGACCGGGTTCTTCTTCTTGTAGTCCTCGAACAGCTCGCGAATCAGCACGGTTTGGCGCACCAGCTCGAGTTGCGCACGGTAGTCGGCGCTGGCCGGGATGCCGCGCTTCTCGGCTTCCTGCGCGAAGATCTCGCGCAGCACCACCTCTTCGCGAGCCCGCTGCTCGAGTTCGGGCGAACGCTGCTGGCCGCCGCGCTGGGCCTGGTTGAGCAGCATGTCGACGCGGGACTTCGGCACGGCCTTGCCGTTGACGATGGCCACATTTTGCGCCAGCGAGGCCAGCGGAACGAGTGTGAGCAGCGTGATGCCAGCCAGTCGCGCGATGCGGAACGATTCGATCATGGATGAATGCCTTTCGAACAGGCGTGTGGTCGATGGGTGCGGGGAGGGCTCACGCCCAAGCGGCGAGGCCGCTTGACTGTGGAGCTAGGGCACCGCCCTTGTCTCACCAGGAGGCACCTGGTTCATCGGGGGCGTGCGCCTGAATGGCCAGCGCGTGAATGCCCTGTGGAATCAACGGGTGCAAGGCATCATACACGAGGCGGTGCCGGGCCACGCGGCTCAAGCCGGCGAAACGCGCGCTGGTGATTCGTACCGAAAAGTGACGGCCCTCGCGTGCGCCGGCATGACCCGCGTGCAGGTGCGAGTCGTCGGCGATGGCGAGCGCGGTCGGTGCCAGCGCGCTACGCAGCGCACGCTCGATGTCCGGTGCCGCGATCACCGGCGCGGCTCCGTGGGCGGCTCCTGTTCGAGGTGGCGACTGAGGTACAGCCCTTGCGCCACCGTGAACACCAGCAACAGCCCGACCAGACCGAAGACCTTGAAACTGACCCAGGTGGAGAACGAAAAGTGGTAGGCGATCCACAAGTTGAGCACGCCGAGGACGGCAAAGAAGACGATCCAGGCCACATTCAACCGCTGCCACACCTTGTCCGGTAGCTTGAGCTGCTCGCCCAGCAGCGCACGCAGCAGGTTCTTGCCGAACACGGCCTGGCTGAGCCACAGCGCCAGCCCCATCGTCCAGTACAGCGCGCTGGGCTTCCACTTGATGAAGGTCTCGCTGTGGAACCAGACCGTGAGCCCACCCAGCACGATGACTAGGCCCAGGCTAATCCACAGCATCAGATCGACCTTGTGCCCGCGCACTTTGAGCCACGCTACCTGGATCAGCGTGGCGGCGATCACCACCACGGTGGCCAGCAGGACCGGCGCCTCGTCGGGGCCGACCACGCCGCCGGCGACGATGCCGCCCATGTACTGGGTGGCGAAGGCGGCCGCCCACGCCTTGTCGGCCTCCGCGTACTTGAAGGTGCCGAAGAACAGGATGAGCGGCAGGAAGTCGAGCAGCAGTTTCATGCGCGGCGCAGTGTAGCGTCGGCGCGTGCCGCCGCGTCGCGGCGGACTAGGCCTTGCGCTTGAATTCGATCGACGCCGAATTGATGCAGTAGCGCTCGCCGCTCGGCTCGGGGCCGTCGTCGAACACGTGCCCCAGGTGGCTGCCGCAGTTGGCGCAACGCACCTCGATGCGCGTCATGCCATGGCTGTGGTCTTCCAGCCGCTCGATGCGGCCGGGCTCGACCTCCTTCCACCAACTCGGCCAGCCGCAGCCGGCGTCGAACTTGGCGCCGCTGTCGAACAGCACCTGGTCGCAGCCGACACAACGATACGTGCCGTCGGCCCAGTGGTTCCAGTACTTGCCGGTGAAAGCCTGCTCGGTAGCGCCTTGGCGGGCCACACGGTACTGCGTCGGTTCGAGCTCGCTGCGCCATTGCCGATCCGTCTTCTTCACCGGATAGCGCGGGTCATCGGTGTCATGGCTCATCGCGGGCCCCCTCGGCATGCACTCAAGAAGAACACGATACCTCCAGCTGCTGCGCCCAGTCGGGGGGGAAGCCGGCATAGGCCTCGTGTTCGGGTTGTTCGTCGAACGGCCGCTGCAGCACGGCGAGCAGTCGCTGGGTCTCGGCAAAGTCGCCGTCTTGTGCGCGACGGATCGCCTGCTCGGCCAGGTGATTGCGCAACACGAACTTCGGATTCACGACGTTCATGCGGGGCCCGCGCTCGGCGTCGACGCTGTGCTCGTCGCGCAGGCGCTGCGCATAACGCGCGGCCCAGGCGTCGAACGCGGCGCGGTCGATGAACAGGTCGCGCACACGGTCGTTGGCGGCGCCGTCGGTGCAGGAGAACTCGGCCAGGCGCCGCAAGGCGATCGTGTAGTCGGTGCGCTCGGCCGCCATCAAGCGCAACAGGCCATCGATCAGTGCGCCATCGTCGTCGCGCTCGGTGGCCAGGCCAAGCTTGGCGCGCAGCAGCCGCTGGATCGACGAGCCGAACTCGGCCTTGAACGGCTCGAGCGCCTCGCCCAGCGCCTGCGCGTTGTCCGGCACGGCGTCGTCGAGCGCCGGCACCAGCGCCTGCGCCAGCGCGTTCAGGTTCCACCACGCGATGCCCGGCTGGCGCGCGTAGGCGTAGCGGCCCTGATGGTCGCTGTGGTTGCAGATGTGCATCGGGTCGAAGCCATCGAGAAAGCCGAACGGCCCATAGTCGATGGTCAGGCCCAGGATCGACAAGTTGTCGGTGTTCATCACGCCGTGGCAAAAGCCCACCGCCTGCCACTGCGCGATCAACCGTGCCGTGCGCCGCGCCACCACCTCGAGCCAGGCCAGTAGCGGCACCGGCGCGTCGCGGCACTCGGGATGGAAACGCTCGATCACCGCGTCGACCAGCCGGCGCAATGCGGCCACGTCGTCGGCGGTGTGCGCGAAATGCTCGAAGTGGCCAAAGCGCAGGAAACTCGGCGCCACTCGCGTCACCACCGCGGCGGTCTCGACGTTCTCGCGCATCACCGGGGCCGGCGAGCCGATCACCGCCAGCGCGCGCGTGGTCGGAATGCCCAGGTGGTGCATCGCCTCGGAGCACAGAAACTCGCGGATCGACGAGCGCAGCACCGCGCGGCCGTCGCCCATGCGCGAGTACGGCGTCAGTCCGCTGCCCTTGAGCTGGATCTCCTGCGCGCCGATCGGGCTGTCGATCTCGCCCAACAGCAGCGCGCGGCCGTCGCCCAGCTGGCCGGCCCAGACACCGAACTGGTGGCCGCTGTAGACGCTGGCCAGCGGCGAGCGCTCGTGCGGCGCCGCGTTGCCCGACAACACCTGCAGTGCGCGATCGCTGCGCAGCCAGTCGGACAGACCGAGTTCGGCGGCGAGCGTGTCGCTGCGTGCGACCCAATGCACCTCGGGCAGCGGCTGCGCGGGCAACTCGGTCCAGTAGGCCGGACCGAGCGAGCGCAGAAAACCGCGCTCACGCCAACGGGGTTCGGCGACGACCGGATGCTCCAGCGGGGCGTTCATGGCGGCATTGTCCGCGCTGCCGCCCACTTGCGTATTGCAGCCGGGGATTCACCCCATGCGCGAGCGGCGGGCGCGCCGCAAGATTCGGCAGGCGGCCGAGCCGGCTGCAAGGAGACACGATGTTGGGATTGATGCAGGAGCAGCCGCTGCTGATTTCGGGGCTGATCGAGTTTGCCGAACGACACCACCACGATGGGCAGATCGTGTCGCGGCGGGTCGAGGGGGATCTTCACCGCTACACCTACGCCGACGCGGCGGGTCGTGCCCGGCGGATCGCCGGTGCGCTGGACCACTTGAAACTCGGCTTCAGCGACCGAGTGGCCACCTTGGCCTGGAACGGCTACCGCCACTTCGAGCTGTATTTCGGCATCACCGGCAGCGGCCGGGTGATCCATACCATCAACCCGCGGCTGTCTCCCGATCAGGTGGCCTGGATCGCCAACCATGCCGAAGACCAGGTGGTCTGCTTCGACATGACGTTCCTGCCCATCGTCAAGGCGATCTGGTCGCAGTGCAGGACGGTCAAGCAATGGATCGCGATGTGCGATGCCGACAAGCTGCCGCCCGACACCGGTATCGCGGGCCTGCGCAGCTACGAGGAGTGGATCGGCGGCGAGTCGACGGCCTATCGTTGGCCCGAGTTCGACGAACGCAGCGCGGCGGCGTTGTGCTACACGAGCGGCACCACCGGCAATCCCAAGGGGGCGCTGTACAGCCACCGCTCGACCATCCTGCATGCCTACGGTGCGGCATTGCCCGACGGCATCGGCATCTCGGCGCGCGAGTCGATCCTGCCGGTGGTGCCGATGTTCCACGTCAATGCCTGGGGCATTCCGTACAGCGCAGCGATGACCGGCGCCAAGCTGGTCTTCCCCGGCGCAGCGCTCGATGGCGCATCGGTCTACCAGTTGATGGAGAGCGAACGCGTCACGCTGTCGGCCGGCGTGCCCACCGTGTGGCTGGGCCTGCTCAACCACATGAAGCAGCACGGCCTGAAACTGACGACGATGAAACGCACGGTGATCGGCGGCTCGGCCTGTCCGCCGGCGATGATCAAAGCGTTCCGCGACGAGTTCGGCGTCACCGTGCTGCACGCCTGGGGCATGACCGAGATGTCGCCGCTGGGCACCGTGTGTCATCTGAAGAACAAGCAGCTCGAACAGAGCGCCGATGCACAACTCGCGGTGATGACCAAGCAAGGCCGCGCCGTGTACGGCGTGGAAATGCGCATCGTCGACCCCGACGGCCGCGAGCTGCCGTGGGACGGCAAGACCAGCGGCGACCTGCACGTCAAAGGCCCGTGGATCATCGCCAGCTACTTCAAGGGCGAGGGCGGCGACCCGTTGATCGACGGCTGGTTCCCCACCGGTGACGTCGCCACCATCGACCCCGACGGCTTCCTGCAGATCACCGACCGCACCAAGGACGTGATCAAGTCGGGCGGCGAGTGGATCAGTTCGATCGACGTCGAGAACATCGCGATGGCGCATCCGGCGGTGGCGATGGCCGCCTGCATCGCGGTGCCGCACCCCAAGTGGGACGAGCGGCCGCTGCTCGTGGTGATGAAGAAGCCTGGTGCGAGCGTCGGGCGCGAGGAGCTGCTGACCTTCTTCGAGGGCAAGGTCGCCAAATGGCAGGTGCCCGACGACGTGGTGTTCGTCGAGTCGATTCCGCTCGGCGCCACCGGCAAGATGCAGAAGATCAAGCTGCGCGAGCAGTTCAAGGACCACCGTCTGCCCGGCGCTTGATGCGTCGGCTCGCCCGCGGGCTTTGTCCCAGGAGCGACAAACACGGTGGGGGTAGTCCCTGAACCCCGACGTGAGCGGCTTCCGGTACCGTTCCGGTTTAACAATTGCAGTGCATCAATCGAAGTTGGAGAGCGTGATGGGTATGACAAAGAGTTTGTTGAGCGTGTCGATGGCATCGGCGTTGCTGGCGTCGGCCGGCGCCGCGTTTGCGCAAAAGGGCGAGACCGTCAAGATCGGCTGGGTCGATCCGCTGTCGGGCCTGATGGCTCCGGTGGGCCAGAACCAGATCAAGAGCTTCCAGTTCATCGCCGAGTACTTCAACAAGAACAATCCGGCGGGCGTGAAGTTCGAGATGGTGCCCGTCGACAACAAGCTGAGCCCGCAAGAGAGCATCAACGCCGTCAAGTCGTTGATCGACCAGGGCGTGCGTTATGTGGTGCAGGGCAACGGCTCCGGCGCCGCGCTGGCCATCATGGACGCGGTGGCCAAGCACAACGACCGCAACCCCGGCAAGGAACTGATCTACCTCAACTACGCGGCGGTCGACCCCGATCTGACCAACAGCAAGTGCAACTACTGGCACTTCCGACTCGACGCCGACACGTCGATGAAGATGGAGGCTCTCACCACCTTCATGAAGGAGCAGAAAGACATCCACAAGGTGTACTTGATCAACCAGAACTACTCGCATGGCCAGCAGGTGTCGCGCTTCGCGAAGGAGAATCTGGCGCGCAAGCGGCCGGACGTCCAGATCGTCGGCGACGACCTGCATCCGCTCGCGCAGGTGCGCGACTTCGCGCCGTACGTGGCCAAGATCAAGGCTTCAGGCGCCGACACGGTGATCACCGGCAACTGGGGCTCGGACCTGACGCTGCTGGTCAAGGCCGCGCACGACGCGGGGCTGGATGTCAAGTTCTACACCTACTACGCGGGTGTCACCGGCACGCCCACCGCGCTGGGGCCTTCGGCCGCAGGCAACGTGTTCGTCGTGGCGTACGCCGACTCCAACATGCCGGGCGACATCGGCAAACTGGCCAACCAGTTCAAGGCCAAGTTCAACGACGACTACTACACGCTGGCCACCTACAGCGCGTTCGCGATGCTGAGTTCCGCGATGGCGCAGGCCAAGAGCACCGACCCGGTGAAGGTAGCGCAGGCGATGGAAGGCCTGCGCTTCAAGAGCTTCAATGGCGAGATCGAGATGCGCAAGTCCGACCACCAGTTGCAGCAGGGTCTGTTCATCACGGTGTGGAAGAAGGCCGACGCGAAGCACCCGTACAGCGTCGAGAACACCGGCTACAACTTCCAGACGGTCAAGTACTACGAGCCCTACGTGGCCAGTACGCCGACCTCGTGCGACATGAAGCGTCCCGGCACGCCCTGATTTCGACGTTGCGGCGAAGCCGCATGTTCGGGCTGCAGGCCCGCCGGAGCCAGCTCCGCCGGGCCTCTTCTTTTGAGTGCTGCCGTATCCTCCCGCCGTGGACCAGATCCTGATCAACGTGCTGAACGGCGTCAGCTCGGGGCTGCTGCTGTTCATGCTCAGCTCGGGCCTGACGCTGATCTTCAGCATGATGGGCGTGCTGAACTTCGCGCACGCCAGTTTCTACATGATCGGCGCGTACTTCGCGTACACGCTGACGCGCTATGTCGGTTTCTGGCCCGCGCTGCTGGTGGCACCGTTCGCTGTCGGGCTGCTCGGTGCGGCCTTCGAGACCAGCGCGCTGCGCCGCGTGCACAAATTCGGCCACGTGCCCGAGCTGCTGATCACGTTCGGCCTGAGCTACGTGGTGCTCGAGCTGGTGCAGATCATTTGGGGCCGCACGCCGCTGCAGTTCGATCCGCCGGCGTTCCTGCAGGGCCCCGCGTTTTCGGTGGTGCAGGGGCCCGATGGCCTGTCGCTGACCGTCGGCGCTGCGTCGGATGCCATGTGCCAGGCGGCCAAGTGCACGCACTTTCCGATGACACGCGCGTTCATGATGTTCGTCGCGCTGTTGATGCTGGTGGGCCTGTGGCTGTTGCTGACGCGCACGCGCATCGGCCTGGTGATCCAGGCCTCGCTGACGCACCCCGAGATGGTCGAAGCGCTCGGCCACAACGTGCCGCGCGTGTTCATGCTGGTGTTCGGCAGCGGCTGCGCACTGGCGGGGCTGGCCGGCGTGATCGGCGGCGTCACCTTCGTCACCGAGCCGGCGATGGCCGCCGTGGTGGGCTCGATCATCTTCGTCGTCGTGGTGGTCGGCGGCATGGGCTCGCTGGCCGGCGCGTTCATCGCTTCGCTGCTGATCGGCCTGTTGCAGACGCTGCCGCTGACGGTGGATTCATCGGTGGCCGATTTGATCAACTACTGGGGGGGACAGGTCGGCCCCAACAACACGCTGTGGCCGCTGCTGCGCATCACGCTGGCGCAGGCGGCGCCGATCCTGCCGTACCTGCTGCTGGTGTTGATCCTGATCCTGCGACCGCGCGGGCTGTTGGGCACGCGCGAAGGGTGAACGTGACGCATGCTTCCGAACACCTGACGCGCCGCGACTGGGTCGTGTGGGCGGGCTTTGCGCTCGTGTTGCTGGTCGTGCCGCTGCTGTGGCGCTCGAGCTTTGCGCAGACGATGCTGTCGCAGATCGGCATCGCGATCATCGCCTGCCTGGCCTACAACATCCTGCTCGGCCAGGGCGGCATGCTGAGCTTCGGGCATGCGGTGTACAGCGGCCTGGGCTCGTTCATCGCAATCCATGCGCTCAACCTGGCCTCGGGTGGCAAGCTGGGTGTGCCGGTGAGCCTGATCCCGTTGGTGGGCGGCTTAGCCGGGTTGTTCTTCGCGGCGATCTTGGGCTACGTGACGACCAAGAAGTCGGGCACCACCTTCGCGATGATCACGCTGGGCATCGGCGAGCTCGTGGCGTCGATGTCGTTGATGATCCCCGAGTTCTTCGGCGGCGAGGGTGGCATCCAGGGCAACCGCGTGTTCGGCAAGCCGGTGCTGGGCATCACGTTCGGCCCGCAGATCCAGGTGTACTACCTGATCGCGGTGTACTGCTTCGTCAGCACCGCGGCCATGTACGCACTGACGCGCACGCCGCTCGGCCGCATGTTGAACGCGGTGCGCGACAACCCCGAGCGGGTGGAGTTCGTCGGCTACAGCACGCAGCACGTGCGCTACCTGGCGTTCATGATCTCTGGCTTCTTCGCTGGCATCGCCGGCGGTCTCGGCGCGCTGAACTTCGAGATCGTCACCGGCGAGGTGGTGGGTGCGGCGCGCTCGGGCGCTTACCTGTTCTTTGTGTTCCTGGGCGGCGCCACGTTCTTCTTCGGTCCGATCATCGGCGCCGTGTTGCTGGTGATCGCGCAGGTGCTACTGTCTGAGTTGACCAAGGCCTGGCTGCTCTACACCGGCATCGTGTTCCTGATCATGGTCATGTATGCGCCGGGCGGTATTGCCAGCCTGCTCATGATGAACCTGCGGGTGGCGGTGTTCGGCAAGCTCAACCGCCTGTGGGTGCACTACGTGCCGCTGGCGTTGGCGAGCCTGATCGCGCTGGCTGGCGCTGCCGCGATGATCGAGATGGTCTACCACCTGCAGCTCAGCGAGGCGCTGGGCCCCGAGATGCCGTTTCTCGGCCTCACGCTCGATGCCAAGGGCGTGGGCACCTGGATCGCGGCGCTGGCCGTGTTCGCCGTCGGCGTGGCGTTGTTCGAGTGGCTGCGCCGCGGCTTTCACCGCGAGTGGAGCCGCATCCAGGAAGAGATCGCCGCCGAGATCCAGCGCAGCGAGGCTGCGGCATGAGCACGCCCGCCACCGCGCCGCTGGCCGTGGAGCTGCGCGATCTGCGCAAGAGCTTCGGCAAGACCGAGATCATCCGCGGCTCCAGCCTCGCAGTGAAGCCGGGCGAACGCGTCGCGATCATCGGCCCCAACGGCGCCGGCAAGTCGACGTTGTTCAATCTGATCAGCGGCCGCTTCGGCCCCACCAGCGGCGAAATCCGGTTGCGCGGCGAGCGCATCGACGGCAAGCCGCCGTACGAGATTGCGCGCCGCGGCCTGGCCCGCAGCTTCCAGGTCAGCAACCTGTTCACGCGACTGTCGGTGTTCGAAAACGTGCGCTGCGCGGTGCTCTACTCGATGGGCCACCGCTACGCGTTCTGGCGCTTCCTCGCCGACCTGAAGGACGCCAACGAACGTGCCGAGCAGGTGCTGCAGATGATCAAGCTCGAGCGCCGCCGCAACCACCTGGCGATGAACCTCACCTATGCCGAGCAGCGCGCGCTGGAGATCGGCATCACGATCGCCGGCGGTGCCGACGTGATCCTGCTCGACGAGCCCACCGCAGGCATGAGCCGCAGCGAAACCGCTCGCTTCGTCGAGCTGATCCGCGAAGTCACAGTCGGCAAGACGCTGCTGACCGTCGAGCACGACATGGGCGTGGTGTTCGGCCTGGCCGACAAGATCGCGGTGCTGGTGTACGGCGAGGTGATCGCCTTCGACGTGCCCGACGCGGTACGTGCCAACGCGCGGGTGCAAGCGGCGTACCTCGGCTCGGTGCTCACCCAAGGCCATTGACGTGACGCCCCCCACGCGCACTCCGTTCGCTGCCCCCCGAGGGGGCGCGTCAATCGCTTGGGACGGCCCGGCGCGACTGACATGCTGAAGCTCACCGACCTGCACGCGTTCTACGGCAAGAGCCACGTGCTGCATGGCGTGCATTTCGAGGTCGGCGATGGCGAAATCGTGAGCCTGCTCGGGCGCAACGGCTCGGGCCGCTCGACCACGGTGAAGGCCATCATGGGCCTGGTCGAGTCCGCCGGCTCGGTGCGCTGGCGCGACCAGGAGATCCGCGGCAAGAAGGCGTTCGAGATCGCGCGCCTGGGACTGGGCTACGTGCAGGAGAACCGCGACATCTTTCCGACGCTCACGGTGCATCAGAACCTGCAGCTCGGCGAAAAGCGCGATGGCCGTACGCCGCGCTGGAGCGCCGACGACATGTACCGCCTGTTCCCGCGGCTCAAGGAGCGCCAGCACACGGCCGCCGGCGTGTTGTCGGGCGGCGAGCAGCAGATGCTGACGCTGGCGCGCACGCTGATGGGTGACCCGGATCTCATCATGATCGACGAGCCCACCGAGGGGCTGGCGCCCAAGATCGTCGATCTGGTCGCCGAATACCTGCGCGAGCTGCAGCGCCGCGGCATCTCCGTGCTGCTGGTCGAACAGAAGCTGACGATCGCGCTCGAGGTCTCGCAGCGCTGCCTGGTGATGGGACACGGCCAGATCGTGTTCGAGGGCACGCCGCAAGACTTGAAGGCCAGCGCGGACATCCGCAAGGAGTGGCTGGAGGTCTGAGGCTCCGCGTGCGGAGCCGCGAGGCGCCGGCTGGCGTTCACCCCTGCGCGCGCCGCACGCGGCGGGTCCACAATCGCTTTGTCGCACCAGAGACAAGCTGCTCGACCGAGCGGCCTAGAATCGAACGCTCGTTCCATTTTCTTGGCGGCGTGCGCCCACCCACGAGGAATCGCCCATGAGTGCCAGCTACGAAGTTCGCGACGGCGTTGCCGTCATCGCGTTGAACAATCCACCGGTCAACGGCCTGAGTTTCGACACCCGGCGCGCCATCGCCGACGGCCTGAACAAGGCGCAGGCCGACGCTGCGGTGCAGGCGATCGTGATCACTGGTTCGGGCAAGGCGTTCTCCGGTGGCGCCGACATTCGCGAGTTCGGCTCGCCAAAATCGATCGCCGAGCCGAACCTGCTGAGCCTGATCCGCATGGCCGAAGACGCCACCAAGCCGGTGGTCGCGGCGATCAACGGCGTGTGCATGGGCGGTGGCCTGGAGCTGTCGCTCGGCTGCCATTACCGCGTCACCGCGCCCGGTGTGCCGGTGGCGCTGCCCGAGGTGAAGATCGGCCTCATTCCCGGCGCCGGCGGCACGCAGCGGCTGCCGCGAGCGCTGGGCGTGGAGACCGCGCTCAACATGATCGTCAGCGGCGAGCCGGTGAAGAGCGACATGCTGGCGTCGCTGCCCGGGCAGAAGCTGTTCGACAAGGTGATCGATGGCGACCTGCTTGGCGGCGCGATCGCCTTCGCTAAGTCGGTGTCCGACAAGCGCCCGCTGCCACGCGTGCGCGACTTGAAGGTGTCGCACCCGAACGCCGACGCGTACTTCCAGTTCGCGCGCAACACCGTCAAGGCGATGGCGAAGAACCTCCCCGCGCCGCCCAAGTGCGTCGACGCCGTGCAGGCCTCCGTGACCAAGAAGATCGACGACGGGCTGGCCTACGAGCTCGAGCTCTTCAAGGGCCTGATGCTCACGCCCGAATCGAAAGCGCTGCGCCATGCGTTCCTTGGCGAACGTGCCGCCAGCAAGATCCCCGACGTGCCCGAGGACACGCCGCAACGCAAGATTCAGAAGGTGGCCGTGATCGGCGCCGGCACGATGGGCGGCGGTATCTCGATGAACTTCCTCAACGCCGGCGTGCCGGTGACGATCATCGAGATGAAGCAGGACGCGCTCGACCGCGGCATCGCCACCATCCGCAAGAACTACGAGTCGCAGGTCAAGCGGGGCAAGCTCAAGCCCGACGTGTACGACAAGCGCATGGGCCTGCTGAAGACCACGCTCAGCTACGACGACATCAAGGACGTGGACCTGGTCATCGAGGCGGTGTTCGAAGAGATGGGCGTCAAGGAATCGGTGTTCAAGAAGCTCGATGCGGTGATGAAGCCGGGGGCCATCCTCGCCAGCAACACCTCGACGCTCGACGTCAACAGGATCGCCTCGTTCACCCAGCGCCCGCAGGACGTAGTCGGCCTGCACTTCTTCAGTCCGGCCAACGTGATGAAGCTGCTCGAGGTGGTGCGCGGCAGCAAGACGGCGAAAGACGTGCTGGCCACCGTGATGTCGATGGCCAAGACGATCAAGAAGACGGCGGTCGTCTCGGGCGTGTGCGACGGCTTCATCGGCAACCGCATGATCGAGCAGTACAGCCGCCAGGCCGGTTTCCTGCTCGACGAGGGCTGCACGCCGGCGCAGGTGGACAGGGCGATCGAGCGCTTCGGCTTCGCGATGGGGCCGTTCCGCATGGGCGACCTCGCCGGCAACGACATCGGCTGGGCGATCCGCAAGCGTCGCGCGGTCGAGAAGCCCGGCCTGCGCTACAGCAAGACCGCCGACCTGCTGTGCGAGATGGGCCGCTACGGCCAGAAGACCGGCGCGGGCTGGTACGACTACCAGGCCGGCAAGCGCGACGCGATCCCGTCGCCGGTCGTCGACAAGATGATCGAGGACTACCGCAAGGAGCTCGGCATCACGCCGCGCAAGGTGAGCGACGAAGAGATCGTGCAGCGGCTGGTGTACGCGCTGGTCAACGAGGCGGCCTACATCCTCGAAGAGGGCATCGCCAGCAAGGCCAGCGACATCGACATGGTCTACCTCACCGGTTATGGCTTCCCGCTGCACCGCGGCGGCCCGATGTGCTACGCCGACAGCCAGGGGTTGTTCAACGTCGTGCAGAGCATGAAGCGCTTCGCAGCCAACCCTCGCGACGACGCGTCGTTCTGGCAGCCGGCGCCGTTGCTGGCCAAGCTGGCGGCAGAGGGCAAGACCTTCACCTGAGCCGCTGCCGCTCGCAGATCTCACACCGGAATCAGCCAAGGACACACACCATGACCCAAGCCGTGATCGTCTCCACCGCCCGCACGCCGCTGGCCAAGAGCTGGAAGGGCGCGTTCAACATGACCCACGGCGCCACGCTCGGCGGCCACGCGGTGAAGGCTGCGGTCGAGCGCGCCGGTGTCGACCCCGGAGCAGTCGAGGACGTGCTGATGGGCTGTGCCAACCCCGAAGGCGCCACCGGCATGAACATCGCGCGCCAGATCGCGCTGCGCGCAGGGCTGCCGATCACCACCTCGGGCGTCACGATCAACCGCTTCTGCTCCAGCGGCCTGCAGACCATCGCGATGGCCTCGCAACGCGTGATCGCCGGCGAGGGCGACGTCTATGTGGCCGGCGGCGTCGAGAGCATCTCGTGCGTGCAACAGGAGATGAACACGCACATGCTGTTCGACCCAGCGCTGCAGAAGAGCAAGCCCGAGATTTATTGGACGATGCTGCAGACCGCCGAGAACGTGGCCAAGCGCTACGACATCGCCAAGCAGCGGCAGGATGAATACGGCGCCGCCAGCCAGCAAAAGGCGTGCGCCGCGCAGGAGGCCGGCAAGTTCAAGGACGAGATCGCGCCGATCACCGTGACGGCCGGCGTCGCCGACGCCGTGCTCGGCCTGCGCAGCAAGGAAGTCACCGTCGACCGCGACGAAGGCCTGCGCCCGGGCACCACGGTGGAGGGCATCAGGGACATCCGCCCCGCGATTGCGGGAGGCGTGGTCACGGCGGGCAACGCCAGCCAGTTCTCCGATGGCGCAGGCGCCTGCGTGGTCGTAAGCGACAGCTATGCGCAGAAGAAGGGCCTGAAGCCTCTGGGCCGCTTCCTCGGCTTTGCAGTGGCCGGCTGCGAGCCCGACGAGATGGGTATCGGCCCGGTGTTCGCGGTGCCCAAGGTGCTGCAGCGCCTGGGCCTGAAGGTGAGCGACATCGACCTGTGGGAGCTGAACGAGGCGTTCGCCGTGCAGGTGCTGTACAGCGCCGACAAGCTCGGCATCCCGATGGACCGGCTCAACGTCAACGGCGGCGCGATCGCGGTGGGCCACCCCTACGGTGTGAGCGGCCAGCGTCTCACCGGCCATGCGCTGATCGAAGGCAAGCGGCGTGGCGCCAAACGGGTGTGCGTCACGATGTGCATTGGCGGCGGCATGGGCGCGGCCGGCGTGTTCGAAGTGCTCTGAGCGGTTGCGTCGAGTGCAACTGCTGCGCACGCCCGAGGAGCGGTTTCGCGACTTGCCGGGTTATCACTGGGAGCCTCGGTACTTCGACGACCTGCCGGGCCTGAAGGGCCTTCGCGTGCACTACCTCGACGAAGGGCCGCGCAACGCGTCGGCCACGGCGCTGTGCCTGCACGGCAACCCGACCTGGGTGTACCTGTACCGTCACATGATCCCGGAGTTCACGGCCGCCGGATTGCGGGTGATCGCACCCGATCTGATCGGCTTCGGCCGCTCCGACAAACCGGACGATCCGGCGTGGCACACGTTCGGCAAACATCGTGCGATGTTGATGCGCTTCATCGAGCGGCTGGACCTGCGCCAGATCATGCTCGTTTGCCAAGACTGGGGTGGCTTGCTCGGTCTGACGCTGCCGCACGAGATGCACGGCCGTTTCACGCGCTTGCTGGCGATGAACACGAGCCTGGGCACCGGTCAGGTGACTGAAGGCTTTCGGCAATGGCGCACGTACTCCAACTCGCAGAGTGATCTGCCGGTGGGCAGGCTGCTCGCGCGCGGCAAGCGCGATCTGACGGCAGGCGAGATCGCTGCCTACGACGCGCCGTTTCCGGATGCCAGCTTCAAGGCGGCGTTGAGGGCGTTTCCCAACCTGGTGCCCGATGGCGACGACGCGCCGGGCGCGGCGATCAGCCGGCGCGCGCGCGATTTCTGGCGCGGCGAGTGGAACGGCGACAGCTTCATGGCCATCGGCATGCAAGACCCGGTGCTGGGCGAGGTGCCGATGCGCGCGCTGCAACACGACATCCGCAACTGCCCGCCACCGATGGAGGTGGCCGAAGGCGGCCACTTCGTGCAGGAGTGGGGCGCGCCGATCGCGCAGGCTGCGCTGCAGTACTTTCGGTCCAGGGTGAGGTCGTGAGCGGGGCCAACAGCGCGGCGCTGCTGGCCAAAGGTCGTGCGGTGCTCGACGAGCAGCCGTTCAGTCGCTTGCTCGGTGCGCACCTCAACGTGCTGGCGCCGGGCCGCGCCGAGCTCGAGCTGACCCTGCGCACCGAGCTACTGCAGCAAAACGGGTTTGCGCATGGCGGCGTGGTGAGCTACCTGGCCGACAACGCGCTGACCTACGCGGGTGGGTCGGCGTTGGGGTTTGCGGTCGTCACCTCGGAGTTCAAGATCAACTACGTGCGCCCTGCCATCGGCGAACGCCTGATCGCGCGCGCCGAGGCGGTGGCGCTGAGCAAGAGCCAGGTCGTGTGCCGTTGCGACGTGCTGGCGCGGCGCGGCGGCGAAGAAAAATTGTGCGCAGTGGCGCAGGGCACCATCGTTCGCCTGGCCGGCAACTGATGAAGATCGACCTCGACACCTTGCGCGATTTCTTCGCGGCATCGCCCTTCATGGTCGACTTGGGCGTCGTGCCGACTGCCGTCGGCGACGGCACGGTCACCACCGAGCTGCTGCTCGAACCACGCCACACGCAGCACTTGGGCCTGGCGCATGCCGGCGTGATGGCGACGATGGCCGACCATTCGATGGGAGCGGCGGCGCAGACGTTGTGCCCGGCGGGCCACTGGGTCCTCACCGCCGAGTTGAAGACCAGCCTGCTGCGAGCCGGTCGCGGCGAGCGCCTGGTGTGCGAGGCGCAGGTGATCAAGCCTGGCCGCTCGATCAGCTTCACCGAGGCCAGCGTGTGGGCCGAATCCGGCGGCCAACGCACGCTGGTGATGAAGGCCTCGGCAACGATGGCCATCACCGCGGCCAAGACCTGAGCGGTTCCATGCGCGACACCGTCGACTTTCTGCTGCACGACTGGCTGCGCGTCGAGGCCTTGCTCGACCGGCCGCGTTTTGCCGACCACTCGCGCGAGACCTTCGCGTCGGTGCTCGACACCTGCGAGCGCATCGCACGTGACAAGTTCGCGCCGTTCAACCGGACCGCCGACGTGGAGGAGCCGCGCTTCGACGGCGAGAAGGTGATCCTGCCCGCGAGTTCGCACGCGGCGGCGCAGGCCTACGTCGAATCGGGCATGCTGGCCGCGGCGCAGGACTACGAGATCGGCGGCATGCAGCTGCCCTGCGTCGTCGAGATGGCCGCCAACGCCTTCTTCTCCAAGGCCGGCATCGGGCTGGGCGGCGGTGGCCTGCTGACCAGCGGCAATGCCAACCTGCTGATGGCGCATGGCACTGCGCTGCAGAAAGAGGTGTTCGCGAAGAACGAATTCGCAGGCCGCTGGTTCGGCACCATGTGCCTGAGCGAGCCGCAGGCGGGGTCGTCGCTGTCCGACATCGCGACGCGCGCCACCCCCGACGGCGCCGACTTCGAGAACGATGCGCTCGGGCCGCGCTACCGCCTGCGCGGCAACAAGATGTGGATCAGCAACGGCGAGCACGAGCTGACCGAGAACATCGTGCACCTGGTGCTGGCCAAGATCCCGGGGCCCGACGGGAAGCTCGTGCCCGGCACCAAGGGCATCTCGTTGTTCATCGTGCCCAAGAAGCTGGTCGACGTGAACGGCGTGTTGACCGGCGAGCGCAACGACGTCGCGCTCGCAGGCCTGAACCACAAGCTGGGTTATCGCGGCATTCCGAACACGCTGCTGAACTTCGGCGAGGGCAAGTTTCCGCTGCGGGGATCCGCTGGCGGCGGCTTGGACGGTGCCGGGGCCGGTGCCGTGGGCTACCGCGTCGGCCAGCCCGGCGAAGGCCTGCGCTGCATGTTCCACATGATGAACGAGGCACGCATCGCGATCGGCCTCGGTGCGGTGACCCTGGGCTACGCAGGCTATGAAGCGAGCCTGCAGTACGCGCGTGATCGGGTGCAAGGCCGGCCGACACAGAAGGCCGCGCCCGTTGGGGCGGTCGGCCCGGCGGGCAAGGATGCGTCCAAGCCGCCGGTGCACATCATCGAACACACCGACGTCAAGCGCATGCTGCTGGCCCAAAAGTCGTACGTCGAAGGCGGCCTCGCGCTGGCGCTGTACTGCGCGCGCTTGGTCGACGAGCAGCACACCGGTGCCGGCGAGTCCGCGCGCGAGGCCGCGCTGTTGCTCGAGGTGCTGACGCCGATCGTCAAGAGCTGGCCCAGTGAATGGTGCCTCGAGGCCAACAGCCTCGCGATCCAGGTGCACGGCGGCTACGGCTACACGCGTGACTTCGCGGTCGAGCAGTATTGGCGCGACAACCGGCTGAACATGATCCACGAAGGCACGCATGGCATCCAGGCGCAGGACCTGCTCGGCCGCAAGGTGGTGATGGACGGCGGTGCGGGGCTCAAGCTGTGGGCCTCGCGTGTGCAGGCCACCGTCGATCGCGCCGCCGCTGTCGATGCGCTGGCCGCACCGGCACGATCGTTGGGCGCGGCGCTGCAAGCGGTGCACGCCGCGACCCGGGCGGCGTGGACGAGCGGCACGGCCGACGACGCATTGACCAACGCGATGCCGTACATGCAGGCCTTCGGCCACACCGCGCTGGCGTGGATCTGGCTCGAGCTGGCAGGGGCCGCGCGCACCGTGGCCGAGCGCAGCCGGCGCGATGCGATGGCCGGCAAGCTGCAGGCGATGCGCTACTTCTACGCCTACGAGCTGCCCAAGGTGGCCGCGTGGCTCAGCGTGGTGAGCGCGCGCGACCCGGTGTGCCGCGAGATGCGCGACGAGTGGTTCTGACGATTCCTCAGGAGACGTTCCGTGTCGACACCCGTATCCAGATTGTTTGACCTCAAGGGCCACAACGCCCTGGTCACCGGCGGCTCGCGTGGCCTCGGTTTGCAGATCGCCGAAGCGCTGGGTGAGGCCGGCGCGAAGATCATGCTCACCTCGCGCAAGGCCGGCGACCTCGAAGAGGCTGTTGCGCACCTGCAAGACAAGGGCATCGACGCGCGCTGGCTCGCCGCCGACGCGAGCGACCCGGGACAGGTGCACAAGGTGTGCAGCGAGACGCTGGAGCGCCTGGGCCCGGTGGACATCCTCGTCAACAACGCGGGCGCTGCGTGGGGCGCACCGGCCGAGGACCATCCGCTGGATGCATGGGACAAGGTGATGAACCTCAACGTGCGCAGCATCTTCCTGTTCAGCCAGGCCATCGGCAAGGCGAGCATGCTGCCGCGCAAGCGCGGCCGCATCATCAACGTCGCGTCGATCGCGGGCCTGGGCGGCAACCCGCCGGGGATGGAGACCGTGGCCTACAACACCAGCAAGGGCGCGGTGGTCAACTTCACGCGCGCGCTGGCGGCGGAGTGGGGCGAACACGGCATCACCGTGAACGCGATTGCGCCGGGATTCTTTCCGAGCAAGATGACGCGCTACACGTTGCAGACGATCGGCGAGCAGCAGCTGGCGGCGCATGCGCCGCTGCGCCGCATCGGCGACGACGACGACTTGAAAGGCGCCGCGCTGTTGTTCGCGTCGGCTGCCGGCAAGCACATCACCGGGCAGATCCTGGCGGTCGACGGCGGCGTGTCGTGCGTCACCGGAGGTTGAATGTTGAGCCCCACGCTCACTTTCTTGGCTGCGGCCGGCGCTGCGCACCTTCACATCGCTGCGCGATGTGAGCCTGCGCCGCAACCTTCGGTTGTCGCTGCCCCCCGAGGGGGCGGCCGGTCGGCTTGGGAGCGGCCCGGCGCCGACCGGCGGGCGCGATGACGACGAACCGCATTCCGTTTCCGTTTCGCATTCCCTTCGTCGAGGAACTGGGTCTCGAGCTGCACAGCGTCGGTGACGGCCAGGCGGAACTGCGGGTCGACCTCGCCGAAACGCACCTCAACTCCTGGGAAGTCGCGCACGGCGGGGTCTTGATGACCATGCTCGACGTGGCGATGGCGCAGGCCGCGCGCAGCATGCAGCGCCAAGACGGCAGCGCCGGTCCCGGCGTGGCGACGATCGAGATGAAGACGAGCTTCGTGCGGCCGGCCGAGGGCGAATTGCGTGCGCTGGGCAAGCTGCTGCATCGCACGTCGACATTGGCCTTTTGCGAAGCCTCGGTGTTCGATGGCGGTGGCCATCTGTGCGCCCATGCCACCGGCACGTTCAAGTACCTGCGCGCGCTGCCCACGCCCAAGGGTGGCCTCAAGATGCAGCGCCGCACCACCCAACCATCGGAGTGAACATGGCCACGATCAACAAGCGCTTCGTGCTCGCATCGCGCCCCACCGGAGAGCCGACGCCGCAGAACTTCCGCCTCGAGGAGGTGGAGCTGCCGCTGCTGAAAGACGGCGAGGTGCTGGTGCGCCACCACTACCTGAGCCTCGATCCGTACATGCGCGGCCGCATGAACGAAGGCAAGAGCTATGCGCAGCCACAGGCGCTGAATGCGGTGATGGTCGGCGGCACCGTGGGCGAGGTGGTCGAATCTCGCGATGCCGCGTACAAGGCCGGCGACAAGGTGGTCGGCTATGGCGGCTGGCAGCTGTACTCGGTGGTTGCCGGCGGCCAGCCCGGCGTGCTGCGCAAGGTCGACAGCTCGCGGGTGCCGCTGTCGGCCTATCTCGGCGCGGTGGGCATGCCCGGCGTCACCGCGTGGGTCGGGCTGTCGAAGATCATCGAGCCCAAGGCGGGCGAGACCATCGTTGTGAGCGCCGCCAGCGGCGCGGTGGGCAGCGTGGTCGGCCAGCTCGCCAAGGCACGCGGTTGCCGCGCGGTGGGCATCGCCGGCGGCAGCGACAAATGCGACCACGTGGTGCGCCAGCTCGGCTTCGACGCCTGCATCGACTACAAGCGGCTCGATGGCGCGCAGGCGATCGCGGCGGCGTTGAAGCAGGACTGCCCGCAGGGCATCGACGGCTACTTCGAGAACGTGGGCGGCGCGATCCTCGACGCCGTGCTGCTCAACGCGAATCCGTTCTCGCGTGTCGCGGTGTGCGGAATGATCTCGGGGTACAACGGAGCGCCGATCCCGCTGGCTGCGCCGCAACTGATCCTGACCAATCGCATGAAGGTGCAGGGTTTCATCGTCAGCGAGCACATGCCGCTGTGGCCGCAGGCGCTGGCCGAGCTGGGCGAGCGCGTCGCCAACGGCACGCTGAAATACCGCGAAACCGTGGCGCAGGGCATCGAGAGCGCGCCCGAAGCTTTCATCGGGTTGCTCAAGGGACGCAACTTCGGCAAACAACTGGTGAAGCTGATCTGAATGGCGCTGCAGTGGACCTGGCAGCGCTTCCAAGACCTGGGGGTCGACGGCGTGTACGACATGCTGGCGCTGCGCGCCAAGGTCTTCGTGCTGGAGCAGGGGCCCTATCTCGACCCCGACGGCGCCGACCGCCGAGCCTGGCATTTGTTGGGGCGCAATGCGGCGGCTGAGTTGGTGGCTTACCTTCGCGTTCTGGATCCCGGGGTGAAGTTCGACGAAGTCTCGATCGGGCGCGTGGTGGTCGATGCCAGCCTGCGCGGGCAGGGCGCCGGCCATGCGCTGATGCGCGAAGGCCTGATGCGTTGCGCCGCGCTGTGGCCGGCGCAGGCGATTCGCATCGGCGCGCAGGCGCACCTGCAGCGTTTCTATGTCCAGCACGGCTTCGCGACGGTGTCGGACGAGTACCTCGAAGACGGCATTCCCCACGTGCAGATGTTGAGGAGCACGCCATGAGCCACGTGACGCATGAGGTCATCAACCAGAGCACGCCGTTCGTCGACGTCAACCTGTTCGACAGCGACCACGCGCTGCGCGATGCGCTCCGCTTCAATCTGCCGCGCCTCGAGACCACGGGCCTGTCGGCGCTCGGCGCACAAGCGGGTTCGGCCGATACCGTGGCACATGCACGGCTGGCCAACCTGCACACGCCCGAGCTGCACACGCACGACCGCTTCGGCCACCGCGTCGATCAGGTGGAGTTCCATCCCAGCTACCACGCGCTGCTGGGCGGCGCCTTGCGCCACGGGTTGCACGGCACGCCATGGTCGCGCCCGGCGGGTGCGCACGTCGAGCGCGCGGCCGGCTTCATCCTGTCGACGCAAGCCGAACCGTCGGTGTTGTGCCCGGTATCGATGAGCTATGCCGTCACGCCCGCGCTGCGTGCCAACGCGCCGCTGTACGAGGCCTGGCGCACGCGCATCGCCGGCACGCAGTACGACCCGCGCTTCGCGCCGATGGCGATCAAGACCGCGGTGACGCTCGGCATGGGCATGACCGAAAAGCAAGGCGGCTCCGACGTGCGCGCCAACACCACGCGCGCCGAGCCCGATGGCCAGGACGCGTGGGGCCCGCGCGTGCGCATCACCGGCCACAAGTGGTTCTTCTCGGCGCCGATGTGCGATGCCTTCCTGGTCTTGGCGCAGGCCAAGGGCGGCTTGAGCTGCTACTTCATGCCGCGCTGGCTGCCCGACGGCAGCGCCAACGTGCTGCGCATCCAACGCTTGAAGGACAAGCTCGGCAACAAGGCCAATGCGAGCTGCGAAGTGGAGTTCGACCGCTCCGCGGCATGGCTGGTCGGCGAAGAAGGCCGCGGCGTGCCGCAGATCCTCGCGATGGGTGCGATCACGCGGCTCGATTGCGCGCTGGGCACCGCGGGCCTGATGCGCCAGGCACTGGTGTTGGCGCTGCACCACTGCGGCCAGCGTCGTGCCTTCGGCAAACCGCTGATCGAGCAGCCATTGATGAAGAACGTGCTGGCCGATCTGGCGCTCGAGAGCGAAGCCGCCACCGCGCTGGCCCTGCGGCTGGCGCGCGCGCTCGACCACAGCGAGAACGGCCAGGATGCCAGCGGCCACGAGGCGCTGATGCGGCGCGTGTTGACGCCGATCGCCAAGTTCTGGATCTGCAAGCGCGGCAGCCTGCTCGCCCAAGAGGCGATGGAATGCCTGGGTGGCAACGGCTACGTCGAGGAGCACGGCGAAGGTGCGATGGCGCGTGTGTACCGCGAGATGCCGGTCAACTCGATCTGGGAAGGTGCCGGCAACATCATGGCCCTCGATCTGCTGCGCGCGCTGCGCACCGGTCCCGTGGCCGACGCGTTGATGCACGAGCTCGCGCCCGCGCGTGGCAAGCATGCAGGCCTGGACCGCCTGGCCGGCAGCCTGCCCGCGCGCGTGGACGGTGCGACCGACGAAGCCGACGCGCGCCGCTTGTCGCGCGACGTGGCGATCGTCGTGCAGGCCGCGCTGCTGAAGCAGCACGCGCCCGGCGAGGTGTTCGACACCTTCTGCGCGTCACGGTTGGGTGACCAGCTCGGCGGCGGCGGCGCCTTCGGCCTGCTGGCCGCGAGCTCGCCGATGGATGCGCTGATCGCGCGCGCGATGCCGCACTGATGGCCAGCGCGGCAGCCATCGATTCAACGAGGATCCGACGATGAGCGAACGACATCTGGGCCGCGGCGACACTGCGGTGATCACCGGCGCGGCGTCGGGCTTCGGCCTCGAGCTGGCCCGGTTGTGCGCACAGCGCGGCATGAACGTGGTGTTGGCCGACGTGCAGGCCGACGCGCTGGAGCGCGCCCAGCTGGAGCTGGCCGCACTGGGCGCGCCGCTGCTGCCGTATCGGCTCGACGTCTCGCACGCGGCCGAGGTCGAGGCCCTGGCTGCCGCGACGGTGCAGCGCTTCGGCGTGCCGCATCTGGTCTTCAACAATGCCGGGGTCGGCGCCGGCGGATTGATATGGGAGCACACGCTGGCCGACTGGGAATGGGTGCTCGGCGTCAACGTGATGGGCGTGGCGCACGGCGTGCGCGTGTTCACGCCGCTGATGCTGCAGGCCGCTGAGCGCGACAGCGGCTACGAGGCCCACGTGATCAACACCGCGTCGATGGCCGGCCTGGTGAACCCACCCAACATGGGCGTGTACAACGTGAGCAAGCATGCGGTGGTGTCGCTGAGCGAGACGCTGTACCAGGACTTGTCCTTGGTGAGCGAGCAGGTGCGCGCGCACGTGCTGTGCCCGTTCTTTGTGCCCACCGGCATCCACAACAGCGGCCGCAACCGGCCCAAGGAATTCCGCGACGCGTCGGCCAAGCTCACGCGCAGCCAGCTGATCGCGCAGGCGATGACCGACCGCGCGGTGGGCAGCGGCAAGGTCAGCGCGGCGATGGTGGCGCAGTATGTGATCGATGCCGTGCGCGACGACCGCTTCTACATCTACAGCCATCCCAAGGCGCTGGGTTCGGTGCAGACGCGGCTCGAAGACGTCATGCAGCAGCGCAACCCCACCGACCCGTTGAAGGATGTGCCGGAGCTCGGCCACCAGCTGCGCGCGGCGTTGCGTGCGCGCTGAGTCGATGCATCGCACATGACGCGCGCGAACGGCGCGCGGCGGGCGCTCCAGTTGTGGGCGGGCCCGCGGGCGCGGCGGCAGTTGCGCGAGCGCGGGTTGCGCGCGGCGGACGTGCGCATGCTGGCCGGCGCCGCGGGCGGGCCCAAGGGTCTGGTGCTCAATGCGCTGGACCGCTTCATGTTCGGTCACTGGTTGCAAGCTGCGACCGGGCCCGTGCATTTGTTGGGCGCCTCGATCGGCGCCTGGCGCATGGCCTGCGCGTGCCGGCGCGACGCCGACGCCGCGCTGGCTGCGCTGGCCGAGGACTACATCACCCAGCGCTACGACCATGAACCCGGGCGCGCGCCCACGTCAGGTCACGTGAGCGCGGCTTTCGCCGAGGCGTTGCAGCGCAGTTTCGGTGGACACGAAGCCGAGGTGCTTTCGCATCCACAACGGCGTTTGCATGTGTTCACCAGCCGCGGCAAGGGCCTGCTGGCGCGTCAGGGACGCTTTCGCACGCCGTTGGGTTACCTCGGCGCGTTCGCCGCCAACACGCTGCATCGACGCGCGATGGGGCTGCTGCTCGATCGGGTGGTGTTCTCCGACGCGCGCGATGCACTGCCGCTGCCGCTGCGCCGGTATCCGACCCACCAGGTCGCTCTCACCGAGGGCAATCTGGCGTCCGCGATCCTGGCCAGTTGTTCGATTCCGTTCTGGCTCGACGCGGTGCACGACATCGCGGGCGCGCCGCGCGGCGCCTATTGGGACGGCGGCATCACCGACTACCACCTGCACCTCGACTACGCGAGCGTGAGCGACGGCCTGGTGCTGGTGCCGCATTTCCAGAGCACGCTGGTGCCGGGTTGGCTCGACAAGCCGTTCAAGCGCCGCCATCGCGCCAGCGCGCTGCTCGACAACGTGGTGGTGCTGGCGCCGCATCCCGAGTGGGTGCGCGGCTTGCCACGCGGCAAGCTGCCCGACCGCGGCGATTTCAAGGCCTACGGCGACGATGCGGCGGCGCGCATGCGCGACTGGCGCATCGCGCTGGCCGAAAGTGCCCGGCTGGCCGACGAGTTCGCGCAGTGGATCGCATGCGACTCGCTGGATGCCCAAGCGCTGCCCTGAAGCGGCGCGCGCATCCGCTGCATCCAACCCGCAAGGGGCCGCGTAACACGGCCCCAGACTCATCGTGGCGCTCGAGCTCCGGTGGTCCTGCAGCCTCCGCGGTCTCGCCGCCGTCGGGGCGGTTGTCAACACGCTATCGAGGACCTTTCCCATGATCGCTTCGTTCAAGTCTCGCGCCCGCCTGCTGCCGATCGCAGCGGCGGCGCTGGGCGCCGTTGCGGGCGCCGCGCTCGTCCCGGCTCATGCATCCAGTCACCGCGAGGCGCCGTACATCACGACGCGTCCGAAGGTCGACGGCACCGACTTCTACATGTTCGCCAGCTACGAGCCCAACCGCGCGGGCTACGTGACCTTGATCGCGAACTACCTGCCGCTGCAGGCCCCGTACGGCGGGCCGAACTACTTCTCGCTGGACCCCAACGCGCTGTACGAGATCCACATCGACAACGACGGCGACAACAAGGAAGACATCACCTTTCAGTTCCGCTTCAAGAACAACTTGAAGGGCGTCGCCTTGCCGATCGGTGGCAAGAACGTGGCCATTCCGCTGATCCAGGCCGGCACCGTGGCCGATCGCAACGCCGCTAACCTGAATCTCAATGAGACCTTCACTGTCGACATCATGCGCGGCGACCGCCGCACCGGCAATCGCCAGGCGATCACCAACGCGGCTGGCGGCAGTGCCACGTTCGACAAGCCGGTCGACAACATCGGCACCAAGACGATTCCCGACTACGCCGCCTACGCCGACAAGCATGTCTACAACGTCAACATCCCGGGCTGCAGCCAGCCTGGCAAGGTGTTCGTCGGCCAGCGCAAGGAGCCGTTCGCGGTCAACCTGGGCACCATCTTCGACCTGGTGAACGCACCGGTGTCGGTGATCACCAATCCCGCGTTGATCAACGCCGTGCCCAACACCATCGACGACGCCAACATCACCACGCTAGCGATGGAAGTGCACAAGAGCTGCCTGACCCAGGGCAGCGAGCCGGTGATCGGCGGCTGGACCACGGCGAGCCTGCGCCAGGGTTCGCTGCTCGACCCGACGCCGCGGCGCGGCCACCAGACCACCGAGATCAGCGGCGGTGCCTGGGTGCAGGTGTCGCGCCTGGGCATGCCGCTGGTCAACGAAGTCGTCATCGGCTTGCCGGACAAGGATCGCTTCAACGGCAGCAAGCCCAAGGACGATGCCCAGTTCCTCGACTACGTGACCAACCCCACGTTGCCGCGTCTGCTCGAGGTCGCCTTGAACGACGATCCCGCATTCGGCGGCTCGGCGACCGGCAAGATCGCACCGACGAATTTTCCGCGCACCGACCTGATGACGGTGTTCCTGACTGGCATCACCGGCGTGAACAAGCCGGCCGGTGGTGGGGGTTCGGAGATGCTGCGCCTGAACACCAGCACGCCGGCCACCGCCGAGCTGGCACAGAACCGCCTCGGATTGGCCGGCGGCGACGCCGCGGGATTCCCCAACGGCCGTCGACCCAAGGACGACGTGGTCGACATCTCGCTGGTGGCAGTGGCAGGGGGCCTGTGCGTACTCAACGGCGACAACAACGGGCTTGGCCTGAACAACTCACTGGGGTTCACCAGCGCCTGCAAGCCGGCGTCCGTGCCGCTGGGTACGACCTCGCTGAAGCTGCACGATGGGGTCGACCAGGCCGCGATCCCGCTGTTGCCCAAGTTCCCGTACCTTTTCACGCCCACACCCGGCGCGGGCGCGGGCAGCAATTGAGGAGACCCACATGAAGCAACTGAAACCCTGGCTGCTGCTGGCCGGCGCGGCGCTCGCGCTGTCGGCATGCGGCGGCGGTGGTGGCGGTGACACACCGCCGGCGCAGCAAGACCCGCTGAGTGCTCTGCCTGCAGAGGCCACCCAATCGGCGAGTGCGTGGGTCGGCTTTCTCGACCGCCTGACCAAGGCCGCCGGCGCTGACACACGAGAGGGCTTCGAGGTCTCGGCGACCGGCGTGACCAATGTGCCGGGCGACGACGTCGGCGACCCTGCCGCGCTGACTCCCTGAGCAGACGGCTCGCCGAATGAAGCGTCGCCGCCACACGCGGCGACGCTTTTCACAGGCGCCGCCCTCGATGCGGCGGCCAAGGTGTGCGGCGGCAGCGGCGAGCGCACTACAATGCGGGCCTCGCAATTCACAAGAACTGGGAAGGCGCCATGGTTATGACACCGCGAACGACGGTCACGACCACCACCGACAGCTGATCGGCCGCGCGCTCACGCTCCCACGAATCTCGAGATCCCATCACGAAGCGCGGCACCAGCCGCGTTTTTTTTTGCTTGCCAGGAACGAAGCCATGATCACGATCACATTGCCCGATGGTTCGCACCGCCAGTTCGCGCAGGCGCCCACCGTGGGAGAGGTTGCCGCGTCGATCGGCCCCGGGTTGGCCAAGGCGGCGCTGGCCGGTCGCGTGGGTGACGGCGCGCAGGCCAGGCTCGTCGACCTGAGCCACCGGGTCGAGGCCGACGGTGCGCTGGCCATCGTGACCGAGAAGGATGCCGACGGGCTGGAGATCCTGCGGCATTCGACGGCCCACTTGCTGGCCTATGCGGTGAAGGAGCTCTTCCCCGACGCCCAGGTGACGATCGGGCCGGTGATCGACAACGGCTTCTACTACGACTTTGCGTACAAGCGCCCCTTCACGCCGGAGGACCTGGCGGCGATCGAGCAGCGCATGGCCGAGCTGGCGAAAAAGGACGAGCCCGTGGTGCGCCGCGTGCTGCCGCGCGACCAGGCGGTGGCGTACTTCAAGAGCCTGGGCGAGCACTACAAGGCCGAGATCATCAGCAGCATCCCGCAAGGCGAGGAGGTGTCGCTGTATCGCGAAGGAGGCTTCGAAGACCTGTGCCGGGGCCCACATGTGCCGAGCACGGGCCGGCTGAAGCACTTCAAGCTGATGAAAGTGGCCGGTGCCTATTGGCGAGGCGACCAGGCCAACGAGCAACTGCAGCGCATCTACGGCACGGCGTGGGCCACCAAGGACGAGCTGCAGGCCTACCTGCGCATGCTGGAAGAGGCCGAGAAGCGCGACCATCGCAAGCTCGGCCGCGAGCTCGACCTGTTCCACTTCGAGGACTTCGCGCCCGGGTCGGTGTTCTGGCATCCGAAGGGCTGGAGCGTGTTTCAGGACCTGATCGGCTACATGAGGTCGCGCCGCAGCGCCGCCGGGTACGTGGAGGTGAATACGCCCGACGTGATGGACCGGTCGCTGTGGGAGATCTCGGGCCACTGGTCGAACTACCGCGAGAACATGTTCCAGACGCAGACCGAGGATGGGCGCGTCTTTGCGTTGAAACCCATGAACTGTCCTGGGCACGTGGCGCTGTTCAAGCACGGGCTGCGCAGCTACCGCGAGCTGCCGATTCGTTTCGCCGAGTTCGGCAAGGTGCATCGCTACGAACCGAGCGGCGCCTTGCACGGCATGCTGCGTGTGCGCCACTTCACGCAGGACGACGCCCACATCTTCTGCACGCCCAAGCAGCTGACGGCCGAATGCCGCGACGTGGTGACGCTGATCCTGTCGATCTATGCCGACTTCGGCTTCAACGACGTGCGCATCAAGCTGTCGACGCGACCTGAAAAACGCATCGGCAGCGACGCCGACTGGGATCGCTACGAGGGCGCCCTGAGCGAGGCGCTGACGTCGATGGGCCAGCCGTTCGAGATCAATCCAGGCGAGGGCGCCTTCTACGCACCCAAACTCGAGTTCGTGCTGCGCGATGCGATTGGTCGTGACTGGCAATGCGGAACACTGCAGATCGACCCCAACCTGCCTGAACGCTTCGACGCCACCTACGTGGCCGAGGACAGCTCCCACCTGCGCCCTGTGATGCTGCACGTCGCCAACTTTGGCTCGCTGGAGCGTTTTACCGGCATCCTGGTCGAACACCACGCCGGCGCCTTGCCAGCCTGGCTGGCGCCGGTGCATGCGGTGGTGGCCCCGATCGCCGAGAGTCAGGCCGACTACGCCTCAGAAGTGGCGAAACGACTTCAAAAACAAGGGGTTAGAGTCCAAGCCGATTTGCGGAGCGACAAAATCAGCTATAAAATCCGCGAGCATTCGATGCACAAGGTCCCGTACATCCTGGTCGTTGGCGACAAGGAAAAGGCAAGCGGGGCTGTTTCGGTGCGCGCCCGGGGCAACGTGGACCTCGGTGCAATGTCGATCGAAGCCTTCTCGTCGAAGATCGCTGACGACATTGCCCGCAGGGCTTAAAGCCTTCGGCGCGCTTTTGCTTTTGTTTCGGCCCTGTCCTTGCCTGGTGGGTCGTTGAAGGGGTTCACACCATCGCTACTTTTTTCGACCGTCGTACTCCCAACGCCGAGCGCAAGCACAGGCTCAACCGAGAAATCACAGCGCCACAGGTGCGGCTGAACGGGCCTGAGAACGAACCGCTGGGCATCGTGCCTCTGATGGAGGCGCTGCGCTTGTCTGGCGAATACGACGTGGACCTGGTTGAGATTGCAGCCACGGCCGATCCGCCGGTGTGCCGGCTGATGGACTACGGCAAGTTCAAGTACCAGGAACAGAAGAAGGCAGCCGAAGCCAAGAGCAAGCAAAAGGTCATCGAGGTCAAGGAAGTCAAGTTCCGTCCCGGCACCGACGAAGGCGACTACAACATCAAGATGCGCAACCTGCGCCGCTTCATCGCCGAAGACGGCGACAAGGGCAAGGTGACGTTGCGGTTCCGGGGCCGCGAGATCACGCACCAAGACATCGGCATGAGATTGCTCGAACGCATTCGCGACGAGCTGGCCGATGTGGCGGTGGTCGAGCACATGCCCAAGCTCGAAGGCCGCCAGATGGTGATGGTGCTGGCGCCGAAGAAGAAGTAAGAGGTTCAGAATTTCTCCGTGCCGCGGTTTGGTCGCCGCCACCACGGAACACAAGCCGGCCGCAGGCATAACCCAAGTGGAGCGCTCGAGCGCCCCCGCCTGCGGCAGCAAACGACAAGGAGCAGTCATGCCCAAGATGAAGACCAAGAAGAGCGCGGCCAAACGGTTCCGCGTGCGTCCGGGTGGCACCGTCAAGCGCGGTCAGGCGTACAAGCGCCACATCCTCACCAAGAAGTCCACCACCCGCAAGCGCCACCTGCGCGGCGCCACCGGTGTGCACGAGACCAACATGGGGCACGTCGCTGCGATGTTGCCTTTTGCCGGTCTGTGATCGACTGACTCGCACGAAGGAGCTCTCACATGCCTCGCGTCAAACGCGGCGTCACTGCACACGCACGCCACAAGAAAGTCCTGGAACAGGCCAAGGGTTTCAGGGGCCGCCGCAAGAACGTCTTCCGCATCGCCAAAGAAGCGGTGATGAAGGCGGGCCAGTACGCCTACCGTGATCGCCGCGCGCGCAAGCGCGTGTTCCGCCAGCTGTGGATCGCACGCATCAATGCCGCTGCGCGTGAGCTCGGCGTCACCTACAGCCAGTTCATGGCCGGCATGAAGAAGGCGGCCATCGAGATCGACCGCAAGATGCTGGCCGAACTGGCCGTCAACGATCCAGCTGCCTTTGGCAGCATCGTGGCCAAGGTGAAGGCCCAGCTCGTCTGAAGTGGACGCGCCGCGCGCCTGAAGCGCGGCCCTCGCACCAACGGCGCGTTCATGCGCCGCAAGGTGCAGTCAACCAGGGCAGGCCATCACCTCGGGGGTGGCCTGCCCTTTTTCTATTGTCGATCGACGACCATGGACGAACTGGATCAATTGGTGGACAGTGCGCAGCAGGAGTTCGCCCGCGCGCCGACACCGGCCGAGCTCGAGAACGCGAAGGCGAGGTTCCTCGGCAAAGCGGGGCGCGTCACCGAGCTGCTGAAGACGCTGGCAGCGCTGTCGGTGGACGAGAAGAAGTCGCGCGGCGCATCGATCAATCGCGCCAAGGAGCGCATCGAATCGGCTCTGCAGGACAGGCGCCAGGCGCTGGCGCGGGCCGAGCTCGACGCACAGCTGCGCGCCGAGGCGCTCGACGTCACGCTGCCCGGCCGGCGCCGCGGTGAAGGCGGCTTGCACCCGGTGTCGCGGACCATGGCGCGCATCGAGGCCATCTTCGCCTCGATGGGGTTCGACGTCGCCGATGGGCCGGAGATCGAGACCGACTGGATGAGCTTCACCGCGCTGAACAACCCGGAGAATCACCCCGCGCGCTCGATGCAGGACACCTTCTACGTCGACATGAAGGACGACGAGGGTCGCTGGCTCAACCTGCGCCCTCACACCTCGCCGATGCAGGTGCGTTATGCGCGTGCCCATGCGGCGCGCTATGCCGGCGCCCAGACCATGCCCGACATCCGCGTCATCGCGCCCGGCCGCACGTACCGCGTCGACAGCGACGCCACGCATTCGCCGATGTTCCATCAGTGCGAAGGCCTGTGGATCGGCGAGAACGTGAGCTTCAAGGACCTGAAGGCGGTGTTCACCGATTTCTGCCGCGCGTTCTTCGAGAGCGACGATCTGCAGCTGCGCTTCCGGCCTTCATTCTTTCCGTTCACCGAACCGTCCGCAGAGATCGACATCGCGTTCGGCAGCGGGCCGTTGAAGGGGCAATGGCTCGAGGTGTCGGGGTCGGGCCAGGTGCACCCGAATGTGGTGCGCAATTTCGGCCTCGACCCGGAGCGCTACATCGGTTTCGCGTTCGGCATGGGGCCCGATCGTTTGGCGATGCTGCGCTATGGCATCGAAGACTTGCGTCTGTTCTTCGACGGCGACCTGCGGTTCTTGTCGCAATTCAAGTAGCGGGGAAGGCACCATGCAATTCCCTGAATCCTGGCTGCGCGAGTTCTGCGATCCGCAGCTGTCCACCGAGCAGCTCGCCGAGCTGCTGACGATGTCGGGCATGGAGGTCGAAAGCCTGCAGCCGGCGGCACCGGCGTTCTCCGGTGTGGTCGTCGGCGAGATCGTCGAGTGTGAGCAGCATCCCAACGCCGAGCGCTTGCGTGTGTGCCTCGTGCAGGCTGGCAGCCATTCGCGCGACGGCGCGCTGCAGGTGGTGTGCGGCGCGCCGAACGCCCGGGTGGGTTTGCGGGCGCCGCTGGCGCTGGTGGGGGCCTCGTTGCCGCCGGGAGCCGACGGCAAGCGCCTGGGTATCCAGGTCGGCAAACTGCGCGGCGTCGAGAGCCACGGCATGTTGTGTTCGGCGCGCGAGCTCGGCCTGAACGACGACCATGGCGGCCTGCTCGAGCTGGCCGGCGACTTGGTGCCGGGCGCCAACCTGCGTGACGCGCTCGCGCTCGACGACACGCTGTTCACGCTCAAGCTCACGCCCAACCTCGGACACTGCCTGTCGGTGTTCGGCGTGGCGCGCGAGGTGGCTGCATTGACGGGCGCGCCGCTGCGCGTACCCGCGATCGCGCCGGTCGCGGCCACGCTGGGCGACAAGCTGCCGGTGCAGATCGTGGCCAGCGATCTGTGCGGTCGCTTCTCGGGGCGCGTGGTGCGCGGCATCGATCCGCGGGCCAAGACGCCGGCCTGGATGGCCGAACGCCTGCAGCGATGTGGGCAGCGCCCTGTGAATGCGCTGGTGGACATCTCGAACTACGTGATGTTCGAATACGGTCGACCCTCGCACATCTTCGACCTCGACAAGATCCGCGAGCGGTTGGTCGTTCGCTGGGCGAAGCCAGGGGAATTGTTGAAGTTGCTCAACGGCCAGACCGTCGAGCTCGATGCCCAGGTCGGCGTGATTGCCGACGCGCAATCGGTCGAGTCGCTGGCCGGCATCATGGGTGGCGACGCCACCGCGGTCAGCGACGCCACGCGCAACGTCTATGTCGAGGCCGCCTTCTGGTGGCCCGACGCCGTGGCGGGGCGCTCGCGGCGCTTCGGTTTCGCCACCGATGCCGGGCACCGCTTCGAGCGCGGTGTCGATCCATCGAGCACGGTGCAGCACATCGAACGCATCACGGCATTGGTGCTGGAGATCTGTAGTGGTCGCGCCGGGCCGATCGATGACCAACAGCCCAACGTGCCTGAGCGCAAGCCGGTGAGCTTGCGCGTGGCGCGTGCGGCCAAGGTGATCGGCATGCCCGTGACGCAGGGCGATTGCGCCGGTGTGTTCGAGCGATTGGGCCTGCAACACAGCGCGGGCGATGGCCGCCTCACCGTCACGCCACCGCCCTGGCGCTTCGATCTGCAGATCGAGGAAGACCTGATCGAAGAGGTGATTCGCGTCATCGGCTACGACAGGCTGCCGCTGTCACCGCCGCTGGCGCCGGTGCGGCCCAGGCCGCAGCCCGAAGGGCAACGCGGCGTCCACGCGGTGCGGCACGCGATGGCGCGTCTGGACTATCAGGAGATCATCTCGTTCAGCTTCGTCGAAGCGCGTTGGGAGCATGAGCTGGCGGGCAATCTCGACCCGATTCGTGTGCTCAATCCGATCGCCGCGCCGCTGGAGGTGATGCGCTCCAGCCTGATCGGGAGCCTGGTGGCCACGCTGCGTCGCAACCTGGCCCAGCGGATCGACCGCGTGCGCATCTTCGAAATCGGCCGTGTCTACCGACGTGCCCCGAACGCCGCAGCGGGCGATGTTGCAGTGGCCGGCGTCGACCAGCCGATGCGGCTCGGTGGCTTGGCCTACGGCGATGCCTTCGCGACGCAATGGGGTGTCGCCTCGCGGCGAGTCGACCTGTACGACGTCAAGGGCGACCTCGAGGCGTTGCTGGCGCCGTTGAGCCTGCACTGCACGCCTGTTGATCACCCGGCCTTGCATCCGGGACGCAGCGCCGAGGTGTGGCTGGGTCAGCGTCGCATCGGCGTCGTGGGCGAGCTCCATCCACGCTGGCGGCAGGCTTACGAACTGCCCCACGCCCCGGTGCTGTTCGAACTGGACCTTCTCGCCGTGCAGCAGCGCGAGGTGCCGTCCTTCGCGCCGATCGGCCGCTTCCAGGCGGTGCAGCGCGACCAGGCGTTCGTGGTGTCCGACCATGTCACGCACGATCAGCTGCTGGCCGCCTTGCTCGATGACCCGATGGGGTTGGTGCGCCGGGCCACCTTGTTTGATCTGTACCGGCCGACCGCGGCGGGCGATGTGGCCCCGGGTGAACACAGTATGGCCGTGCGCCTGGAATTGATGGACGATGTGGCCACGCTGACCGACGAGCGGATCGAAGCCGCCCTGCGTTCAGCGCGTGAGCGGGCGCTCGAGCGGGTCGGCGCCAGACTGCGCAGCTGAACGCAGCGAAGGGACCGAGGGAACCATGACCATCGACCAGAGGGCGCCTGCACGGCCGGTGGCGGTACCGTCGCTGCAGACGCCCACGCTGACCAAGGCCGAACTGGCCGAGCTGCTGTTCGAGCGCCTGGGGCTCAACAAGCGCGAGTCCAAGGACATGGTGGAAGCGTTCTTCGAGCTGGTCCACGCCGCCTTGGTTCAGGGCCAGGACGTCAAGTTGTCCGGCTTCGGCAACTTCAACATCCGGCGCAAGGCGCCGCGTCCTGGGCGCAACCCGCGCACCGGCGAGGCCATTCCGATCAAGGCCCGCCACGTCGTGACTTTTCACGCAAGCCACAAGCTGAAATCAATCGTGCAGGGCGACACGCCCGCCGAGGGTGAGTTCGAGTAAAGTCTAGCTTTGCTGCGCCACCTCGTTGATTTCAATGGAAAATGGGCTTCCAGCGATCCCGGCCAAGCGCTACTTCACGATCGGTGAGGTCAGCGTCTTGTGCGGCGTGAAGCCTTACGTCCTGAGATATTGGGAACAAGAGTTCACGCAGCTCAAGCCGGTCAAGCGGCGCGGCAATCGCCGCTACTACCAGCATCATGAAGTGCTGTTGATCCGCCGCATCCGCGAACTCCTGTACGACCAGGGATTCACGATCAGCGGCGCAAGGAATCGGTTGGCGGAACAAGCCCCGGTTGTTCGAGCAGACCGCAACAACGGCGACGAGGTGCCGCTGCCGCCACAGATCGCACAAGAGATCGAAGCATCCGAGCGTGCCGAGGGGCCGGTGATCGACGCGCTGCCGGTGCCCGAGGTGACTGAAGTCGATCTCGCTCAATTGCGTGTCGAACTGCTGTCGATCCGCAAGTTGCTCGGCAGTTGAACGGCGCAGGGTGGCCGTGTCGGGCCCCTCTATAATCCAGCGCTTCGTCGGGGTGTAGCGCAGCCTGGTAGCGCACTTGCATGGGGTGCAAGGGGTCGCGAGTTCGAATCCCGCCACCCCGACCATTGGAATCAATGGGTTAGCTCTTGCAAGGAGCTAACCAGCTTGGCTGTCCGGAATGCAAGGGGTCGCACGTTCGACCCGCGTCGTCTGAGCCCAATGCAATCAAAGCCTTGGCGCTGGCACGCCCCTCGTGCGCCGGGCGTTTTGCGGTCTGAGGGGTTCACCAAGGGGTACACATGGGAGCAGATTCCCTTGGACTCAGCGCGATTGCAGCTTCCTGCGCTCCAGTCCAGCAGTGGTTGCGGACCGTCGACAGCAATCTCCGACTCCGCGGTGTCGGCCACATCGCGGCCATTGACGTGCGTGACGGAGCAAACCGCGCCGCTGTCTGATTCCGGAGGAAGGGCAGGTGACACTCGCGAGGCACTGAGGACAACCTCGCCCCGAGCCTGGACCGAATGACTGCCGCTCAGCCTCGCCTACTCGCGCACCCGGCCCTGAGCCGCAAGTCGATGCAGTCGTTCCGGGTATCGCCGGTCGTTGGCGCCAGCGACTGCGGCTGCAGCGTGTCCGGCGGCGCAGCCGTCACGCGGAGTTGGGACCCTGCATCCATGCAGGGATGTCCCGTTGGCCGTGCAGCACCCGCCAAACGTCAATGTAGTCTGGGCGTTCTACGTAGAAGACGATGTGCGGGTAGCGCTTCAGCGGCCATGCGCGTAGGCTTGGCAGGTTGAGTTCATGGGCGTAGCGAGGGGAGCCCGTCGCGGGGTGCCGTCCGACGTGCGCGTAGGCTTGCTCGAGCGCGTCGATGAAGCCCAGAGCGGCTTGCGCTGTCGCCTCGCTGAGGTAGTAGGCGACGGCCTCTCGGATGTCCCGGCTGGCCAGTTCCCGCGGGACGACGGGCTTGACCTTCAACCTTTGGCGCCGGGCTTGGTCGTCTTGCGCACCCGGGCACGCAGCCCCTCGAAGTAGCCGGCATCAGCCGGCACACCCGGTGCCGAAGCCCCGCCTGCCATCAGCATGTTGCGAAGTTGCGATCGATCCTGGTCCCGGCGGATGAGCTCGCGCACGTACTCGCTGCTGGTGCCGTAGCCGCGTTGAGTGACCTGCTCATCTACGAAGGATTTCAGTGCGTCAGGGAGGGAGATGTTCATCGTGCTCATGGCGTGAGCGTAGGCCGATTGGCAAATTTTGGCAATATCCGCGCCGGTGCAGATCTGGCAGGCGGTCGTCGACACGATGCGACCGGCTGCTCAGTGGAACGGTCAGGAACTGGCAGTCGGCCACGAGCGGACAGTCGATTGCGTGCCACAAAGCTGTCACACAGATGGGCTAGTTGCACATCAGATTTGGCTGACGTTGGCTGACGCGACCTCGACTCCGCCTATATCGCCGAAGCACAAAAGCGCCTGCCGCGCAACCGCACCTACCCCTCTGTCCAATCGGACACTGTTGGCCCATCGTTCACGCCAACTTGCATTCATAAGGCAAGAGGGAGGGCATGCAGAGCATGGCGGCACTTCGCTCGGCCGCTCGAAGCGCAGCGGGTGTGGCCAGCGATGCTGCACCGACCTGGAGTTCCGCCGCGCTCGCGAGCTTGTGCCTCGTGGCACGCCTGCATCACGTGTCGGCAGAGCCCGAGGCGCTGCGTCATCAGCTCGGCCTGGGTTCGTCGGACTCGCTGACGGCCTCTCACCTGCTTCAGGCGGGACAACGCATCGGCCTCAAGGTCAAGCACAGCCGATCGTCTGCTGAGCGTTTGCCTCTCGTGCCCTTGCCAGCGCTGGCTCTCATGACCGACGGCAGGGTCGTGGTGTTGGCCCAGTGCGACACGCAGCGCGTGCTGCTGCTGGACCCCGCGGCTGGTGGCGCGCAGCAAAACCCGCGCCCGCTGATCCAGCCGCTGCAGGTCTTCTGCGAGGCATGGACCGGGGAACTGATCCTCGTCACGAGTCGCGCGAGCCTGGCCGGCGAACTGGCCAAGTTCGACTTCAGCTGGTTCATCCCGAGCCTCGTCAAGCACCGCAAGCTGATCGGCGAGGTGCTGCTGGTCAGCCTGTTCCTGCAGCTCTTTGCGCTGGTGACACCGCTGTTCTTTCAGGTCGTGATGGACAAGGTGCTCGTGCACCGCGGCGTCGCCACGCTCGACGTGCTGGTGGTCGGCCTGGTGGCCGTCGTGCTGTTCGAGAGCGTGCTCAACGGGCTGCGCAGCTACGTGTTCAGCCACACCACGAGCCGCATCGACGTCGAGCTGGGCTCGCGGCTGTACCGGCATCTGCTGGCGTTGCCGCTCGCGTACTTTCAGGCGCGGCGTGTGGGCGACTCGGTGGCCCGCGTGCGCGAGCTCGAGCACATCCGCAGCTTCCTCACCGGTAACGCACTGACGCTGCTGCTCGACGTACTGTTCTCGGTGGTCTTCATAGCGGTGATGCTGTTTTACAGCGTGGCACTGACACTGATCGTGCTCGTGAGCCTGCCGATCTACGCTGGACTGAGCCTGCTGGTGGTACCGGTGCTGCGCCGGCGGTTGGACGAGAAGTTCGCGCGTGGCGCCGAGAACCAGGCGCTGCTGGTCGAATCGATCACCGGCGTGCAAACGGTCAAGGCCGGCGCGCTCGAGCCGCAGCTCGCGCGGCGGTGGGACCAGCAGCTCGCTGCCTACGTCTCGGCGAGCTTTCGCACCGGCACACTGGCGAGCTGGGCCCACGAGGGCGTCAACCTCACCGGCAAGCTCGTCAACGCCGCCACGCTGTGGTACGGCGCCCACCTGGTGATGGACAACGAACTCACGGTGGGCATGTTCGTCGCGTTCAACATGTTCGCCGGCCGGGTCGCTCAGCCGGTGATGCGCATCGCGCAGATGTGGACCGACTTCCAGCAGACCGGCCTCTCGATGCGCCGCCTAGGGGACATCCTCAACACGCGCACCGAGGCGCCGCCGAGCGCGACGGCACAGCTGCCGCCGCTGCAAGGCCGCGTCACCTTCGAGGCGGTGGGATTCCGCTACCGGCCCGACGCGGCGCCCGTGCTGCACGACGTCAGCCTCGATGTGCGGGCCGGCGAGGTGATCGGCATCGTCGGCCGCTCGGGCTCGGGCAAGAGCACGCTGACCAAGCTGGTCCAGCGCCTGTACTCGCCCGAGCAGGGGCGCGTGTGCATCGACGGCATCGACATCAGCTTGATCGACGCCGCGCAGTTGCGGCGGCAGATCGGCGTCGTGCTGCAGGAGAACTTCCTGTTCAACCGCAGCGTGCGCGAGAACATCGCGATCGCCGATCCGGCGGCGCCGCTCGAGCAGGTGATCGCCGTGGCCAAGTTGGCCGGCGCGCACGAATTCGTCAGCGAGCTGCCGGAGGGCTACGACACGGTCGTCGGCGAGCAGGGCAGCAGCCTGTCCGGCGGGCAGCGGCAGCGCGTCGCCATCGCGCGTGCGCTCTTCACTGGCCCGCGCATCCTGATCTTCGACGAGGCGACGAGCGCGCTCGACTACGAGAGCGAGGCCATCATCCAGCGCAACATGGCGGCCATCTGCACGGGCCGCACGGTGATCGTGATCGCGCATTGTCAGTGGTCTTCCAATAATCCCCAGTTGTGGTCGTCGAATTTTCCCCACCCATCAACGCCGAGGAGCGAACGATGGAAGTGGAAGTTCGACCGGCCGTCGAGCCGGAT
>Ga0326726_10000155_pt1 | contig 65999 bp, 56 predicted proteins | sample MHFenrmetagenome_2_FD_207603 | JGI IMG/M metagenome (GOLD analysis project Ga0326726, IMG submission 207603) | Lab enriched peat soil microbial communities from Michigan Hollow, Ithaca, NY, United States - MHF15MN | ecosystem: Environmental > Terrestrial > Soil > Wetlands > Peat | place: USA... | reverse complement strand
TCGAAACTGTCGATATTTTGAAAGGTCAATGTAACATTTTTCAGAGCGGATCGGAGGATTTCCGGACTCTCCTGCCAGTCGCCTTCCGGAGAGAAGGCAAAGCTCTTCCGGTTGACGAAGGCGTCGGCGAGCTGCTCTTCCTCTTCCCAGGTGCTGCTCTCGATCAGGTGGTTGACGTTGGAGCCGTAGTTGCCGGGGGCGTTGGAGTAGATTCTGCCCGCCGCTTCGTCCGCTGTGATCCCGAGTTCGGCGGCCTGCTGAAGCACATGTTTTCGGACGAAGTTCATCGACTCAGGTTCGTCAGCCGCCGCTGCCAGCCGCACGGCGCGGTCGAGCAGGCGCGCCTGGTGCGTGAGCAGGTCGCGGAAAATGCCGCTGACCGTCACCACGATGTCGATGCGTGGCCGCCCGAGCTTTTCGAGCGGAATCAGCTCCACGTCGCCGATCTTGCCAAGCTCGTCGGTTTTCGTCCGCGCGCCAAGCAGGGCAAGCGCCTGCGCGACCCCCTCACCGTCGCTTTTCAGATTGTCCGTACCCCACAGGATGAGCGCGATGGATTCCGGTAGCTCGCCCGTCTCGCGGCGATACTGCTCCAGCAACTCCTCCGCCGAGCGTTCACCTGCTTTCGTGGCGAAGGGGGTCGGAATGCTGTAGGGATCGAGGCTATGGATGTTGCGCCCTGTCGGCACGATAGCCGGGTTGCGCACCAGGTCGTTGCCGGGCGAGGGCGGGATGTAGGCCCCAGCAAGCGCCTGCGTGAGAGCCTCGATCTCGCGGTTTTCAAGCATGGCGCAAAGAATGGAGTTCAGGAAGTGCCAAAGCTTTTCAAGCTGCCGGGGCTTGATGCCCGCCGATTTCTGGAGCCATGCGCAGGCCTCGCTCATGCGGACGGTCAGCGTGCCTTCGAGCAGCGAGGCTATGCTGACGCCCGCGGGCAGATTAGCGGGCGGATTACCGACGAATTGCCGAACCGCTTCGCGGCAGAACGAAGTGACCTTCTGCCACGATTCGCGCAGCTCCATCTCCTCTTCATGGTGTTCGACGAGCTTTTCATAGTCGAGGTGCAGACCAGCGCAAATCAGCTCGGGCAGCGAGCGGTTGTCGAGTTCGGGGCGCGCGTGACTCACCAGCAGCGAGAGGTTGTCCACGAGGCTCTCCGCCGACGGCGCCTGGCCGAGGATGTGCAGGCCGAGTGGAATCATCCGCTCTTCGATCAGGTACAGCTCGTTGTTGAGCCAGGTGATGTACTCCTCGTCGCCGGTCTTGCCCGCCGGATGAGCCATGTCGAGCGATCCGGCCAGGTCGCGAATCTGCTCCAGCACCTCATCTGACGGGCGGCTGCGCCACGAGCCGACCAGATCGCGGAGCTGGCGCATTCCTTTGTAGAGGCCCGCATGTTCGAGCGGCGGGGCCATGTAGCTGACCAGCGTTGCGAAGCCGCGCCGCTTGGCTATCGCCCCCTCGCTCGGGTTGTTGACGCAGTAGCAGTAGAAGTGGGGCAGCTCACCGACGAGCAGCTTCGGCCAGCAATCCTGCGAGAGGCCGACCTGCTTGCCCGGCATGAATTCGAGCGCTCCATGCGTGCCGAAGTGCAGCAGCGCATCTGCGCCGAAGTCATGATTGAGCCACGAGTAGAAGGCCGCGAAAGCGTGATTCGGCGCGGCGTCCTTGGCCATGAGCAGCCGCATGGGGTCGCGCTCGTAGCCGAACGAGGGCTGCTGGCCGACGAAGAGGTTGCCGAAAATCGCGCCGAGTATGTGGAACCGGTTGCGGTCGTTGAGGATTTCGCCCGGCGCGTCACCCCAGAATGACTCGATCCGCACATAGGCCGGAAACTCTTTCCGATAGCGTTCGACCGGATAGTGCGCCGCCACGTTGCCGTCGGTGCCAAACACCAGTCGGTTGCCTTCGAGCAACTTGTCGCGCAACGCATCGACCGACGCAGGAAGGTCGATCTGGTAGCCCTCTTCCTTCAGCTTGCGCATGAGCCGCAGGAGGCTTTCGAACACATCGAGAAAGGCCGCCGTGCCAGCGTTGCCGAGGTTCGGCGGAAAGTTGAAGAGCACGATGGCGAGTTTTTTCTCCGCATTCGACTTTTTACGCAACCGCAACCAGCGTGAAATTCTCGCGGCAAGCGCACGGCTCTCGCCTACGAGCGGTATGGTGCGCTCGCTGCCCTCTTCGAGTCCGGCAAAGACGTGCGGCTCGATGGCTCCGTCGAGTTCCGGCACAGCAACGCTGAGCGCGGTCTGGAGCGGCGTCAGGCCGAGGTTGTTCTCTCGCCAGTGGCCGATCGGCTGGAACGCCAGCGGTATGAGATTGAAGCAGGGTACGCCGATTTTTTTCAGGATGCCGATTGCTTCAGCCGACCTGGTCTCCGCCGGGCCGCCCACGAGCGAGAAGCCGGTGGCGTTGATGATCAGGTCAACCGGCATCGACTCGCTGCTGGCGGGATCGAAAAATCCTTCGAGCGCCGGACGGAAATCGAGGCCGCCGCTGTAAGCGATGCAGCACTGCACCTCCCGCGATTCGAGCTCGCGGAGCAGGTTGATGATGTGCAGCATGTTTTCGGAGAGCAGCGTGGCGCGCATCACCAGAATCGCCACCCGTCCCGCGCCCTTTCCGGGGCGGTGCTTCAGCTGCCACTCCTTGAGTTCGTAGGTGGTCGAAAAGGGCTTGCCCGCTTCGGGATGGTACAGGGCTGTGTCGGGATAGAAGATTGGATCGTTCTGCGGAAGCACTCCCTTGTATCCAGGAATATAGCGGTCAATGAGCAGGCAGAGGAAGCGCTTCATATTCACCTTCGAGCCGTTCAGCCAGAACTGGTGCGCCGAGATGTAGGTGTGAATGTCACGCGCCTTGCCGGGTAAGTGCTTCATCAGCTTGCTGACGTTGCGCACCAGCGCGAGCTGCCGCTGACTTTCGCCGTTGCCGTTGTGCGATGGCCTGAGCTTCGAGGCGAGCTGCTTGAAGACGCCCTGTGGCTTCTCTTCCTCGTCATTTTTCTGGAGCGAGAACTTGCCGACCCTGGTCTGGCTGATGAGCGCCGGATTGCTCGTGATCATGCAGACCGGGCACGAAGCCGTTTCGAGCAGCTGTTCGAGCGGGCGGACGATCTCCTCGCTGAAAAGCATCGAGCCGAAAATGAAGTCGGCGGATGGAATCTCCCGTTCGAGCCGCTCCCAAGCGTGACGGCTGTGATTGAGTCCGAGATTGAACATGGAGATGTCGAGATCGATGTCGAACTGTTGACTCAACTCAGCGGCTGCCGATTTCAGCACGCTGTTGTTGGTGGGCTCCATGGTGATGAAGAGAAAACGCATAAGGTCGAATCCTGTTGCCGGGCTTTAATCGTTTGGTTTTCGGGCTGATGGCCGTTAACGGGGCCAAGAGTATTTCAGTCAAGGCGTTACAAGCATCGACGATGCAAGCGGAGCATTGCTGCGCTCAGCGTGATCCGATGATGTGTCGCCTGTGCTTTACCCTCTGGGTCTAAATCAGGAGGACGGGATTCTGCTGGAGAAGGTTATGCGGATAGGCGATGAGGTTGGAAGTATCGCCATGCCGGAGCGAGCGGTCAGGTAGCAAGGTCAGATATGCAGGGATGCGCAGGATTTTGCCATGCAAGACTTGAAAAACTTTGATGGCGTGAGCCATGCCGGAGTGATCCGCCGAGAGCGTCGTTTCATGCAGGGCGATCAGAGTACCGGGGATAAAGCCAGGTTCACGGTTATCTCCTGTCGCTTCAGCCGTGCTTCGAAGGTGGGGAGCCTGCTCGCGGGTTTTTGATTTGCTGTTGAACGATGAGGCCTTCATCATCAGCCCGTAACCCAGCACCGAGACCGCGAAAAAGAGCGCTATCTCGAAAACGCGGAGAATATTTCTGCCGACGCTATGTTTTCGCGTATGCATAAACCAGTTGCGTATGCCAACTATTACATCAGAGAGGAAAGCGTATTATTTTAGCCGGATTCCTGACGATGCTGAAAGGAGGAGATGTCTTTAAACTGCTTAAATATAGAAAACAAAGTTATTAAAATGAAGACGGGAGAGCGTCCGGATTTGGGGTTTGATTTTGTTGTGGCGAGAATGTGAGGTAATTATTTTCAAAAAGTGATATTTCTGATAAAAAAAGAGGGGCGACTTATTCGGAGCCCCTCTTTTTTGTTCGTCATGTTCAGATTTGTCAGACCTCGATGCCTTCGAGACGGTCTTCCAGATCGGAGTAAATCTCCTGAAGCTTCTCGATGGTGTCGGGATCGGCAGCCCACATGCCGCGGCCGCTCGCTTCAAGCATCCTGCCCACGATGTTCTTGAAGGCTTTCGGGTTGAGCTTCATGAGCTTGTCACGCATGGCCGGGTCGAACGCATAGGTCTGGGCGGCCTCTTTGTAAACCCAGTCGTCCACGCCCTTGGTGACGGCGTCCCAGCCGAGCATATAAGTGAAGCGGTTGCTGATCTCGGTCGCGCCGCTGTGCCCCTGCGCCAGCATCCCCTCGAACCATTTCGGGTTGAGCAGCTTGGTGCGGAACTCCACCTTGAGCGCTTTTTCGGCGTCGTCAACCTTGATGTCCGCCGTGTAGGTCTCGACGTAGTTCAGCTTGACGTTGTCGCCTTTCGGGTTGCGGCGGCGAGCCGACATCTGCAACGCGCCCGACGAAGAGAAGTAGCGGTCGATGTCGGAAATGCCGTATTCAGCCGAGTCCACCTGCTGCACGACGCGATCCACGGTGCCGAGCAGGTTCTTCAGAATGTCGGACTGCTCGTCTCCGTAGCGGTTGCCGCCGTAGGCAAAGCTGGTGCGCTTGACGAACATGTTGTCGAGATCCTCCTCCGACTCCCATGCTGAATCCTCAACCAGCTCGTCGATCTGGGAGCCGTAGGTGCCGGGGGCCTGGGTGAAGAGGCGCGAGGTAGCGCTTTCGAAGTCCTTGCCCTGCGCAATCGCCTCGTCAACGTGTTTCTTGATGTGGTTCATTTCGGCAGGTTCGATCGCTTTGGCTGCATCCTTGACCAGCTTGTCGAGGTGATCGACCAGTACGCCAAAGGTGTCGCGGAAGATCGAGCTGATCTGGATCAAGACGTCGATTCTCGGACGGCCCAGCTTTTCGAGCGGCACGAGTTTGTAGTGGCTGATCTTGTTCTGCGCGTCGTAGGCCGGTTCCGCGCCCATGAGGGCGATGATGACCGCCACGGCTTCACCCTTGCTCTTGATGGTGTCGAGACCCCAGAGCACCTGGGCGATGGTTTCAGGATACTCGCCGTTGTTCTCGTCGCGGTGTTTCTGGATGATGGTGTCGGCGATCTGCTTGCCGCGCTTGAAGGCCAGCTCAGAAGGAATTCTCCACGGATCTATGGCGTGGATGTTGCGGCCAGTCGGCAGGATAGCTGCGCCGTCGCGCACCAGATCGCCGCCGGGGCCGGAGGGAAGGTACTCGCCGTTCAGGGCGCGCACGAAGCTCTGCATCTCCTGGCCGTTGTCGCGAAGTCCCTGTTTGAGAGCGGCTCCTTCCTGCAACGCGGTGCTGATCGCAGCGCTCATCTCATCGTTGAGCTTCGCGCCGCCAGTCAGAACGCCAAAGACGCTGCCGGGATTGGCGTTGCCGAAGACGGTCTGCTCAATGAAATCTTTGGCGATGTCATCCACCTTCTCCCTGACCTTGAGCGCCTGCGCGTCCCCTTTGCGGGCTTTGGTGGCCAGCGAGGCGTAGTCGCCCCAGTTACGGCTCTCGCCGATAGCCTGCATGATGATCGATGGCAAGGATTTTTCGTTGCCGCGTACCTTGAGGTACTCGGAGATGGTCGTGACCTGGGTCGAAAGCTCCGGTGTTTCGCCGAAGACGTGCAGCGCATTGGAGATGAGCTTGCTTTCGAGTTCGAGCAGGTACATGTAGAGGCGGCTGATGTAATCTGTGAACGGTTCGCCTTCGATCCTCGGGCAGTCGTCGGTCAGGTTGAGATTCTCAGCCTTTTCGAGGATCGCCATCTCGGTTTCGACATCGACGATCTTCTCCAGGCCGCGCTCGCGGTAGTCGTTGAGCATCTCCTTAAAGGTCGGCAGCTCCTTGTAGAGGCCGGCGCGGGAGAGCGGCGGGATGTTGTGCGAGATCATGGTCGCGTAACCGCGGCGTTTGGCGATGTTGGCTTCGCTCGGGTTGTTGACCGGGTAGATGTAGAAGTGCGGCATCTCGCCAAGCAGCGCGTCTGGCCAGCACTCGCCGGTGACGCCGAGCTGGAGGCCGGGCATCCACTCGACCGTGCCGTGCATGCCGACGTGGACGAGCGCATGAGCGCCAAACTCGCGGCTGATCCAGCGGTAGAAGGCGATGTACTGATGGTGCGGCGTGTTCTCCTTGTCGAAGAGCAGACGCATCGGGTCGCCCTGGATGCCGAGCCGTGGCTGGACGCCGATGAAGATATTGCCGAGCCTGATGCCGCCGAGGAACATCCTGTCGGGGCCGACCGGCGCGATTTCGCCGGGGAAGCCGCTCCAGCGGGCTTCGATGCGCTCACGCTCGCGGTCCGAGGTGATGGCGTTGTAGGTCTGGCGGTCGATGGCGAAGCAATCCTTCTCGTGCGCCTGGATTTCGTAATCGGTGGCGCGGTCGAGCATGGCAAGCAAAGCTTCCGGAGATTCCGGCAGCTCGCCGACGTTGTAACCCTCCTTGCGGAGGCGTTCGAGCATTTTGTAGATGCTCTTCGGCACGTCGAGCAAGGCGGCGCTGGCCTTGCGGCCCATGCCCGGAGGATAGTCGTAGACGACGAAGGCGACCTTCTTATCGTGGTTCGCGGTGTGGCGCAGTTCGGAGAACTTCTTGGCAAGCGTGGAGAGGCGGTCGAGGCGGTCGGGCACCGTGTGCAGACGTCCGTCCTTGATCGCGCCGAGCACGACCGGGCAGACTGCGCCATCCATCTCCGGCAGGGCGAAGGTCATGGCCGACTGAAGCGGCACGACGCCCTGCGTCTTCCACGAATCGATATCCTGGATGAAGAGCGGCTGGGCGACAACATACGGTGCATTGAGTTTGCCGAGAATCTCCTCGCGGGCGGCAGCCGAAGCGCCCGGAGTGGTCGCGCCGGCGGGACCGCCGACGAAACCGAAGCCCATCATGTTGATGAGCATGTCGATTTTGGTGTGGGTGAACCACTCGCGAGCAGCCACGTGGCCCTCGACGCCCATCACAAACACCGGCAGGGGATTGAGCCCCTTGGCTTCGATGGCGCGGATGGTGTTGTCGATATAATCCTTCTCCTGCAAGAGGTGCTTGCGGAAGAAGAGCATGGCGATATTGTGCTGCTTCTCGGAGTTGCGGTTCTTTTTATGCAGCCATTTCTCGTAATGGTGCAGGTCTTTCATGTACTCCGGCGCGTCGGGATGGTAGAATCCCATCGTCGGAACCTCTTCTACCTTGTTCGCCTTGACAGCAACGTCGAAGTATTCCGCCATGATGTAATTGAACATCGAAGCGAGATTTTCAGCGGTCGGATGCATCCAGTAGGTGTAAACCTGCATCCAGTTCTTGAAGTCCTTAGCCTTCTTTGGAATCAGCGGCAGCATGGTGCGCATGATCTTCAGAAGCTTCATGTAGCCGTAGAGAGCATCCTCGTCGCGGCCCTTGACGAGCATCTTGGCGACCTTCTTGACGATGTCGGGCATACCGCTGCCATCCTCGGAAACGACGTAATTTCCGACTTTCGTCATGTGCATTACTTCAGGCATCGACTCGTAGGCGAAGATCGTTTTGACCTTCGACTGGTCGATCTGCTCCTGGAGCCAGTCGGCCTGGTTCTTGAACTGGATCAGGGTGGTGAAGATGCAGTCCGCTTCGCGAATGGCTTGTCCCGCCTCCGGGTTCTGGTGTTCGAGATCCTGGTCTGTCCACTGGGTCAGTTCGGCGTACCGGCTGACCAACTCTTTCACTTCCCGCCATACGCGCTGGTTGCACTGTTCCATTCCGACAACCGCGGCAATTCGGATTTTGTCGCCCATAGATAACTGAGATGTGCTTTATTGAGGTTTTTCAGGCTTCGCAATGTAATAAATCCCGCTTTGATATTACAGGCTAAAAACGAGCACGGGGCTTTTTGCGCGAAGTGGCTGGCAAAGATCGGGTGTTTGTCCGTCTTCGCCAGCCATGCTTGTGCTCACCCTGATAATTGCAAACGGCTGCGGTTCATTCCCGGAGAACTTTTAAATGAAAAGAGTTACGGACGATGCACCGCCAGATTCCGGATGCTTGCGACGTGTGCGACAGGCAGGAAAAAGGTGAAGATTCTCTATGTTGAGCAGGGACGGGAAAAGATGTGATGGGCACGCTTCATGCGTGGCACACCCCTGTCGGCGAAGGTTGTTTTCCCTTGCCGGTGGCGGTGAGCCTGCCTGAAGGAACTCAGATCAGGCGCGCTGGAGGGTGCTGGGTCTCTTCGGCACCGACCTGTTCAGGCTTTCATGGACATGCTGGTAATAGGTCTCCTCGTGAATGAAGGAGAGCTCGTACAGTTTTTCAGAAATGGAAAAAATACGGTATCCCGCCGTCGCCAGCCGGTCGATAATGGCTTTCGTTTTGTCTAACGGTACGGTTCTGAAGCGGTGATGAAACTCGACGAGCAGCTGATAAACCGGAACCCCGGAGTTCAGGATATCATCGATCACCTCGTACTCGGCAGCCTCGATGTTCATTTTGAGAATATCAATGTGATCGACGCCGATTTCCGACATGGCAGTAGATATCCTTTTAACTGGCGCCTCTACAGGGAGATAAGCACCGCTCCATTCATCGATCAGGGTCAACATACCGTGAAGCGGTTTTCTCCTGTTGTTTGCACAGGGGTAAAGGTGTAGCGTGCCGTCAATGCCGCCAACGGCATGAGGGTAAAAATGGAATTCCGGAGGCGTATCTTGCGAGGCTATCCAGTCAATCCATGTGGGGGTAGGATCGAACGCATGAATATGACAGGCGAAGCTGTTGATCATGCCTTTATCGAATACGATATTATCGGCAATGCCAAGTGAGAAAATTACGCTTGAGCTGTTGACGCCGATAGGCGAGAAGGTCCAGCCGCCGACGCTGAAAGTTTTGCAAGACAATTCAATTCCAGCCTTGAGTTCGTGTCCGATCATCTGCCGGAGCAATATCTTAGACTTTTTGAAGAATTGCATAGATGTGTGATGATAATAAGGTGTGGCGTAATGTGTATGTAATATTATATGCAGTTATTCCGAAATGGTAAAAAAATATCTTGTCAAATTGGCTGTATCAGCCGGAGATTTTGGATGTGACGAGAGCAGCTGCATGGATGCCAGTATTCTGGAGTGATAGCTGATCAGTACGTCAGTTTGATACAGGTTTGATGACGTATTTCGGAACGAGGAAGCAATCAGCTACGGTAATTTGAGGCTTTCGTTGAAAAGCGGACGATAACTCTCTTCGTGGATGAAGGAGAACTTCCGGTATCGTTCGCCAATGTGGACAATGCGATACCCGGCGGAAGAAAGTTTTGCCAGCGTCTCTTTTGTTCTTTCTATGGGTACGTTTTTTGCAGTGTGGCTGAACACGACGAGCAACTGGTAGACCGGGATGCCGGAATCCAGGATGTCATCGATGACGTCGTATGCCACGGCCCCAATGTCCATTTTGAGGAGGTCGATGGATTCAACACCGATTTCCGACATGACGGTCGAGATGCTTTTGGCTGGCATCGCCGAGGCGTGGTTGTTACCAGTGAACTTGTCGAACAGGGGAGCCCAGGCCGAAGCGGAGCTTTCCCCTGTTTCGATTTGAGTATTCCGCTGGATGGCGCTCTTCTCAGTGCCGATGGCATATGGGTAAGCGCGAAATTCTGGCGACGTATAATGAGCGCTGATCCAGTCGATCCAGCCCGGGGTTGAATCGAACGCATGAACATGGCAGGCGAAGTTGTCGATTATGCCTTTGTCGAACCTGTAGTCGTGCGCCACGCCCAAAGAGAAAACCACGCTCAAGTTGTTGATGCCGATTGGCGAAAATATCCAGCCTCCAGTCCGGAATAGTTCGCAATCCATTTCGATTTTGTTCGTAAGCTCGCGGCCAAGCATCTGCCTGAGCCTTAATATCGGTATTGTATAGAGTGGCATGAACGAAATTTCACATAGGTACAACAGGTATGAATAAGTAATATATAAAAATATTATAATAATGTATGGTTTTGCAGGGGTATTATATGTGGTGTGTAAAAGAAGAAAGGGCTGCCAGGTTGACAGCCCTTTTGTCGATGCGCCGGAGTTGACGGCATCCCGATGTGACAGCCAATCAGTACGTCAGGTCGATACCGGCGATGAAAGTACGGCCAGCAGCCGGGAATCCTTCGGCTTCGGAATACATTGTGTTGAAAACGTTTTTGCAGTTAATGGTTGCCGAGATGTTGTTCGAAAGCTTCGCTTTTGTACCAAGGTTGAATACCACGAAATCGCCAGGATAAGCTTCATAGTCACCCGGCATCAGAGAAATGGTAGTTTTGACCCTGCTCATATAGCGGAGATCGGCAAGGAATGAATAAGTTTTGTTCGCCTGCCAGTTGATTCCTGCAAACAGGGTGTGCTCAGGTCTTCCCGGTAGCCATGCGTCGGTTGACAGATCCTTGGCATTCAGGTAAGTGTAGCCTATCGCTCCTTTTATGTCTTTTGTGGGCTTGACGTTCAGGCTGGTTTCGATACCCCAGATTCTGGCATTCTGCACGTTTGAGTACATGAAGTACTTTCCACCGGCGGGAATAGCAATGAGTGACGACTGAATCAGGTTGTCGTAGTTGTTAATGAACCCAGCTACATCAAGTGAGACGCTGTCGTTGAACTGCTTGAACATGCCGACTTCATAGGCAGTCATGGTTTCCTTGTCTATGGCAGGATTCGGGTTGCCGGGCCATAGACCAGCATCCCTCACGAAGCGCTCTGCCGGGGTTGGAGCGCGGAAGCTGCGGCCCCATGAGGCGCGGAACGACATGTCGTCGGTTGCTTTGAAATTCGCGGCGATACGTGGGCTCACTGCGGAGACCGATTTGTTCTTGATTGCAGCAATTTTCGAAAATGATGGGTATGTGGAATAATCGACGTACGTCACTGTGTCCGCATCGATACCGCTCCAGTCATACCTCACCGAGCCGAGGAAGGTCAGCTTGTCGGTTGGCTTGAACTCGTCCTGCAGGAAGGCGGCGAAGTTTTTGTCGCGGAGGTCATGCAAGGCGCTGTCGGAAACCGGGTTAGTGTCGGGAATCGCGCCAGTATACTGCGTCGACTGAATGCCTGAGGTATTGACATCCACACCGAACAGTACACGATTCTGGCTGTTTGCTTTCCAGTCAAGCTTGATGCCTGCCCCGAATCGGTCGACAATATCCTCGTTGAATTGTCCTGGTACACGTGCTCTAAGGCCGAGCGCACCAAAGTTAGTCATCGGGTTGGCAAACGGATAAAAATAAAAGCTGTACTGATTGGCAGAAGAGTGATTGTACTCTACTCTCGATTCGTTCCTGGTGTAGTATACCTTGGTGTCGAGGCTGAGATTGTCGCCCAGCATGTTGACATAGTTCAGGCCGACCAAGGCATTCTTTCTGGCAATATTGTCATCGTAAGTTGAGTAAAATGCAGGATATAGAGTTTTGAAAGAATAATCTGCCAAATCATAACGATGAGATAAGTCGAAGAAGTTATTCGTAAAAAAATTCATCGGCATAAGCGAAGGGTACCCGCCTTTGCTCTGATTGTAGTAGGAGGTCAGCTGGAGATACTGTCTCGAGTCGATGGTGTACTTCGCCTTGAATTTGACGTCGTTGATCGTGATCGTCGAATTAGCCTTGTAGCCGTCGTCGTCCGAGTGTGAATAGAGGAAACTATAGTTCCATTTTCCGCTCTTGTTACCGAATCCGGCATAGGTGCTCCAAAGTACAGGGGTATAGCCTTGTCTGTAGATGCTTTGATCACTCGACGGAGGCGCGTCATAGAAGCCTATGCTCCCTCCCGCTTTGACCTCGAACTTATCAGGGAGTGCGCCGTATACGTTCATGACGCCGCCCATCGCTCCGGATCCGTAGAGGGTTGCGGCAGCGCCTTTTAGTACCTCGATGCGTTCTGCAGAATTCATATTCATGTTCGACCAGGCAATTTCACCGGTAGTCGGATTGTTGATCGGGAATCCATCATAGGTGCCTTGCACACGGGTGCCGATTGCGCCGCCCTGGAATGCATTCGAACCGCGAATTTGCAGAGTCGAGGTGCCGTTACCGGCAGACCTGCTGACATTGACGCCAGGGACGTTCTGTACGGCGTCGGCAAGGGTGGGATTTGGTGCTTTTTTGATTTCATCCTTCGACACCACGTTTGCCGTAACCGGTACTTCGAGTCTGTCCTGTTTGTAGAGAGCAGCGCCGACAACCACTTCGGAGGCCATGATGGTGGTCTGGCCGAGGGTGAAGTTCAGCGTGGCGGTCAGGCCGTCGCCGACTGCGATGACCTGGGTGGTCGGGGCGTAACCGATGCTCGAAACGGTGACTTTCTGCTGTTTCGGCGGAACATTTCTGAGTACGAAATTGCCGTCGATGTCAGTGGCGGTCGCGATGTTGGTGCCAGCGATCGAAACCGCCGCGCCGACGACGCCTTCACCATCTGATTTGTCCGTGACGCGGCCTTTGAGTACGCCATCCGCGCCATAGGTCGTCAGTGGAGCCAGCGACGAAGCAAGAAAAGTCACCGAAAGAGCGAGCCTCTTCATGCCAGAACCCTTTGCCTGCTGCTTTTTCATGAGTGTGTGTGTTGGGTTGTTGGTGTTGTGTGAGCGTTAGTGGACATAAAATTCCAGCGGACAGTGGTTGACTGTTGCGTTCCGCTGCTGCTCATCGGCACGGGAGGGAGGCTATCGGTGTAACTGATCGTACGCATCATCGCATCGTATTATGGGACGTGCTTAACGTAGTAAATCTAAGGTGAATCAATGCAAACTCCAAGGAATGGATTGCTCTGGCGGCTCGTTCGACCGCAAAAAAAAGCCCCGCGGGGTTTCGCAGGGCTTTACATATAAAGAGTGTGAATTCTCTTAACGTTTTATATAACAGCAAGTTCCCGTCCTATGGTCGAAAATTCGGTGATAACCTTGTCGAGATGCTCTTTTTCGTGAGTGGCCATGAAGCTTGTCCTGAGCGCTTCGTGACCGGGCATGACGCCGGGGCGGATGAAGGCGTTGACATAGACGCCAGCTTCGAAGAGCTTTTTCCAGAAATAGAGGGTTTTCATCTGATCGGCGATCAGCACGGTCACGATGGCCGTACGTGATGGCATGAGCGTGAACCCGGCCTTCAGCAATCCCTGGCGGACGTAATCGGTGTTGGCGATCAGGCGTTCGGTCAGTTGCGGCTGCTCCCTGATGATCTTGAGGGTCGCCAGCACTGCCGCCACGCTGGCCGGAGTCGGCGATGCGCTGAAGATGAGCGAAGCGGCAGTATGCTTGATGTAGTTGATCACCGAGCGTTCGCCAACAACGTAACCGCCGAGCGAACCGAAGGTTTTGGAGAAGGTGCCCATGATCAGGTCAACCTCGTCAACCAGTCCGAATTCGGATGGTGTACCGCGTCCGCCCTTGCCGATGACGCCTACGGCGTGAGCATCGTCGATGACGATCCGGGCATTGTACTTTTTGGCCAGTTCGACCAGTTTGGGAAGATCGACGATTTCGCCGGAGACCGAAAATACGCCATCCGAGACGATCAGTCTGCCAGCGCTTTCGGGGATGTTCTGGAGCACGCGCTCAAGGTCGGCCATATCGTTGTGCCGGTAGCGAACCTGGCTCGCGCCGCCGCCTATTGCCATGATCGATGCGGCCACGAGGCTGGCGTGATTGTCGCGGTCGGCGACGATGTATTCGCCGCGCTGTACGATGGTTGGAATGATCCCCTGGCCGGTCTGATAACCTGTGCTGAAAAGCAGGCAGCGCTCTTTTTCGAAAAAGTCGGCGAGCTGCTCTTCGAGTTCGATATGGAGGCGCACTGTTCCGGTCATGTAGCGTGATCCGGAACAGCTCGTGCCGTATTTTTTTATCGCATCGATCGAAGCCTGCTTGACGCTCGGTTCGGTGGTCAGTCCAAGATAGTTGTTCGAGCCGGCCATCACGAATTTCCGGCCCTCGATAGAGACTACCGGTCCTTCGGAGTCATCTATAGGGCGGAAGAAAGGGTATACTCCCAGCGCCTTGATTTCGTCGGCAAGGGTGAAATCAACACACTTCTTGAATATATCTTTTGTTTTTTCCACGGGTTGCGGTTTTACTTCCACGTTCTGGGCAGGCACTTGAAATTGATGATGGCTCTCTGCCGCAAACATGCTCAGCGTGGCTGGCTTGGTATTGCGGATTTAGCTATGAATCAGAAATGTATTAAAATTTTCCTTTTTTTGGTAAACAGACCGGTGTTTTTTGTCCGCCCACAAGGGGAGGGCTGTTGACAGGTTCAGGCAGAACAGCATGGCAATCATTGAAAAAAGAGGATGGTTTTTATGGATGGCGTGATTCTGGTAACAGGCTCGACCGGTTTCATCGGTTCGAGAATGGTCGAAGCTCTCGCCGGTCAGGGCCGCCGTGTGCGGGTGCTGCTCAGGCCGGAAAGCCGCGCGGCATCGTCAGCGCGCCATCGCGAAGGCGTCGAGGAGGCGCGCGCGGCCTACAGCGATCCGGAGGCGCTTGGCAGGGCGGTTTCGGGCGTCGCCGCGATCATCCATCTTGCTGGAGTGACCAAGGCCGTCGATGAGGCCGGATTCGCCGAAGGCAATGTGACGCCGGTCGAAAATCTGCTCGAAGCGGTGAAGCGCTGCAATCCGCGCCTCAACCGTTTTCTGTTGGTTTCGTCGCTGGCGGCCATCGGCCCAGCTTCCTCCGCCTCGCCCGGCGTACGGGAGTCCGACCGGCCGCATCCAGTCAGCGCCTATGGGCGCAGCAAACTGCTCGGCGAAGAGGCGGCGCGTCGGCACGCCGGAAGCGTTCCGCTGACCATCGTCCGCCCGCCAGCCGTGTACGGGCCGGGAGATCGCGACATCCTCGAAGTGTTCGCCATGATGAAAAAAGGGTATCTGTTCTCGGCGGGTTCCGGCAAGCGGCAGCGCTTCAGCATGATCCACGTCGACGAGCTGATTGGCGGCATCGTGCTGGCGCTCGACTCGGAGAGGGCCTCCGGCGAGGACTATTTCATCACCTCGCCTCGCGGCTACTCCTGGGACGAGGTGATCGAGGCTGCACGCCCGGTGCTCGGCTTCCGGCGGCTCGTGCGCATCGATCTGCCGAAGCCTCTCGTGTTTGGTCTTGGCGCGGTGCTTGGCGCTGTCGCCTGTCTGACAGGCCGCCCGGCTTTGATCAACAGCGACAAAGCCAACGAGCTGGTGCAGGATTACTGGGTGTGCAGCCCTGAAAAAGCGGAGCAGGAACTCGGGTTCAGGGCTTCGATTCCGCTCAGCGAGGGAGTTGTTGGAACGCTACGGTGGTACAGGCAGCAAGGGTGGCTGTAAGGATTGGTTGACATTGCCTCCAGCTTGAACACTGGGGGAGTTGACGAGCAGGAAAGAGATCGAGCCTCTGAAGGGGTCAATGCCCTCAGGCTCGGCTGGAGAAAACAAAAAAAGCTGACGTGGATTTGATTCCAGGTCAGCCTTTCTTTACGTGCCCGAGAGGAGATTCGAACTCCTACACCTAACGGCGCCACCCCCTCAAGATGGTGTGTCTACCAATTCCACCACTCGGGCATTTTATGTATTTCAGGGAACAGTATATGCACCCAGTGAGAATAGAAGGACTCGAACCTTCGACCCTCTGCTTAAAAGGCAGATGCTCTACCGACTGAGCTATATTCTCAACCAAGCTTCCCGGCTCCTTAAAAGCCTACTTGTTCTGGTACCGCAAACGCTTCTTGTGCCTGTTCTTACGGCGCATTTTCTTGCGTTTGTGCACAGCCATTTTATGGCGTTTTCTTTTTTTTCCGCAGGGCATGAATGATAAAATCTTTCCTGTGTTTTAGAAGGCAGGTAATATAGGGACTTCGATCAAAAGTGCCAACAAAAAAATGATCCACGCAAGATTTTTTCCTGTGAACAGGCATAACTCCAGATGATCCAGAAGATGGAGAGCACGCTGAATTGCTGGACTATGCTTCTATTGTCACTCAGTCGCGCCGTTCAGCGCCATGATGGCGGTGCTAACGGCGCGGATGGCGGCGGTTGGCGATTTTGCCTTGCCTGCGCCTTTGTCTGCCGATACCCACGGGTGTAGCTCCAGCGGCTCAAGCGAGTGGTTGGTTTCGCGGCTGATGCGCTCCAGCAATTTTCCGCTGGCCGCCGGGCCGGTCACTTTGACGGGTAATCCGTCGAGAGGCGCGGTGGTCAGCTCCGTGACGGCGAAGTACTCCCGCTCGCTCGCGTCCTTTACCGGCCAGTATCGGAAATAGACGAGCTTGCCGTTCGCCGAGATGGAGAGCGCCGCGTAGCGCTCTTCGAGTTCCAGCACAGCCAGAGCGTCTCCCGTCACGGCGGAGAGCCGGGCCACCGCTTCGACGTGCACGCCGCGCCAGGAGACGTGGCGATGCTTCCGCAGCTCGCTTTCGATGAATCGCGCTGGTTCGAGCGGATAGAAGAGCAGCATCCGCCGATCCACTCCGGCGGGCTGAAGCGCCTCCGGCTCCAGCGCCATGTCGTGCCACTGCCAGGCGTCGGCCTTGTGGAGGAAGTAGCCCGCTTCGATTCTGCAAAGCGTGTCGCGTTCATCCGGGGCGGCATCCGCGGAGAACCAGGCAGGCAGCGTCAGAATTTCAGAGGGCGAAAAGCTGAGCGCGAGCGGTTCGTCACGCCACTCCCTGAGCGCCGCGACAAGCTTTCCGGCGAGCTTCGCGCCTCTCGGGCCGCCGAGGTCGTCGAGGCCGCCGTCGATGGTGCGGCACATGGTCATCGTGAAGGAGCCGTGGCTGGTCGTTTTGACTCGCGCCACGGTGGCGGTGCCCGCGTCGAACGCGCAGGCGATCAGGCTTCGGCTCATCAGTCGGGATTCAGATGCTGTTGGTCACGCCGGGGTTTGTCGCTCCGGCGCTCTTCTCATAGGGAATATCGGAAAATGCCCGATCCGCTTGCCGAATTTTTTCGGATTTATTGAGATCGGTCAGGCTCTGAAAAAAAGTTGCCAGAGGTGTTTGCGAAATTTTTTGCGTGAAATGGCAAGAGGTAATATATTTACAATTGTTAACGGCGACTTGCCCTGACGTGATTATCTGGGCTTACTTTCGTTTTGTTTCCGGCATTTTGATTACGGTAAGCAGTTTTACCTTCCGGTGAAAGCCGCCGCTCCTTTTGCCGTATTCAAGTAGACACGCGAGGTGTCCTTCGGTCTGATTACATCGATCATCAAATCAACACAAAATCCGTCTCTGCGGGAGGAGAATATCGGCATGAAAACAACGCTGAAGTCATTCATGGTGATGCTTGCCTGCATCGGATTGCCAGCCAGGGCAATGGCTACGGTAATCAGTTACAATGATTTTTCATCGACCGCAGGACTGACGCTGGGTGGTAGCGCTGTGCAACAAGGCGGTAATATTCGACTTACCAGTCTTTCGCCGACTTTTCAAGCAGGAGGCGTGTTTTCGAATACGGCTGTTGATATAAACAACTTCAGCGCGTCCTTTACATTTCAATTCTCTGGAAATTCAACGCCGTTTCAGGCAGATGGCATGGCCTTTGTGATCAGAAATCCAGGCAGCCTTTCTCTTGGTAGTACTGGGGGATACTTGGGATATGGGGGTACTGATAAGAGTAATAGTATTGTAAATAGCGTGGCCATAGAATTCGATAACTATCAGAATCCATTGGATCCCGCAGGCGATCATATCGGCATCGATACCAATGGATCGGTAACGAGTCTTGTCACTGCTCCGGTTTCTTCTGCATTCAATGGCGCAGGAACGTGGTATGCCTGGGTTGATTACAACGGAACGACACTATCGGTCAGCGCCAACAACACCGGACTTAAGCCCGGGACGGCGATGCTTTCTAAAAATATCGATATAGCCAGCACCATTGGCAGTTCCGCCGCCTACGTCGGGTTTACAGCTGCGACCGGTGTTTGGACTCAGAATCAGGACCTACAGTCATTTCATTACAATTCTGATCCTGTGCCTGAACCGTCAACACTTTTGCTGACAGGTATCGGCGGAGTTCTGATCATCGGGGTATCGAGAAAAAAAGTTTTGTTCGACAAACTTGGCAGTATCTCTAAAAACATCTGAAGTTTCAGGTTTTTAAGATGACAAGGTTGATGGCTCATGCTTGCATCACTCAAGAGTCAGATGCTTTTCAAGGAGTTCGAGCTTTTTTTTGCCGATTCCCTTCACTTCGAGAAAATCCTTGAACTGGCTCACTTTTCCCCCTTTCTGTTTCCGTAACTCGATCAACCGTTTGGCCATCACCGGGCCGACGCCGGAGATCATCTGCAACTGTGACGCGGATGCTGTTCTGAAAGCTATCGTCCCGCTAAAATTTTTCTTCGACGGATGTCTTCCCGGTGATTTCGTCGCGGACTCCTCCTGCGCCTCGTTGCCCGCAACGACGCCGGAGCTATCAGCCGCCGTCGGCTCTTCGGGTTTCATGGCGAGGCTGAGCAGGCTGTCCACCTCGGCCTCGGAGTAGCGGGCGGCCTCGGCTTTCGCGATGGCTTTGTCGGCATCCTGCACCGAACCGCTGTACTTCAGCGCTCCGCCGAGCAGGAGGAAAAAGGTGAGCACGGTGACGGCGGTCATCTCCGCCTTTGTGACGCCGAGTTTCACGGCGATGTTGTCCAGAAATTTCATAGGGGTTGAAAGTTCTGTTGTTGTAAGGGGTATTCAGAATATCGCAAATCTTCCGCATCCGGCAGGATACCGCACACGAATTATTCCTGTCAAAAACCTGTCATTTTCTTCTGTAGGGGCGGGTCTTGCGCCTGCCCTTTTATTCTTTACACGTTCTTTACACAAAAATCCTTTTCACCCGGCGCGAGACCGCGCAGAGTAGTTCGTAGCTGATCGTTCCGGCGGCGATGGCCTGTTCGCCCGCCGATGGGCCGTCCCAGCCGAAGAGCACCGCCGTGTCTCCGGCTTTTACCGACTCGTCACCGCCGAGATTGACCATCGTCTGATCCATCGTGACTGTGCCGACCTGCGGGAAGCTTTTGCCGCCGATGCACACCCGCGTCCGGTTGGAGAGGGTGCGGTGGAAGCCGTCGGCGTATCCGGCGGCGATGGTGGCGATGCGCGTCGGCTCCGGGGCGCTCCACGTGCGGTTGTAGCTGACGGACGCGCCCGCGGGCAACTCCTTGACGAAGATCACCCGCGCCTGGAACTGCATCACCGGCCTGACGGGCACGGGCGACGGCGCGGCGTCAACCGGGTGGCAGCCGTAGAGCAGGATGCCGGGGCGTACCATGTCGAACCGTGCGTCGGGCATCGAGATGATTGCCCCGCTGTTCGACGCATGTTTCGTGACGGTTTTGCCCGTCCGCTGCTCGTACGCGCCGGTCACGGCGAGGAAGCGCTCGCGCTGGCGGGCGGTGAAGCCTTCGGGCTTGTCGCTTTCGGCGAAGTGGGTGTAGATGCCCGCGAGTTCGAGGTTCGGGCTGGCCTCGATCAGCTCCAGCACTCCGACCGCCTCTTCGGGCGTGACGCCGAGTCGCCCCATGCCGGTATCCACCTTCACCTGCACACGGAGCCGTCCGCCGTTTGCGGCGGCAATCGATTCGGCGGCGTGTACCGTTTCGTGGCTGCAGACGGTCATCTCCACGCCGTGTTGCACATACAGGCCGATGTGCTCGGCGAGGGGCGAGGCGAAGGCGAGGAGGCGCGAGTCGGGCTGCATCCGGTGCTCCTGCCGAAGCTCGATGGCTTCGTGGATGTTGGCCACGCCGAAATCCCGCACTCCCTCCGCTTCGAGCGTCGCCGTCACCTGCGCGGCTCCGTGGCCGTAGGCGTTGGCCTTGACGATGCCCATGATGCGGCATTGCGGGCCGGTGATGGCGCGGATGCAGGCGAGGTTGTGGCGCAGATTGTCGAGCGAGATGAGCGCTTCCGAGAGATAGGAGCCGTTCGGCGCGGCGGCGGAGTTCTGTTCGTGACTAACGCTCACAAGAGTATCTGACGGTTGAGATTCAGGCCGGAAGCCGGGTATGCTCTAAAAAAACGCTTTTTACGCCGGATTGTCAAAACAATGGCGATCCGCAGACGGAAATGGACAATTATTGTTATATGTATTATTATTCACGAAAATCCATCATCAGAGCATCGAGCGCCATGACCAACGACATTTTCGACATATCGGACAACACTCCGCTGGTTCTCATGAAGCAGCTTACCCGGCAGAAACGCGCCCGGTTCATGGCGAAGCTCGAATACATGAACCCCTGCTTTTCGCACTATTGCCGCGTTTCAGCGGCCATCGTGCGTGACGCCGAACAGCGGGACTTGATCCATCCCGGCATGACGCTCGTGGACTGGACCTTCGGCACCAGCGGCATTGCTCTCGCGATGGCGGCGGTCAGCCGGGGCTACAAGCTCTTGCTCGCCGCGCCGGACAACATCTGCCGCGAAAAGCAGGAGGTGCTTCGGGCGCTTGGCGCGGAGCTGGTGCTCACCCCGTCGGAGGCGCTGCCCGGCGACATGCAGAGCTGCGTTGACGTGGCCGAGAACCTCGTTCGCACGCTGCCGAACGCCTGGTTCGCCAACATGTACGAAAATCCGGTAAGCCGTCAGGTGCACGAGGATGGTACCGGGCCGGAGATTTTCCGGCAGACCGAGGGCAAGGTGACGCATGTGTTCGTGCCGATGGCTTCGGGTGCGATGATCTCCGGGATCGGACGCTACTTCAAGTCGGTCAATCCGCAAGTTCAGATTATCGGCGTCGAGCCGGAAGGCTCGATCTACCGCGATCTGCACAGCGGCAAGAGCCAGGGGTGCGCCGCTTCGTTCCAGCTCGAAGATATTGGCGCGGTCAGGCCGACCTCGTTCTGGGAACCCGAGGTGATCGACCGGATCGTGCAGGTGAGCGACGCGGACGCCTTCAACTGTGGCCGCGAGCTGCTTCGCGCCGAGGCGGTGTTCGCGGGCGGCGCGTCCGGCGCGGCGATGGCCGCGGCACTCCGGGAGGGCGAGGCGTACGGCAGCGACGCGCAGGTGGTGGTGATGATGACCGATTTCGGCGGCTACGACCTGTCGCGCATGTACAGCGACGACTGGATGCGGCGGCAGGGATTCTATCGCAAATCCAAAACGGCGCTCGACCAGATCACGGCGGACGACATTCTGCAACGCAAGGCCCGCAAAGACCTCATCTTCGCCCAGCCCGAGCAGACGCTCGCGGAGGTGTTCGAAACGATGAAGCAGAACGACGTCTCCCAGATGCCCATCGTCTCCTTCGGCGCGCCCATCGGCAGCATCAGCGAAAACCGGATTCTCTCCATCCTGATCGAGAACGACTCCGCCATGAACGCCAAGGTCGTGGCCTTCATGGAAAAGCCCTTCCCGGTTTGCAAGTCCGACGCCACCATTTCCGAATTGTCTGAAAAATTACAGGCAAGCGCCGCCGGAGTGCTCATCGATCTCAATGATGGACGCTTGCAACTGATTAACAAATCAGACCTTATCGATGCTCTGACCCACAAGTGACGATTGTTATAATTATATAGTTGTTTTTTTTAGGTGATTTACTTATCTAAGCACTCCTGAGCAGAGAGCTTCACGGAGCCATCGTCAGAAATGGTTCCCTCGCGTCTGCCTGCTGAAGCTCCATTTTTCTGGATATGAGGCGCGATCGGGATGGCCGGACCGGGTGACTTTGCCGGGGTCTGTTCAGGAAAAGTACTTCCGAACCTCATGCAGGCGAACGATAGTTTGCATGGACTGCGCTCCAACAACAGCGACATTTATGAAAGTAGAGTCCAGAAAAAGGCAGTACATACTCGAAGGCAAGATCAAGCCTGGCTATTGCGACGGCTGCGGTGGCGTCACCGAGCAGGTGTTTGTCGGCGAATGGAAGCCCAGCGACAAGCCAAAGGATGACGATCCGCTTTTCGAACCGTCCGAGAAGAAGTCGAAAGAGAAGAAACTGGTCTTGGAAGAGGAGGCTTCAGCCGCCGAGAACCAGTACTGGATCCGGTGCACCTCCTGCAACCAGGTGCATCTCTTCAAGGAGTGGCAGATTCAGATCGACAAGGAGTTGAGTCCGGACGAGCTGAGGCCGGAGGATTGCCAGCTCTACACTCCTCACGGAATTTACGCGCAGGGGGACGCCCTGTATCACAAATCGCTCGATGAAGTCGGGGTGGTTCGTGAAAAGCAGGCGACCGGAAGCGGGGCGCATGTGATCATCGTGGAATTTTGCAAAAGCGGCCGGAAACAGCTTCTCGAAAACGTGCAGCTCAACCAGAGCAAGCCGAAAAGCACCGAGTCGGTTACGGATATTATCAAACTCAAATTACGACGTTAAGAAGGTCGCATCACAGGTAAGGGGGTGAATTTCATTGGTCAGCGTTCAGGTAAATGATAATGAATCGATTGACAAGCTGCTCAAGCGTTTCAAAAAGAAATACGAGAGAGCGGGCGTTCTGAAGGAGTTTCGCAAGAAAGCATACTTCGTGAAACCTTCGATCGACAGCCGTCTGAAGCGTTCAAGAAGCAAGCGTCGCGCACAGCGCGCTAACGAAGAGCGCAACTCCTGATTCTTCAGGATGTCAGTATTGAAAAGCAGCTCCTCGTCGGGGCTGCTTTTTTTTATCGAAAACCATAACCAGCCAACCATGAGCGTCTTTCAGGGCGAAGTTTCAAGCCTGCCGCCAGACAAATCGATTTCCCATCGCGCCGCGCTCATTGGCGCGCTTGCCGAAGGAACGACCGAGATCAGCAACTTCTCGGGTGGATACGACAACCAGTCAACCCTGTCGGTGCTGCGGGATGCCGGTATCTCCGTTCGCCAGGAGGAGCTTGCCGCCGGTGACGGGCGGACGCTCCGCCATGTGGTGATCGAGTCCAAGGGACTCTGGAGTTTCCGCGAACCCTCCGTGCCGCTGATGTGCAACAACTCCGGCAGCACGATGCGCATGATGGCGGGCATTCTCGCCGCGCAGCCCTTCAGGAGCGAGCTGGTCGGCGACGCTTCGCTGATGAAGCGCCCGATGAAGCGCGTGGCCGATCCCTTGCGGCAGATGGGGGCGGAGATTTCGCTCTCAAGCGCCGGAACCGCGCCGGTGGTCATCCACGGCACCAAAGCGCTGAAGACGATCGAGTACCACCTTCCGGTGCCCTCGGCGCAGGTGAAGTCGCTCGTGGCTTTCGCCGCGCTGCACGCCGACGGACTCTCGAAGATTATTGAGCCGATCCGCTCACGCGACCACACCGAGCTGATGCTTGGCCTCGAAACCATCGACCGGCCCGACGGCGTGCGCGAGATCATCATCGACGGGCGCAAGCCGATTGCCGCCAAGCCGTTCAGCGTGCCTGCCGATCCGTCGGCGGCCTGCTTCATGATTGCCCTCGGCCTGCTCGGCGAGCGCTCGGAGATCGTGCTGCGCAACGTCTGCCTCAACCCGACGCGCGTGGCCTACATCGAGGTGCTTCAGGAGGCGGGCGCGGGTCTCGGCATCGAGAACGTGCGCTCGGAGGGCGGCGAGCCGGTGGGCGACATCGTTGCGCGGAGCTGCTCCGGCCTCAAGCCGCTGCGCATCAGCGACCACGGCGTCGTGGCGGGGGTGATCGACGAAGTGCCGATGCTCGCCGTGCTCTCGGCCTTCGCCTCGGGCGAGTTCGAGCTGCACAACGCCGCCGAGCTGCGCACCAAGGAGAGCGACCGCATCGACGCGCTGGTCGTGAATCTGGAGCGTCTCGGCTTCGAGTGCGAGCAATATCCCGACGGTTTCGTGGTGAAGGGGCGTCCGACGGTCAACCGCGAGGAAGCGGTGATCGAGTGCTTCGACGACCACCGCATCGCCATGAGCTTCGCCATCGCCGCCGAAGCCGCAGGCGCGTCGTTGCGCCTCTCGGATCGCGAAGTGGCAGGCGTCTCGTTCCCGAACTTTTTCGCGATTATCGACTCGCTGAGGCAGTAGGCTTTAGCTTTCAGGAGGGCTTCAGCCCGACGGACATTCAATGCTTACATTTTCTTCAGTTGCCCCGGACTTTAGTCCGGGGTTGATGGATAACACAAAATAAATCAGGGCTTTAGCCCAATGTCTTGTTCCGGTGACTTTCATGAGTTATCGCCGCCGGAGCAACGAGGTGAAACCCCGACTGGTGCAAATCGGTCGGGGTTTTTCGCGTTTCTGAAGGGGGATAAAAAGAGAAACCCTGCGGAAATTTTTCCCTCATTTGTTTGAGTGGCGGCACATTTTATTTACCTTCATATATTGTGTTGGTTTATCTCGGATTTGGGTGGAGGCATTGGGGCCAACAAAGTTTGGAGAAATTTGAAAAGTAGTTGGATGATGGATAAACGCGACTTTATTGCGCTTATTCGTTTGTAAGGCACGGCAGAGTAGTTCAGATAAACAAGTTCTCTACAAGCTTAAAAAACAAAAACATATAAACATTAACAAGTAAATTAGAAATATGAACGGAGACGAATTTAACGAAATAGATGAGCCAATCATTGACGTTGATGATTCTGAAGAAGCAACCGCACCAATTATTTATGATATTTCAAGCTACGGCGCTGATTACGATGTTGATGGTATTGTAAAGAGACTAAAACGAGGTGATATTTTCATACCTTCATTTCAACGCGACTATGTTTGGAACCAAACAGAAGCATCAAGATTTGTTGAATCTTTACTATTAGGATTACCTGTTCCTGGAGTATTTTTAGCTAAAGAAGGAGATTCAAACAAACTTTCAGTTATTGATGGTCAACAAAGGTTGAAATCTTTACTATTTTTTTATGAAGGTTTTTTTAACCCCAAGGCTTGGGATATTCGAAGAAAAGTTTTTCGACTAAAAAATGTTCAGAATAAGTTTGAGAATAAGACATACGAAGAGCTTGAAGAAGAAGACAGAATTAAACTTGATGATTCAATAATTCATGCAACAATAATCAAGCAGGATTCACCAAGTGACAATAATACCAGTATTTATCACGTTTTTGAGCGACTAAATACGGGTGGAAGAAAATTAACTCCACAAGAAATTCGTTCCGCAATCTACACTGGTAAAATGAATGAAATGATTGCTGATTTGAATGATTATCTTGCTTGGAGAGAATTATTTGGCAAGAAAAATTATCGATTAAAAGATCAGGAAATGATTCTGCGATTTTTCGCAATCTATTCAAACTTTGAGAGTTATTCTAAGCCGCTTAAAGAGTTTCTAAATAAGTTTAATGGACGAAATAGAAATCCAAGCGATGAAGAAATTGAACGATTATCATCTATCTTTAAGAGGGCATCGGACTTAATTTTAAATAAAATAGGTAAAAATGCGTTTAAGCCAGATAGGGTTTTTAATGCAGCAGCATTTGAAGTGTTAATGGTTGGAATTGCGAAACGTATCGACGAGAACATAGATTTTGATAGCTTTGTTAGAGATTTAGGTAATCTCTACAAAAATCAAGAATTTGTTGATTCAATTACCAGAGCAACATCAGATGAAAAAGTCGTTGATTTGAGACATAGGTTATTTAATCAGTTTATCGAAAGTTATGTTCGCAAATAGTGAGTTGACAAAACAATATAAAAAGATTCAAAATCTTATTTTGAAGGCGAAGGAATTTGAGCCAGACGATGAATTAAGGTCTCATCTTGCTAAGTATTTATGTGTATTGAGTTCAGGTTTTATTGAAAATGCAATTTATCACGCTTTTTGTGATATTGCACAAAAAAAATGTAACCCTTCTGTTGTTCTTACATACACAAAAGGGCAACTATATAAACTTCAAAACACAAATACTGAAAAAATAAAAGAAGTTACAAAGTCTTTTGACCCGGCTTGGTGGGAAAATGGATTAAAAGACTTTTTGAATCAGGAAAATCGAGGCGCAGCAATTAATTACATTTTGAAAGATAGACATAATATTGCCCACGGACGTGATTCAGAAATTACAATTGACAAGCTTGAAGAATATTTAAAAAAGACAGTTGAAGTGATAAAGTATTTAGAGGACGAATTGGAGAATATCAATGCCTAAAATCGGTTATAGTAATCAGATTACAAGCTTAAAAATGAAAATATTACAAATGAAGAACCCAGCCGCAAGCGGCGGAATATCTGGAAAACAACTTCTTACAAACTTTACGCCGCAAGCGGCGGGGTATTTACCCTTAGGGAATAAAAAAACGAATTGTGATGAATGAACAAAAATATAGAGAGGGCAAAATCGAAGAAACTTTATGGAGTATGAGTGGTGATTTTTCAGAATTAGCTTTTATGCGGGAACATACCGATGATAAGAATAAGGAAAAAGAAGATTATATGCTTAGAGAATATGAGCTTCAAGATAGTTTTGAAAAAAAAGCAAGAACCGTTTATAAGTTAATTATTGCTTACATCGAAGCATCTGCCCTTAAAGAATATCTAAGTGATTTTAAGGCAGAATTTGGGGCATTATTTACAGATAATACTTTGTTTGATGGAAAGTTTGATGATGGTTCAGGTGAACTATATAGCAATGTTGTAAGTAGGTTTTGGGATTTTTTAAGTCCATTTGAATTTAGTCAACAAAGTTATATGGACAAATTGCTAAAACAAACAGGCATTTCTTACCTTGAGCGTATATTGCGAAATACACAATTTATTATCAATGAAATTAACGCTCAGCCTACAACAGAACCACAAGTTTATAATGTCGTAAAGTTTGTAATTAAATCTGTTTTTCGTAATTCGCTTCAACCGACAGCGGGTTTTTTTAAGTCATTTAAAAAATATACCCCAGACATACTTATCCCTGAAATTCATGCAGCTGTTGAATATAAGTATGCTGATACAGTAGAGAAGCTAAAATCACAAATAGAAGAGGTGTTAGTAGATACCAAGGGCTATACGGGTGACATAAATTATAAAATATTCTTTGCAGTTTTCTACGTTACTGATGATTTCTGGGGCATTGATAGATTTGATGCGGCGTGGGACGAAATGGATTTCCCAAAAAATTGGAAAGGAATTTATGTGGTAGGAAAAAAATACTAACAATGTATACATAGTAATGGGCAGATAGTGCTATTTTAAAATGTATAATATAAAAAAATAACATTGATTGATAAATGGCAGCGATAAATTGCACAAAGCTGTTTAACCTTAACATTATAAATGGTTGCTTATAAGCTAGATATAAAAAAGTTTTTATCCCTAAACATTAAACAATCTTATATTCTTTTCTAATTTCGACCGGACACTTGTTGTTTTACTCGCTTATATCTTTCGCAGTAAGAGATAAGTGCTGGGTGAAAAAAGTTCTCTGAGATCGAGTCGCTGCGGCAGTCAGGGAAAAGAGACGAAAAAAACAACCCCCAACTGGTTCATCTGTAACCGGTTGGGGGTTTGTTTTTTACAGGCTTTGCAGGTGTTCCAGCAATATTCCGTTAAACATCGCTGGTTGTTCGAGGTTCGAGAGGTGGCCGGCTTCGGGAATCAGTTCGAGCTTCGAGCCGGGAATCAGGGCATGCATTCCAGCGGCGACCTCCGTCGGGGTGACCGTGTCATCCATGCCGCAGACGATGAGCGTCGGGCAGGCGATCTCGGTCAGCAGCTCTGTCGAATCCCCGCGCTCGGCGATGGCCCGCATCGCTTCGCTGATGTCGTCCGGCGTCTGGCGCACGATGCTCTCGCGCGTTTTCTCGACGAGCGGCTGGTTCGAGGCGTAGGTCTCCTTTGCGAAGAAGTTCGGTACCATCCTCGCGGCGGCCTCTTCCGATCCTTTCTCCATCACCGCTTTCCGAAACTCCTGCCGCGCGGAGAAGACCTGGGGCGTGTCGGCGTTGGCGCGCGTGTCGCAGAACACCAGCGAGGCGGTCAGCTCGGGATAGAGCCGGTAGAAAGCCATCGCCTGGTAGCCGCCCATCGAGAGGCCCACGACGGTCGCGCTCGACCAGCCGAGCGCCTCGATGAGCCGCGCGAGGTCGCGGGCGTAATCATCCATGCTCCAGCCGGGGCGCGACGGCGTAGACTCGAATCCGTAAACCGCCGGGGCGACGACGCAGTAGCCCGATTCGCCGAGCGGGGCGAGCTGCGGCTCCCACATCTGTGACGAAACCGGGAAAGCGTGCAGCAGCAACACGTTACCGGCATCGCCGCCCGCCGCTCCTGTGAAGGTCAGCACGGCTCAGTTCTCCTGCGCTTTCGACTGGCCGCGAATGTCGCGAATGATGCTGTTCGCCTCGTCGAGAATCTTGCGAGCCTCGTCGCGGGCGCTGTCGATGATCTCCTGCGAACGGTGCTTCGCCTCGTTGCTGTAGGTCGCCTCGGGTTCCGAACCTTCATACATATCGGTCGCCCGGTCGATGGCGCGTTTGACCTTGCCGCTGATGATCATCTGCGTATCCTCGCCCTTGCGCGGAGCGAAGAGCAGGCCCATGATGGTGCCGACCGCCGCGCCGAGGATGACTCCGAAAAACATTCCCTTGTAGTATTTGTCCTGATTTTCCATGATTTCCGGGATTGCGTTGAAAAGTTTTCAGTAAGAATATAACAAAAGGGAGCTGCTAAAAAGCCCCGCCGTGGTTGAATCGGGATTGGGGGGGATCTGTTCCCCGGCTTGAAAGCCGGGGCAATGTGAATATAAGAGTGCTAAATGTCCGGAGGGTTGAAACCCTCCTGAATGAAAAGACCGGTTTTTGTGCATCAGCCTCGGAATCGTCCGTCCCTGCCGTCCTTTCTGTCCCTGCTGTCCCTTTCGTCCTTTTCCTGGCCTACAATTCTCACCCCCGCAGAATTTCCACTACCTCATCTTCGAGGCTGGATAGCGTCTCGGCGAGGTCGGGGCGGCAGAGGACGCGGAATTTTTTGGTGTAGCGCTCGAACGAGAGGATGAAGTCTGAGCGGAACACCGATTCGCGGAAATCGTCGAAGCGGACGAAACCGCTTGTCGCCGTCGTGCCCGCCAGATGCCGGTGCTCGCTTTTGGTTGGCCAGATGCGCAGTTCGCGGAAGTCGTCGTAGTCGAACACATCCTTCGCGGCGGGCGCGTCGATCAGCACCTCGTGGCCCGCAAGTCGCCGTCCGGTTTTTCTGCCGACCAGATCGCAGATTTCCTGCTCCTTCTCCTTGCGCCGACGGTGATCCGCGCTGTAGGCGAACCAGACCGGATCGATCTCCATCTCTTCGCCGGTGTAGGGGCGGATGGTCATCGCCCGTTTGAAGACGCGGCGCTCCTGGATCGCGTCGAGCAGCTCCGCCGACGGTAGTGCGAGGTGTCGGATCCTGCTTTCAAGTTCGTAAAGCACCCGATCGTCGGAGTTGAAGTAGAATAGCTCGCGCAGCGTTTCAGTCGCAAGTACGCCATCGTCGGCAATGTCTTGCAGCAAACGCCGGAGCATCGCCGCGAAGGCGCGGCTCGTGTGGTGCCAGTAGACGTTGCGCATCATCATGTACTTGGCGAAGAGCAGGCTTTCGAGCGGCGCGATCCCCTTTTCGGTGATCGCCAGGCGCTGGCGCTCCGGGTCGGGCACGAAGGACTCGATGAGCCGCTCGATGTCGATGCTGCCGTACGGAATGTTGCAGTGGTGCGCGTCGCGCATGAGGTAGTCCATCTTGTCGGGATCGAGCGTACCGCTGACCAGCTTGCCGAGACGGTGCGCCGTCTTGCCGGCGATGATTTCGGTCACGGTGTCTGGATCGACCTTCCAGTCGTCGTAGAGGATCGCCGCGATGGAGGGCTGGCCGTGATGTTCCTCGTTCAGGAACTCTGCGGTCAGCGATTCGTGATGCGCGAACACCGCGCCTTCGGTCCCCGCCGGGGTGATCTCCTCCAGCACATGGGCGTGGGGATAGTGGCCGATGTCGTGCAAGAGGCAGGTGGCGAGGAGCGTGCGGCAGGTCTCGTCGTCGAACTGCAATCGCTCGTCCTGCAATTCGAGCGCCAGCGGATTGCTGACCATCCGCTGCAGAATCATCTTCATCAGGTGATAGACGCCGATTGAGTGTTCGAAGCGGGTATGGTTCGCGCCGGGATAGACCTGCTGGGCGAACGAAAGCTGCCGGATGCCCTTGAGCCGCAGGAACGACGGGTGCGCGAGGATTTTCTTGAGCGGCGCGCTCAGCGGGATGTGGCCCCAGATGGGAATGCGGATGAACCCGCCTTCGGAACGGAACAGAAACGGCTCGGCGATCATGATGCAGGGGATGGTTATGAAACAGCGTCGGTTAAGTTAAGCAGTCAAACGCAACGGCCAAACAGCAGCGACGGATTTCAGAGAGCTTTGTATATTGACTGAAACATGATCATAACCAAGAAAAACTGATGAGTCCTACGGTTTTCCGAGAAAAAGGGTACCGGTTCTTTTTTTTCTCGCGCGAAGAAAAAAGAATGCATGTTCATGTCCTTTCTGGAAAAGGCGAGGCGAAATTCTGGCTTGAACCGGAAGTTTTGCTTGTGAAAAGCCACAAGTATGACAGAGAGCAATTGACGGAAATCAAATCAATTATTGAGAATCATCATGAAGAGCTTGTCAGTGCATGGCGAAGGCATTTCGACCGTTGAAGTGACGAACATCTCGGGTCATGGCGTCTGGCTTCTGGCGCACGAACGTGAATTGTTCATGCCCTACGAGCAATTTCCGTGGTTCAGGACGCAGCCGGTAAGCGCGATTCTGCGGGTCGAGGAGCCTTCTCCCGGCCATTATTACTGGCCTGACATCGATGTCGATCTGACCGACGAAATCATCGAGCATCCCGAGCGTTACCCCAACATCGCAAAATGAGCCGATGCCCGCCTTTCGCGCCGGATGACTCTCAAAGAAAAAAGCCGCAGTTTTGTCGCTGCGGCTTTACACGGTCTGTCTATCGACGCGAATCAATACCTCGGGCGGGAAGCCGGGCGATCTTCGCGCGGTTTGGCTTCGTTTACCCTGATTTTTCTGCCGTTCAGGTCGCTGTCATTGAGCTTCGAGATCGCCTCGTTGGCTTCAGCGCTGTTGGGCATTTCAACAAAACCAAACCCTTTCGAGCGGCCCGTGAATTTATCGATGATGACGTTTGATTTGGAAACGGTTCCGAACTCACCGAAAGTTTTGCTCAGGTCAGATTCAGTGATGCCGTAATCGAGATTGCCGATGTAGATGTTCATGGTTATTCAAGGAATAAGTGCTTTGAGATGTAGAGAATAGCTGCCAAATAATCAAAAGCACAAATCACTTGAAAGCCTCTGGCCCAACCTTTGTCCAGAAATGTGATATTACTCTTTATTGTTTTAACATACAAATTTTGGCGATCTGAGATTCACGCGCCTTCATACCGCCGCTCCTTCAGATGCAGGGCGCAGACCTTGCGGAAATGGTGCCCATAAATAGCGAGCGTCACGGCCAGAGGCAGCGCCTGCTGGCGATTGATGGCCGTCCAGGCGAGCATCCGCCAGTACTCGAAACGCTCCCGTCCGATAACGCCGAGTATGACCGTCGAACGCAGGAAAGCCATGAGCTGGCTCATTCTGAAACGGCTTTTCAGTTGCGGAGCTTGATACTCCTTCAGCAGCGTGCGGATGCGCTCATAGTAGAATTTTGGAGCGTACAGGTGGTTCATCATTTCGCGGTAGCCCTTTCGCAGAAGTTCCGGATCCATTACCGGCACGATATTGGTGTTGCTGTCGGCGTTGTCTCCGCTCGAATGGGGCAATAACCGCCCCTCGTTTTTCAGCCGCTCGTAGAGCTTCGTGCCGGGCAGAGCTTGCAGGATGCCGACCATCGCGGTGACGATGCCGCTCTTCTGGATGAACTCGATCTGCTTCTGGAAGATCGACGGTGTGTCGCTGTCGAAGCCGACGATGAATCCCCCCTGCACCTCGATGCCCGCGTGCTGGATTCGGCGGACGTTATCGAGCATGTCGCGCGAGGTGTTGTGCTGCTTGCCGCAGGCCTGCAACGCAGAGACTTCCGGCGTTTCGATGCCGATGAACACCTGGTTGAACCCGGCTCTCACCATCAGCGCCATCAATTCGTCATCGTCGGCCAGGTTGATCGAACACTCCGTGTAGAACTTGTTCGTCACCCCATTGGCCTCCCGCCAGGCTATCAGCGCGGGCAGCAGCTCCTTTTTCAGATACGACCGGTGAGCGATGAAGTTGTCATCCACGAAAAAGATGCTGTCCTGCCAGTTATACTGCCGGATGCCGTTCAGCTCGGCGATGATCTGGGCGCTGGTTTTCGTGCGGATTTTGTGGCCGAACAGGGTGGTGACGTTGCAGAAGTCGCAGCGGTACGGGCAGCCGCGCGAAAATTGAATGGCCATCGAGGCGTACTTTTTCATGTCGAGCAATCCCCATTCCGGCACCGGCGTAAGCGCCAGCTCCGGGAATTTCGTCGCGGTATAGAATCGCTCAGGAACGCCGTTTTCGAGGTCGGCGATGAAGCGTGGCAGCGTGACTTCAGCTTCGTTCAAGACGAAATAATCAACCTCCGGGAATGCATCGTAACCGGTCGTGAAGAGCGGGCCGCCCGCGACAACCGGAATCGCCGCCGCCTTGCATTGCGCGATCACCTCGCGAGCGGACTCCTGCTGCACGCCCATGGCGCTGACAAAAGCGACGCTGGCCCAGGCGAGATCATCACCATGCAGCGGACGGACGTTGAGGTCAACCAGGCGGCGCTGCCACAACGGCGGAAGCATGGCCGCCACGGTGATCAGGCCGAGCGGCGGCAGGGATGCCTTTTTTTTAACGAATTTGAGGGCGTGCTTGAAGCTCCAGAAGGTGTCCGGAAATTCCGGATAGAGAAGGAGAATATTCATCGGCTTATTGCCTCCGGCAATGGTCGCGTGAGTCGTGTGAACGGATTGCGAAAAAGATGGGAAACTGCTCTTCTATAACAATGCTTTAAAATTCAAAGTTTCAGTCGTGCTTTGTCCTGAAATCCGGACTTGCCCTTCTCCACCGCTCAATAACGGTCGAGCGTGAACTTTTCGCCGAGGTAGAGCTTGCGGGCTTCGGCGTTTTCGGCGATCTGTTGGGGCGTACCCTGCATGAAGATGCTGCCGTCGAAGAGCAGGTAGGCGTGATCGGTGATCGAGAGCGTTTCGTGCACGTTGTGGTCGGTGATGAGCACCCCGATGTTGCGCTTGACCAGCCCCTCGACGATCTGCTGAATGTCCTCCACGGCGATGGGATCGACGCCCGCGAACGGCTCGTCGAGCAGGATGAAGCGCGGGTCGAGCGCAAGCGCACGGGCGATCTCTGTCCGCCGCCGCTCGCCGCCCGAGAGCGCGTAGCCCATGCTTTTGCGGATGTGGGCGATGTTCAGGTCTTCGAGCATCCGGTCGCTCTTCTCCTGCCGCTCGCTTTTCGAGAGCGAAGTGAATTCAAGCACGCCGAGGATGTTCTCCTCGACGGTCAGCTTGCGGAACACCGACGCCTCCTGCGGCAGGTAGCCGATCCCTTTGCGTGCCCGCTTGTACATCGGAAGAGCGGTGATCTCCTCCTGGTCGAGCAGCACCTCACCCGCGTCGGGTTTCACCAGCCCCACGATCATATAGAACGTGGTGGTCTTGCCCGCGCCGTTCGGGCCGAGAAGTCCCACGATCTCACCCTGCTTCACTTCGAGAGTCGAGCTTTTGACCACCTCGCGCTTGTTGTAAACCTTCTTCAGATTTTTACAGCTCAGTATCGAACCCATATCATTCACTTCAGAGATTGAGAATAACGACAAGACCCATCGATCTTTCGACGCTATCCGTACTGGCGCGTGAACTCCTCCTCGCTCATCACGAGGAGCAGTATTCCTTCGATGACGCCCACGATGGCCGGGATGCCCGTCCAGCAGAAGAGGATGTAGACAATTCCCCAGCCGGTCAAGCCGAGATAGAACTTGTGAATGCCAAGCGAACCGAGAAGGATGGCGAAAATCGCTGCCGCAATCCGGCTTCGTCCGTCGGGCGTCACCGGGCCGAGATTGATGTTGAACGGCGGCGGCATCTGCCGGACGCCGCATTTCGGGCAGATTTCAGCGTTAGCCCGAATGATTGCGCCGCATTCGGAACAGTATTTTTCGTTCGGCCCTTTTTGCGTGGTTTCGTTCATGGTTCACGTCCGGTTCATGTTCGGCGGTTTGTCCATTCTTTCTGAAATATAGCGATCCTTCCGCTGTAATGACGCCAAAACCTTGCCGGTCAGTGCGCTTCGCGAGCCGCGCGGCCATCGTCGAGTATTCCGCCCCATTCGACCGCCGTGAAACCTTTTCTTCGGAAACTGGCGATCTTCGGAGCTTTGATCTCCAGCGGTTTATCAGACGGTGTGAAGCAGAGCAGCACTCTGAGCAGGCTGTCCGGTTTCGGGTGAATTCTCAGGCCGAGACGCTGGTTCACGACGGAGGACTCGATCAGCCTGATGGCGTAGAAGCGGCTTTCCGGAAGGTTCTTGAGCCAGTACTCCTTCAGGTCGTCGGCTTCCTCCCGGTTGAGTCCCATCTCGCGCAGGTGAATGTCGAACCAGCGGGCGAGATCGTCGCGCCGCACCGACCAGCCGTGACGCGGGAGTTCGATCTTTTTGTCGAGCGCCGCCTCGTAGAAGAGATAACGGTATCCTCCGTCGATCATGCCGTTCTTGCGCACCGTGACGTTCCAGCGCCCGTTGTAGTCGGGAATCGTGCGGATCACCTTGCCTTCTGGCGACAGGCGTACCTCGACTTTAGCGGTTCTGACAGGATAGAGATAAATCGCCGGTTTTTTGACGATCTGAATGTGCGAAAAATCGCTGCTGAGCAGGCCGTCGTCGTCAAGGAAAAAGCTCGCGCGCCGCTCTTCGGTCGGCTTGGCGTGGGCGTCTGGCTCCTTGTGACCGAGATACACGACGTCCAGCTTCTCCGGCTGCCACATGGATGCGGAGGCGGTGAACTCTTTGATTTCGATGTTTTCACCGAGGAGCACCGGCCTCGACTGCGTGAATCCGTTCTCGCCGGAGAGCAGGGCGGAGAGTTCGAAGAACGCGCCGCTGCCCATGCCGTGATGCTCGATGATCACCGCGATGTCGGGTTTCCGGTCGCCGTTCAGGTCGCAGACCACGGAGTTTTTCAGACTGGCCTCGATGAAATGGTCCGGATTGTCGCCCGCCTTGAACACGCCGTTTTTGAGCGTGACGCTTCTTTTGGCCACAAGAAGATCGTAAGTGCTGTTTTTTGCGGTGTTTTCCAGGCTTGCCTGCTGTTCGGCGGTGATGAGCAACGGCTCGGGGCCGAAAGCGAAGGATTGCCGGGGAGTGAGCAGCGAGGCCGACAGGAGCGCCAGGGAAAGAAGAATCTTTTTCATGTACTTCGAAGCTTTGGTTACTGATTTGTGCAGCGTGCTTCAGGGTGCACTTCGAAAAGTAAGAACAGGAAAGGGGACTTTACAAAACAAAATGCATGATATATGGTGAGGCAAACCTTGTTTGTCGTGTAGTTAATCGGTATATTTTGCGTAATGATTTTTTGTGCGCGGGAAACAAGCTGGCAGCTAATCAAAAGGAGGATACCATGGAGTCTTTCAATGGCGGCGCTCACACCGGTCACTCGTCAGACGACCGGCTTTTGCAGGGGGAGTACACGGTTGACGTTTTTGATTTTATCAGACAAGCGTGGGAACTGTTCAGGCAGGATCCGGGAAAGTATATCGGATTTTCGCTGATTCTGTTCGTTGTTTATCTGATCGAACAGATTTTCGGGGTATTGCTTGACCCTGAAAAATACGGAGGAGCCTACCAGTATCATTCCCCAGAGATGTATCCGGCAATGGCTTTGGTTTTGATTGTGATATCCGTTGTTCTGTCATTGTTGACTATTCCTTTGAATGTTGGTTTTAGCATAGTGGGTTTCAAGCAGATGTCAGATCAAAAGCCCGATTTCAGTGATTTTTTTCATGGCTACCGTTATTGGACCTCCTTGATTGCTTCTGCGTTGGTGCAAGGAGTCATCGTGTTTATTGTTCTTTTTGTTGTCGCCATTGTCGCTGTATTTATACGGGAATTTGCCAGAAATACTTTTTTACATGATATAGCGACTCTCTTTGTACTGCTGATGTTATTGCTGTTCCTGGTTTCACTGATATACATTACCGTGATTTACATTTTTTCGCAAATGCTTATTATCGATCGGCGGTTGGGATTCTGGCAGGCAATGGAACTGAGCCGGAAGGTCGTGAGCAAACAATGGTTTTCTGTGTTCGGGCTGGTTTTTATTGTTGGTTTGCTAAATATTCTTGGCGCTCTGGCATTCATTGTCGGGCTTCTGATAACTGTACCGGTTTCCAATCTGGCGCTGGCCGTGGCTTACCGGGATATTTTCGGGCTTCAGAGCAGTGACTGGTGAAACGATGCTGTTCAGATGCGCTCCATTCTGAGTGCTGAATGGTGACAAAGTTGCTATTTTTTCACGGGCTGCTTTCTTGCCGGGTAAAAAAGCGGTAACCTGATGCGTCGGATTTTTTCATTCAACTTTGTCATCAAGCGATACTATGAGAAAAGTCATGTCATACCGGGGAATGCACCCGGAGATTCACGAGTCTGTTTTTCTGGCTGAGGGCTCACATGTCATCGGTGACGTCAAGATCGGGGCGCATTCGAGCGTCTGGTTCAATGCCGTGGTTAGGGGTGATGTCTGCCCCATCACCATCGGCGAGAAGACCAGCGTGCAGGATAACGTGACGCTGCATGTGACGCACGACACCGGGCCGCTCAAGATCGGCAGCGACGTCACCATCGGTCACGGCGCGGTGCTGCACGCCTGCACGGTCGAGGACAACGTGCTGATCGGTATGAGCGCTACATTGCTCGATCATTGCGTGATCGAACCCTGGTCGATCGTGGCCGCCGGATCGCTCGTCAAGCAGGGCTTCCGGGTGCCTTCGGGAATGCTGGTCGCCGGAGTTCCGGCCAAGGTAATCCGCCCGATTACCGAGGAGGAGCGCCAGAACATCGCCGAATCACCAGAAAATTACGTGCGCTACGTGGCGCATTACCGCGAAGAGGGCTACGAGGGAAGATGAAGAGCGTGACGTTTTGCCGTGATCTTCTGTAATGATTTCACTACATTACAGAGCATCAAATCGAGGGCGCAAGCTCCTCTTCATTCGAACCATCATTACTTTCTCATGGCGCAAAAAGAGGTAGTCATTATCGGCGGCGGCATCAGCGGACTCAGCATGGCGTTTTACTGTTCGCAGGCTGGCATGAAAACCACGCTTATCGAAAAGGAGAGCGCCGTTGGCGGTTCGTTCTCCTCACCGCAGTTTTCGGGCAACGGCGGCAAATTCTGGCTGGAGATGGGGGCGCACACCTGCTACAGCTCCTACCAGAACCTGCTCGGCATCGTCGAAGCCTGCGGGATCGCCGATACCATCATTCCTCGCGCGAAGGTTCCTTTCACGCTCCTGAAAGATGGCAAGGTGTCGTCGATCATGTCGGGTCTCAATATTTTCGAGCTGCTTCGTTCCGCTCCGAACCTCTTTTCCCTCAAGAAGGAGAATATGTCGGTGCGTTCTTACTACTCCAAGATCGTAGGCGAAAAAAATTACCGCAATACCATCAGCCACTTCTTCAACGCCGTGCCGTCGCAGCCGACCGACGATTTCCCGGCGGACATGATGTTCAAAAGCCGCGAGAAGCGCAAGGATGTGCTCAAGAACTACACCTTCAAGAACGGCTTGCAGAGCGTGGCTCTTACTATCGCCGCGCAGAAGGGCGTCGAGGTTTGCGCCGGTTCGCCCGCTCAGTCGCTTACGACTTCTGGCGGCAAGTACGTCGTCAAAACGGCCGACGGCAAGGAGTACGCTGGTGACGCGCTCGTCATCGCGCTGCCCTCCGCTCCGGCGGCGCGGCTGGTGCACGATATCAATCCGGGGCTTGCCGACCACTTCACCAAGCTCAGGTATGCCGATGTCGATTCGGTTGGCGTGGTGGTGAAGAAAAGTAACGTGTCGCTCAAGCCCGTGGCGGCGATCATCTCGCCGAACGACAACTTCTTCTCGATGGTGTCGCGCGACACGGTGCCGGACGACAACTTCCGCGGCTTCGCCTTCCACTTCCGCCCCGGCCTTGACGAGAGCGCAAAATTCAAACGCATCACCGAGGTGCTGGCCATCAACCGCTCGAAGATCGAGCACACCGTCACTAAAAAGAATGTAGTACCCTCCCTGCGCGTCGGCCACAAGGATTGGGCGGCCAGAACCGACCAGATGCTCGGCGGCGCGCGCAATCTCTACATGACCGGAAACTATTACGGCGGAATGGCCATCGAGGACTGCGTCAGCCGCTCGCGTGAAGAGTTCGACCGGATGCAGATTTCTCGCTGAACGGTTGCTTCCTTTCTTTGTTGAACGCCCCGGAGACCTCCCCCTTCGGGGCGTTCCTGTTTGCAGGCGTTCGCGTTCATCACTACCTTTCAGCATGAGGCCGGCTCAGGCTCGTAAATCCTTCAACCGATGACGATGAACGCACAGACTCTGATCGAATCGTGGATCATGCCGACAGCCGCCGCCGTAATTGCGGTGCTGCTGTATCTGTTTGGCAACGCCATGCTCAAGCGCACGCTCGAACGCATCCGGCAAACCATCGCCGGAAGCGCCCCGGCGCTCGGCCTGCTCGTCATGCCGGTCAGGCTGCTTTTCGTGCTGATCGCTCTCGCCGGAGTCGTTTATTATGTGCGGATGCCGGGCGAGATCAAGGAGCTGCTGACCCATATTCTCTCCATCGGCTCGATTGCAGGCGTTTCGTGGTTCGTGCTGCGGATTTTTGCGGTCATTGAAGAGGTGATCCAGCAGCGCTATCGGGACGCCGGAAAAAGCAGCATCGAGGCGCGGCGCATCACCACCAACATCAGCCTGCTTCGCAAGATCGTCAACGTGCTGGTGGTTCTGCTCGCCATCGCGGGCGTGCTGATGACCTTCGAGACTGTCCGGCAGATCGGCCTGAGCATTCTCGCCTCGGCGGGACTGGCGGGTATCGTGATCGGCTTCGCCGCCCAGCGCAGCCTACAGACGCTCATCGCGGGCATCCAGATCGCCATCACCCAGCCGGTGCGCCTCGGCGACATCGTGGTGGTCGAAAAGGAGACCGGGCGGGTCGAGGAGATCACGCTCACCTACGTCGTCGTGCGTCTCTGGGATGAGCGCCGCATCATCGTGCCGATCACCTGGTTCATCGACAAGCCTTTTCAGAACTGGACGCGCAGCTCGCTCGAACTGACTGGCGCGGTGATGCTCCGCGTCGCCTACCAGGTGCCGGTCGATGCGGTGCGCCGGGAGTTCGAGCGGATCGTCGATGAAAGTCCGCTCTGGGACAAGCGGATCGCCCGTCTCGAAGTCACCGACTCGGGCGATGTCACCATGGAGCTCCGCGCCCTCGTCACCGCAGCCAACTCCGCCGACCTCTGGGCGCTCCGCTGCCTGGTACGCGAACAGTTGATCGCCTTTATCCACTCACCGCAAAACCCGGACAGCGAGGATAACGCTGTCGTGCTGCCGGTGGAGTGAGGGCGGCAATCCATCCATGATGCGCTTCCGTCGAAAAGGCTCGACGCTGAACGTTTCCGCATGAATCGCGGTACTGTCGGGTACAGCGCCGTGGCGGATCGACACGCGAGCTGTGCCGGAAGTTTTCGGCGCGGCTCTGGTAAAAAGTGTTATCTTCCGGCGGAAATTTTTTCAAGCGGGCAGTCGTTGGCTTTCGGTTCCGATGAGAGTTGATGGTACTAACGCGGATGTCCCGATTATAACTGATTCAAGGAGAATGATTTATGGCACAGGCAAAGCAAGGCGACAAGGTTCTGGTTCACTATACCGGCACTTACGATGACGGTACGGTTTTCGACAGCTCCGTGGAGCGCGAACCTCTCGAAGTGACCATCGGCACAGGCATGGTGATTGCGGGCTTTGACAGGGCGCTGCTCGATATGGAGCCGGGTCAGAAGAAGATGGTCAATATTCCAGCGAATGAAGCGTATGGCCCGAGAGCTGAGGAGTTGATCGCCGAGATCGGTCGCGACCGCATTCCCTCCGACATTCCGCTCGAAATCGGCCAGCAGTTGCAGCTCAGCCTCGCCGACGGCGGCGAAGCGGTCGTGCTGATCGTCGATCTGACCGACACCACCGTCACGCTCGACGCCAACCACCCGATGGCCGGTTTCGACCTGAATTTCGACCTCGAACTGGTCGAAATCCTCTGATTGCATTCGACGTCGCTGCTCCGTCCTGAACGCCTCGGAACGGAGCGGCAACCTGATCTGCTTATCCTACCTCCTTTCCCACCCGCAGAATTCGTCGCAACGATGAGTTGAGAGACCCTGCAAAACGCTATTTTCCATTGTTTGACATAAATCCAAAAAGAGAGAATCCTGTGAACAGAGGCGTCAAAATCGGGATCGCGATTGCCGTCATTCTTGTGGCGGGAATCGCTTCGGTGTTTTTTTTCACATCGGGCATGGAGAAGAGCGCTGACGCCTTCTTCAACGCCGTCAAGCAAAAAGATATGGCCACGGCGCGCGCTTCTCTTTCGGAGGATGTCAAAGCCAGCACGGACGAAAACGGGCTGAATGAGTTTTTGTCGAAAAGCGCCATACTGAACTTCAAATCGGCAAGCTGGAGCAATCGCCAGATCAGCGGCGACCGGGGTCAGCTCGATGGTTCCATCACGACAGAATCGGGCGGCGTGGTGCCGCTGAAGCTGACGTTCGTGAAGGAGCATGGCGCATGGAAAATCTATTCGATCCAGAAGCCGACTGCCGGTATTCAATCTGGAGAATCGTCGGCGATGGCACCGGCAAAGAACGAACAGGCGGCGCTCGTGAAGCAGTCGATGCATGATTTTCTCGTCTCGCTCAAGCAAAAAAATATGAGCCATTTCTACAGCTCGATATCGCGGATGTGGCAGAAGCAGGTGACGACGGAGCAGATGAACGCGGCTTTTAGCAGCATCATCAAATCAGGCGCGGACTGGTCAGCGGTTGACGCTCTCGCTCCTGAGCTTTCGCCCATCCTGAAAATCGATGAGGATGGCGTATTGACGCTGAGCGGTCAGTACCCGACAAATCCCGCTTTGAGGTTCGAGATGAAATATGTGTACGAAGGGGTCAACTGGAAGCTGATCGGCTTCAGCCTTTTGGCGAAGTGACCTCCTTTCGGAGGTGAACAAATTCTTTCATCAGTTTCGGTAATTTATTCCACAGTAACGGGATGCAACTCAAGCAGCATTGGGAAACTATCTACAGTCAGCGGTCGGCGGATTCGTTGAGCTGGTATCAGGAGCACGCCGGAACATCCCTGCGGCTGATCGCTGAAACGCAGCTCGAAGGCTCCGCGCCGATCATCGATGTCGGCGGGGGCGCCTCCACCCTCGTCGATGGTCTGCTTGCTGCCGGATACACCAACCTCACCGTTCTCGACCTATCCGCCGCCGCCCTCGATGTGTCGAAGCGCCGCCTGGGGCCGGAGGCCGCCCGGGCCGTCACCTGGATCGAAGCCGATATCTTGGATGCCGTTTTCCCCGGTGAGGCATACGAACTCTGGCACGACCGGGCGATTTTCCATTTCCTGACTTCGAGGGATGAGAGGCAGCGCTACGTACGGACGATGCTCCATGCTGTCAGGCATGGCGGCTGGATCATCATGGCCACCTTCGCCGAAGAGGGCCCCGACCGCTGCAGCGGCCTGCCCGCCATGCGCTACACGCCAGAGGCCCTGCAAGAGGAACTTGGCAGTTCACTCGTGCTCTGCCAGCAATCGAAGGAGTTGCACAGCACACCATCCGGTGCGGTCCAGATTTTCCAGTACTGCATGTTTCAGAAGCAGTGAAGTGATGCGCGACGGCGAGAGCAGAAGAGGTTTCGATTGTTTATCTTCTGAAAATAAAAAATGTTAGACTGTTATTTTCAGAGTTGACACGTTGCTTTGCATTGATGCCAAATAAGTTAAAGTGCTTGGACGTCATGCGTAATATTTGTAAATATAAAGTGTAAACCATGCAGTCGGTTTAGCTATGTGTGGCTTGGCGGGTAACCCATCATCCACCCGAGCCTGCGCGAAAAGCTGCGAAGGCCGTTGAGTTCATTCATCATGCCTAAACAATCCCGTATCGGGGGAGATTAAATGAAAAGTCCCAAAAAACTCACAATTGACGAGCTAAAAGAAAGAGCCATCCGTTTCTTCGATAGGTATGGAAGAGATTTAGAGCAAATTCGACAACTACTGAATATTAGACTTAATCAATTAGCACTCGCCTACACAATTGATAACAACCTGCCGCCTGAAGCTGTAATAATTTCTACTCGAGTAAAGACACTAAAGAGTTTCCTGAAGAAACTTGAGAAAAAGGGCTATCCACAGTTTTATTTTCCTACGGAAGTAGTCCAAGATTTAGTTGGCGCGCGAGTGACATGCTGGTTCATCGACGACTGTGAAGGAATGCGGCAATTTATTTCTTCCTCAAACCATCTGAAGGTAAAAGGGGATATTGAAGACTACATAAAGAACCCCAAGCCTTCTGGCTATCGGTCAATTCATCTTTCGGCTAATGTAGGCTACGACAGCGTCCAACGTAGCGATGAGCGGGTCGTCATCACTGATGAAGAGATGGTGTGTGAAATTCAAATTCGAACAAAGCTACAAGATGCATGGGGAGATGTTACTCACGAATTTCACTACAAGGCCAAGAATGCAGGCGTTGATAACAAAGTTTACGAAAAAATTCTTTCTGAAATTGCAAACAGACTGGCAAATGAAGATCAATCATTGCTGACCCTTCGAGATGCATATCAAGCTCTTGCAGACGAAAAGCTTAAGAATAAAACTCGTGAAGGCTTCCGAGATGAATAGGTATAACCTGTTGTTCAACCGGACCTGCGCAAAAGGACGCACAGCCCGGTTACTTCTACGTTCGGCACAATAACAAACCAGGCAACAGGAGGAACACTCGATGATCCCGGAGAAACTGAAAGAAATAATGAATACGGACGGAGTTGTTGCCATCGCTACTTTGGGAGCTGATGGGCCTCATATGGTCAATACCTGGAATAGCTACCTCAGAATATCGCCAGATGAACGGCTGTTTATCCCTGCAGGTTACATGCACAAGACGGAGGCCAATGTTGCCCATAATCCGGATGTTCTGATTACACTCGGGAGCAGTAAGGTTGAGGGCCTGCATGGAGCGGGGGCCGGTTTTTTGATCAAGGGCAAGGCAAAGTTCGTGACCTCCGGCCCTGATTTTGATTTCATGAAAGAGCAGTTCAGTTGGCTACGCGCGACGCTCGCCGTTACCATCGAATCAGCTACTCAAACCTGGTAAAACGCCAATGCATAATTGCTTGCTCGTATGAAACCCCTGACCATCTGCATCACCGGAAGTACTGACGGCATCGGGCTTGCGTCGGCGAAGCGGTTTGCCTCGGCGGGGCATCGGGTGATTGTGCATGGGCGGAGTGCGTCGAGAATCAGCGATGCTTGCGCGGCTATCGTCCAGTTCTCGGGCGTGGAGCCGGTTGGGGCTTTGGAGGCTGATTTTACCGATCTCGATGTGGTGTATTCGATGGGGCGGGAGCTGGTTGAGCGTTATCCCGGCATCGATCTGCTCGTCAACAATGCGGCGGTGTACATGCCGACGCGAACGCTTGTGCCGCATGGGTACGAAACGACCTTCTGCGTCAATTACCTCGCGCCGGTGCTGCTGACCAGCGTCATCAAGCCGGCGCTGATTGCCAACGGTGGCTCGGTGCTCAACGTGAGTTCTGTCGATCATCACAGCGCTGTCTTCGATCCATCCAACATGCAGGGCGAGCGCGGCTATTCGGGCTACGACGCCTACGCGCAAAGCAAGCTCTTCAACATCATGTTTACCATCGATTCTGCAACCGGCGACGATGCCGTGCGGTCGAACTCGCTCGATCCCGGCGTGATCGCCACCAAACTGCTTCACGCCGGATGGTCGCTTGCCGGTGACGATGTGTCGGTTGGCGGAGAGGAGGTTTTCGAAACGGTCATGGAGATCGCCAGACACGGCTGGAACGGCGAGTATTTCGAGAACCTCCACCCGGCCCACTACTCACCGGTTGTCGATGATCCTGTCGCCCGTCGGGAACTTGCCGCGCTCACCGGCGAGATGTTGCGACGGTTCGGATTCTGACCCGTTGCTTGTGCTCCATTATTGCTTCGGGAACAATAACGGAGCACAAGCAACCGCAGTAAGAGATTAGGCTAACGCCCTGATTTATTTTGCTTTATCAGCATACCCCGAACTGAAGTCCGGGGCAATTGTCAAGAGTTTTAATCGCCAGAGTAATACGTTGGCATGAAAACCGTGTCAAGTGATAATAAACTGTCCGGCGAGAGAATATTCATATAATCAGCGCACGGGCAGTTTGGCTAATCCCGTTTTCCGGATCATATATTTTCTTTATCGGAGAAATATATGATGCGCTATCAAAATACTTTTTTATCCCAACGATTTCAGTTGAAAGTGCATACCATCGGGTTTACCCCATTGGCCACCCCAATCAAAACCAGCATCCTTGAAACAGGCTACCAGGTCGGATGACATTGTGGGCTGTTTCCCGAATGCATTCCATGCAGCATTGATATCGATTGCTATTCCCCATGAATGCAATGATGCTGTCGTCGCTCCACGTTTCTTTCTGATATTAAAACAGCCGTCCCATGTTCTCAGCTCGTTGACGAGATTTCTTTGAATAATGTTTTCGAACGCTTTTTGAAGTGGCTGAGCCATATCTTTATTGCAATAAATCTTTTTGGGATAACGCCAAGTTCGAGTTCTGCGGGCACATCCCAAACAAACATAGCGTGTTCAAGCTCTGGTTCGCCATATTTTGCCAGACAGTCACGACTACTGATCATGATTTTTCTCCTGTTTGGTTAATTTGCTGATCGCCTTTTCTTTTCAAGAAAATAAACAATAACGAATACACAAACGACATAACTCAAGACAACCATGAAATAGCTGGAAATAGTACTGTTCTCCAAAACTTACGCTAACATCTCAATTCTTGTGGGAGTATAAAAAAGCACTTTAAGTGAGAGTGCAAGTTCTATCAAAATCCACGTTTGCTCAAAGTATAAAATTCTGTTTTTACGGATGGTCTGACAAATTATTTGCAATATACCACTTTCCTTGTACTTCGCCAGTAAAATGCCTTGATGCTAATAAATCCCTTTACTAATACGGCTATTAAATATCACAGAGAAATTTCAGAGAACGCTCTGTCATTCTGAGTGAAGCGAAGCGGAATGAAGAATCCATCTTATTAAAAAACAAAGAGTTCTGGATTCTTCGCTACGCTCAGAATGACATCGGGAGGGAGAGTCGCTGAGACAATAATTGATACCTTTAGTGGCCGGAGTAATAAATGCAAAAAGGCCGCCCCGGTGAACCCCGAAGCAGCCTCATTGTGCGTAAATCCTGTCAGTCCTGCTCAGGCTCTGCCAAGGGCTTTGAGCATGGTGGTACCGAGGTCGGCGGGGTTTTCAACCATGTGGATGCCGGCGGCTTCCATCGCCTTGATCTTTTCGTCAGCCGTGCCTTTGCCGCCTGAAACGATGGCTCCTGCGTGGCCCATGCGGCGGCCGGGAGGGGCGGTGCGGCCTGCGATGAAGCCGACGACCGGCTTCTTGAAGTATTTCTTGATGTACTCGGCAGCCTCCTCTTCAGCGCTGCCACCGATCTCGCCGATCATGACCAGACCTTCGGTTTCGTCATCTTTGGCGAACATCTTGACCGCGTCGATGAAGCGGGTGCCGATGATCGGGTCGCCGCCGATGCCGATGCAGGTTGACTGGCCGAGTCCAACCTCGGTGAGCTGGTGCACGGCTTCGTAGGTCAGGGTGCCGCTGCGCGAAACGACGCCGATGGTGCCTTTCTTGTGGATGAAGCCCGGCATGATGCCAACCTTGGCCTCGCCGGGGGTGATGACGCCGGGGCAGTTCGGGCCGACCAAGACCGCGCCCTTCTCCTGCACGAAGCTGTACGCCTTCATCATGTCGTTGACCGGAATGCCTTCGGTGATGCAGATGATGACTTTCAACCCTGCGTCGGCGGCCTCCATGATGGCGTCGGCGGCAAACGGCGCGGGCACGAAGATGACCGTCGCGTTGGCTTCAGCCTTTTCGACCGCTTCGCGAACCGTGTCGAAGACCGGTACCGGCCTGATGAATTGATCCTTTTCGTTGCCGTTATAGATCATTCCGCCCTTGCCGGGAGTGACGCCAGCTACAACGTTGGTGCCGTACTCCAGAATCTGCGAGGTGTGGAAGGTTCCCTCACCGCCGGTGATTCCCTGGACGACCAGGCGGGTATCTTTATTGACCAGTACGCTCATATGCCCATATTCTTTTTTGGTGATGAAAAAAAGCCGTTAGTTTGACGGAGCTGTCTGACATAAGGTCTGAAGATGGCGCGCGATGCCGAGCATCTTGCCCTCCTCGAAAAAGTTGCAGATCAGGTGGACGCCGACCGGCAGGCCGAGGCTGTCGAAGCCGACCGGTACGCTGATGGCGGGCATCCCGACGATGCTGGCCGGAACGGTGAAGACGTCGGCCAGATACATTTCGAGTGGGTTGTCCATCTTGTCGCCGATGCCGAAGGGCGGGAAGGGCGAGGTTGGCCCGAAGATCACATCGACCTTCTCGAACGCCTCGCGATACTTGTCCTGGAAGACCCGGCGCACCTGCTGCGCTTTTTTGTAGTAGGTGTCGTAGTAGCCCGCCGAGAGCACGTAGGTGCCAAGCATGATGCGGCGTTTGACCTCCGCGCCGAACCCTTCGGTGCGCGAGTTGACGTACATGCTCGAAAGGTCGGGCGAGTCGGGCGAACGGTAGCCGTAGCGAGCGCCGTCGAACCGTGCGAGGTTCGAGGAGGCTTCGGCGGTGACGAGAATGTAGTAGGCGGCGATGGCGTAATCGCTCTCGGGCAGGTCGATCTCGACCAGCTCCGCGCCAGCCTCTTCGAGCCTCTTCAGCCCCGCCTTGACCACGCCAGCCACATCGGCGTTGAGATCATCCGGGAAAAACGCACGCGGCACGCCAATGCGCAGACCTTCAACGGAGACAGGATCCATCGTCATGGCGTACTCCGGCACTTCGTGGTGCGACGAGGTCGCGTCATGCTCGTCCTTCCCGGCGATGACGCCGAGCACGAGCGCTGCGTCGTCGCAGTTCGCGGCGAGCAGGCCGATCTGATCGAACGACGAGGCAAAGGCGACAAGCCCGTAACGCGAGATGCGTCCGTAGGTTGGCTTGAGGCCGACAATGTTGCAGAAGCCTGCGGGCTGGCGAACCGAGCCGCCGGTGTCGGAGCCGAGCGCCACCATCGCCAGGTCGCCAGCCACCGCCGCTGCCGAGCCGCCGGAGCTGCCGCCGGGCACGCGGGTTTTGTCGTAGGGATTCGGCACCGGGCCGATGGCGGAGTTCTCGTTGGAGCTGCCCATCGCGAATTCGTCCATGTTGGTGCGTCCGACGAAGACGGCATCCTCGGCCAGCATCCGCTCGATCACCGTGGCGTCGTAGACGCTTTCGTAACCGGCCAGAATCTTCGAGGCGCAGCCGAGCGGCGCGCCCTTCATGGCGATGTTGTCCTTGATGGCTATCGGCATACCGAACAGCACGCCGAGTTCTTCGCCACGCTGAAGCTTCGCGTCAAGCTCGCGGGCGCGAGCCATCGCCACGTCATGAAACACGGCGGTGAAAATATTGTCGTCGCGGCTGGATTCGATGCGCTGTAAATAATCTGAAATTACTTGCTCACAGGTTAGCTCATGTGAAAGCAGTTTGGACCTGAGGTCCTGATATCCATGAAACTGCACGTCTGATAGGCTGGATTTTGAGTTGAAGATCGTTCATCTGCACGTTGCGGCGGGGGACAACAACTCCTGCGGATAGAGGGCGCTGCTGGCCGGAAGAGTCCAAGTGGCTCTGCCGCCATGAAGTTTGTATAATAATAAATAACTGTCTATAATTCAATTTCATGGAGATTGCGAGCCCCGAAGCCGGAAGCCTGTTCCGCCCGAGAGCCGCAAGTTCCGATGGACAGCATCAACTCTTGGAATTTTCTATTCTTAAATGCCCCAGTGGTTCAAATCGAAATCCGATCCTGAAGACATTCGAATCCAGGAAACGCTGAAATCCACCTGTGTGCTTCCCCGGCATGTCGGCATTATCATGGATGGAAACGGCCGTTGGGCAAAGCGGAAAGGCAAAACCCGCATCGCGGGCCATGTGGCTGGCGTCGAGTCGGTGAGAGATGTCGTGGAGGCTTGCTGCCAGCTTGGCATCGGATACCTGACCCTGTTCACCTTTTCCATCGAGAACTGGAGACGGCCCAAGCTTGAAATTTCCGCCCTGATGCGCCTGCTTATCAAGGTGCTCAGAAAAGAGACCCCGCAGTTGCGCGAAAACAATGTCCGGCTGGAGGTTATTGGTGACCTGAGCCTGGTTGCCCAGGATGTGCGTCAAACCATCGAAGAGACCATGGCGCAAACCAGGGAAAACACGAAGTTAACTATGACCATCGCCCTGAGCTACAGCGGCAAGTGGGATATCACCGAGGCCTGCCGGAAGATCGCCCGTCAGGCGCAATCTGGCGCACTCGATCCCGAAATCATCGACGAGAAGCTGTTTGCCTCTTTTCTTTCCACCGCCTCGTTCCCCGATCCGGAACTGCTGATACGCACCAGCGGGGAGTTCCGCATCAGCAACTTCATGCTCTGGCAAAGCGCCTATTCGGAAATCATTTTCACCAGCACGCTCTGGCCCGATTTTCGCCGCAACCAACTGTACGATGCCATCAGGGAATTTCAGAACCGCGAAAGGCGGTTCGGTCAGACAAGCGAACAACTGAAGCCCAATGCATAGAACAAGACGAACCGAACCACAGAATCTATAAGCCATTTCATGAAAACGACACCATTTCCACCGGACAGGTTATCAGCACTGCTCATCGTTCTGGCCTTGCTCGATTTCCCCGCATCTACGGCCATCGCAAAAGCGAAGGCCCAGCCTTCATCGCCAGCAAGCGGAGCCGCCACGGCGCGCTCGGCTTCGGAAGCCATCCCGGAAAGCCGCGCTTTCACCATCCGGGAAATTTCCTTCAGCGGACTTCAGAGCATCAAGGAGCCGGAGCTGCTCAAAAGCCTGCCCATCAAGGTCAATGATCAGATCACCGTCCCCGGACAGGAGATTCCCAGCGTGCTGCAATACCTGTGGAACCTGCAATATTTCAGTAACATCAAGGTAGACCAGAGCGATCTTGGCGGCGGCAACATCAAGCTGATCTTTACCGTCACCGAGTTTCCGCTCCTCGACAGTGTCGAGTTCGAGGGTAATCACAAGTTCAAAACGAAGGAGTTGCTGAAAACCGCCAACCTGAACACCGGACGGCGCATCAGCAATCAGGAGCTTCTGAACGCTGTCAACAGGGTCGAAAAGCTGTACGCGGCGAAAGGCTTCCTGACGGCGGGCGCGGAGTATCGCCTTCAGAGCATTGGCGATAACAAGGTCAAGGCGGTTTTCACCATTCACGAAGGCTCGAAGGTCGTCATCGAAAAAATCCGCTTCCACGGCAATAGCGCCTTCAAGGAGGACAAGCTCCGCGGCGTGCTGAAGGAGACCTCGCAGAACTCCTGGTGGCGTAAAATTTTCGGTCAACCGAAGCTCGACAAGGACAAGTTCGACGAAGACAAGAACCAGCTGGTCGAGTTCTATCGCGACCGCGGTTATCGCGATGCGCGCATCGTCAAGGACACGGTCACCTATACCGACGACAAAAAGGGGCTTATTCTCGATATTTACGTCGAGGAGGGGCCAAAGTATACAATCAGGAACGTAACCTGGATCGGCAACACGAAGGATTTCGCCACGACCCAGATACTCGACGCCACCTTCGGCTTCAAGCAGGGCGATCTGTACAGCGCCAAGAAGATCAACGAACGGCTCAATTTTTCGCAGGAGCATACGGATGTAAGCTCGCTCTACCTCGACCGTGGCTACCTGTCGTTCAGGGCGCAGATGGAAGAAAAGGTGGTGCAGCCGAACCAGATCGACCTGGTCATCACCCTCACCGAGGGCGATCCGTTCACCCTGAATGTCATCAACATCAAGGGAAACATCAAAACGAAGGATCACGTCATCCGCCGCGAACTCTACACCGTTCCGGGCGATACCTTCAGCCGGCAGAACGTCGTCAGAAGCATCAGGGAGCTCTCCATGCTCAACTACTTTGACCCTGAAACGCTGACGCCCGACATCCAGCCAAACCAGAAAGACGGCACGGTCGACTTGACCTACAACGTCACCGAACGGCAGACCGATACCTTCAATGCCGCCATTGGCTACAGCGCATCGAGTGGCGGAACGGGTTCTCTCGGCCTGACCTTCAACAACTTCTCGCTTGGCGACATTTTCAAACCCTCGGCATACCGCCCACTTCCTCATGGCGACGGGCAGAAACTCGCGTTCCAGTGGCAGTTCGGCTCGAACAACTACCGCACCCTGTCACTCTCAGCGAGCGACCCCTGGGCGTTCGGCACCCATACCTCGATGGGATTCACTGCGTTCAAAACGAGGCAGAGCTATGACCTGACCACAATCAGCGACACCACCACGACGAGAACGATCGATCAGTACGGGGCCAACGTCACCATCGGTCGAAGGCTCACCTGGCCTGACGACTACTTCGCTGTCAGCTGGCGGCTTGGCTATCTGCATACCAGGGGCGGTTTCGTGAGCTTCCTCAACGAGACGAACGCTCCGGATCAGGCTGAGGAGTTTTCGATCTCCCAGACCATCAGCAGAAACAGCATTGACAATCCGATCTATCCGCGGCATGGAAGCAAGAATGTTTTCACCGCTGAACTGGCTGGCGGCGTGTTGCCCGGAACGATCAACTTCTACAAGATGATCGGTACGTCAAGCTGGTTTTTTCCGGTATCGCGCAACCTGATCGTCAACGTCGCCGCGCAGCAGGGATACCTCGACACCTTCAGCAAGGAGGACTATATCCCCTACACGAACTACTTCTATATGGGTGGCAGCGGCATGTCTTCCTTGCCGACCATTCCGCTCAGAGGCTATCCTGACCACAGCCTTGGCCAGAAGTTCGAGGGCGAAACCGACCTCTATGGCGGCAAAATCTACTCGAAATTCACGACCGAACTTCGCTACCCGCTGACCTTGAATCCATCGGCCAGCATCTATGCCCTCGTGTTTGCCGAAGCGGGCAATCTCTGGGCCAGCGGTTCGACCTTTGACCTGACCGATCTGAAAAAATCGGCTGGCGTTGGCCTGAGGCTGTATCTGCCGATCATCGGCCAGATCGGCATCGACTACGGTTACGGCTTCGACTCCATTCCATCCGAACCAACCAAAAAGTCTCAGGGCTGGAACTTCACCTTCTCGTTCGGACAGTCTAACGACTGATCGATTGTTTCCGCAAATGGAAAAAGCCATGACTGAAATCTCTGCAGTCATGGCTTTTTTTATGATCGATTCTGAAAGGAGTTGGCCGGGCGCGCTTACGCCTCGCCTTCGCCATTTTTCCGGAGGCGTGAAAGCTCGTCCCGGATTCGCGCTGCCTCCTCGTAATCCTCATTGTTGATCGCCTCTTCGAGCTTCCTGTCGAGTTCCGCCGCAAGCGACTCCTCCGTGGCTGATTCCGGGCGCTCCTGTTGTTCGGCAGCTTCTTCAGCGGCGGCTTGCTCCTCTTCCTCTTTCTGACGCTCCTCGACAATGCCCGCTTCGTTCATGATCTCTTCAGATACGTAAATAGGAGCGCTGAAACGCACCGCTATGGCGATGGCGTCGCTCGGCCTCGCGTCGATCTCATGGACGACGCCTGCCATCTCGCAGATCACTTTGGCGTAGAAAGTTTCGTTATGCAGCTCGTCGATGAGTACTTCATTGACGTGAAGATCGAAGGCATCGGCAATCTGCTTGAACAGGTCGTGCGTGAACGGACGCGGCGGCTTGATGTTCTCGAGCTTGAGCGCGATGGCCTGCGCCTCGAATCCGCCGATGATGATCGGCAACTTGCGCTTGCCTTCAACTTCGTAAAGAATCAGGGCATAGGCGCCATTGGTATGAGGACTCGTCGACAGTCCGAGAATATCAACCTGAAGTTTTTGCATGATTCGGGAACATTTATCGTTTCAGCGGGAGCAAAACAATCCCGTGATCCATTAACCGAAAAGTACAGTTAAACATTTCTCTATCAAAGAAGTATGAAGCAATCGGGATCAGGAAGGCTCCCGGAATCCGGTTTGTCGAAACTGGTGTCGCTGCAAGCTTTCAGGGGGAACGCTCTGATTTTGATCTTCAGTTCAGCGGGAGCACGGTTTGACGTATTCTGCCGTATTTATTTGCCCATCCGGCTGCTTCTGAAATGGTCGTGCAAAATGGTTGCCATGTGTTCCTGCACCCGCTGGCGTTCGTAGGTCGAAAGGAAGTGCTTCAGGCTCTCTTCTCCCATGCGGAGCCGCTCTTCGGGCTTCGAGACGAGCGATTCCAGGGCTTGCGCCCATTCAGCCTCGGAGCTTGCCAGGTAGCCGCTTTTGCCGTGGATGATCGCATGGATGTTCGCTCCCACCGCTGAGGCCACGACCGGTTTGCCGTGAGCCATGTACTGCAACAGCTTGAAGGCGCACTTGCCCCGGCTCCACTCGTCATCCTCCAGCGGCATGATGCCGATGTCTATCGAGTTGAGCCACGCCTCTTCACCCTCTTTCGACCAGTTGACGAACTCCCATTTCGTTTGCAGCCCTTCCGGCGCTTTTCCGCTCATGACCGAGAATCTGACGTCCGGAAACCGTGACTGGATGGAGGCCGCAGCCTTGTCGATCATCGAGAGAAAGTAGAGGTTGCCGGTGTTGCCGATCCAGCCGATGGTCACCTCTTGGCTGCTTCTTGCCGGTGGCGGCGGTTCCGGAAGTTTGGTGTACGCGGTTGGGATGATGAAGGTGTTTGCCGGATTGAACCTGCGGGAGTAGTTCGCCAGCGCGTCGCTCCCGGCAAAGACGATCGATGAGCGTTTCAGGACGGCGTTCAGCCGCCGGATGCTCTGTTTCGAGCCGGGCTGCGTCGGCTTGGGTTTGCCTTTCAGGTAACTTTCGATGGCGTAGAGGGCGTCGTCGTAATCGTAGATCAGCCGGCTCTTCCGCGCGATGATGGCGGTGAACAGCGGAGTCAGCGGCTTGCGTTGCAACCAGACGTAATCGTACGCTCCGCATCGGAGCGCAATCGAGAGTTTTTCAGGATAGCTTTTGCTCGTGATGCGGATCGTTTGCATATCGATGCCATACTCCTTCCAGTAGGGCAGGAACTGCTCGACCCGGTATCGGTAACTGGCCCGGTTTTCGGCGAGATGCAGACAGAGAATCCTGATCATTCTATGGCGTCACGGTTTGATTTTCTCGCCCAGCCCGTCCACCAGCGCGATCCAGCGGCCATCCGGCATTCTGTGCGGATCGACCGTGTGCATCCCTTTATTGTTCCAGCTCTCAGCTCCTTCCTGGATCACCGGCGTTTCGGAAGCCTGCTCCTCGCGATAGGTGGTTGGCGTCAGCTCGGTGATACGGAATGCCCAAGCCTTGCTGCCGTACCGGGGCTGGCCGTCCTGCGCGTATCGGTAGAGAACGGCTCCATCCTTGATGACTCGCCCGCCGGGCCGCGCGAAGTGGTCGCTGTTTCTGAAGACAGGGCTTTGCGGATGCTCCTTCCAGGGGCCGGTAAGTGATTCGGCGACATGAAGATGGAGATTGTTGACCTTTCGCATGTAGCTGAACAAATACCAGTGGCCGTCGTGAAACACGACCGACGGGTCGAGCAGCGGCACCTCGCGCTTGTCGCCTCTGAGCAGCGTCGAGACTGGCCGCCAGTCTGTCGGAAACGAAGCCGCCCGGTAGAGCCGGATCGATTTCGATTTGGCGCATTCGGGAATCATGTACACCTCGCCATCGTGTTCAAAAACATAGGGATAGGAGAGATGGAAGCGCTCGCGGAGCACCACGCCGGTGTAGCGCCATACTTTGAGATCGTCGCTCTCGGCATGACCGATTTCGCCCATGTTCCGTTTCGTGTTGAGCAGCTCGAAGAAGAGGTGATGCGTACCGTCGCGCGTGATCATGAACGGATCGGCCACGAAACGTGCGGGCACATCGGTGATGTCCCGGGCCGTCAGGATAGGGTTGCGGATTCCGGAAGCGGGGGAGAGCGTCACGGGATCGGGGCCTTCATACAGGCCGATCGACCAGATATCGTTCTCCTGGCGCTGCTGTTTGCGCCGCCGCCGTTTGAGTCGGTGACTCACGAGCAGACCGAGTCCGGCAAGAAGCGAGATGGTGATGATGGCAAGAACGATAGTCATGGTCCGGGCAATGCTTTATCGGAGAATTAGTCTCCGTTAATGTAGACGATTTCACGCTTTTTTCCCAATGATGCGGGTTGTGAGCCGCCGAACGGCATCTGCTACATCATCCGGCTCGATGCCGCTCACTTCGCCCGTGGGGGAGATGACGATCTCGTACGGAATGGCGTAGGGGCCGAAGCGCGAAATGTCCTGCGGCGCTTCGCGGTACAGCCCGACGACAGGCGTGCCGGTTGACGAGGCCACATGCACCATCGAGGTGTCCGGCGTCAAGAGCAGCCGGAGCTTCGAGACGATGCGGCTCGCTTCGTAGAGGTTCCGCGTGGAGGGCGAGGCGATGACGTTCGGGGAGCTCGCTTCGAGGCGGCGCTTTGCGTCGAGGTCATCCGGGCCGGAGAGCACGACGAATCGCTCGTCGGGAAAACCGCCGATCAGCATTTTCCATTTTTCCTCTGTCCATAGCCGGTTCGGTTCGCCCGCGCTGATGTTGATGCCGATGGGCTTGTCCATCTCGATGCCTCTCAGAAACGCCGTCAGCTCCTGCGAAAGCGGCATGGCGGGAAGCGACGGGCGGCAAGCTTCCGTATCCGCGCTGATGCCAAGCAGCGGCAGGAGGGCGCAGTTTTTGAGCGCCATGTGGGCGTGGAACTCCATGTCGAGCAGCCGGTCGTAGAGTCCCTCGTGGAACGGGTTTTTGTGCCCCACCTTGAAGCGGGCGCGGATCAGCACCGACTGGAGCAGGAAGTGGGTCGAGGGGTGATCCTTGGTGTTGAAGAGAAGGTCGAACTCGTGAGAGCGCACCTCCCGGAAATATCGCCGGGGCTGCTTCTTGGCCAGATGCACCGCCGTGACCTCGGGGTCGCTCATGAAGAAGCTTGCCGAGGCGCGGCTGAAGGCGATGATGTGAATGTCAAGAGCGGGAAACGCCCGGCGCAGATTCCTGATGAGCGGCGTGAGCAGCACACAGTCGCCAAGCTTCTCCTGGGCGAGGATGGCGACGGAGTCGAGCGTCCCGCTGAATTCGGCGATGCCGCTTCTGTGGCGCGAAGCGCGTTGCAGCAATCGGGCGAAAGCCTGCCGAAACTGCCGTTTCTTCTTTTTGCGGGGCTTCATCTCCGGGCTGGTTTTTCGGGAATCTTCATACACATAGGTTAATCCAAGGGTTTTTTGCAAAAAGGACAGCAGGGACTTCAAGGTGAAGAAATTGATAACACAGCGCGGCTCCGCAGGTACGCATCTTCATTATCCATTGTCAACTATCCATTATCCATTGCCATCCCTGCCATCAGAATCCCCGCAGATACCGAGGCGTTGAGGGATTCGACGGCGGATCGGGTTCCGGCGTGGGGAATGAGCAAGCGGCGGTTGGCGAGGGCGAGCACTTCGCGGCTGATGCCGTTGGCTTCGTTGCCAATCACCAGCACGCGGCGATTCGGCCACTTCGGGAAATCGCGATAATCGCGCCCGTCAAGCGCCGCCGCCGCGACCGTGAAGCCGTCGGCTTGCAAGCGTCGCAGCGTTTTGCCAAGGTCTGGAGTAGTGTCAATACGGAGCGCGAAGATACTGCCCGCGCTCGACCTGACCGCTTTGGCGTTGAAGGGATCGGCTGTGCCGCGTCCGCAGATGACCGCCTCCGCGCCGAACCAGGCCGCCGTGCGGATGATCGTGCCGACGTTGCCCGGATCCTGAACGTCGTCGAGCGCCACGACGAACGAGCGCGCCGAAGCTGGCCGGAACTCGCCGCCCGCCGGCTTGCGGAACGCCGCGCACACCCCCTGCGGCGATGTGGTCTGCGCGAGTCGCTTGAACTCATCCGGCCCGGCGAGCCAGACCTTTCCAGCGAAACGTGCCAAGCCATCGAGCTGGCTCGCGGCCTTCTCGTCAAGCACGAGGGCGTACAGCAGCGCCGGATCGGGCAGGTTCTGGAGCAGCTCCGTCACCGTGCGCAGCCCCTCGGCCAGGAACAGCCCTTCGCTGTCGCGATGCTTCTTTTGTTCAAGCTGCGCCAGGCGCCCAAGCATCGCCTTGCTCAGCGGCGGAAAGGGTTCGCGCCTCATCGTCCGCCCGCCGTCCGGTTGAAGCGCTCCATGACCGCCTTCGGATCGTGCACGAAATCGGTTGGCGGCGTCGAGGGCATGGCGGAAAGCGCCTCGGCGTCGAGGCCGACCGAAAAGCCGCCGCCCACTTCGTCGTTTGTGCAGAGATCGGGGTCGCTCATGCAGCGGCGGATATAGTCGTCAAACGACTCTTTATCGATTGAGACCGACAAAGAGGGCGCTTCGTCGCTTCTCGTTGCGCCTTGCGCCGAAACCATCTCGACCACGACAGCCAGCGCGCGATGGCGAGTCACACCGCTCATGCCCGCTTTTCGCGCCATCGACGCAAAGGCGGAGTCGTCCATCGACTCGATAGTTTCTTGCAACTTCGAAAGCCCGCCAACCATGCCCGCGTAGGCCGTGACGGCGGATTTCAGCTCCTCGTCGCTGGATACATTCGCCGTCGGACTGGCGGATGCAGAGTGGGCGGATGGTCTGGACGTCGCCGGCTTGCCGCCCCGGTGGCCGCGTCCGAGAAACTCCTCATCGACCTCGTAGGCATCCAGACGCTGGCCCATGATGCTGTCCTGCTTGGCCCTGGCTCGCCGGTCGGAGACGCTCTCGATCACCTCTCGCCGACCTTCGAACAAGGTGCGCAGGGCGAAGAGAAGCCCGGTAAGTCCCGCATAAAGCGACAGAAAAAAGAGCATCATCCTCGCGTCGAAATTCGCGAAGAGGGCGAGAGTTTCAGCGGCGATCAAAGCGACGGAGAGTCCGGCAAGCACTCCGGCGGCGAGACGTTGATTCATATCGTCAAATCAGATGTTATATTTTGAGCAGTAAAGTAACGAATAATTCGCTTTTCGCCCCGCCATGCAACACACCAAGCCACAACTGATCTCGCCCGCTGGCGACTGGACGTCGATGCGCGTCGCGCTCCAGGCCGGAGCCGATGCCGTCTATTTCGGTGCCGAAGGCTTCAACATGCGTGCCGCGAGCAAGAGCTTTTCGCCCGGCGAGTTCAGCGGGATCGCGCGGCTCTGCCGCAGCCACGGCGCGAAAGCTTACCTCGCGCTGAACTCGGTGATCTACGACGCCGAACTCGCCGAGATCGACCGCACGGTTGCCGCCGCCAAAGCCGCCGGACTCGACGCGGTGATCTGCTGGGATCTGGCGGTGATCGAAGCCTGTCGCCGCCACCAGATGCCCTTCCACCTCTCGACGCAGGCCTCGGTAAGCAACTTCGACGCGCTCCGCTTCTACGCTTCGCTCGGCGCGAAGATGATTGTGCTTGCCCGCGAACTGACGCTCGACCAGACGGCGGCCATCACCAGAAGCATCGAGGCCGAAAAGCTGCCGGTCACGCTCGAAAGCTTTGTGCATGGCGCGATGTGCGTGGCGGTCTCCGGGCGCTGCTTCCTCTCGCAGGAGATTTTCGGACGCTCGGCCAACCGGGGCGAGTGCATCCAGCCCTGCCGCCGCTCCTACCGCATTACCGATGTTGAAGAGGGCTTCGAGCTTGAACTTGGTTCGGACTACGTGATGAGTCCGAAAGACCTCTGCGCCATCGGCTTTCTCGACAAGCTCATTGACGCAGGCATCGGCGCGTTCAAGATCGAGGGGCGTAACCGCAGCCCCGAGTATGTGGCCCTCACCACGGCCATCTATCGCAAAGCGATTGACTTCATCGCCGAACATCGAAACGACGCAAACTTCGACGAGGCGTACCGGAAGCTCTCCTCGAAGCTCGAAAAGGAGCTGAAAAAAGTCTACAACCGGGGCTTTTCGACAGGCTTTTTCTTCGGCAAACCCGCCAACGAGTGGGCGCGGCATCACGGCTCCGTGGCGACCGAAACGAAGAGCTACGTCGGCATCGTGCGCAAATACTTCCCGAAAGCGGGCGTCGCTGAAATTCTCGTGCACGGCCCCGGCATTGACGCCGGAGCGACGCTCTCCATCCAGGGAGCTGCGACGGGCCTCGTCACCGTCGAGAATGCCGACCTCTTTCTCGACGACGCGACTGCGGAAACAATCGCCCAGGGCGAGGTGTTTTCGGTCAAATGCGACCGGGTCAGAAAAAACGACAAAGTGTACGTATTGGTAAAAAAGTAACACGCCTCGGCTTTCTTGTCACCTCCTTTTGCGTACATTTGTAAATATGATACCTATACTGTTCTGAGAACTGGTCATCTTGATGATGCCTGCTTTCCTGAATATTCAGGTCAAGCATTATCTGGACGATTATCTGGCGCGCGGAAAGTTTCGGTATGGATTTGAAGCACCGGATTCTCCAGATGACCGAGATGAGCGTTTCGAGCACGTGGCGGCGGAAGCGACGTTGCGACCGAATCGCGCAACAGGTTAATGGAGAAACCTATGATCTATAAGGTAATCTCGAAACCGGAGTTCAGGGCGTTCGTCGATGCCCTGGTCAGCGCAAACACCTCGTACGGGCCGCGCCAGGTCGATACCGACCGCAACGGCGAGCCGGTCTATCAGTTCATGCCGGTCACCTCCGCCGCGGACATCGCTTTCGACTACACCGTCACCACCTCCTCGGCCAAGCACCTCCTGATGCCGTTTCGCGACGAGCTTTCGCGTTTCACTTTCGGCGACGGAGGAGACTGGAAGCAGCAGGTCGATTACGAAGCGCAGCCCATCGTGCTCATCGGCTTGCGTCCGTGCGACATCAGCGCCATCAACATCCTCGACGAGGTGATGCTCAAGGGGCCTTACCCGTCGCCCTACTACCTGGCCCACCGGAAAAACACCTTCATCATCGGCATGGATCATCTTCCGCTGCCGGACTGCTTCTGCAAATCGATGAACCGGCATACGGTCAACCACGGCTTCAGCCTCTTCTGCTCGGATATCGGTGATCGCTACTACCTGTCGATCAACTCGGCCAAAGCCTTTTCATGCCTCAAGGAGTTCCAGCTCGACGATCCGACGGACGAAGACAACTGCCTGCTCATCGAGCGCCGCAAGCTCATCAAGCACAGCTTTGAGACCAACATCGAGGTCTCGGGACTGCCGGTCTTTCTCGACATCGAGTTCGACTCCCCGATCTGGCAGAAGTGGGGCGACAAATGCCTGAGCTGCGGCAGTTGCGCCATGGTCTGCCCGACCTGTTACTGCTACAGCGTCGAGGAGCGATTCGATCTCGACCTCAAAGGCTCGAAGCGCGAGAGCCATCTCTACTCCTGCAATCTGGTCGATTTCGCGCAGGTGGCCGGCGGGCACAACTTCCGGCCACGAAGCGGCGACCGCCTCAAGTACCGCTACTATCACCATTACCGCGGATTCGCGGCCAACGACAACCAGCAGATCTGCGTGGGTTGCAACCGGTGCGGGCGCACCTGCCTTGCGAGTATCAACCCGAAAGATGTCATCAACGACCTCAGACTGGAGCGTGAATCATGCCTGACATGCGTTTCAACATCCCCGGACAAAGCCTGAACCGGGAGCCGTTCATCGACAAGATCCCGGACTTCCAGAAGAAGTGCGAGGTCATGATCACCGACCGGGGGTATAAGTGCAAAATCACCAATATCGTCCCGCTGACCTCGCAGGAGAAGCTGTTTCTGTTGCGCATCGTCGATCCGATGGAGCGCGTGCTGTTCACCTTCAGGCCCGGCCAGTTTCTGATGCTCGAAGTGCCCGGCTACGGAGAGGCTCCGATCTCGATCTCCAGCTCTTCAAGCAACCAGGAGTTTATCGAACTCTGTATCCGCAAAGCCGGTCACGTCACCTCGGCGATGTTCGAAGCCAAACAGGGGGCGATGGTCTCCATCCGTGGGCCGTTCGGCACCTCCTTTCCTATGGAGGCGATGCGCGGCCACAACCTGCTCATGGTCGCCGGCGGCCTCGGCATCGCGCCGATACGCGCTCCGCTCTTCTGGATCGGCAACCATCGCGACTGGTACAAGGATGTCCGTATGCTTTACGGAGCCAAAGTGCCGTCGCAACTGCTCTTTAACTACCAGTTCGAAGAGTGGAGAAAGGTCAGCAACGTGAATCTGATGACCATCGTCGAGCAACCGGACGAACACTGGAAAGGCAGAAGCGGCATGATCACGGCTCTCTTCGACGAGTTTACCATCGACCCGAACAACACCTTCGCCATCGTTTGTGGCCCGCCGGTCATGTTCAAATTCGTATGCAGCCACCTCGACCGGCTCGGCATTCCGATGAACCGGATGTTCGTGTCGCTGGAGCGCCGGATGCACTGCGGCATGGGCAAGTGCTGCCGCTGCATGGTCGGATCGACCTTCACCTGCCTCGACGGCCCGGTGTTCGACTACTGGTCGGTCATGAACCTCAAGGAAGCCATCTAAGGCAAGGAGATCACCATGAACCATCTCGGTTTCGAACTGGAGAAGATAAAGATCGCCTCGTTCGACTTCACCTGCTGCGAGGGGTGCCAGTTGCAACTGGCGAACCGGGAGTCGAGCCTCCCCGATTTCCTCGCGCTGCTCGATATCCGCAACTTCCGTGAAATCTCCTCCGAACGGCTCGACGACTACGACATCGCCCTCGTCGAAGGGAGCATCACCCGCAGCGACGAAATCAAACGGCTGAAAACCATCCGCGAGAAGGCGAAAGTGCTGGTCGCCTTTGGAGCCTGCGCCTGCTTCGGCGGCGTGAACGTGCTCAAGAACAAATTCCCGCAGGAGGAGACCATTCGCACCGTCTACAAGGAGAAGCTGGTCGAGACGATGCCCGCGGCAAAGATCAGCGACTTTGTCACCGTCGATTACTCGATTCCCGGCTGCCCGGTCTCCAAGAAGGAGGTCGAAGAGGTCGTGGTCGGGCTTGTCACCCGCTCGCTGGTGACTCTGCCAAAATACCCGGTCTGCGTCGAGTGCAAGCAGCGGCTCAACACCTGCCTCTTCGACCTCGGGGAGATATGCCTCGGCGTGGTCACCTGCGCCGGGTGCGACGCGGTCTGCCCATCCGGCAAGACTCCGTGCCTCGGCTGCCGCGGCCCGGCGGAGGGCATCCACTATGACTCATTCAGGCAGCTCGTGCGTGACAAGGGACTCAGCACGGAGGAGATGAGGGAAAAACTCGCATTTTACAACGGTTTCGAAGATTACCTGAGCCATGAAGGTTGACTTCAACATCGATATACACCATCTGCCGAGGGTCGAAGGCCACGGTGACATCCATATTTCGGTCAAAGATGGAAAGCTTGCCGAAGCGAAGTGGGCGGTCGTCGAGACGCCGCGCTTTTTTGAAATGATGGTCAAGGGGATGAGCGCCGAACGGACGCCCTTCCTCACCTCGCGCATCTGCGGCATCTGCTCCATCAGCCACACGCTGGCGAGCATCCGGGCGCTCGAACGCGCCATGCAGATCACGCCGCCCGAAACGGCGCGGATCATCCGCTTGCTCGCCATGCACGGCGAAACGCTGCAAAGCCACGCCCTGCATCTCTTTTTCCTCGCCGCGCCGGACTTCATGGGCACGCCAAGCGTCCTGCCGCTTCTGCACTCACATCCCGAGGTGGTCGAGGCTGGACTGATGCTCAAGGAGCTTGGCAACGAACTGAGCATCGCCACCTGCGGACGCGCCACGCACCCGGTCAGCCTCGTGCTCGGCGGCGTCAGCAAAGCGCCCTCGAAGCAGCGCCTCTCGGAAATCAGGCAGATGATCGCCGACCGCCGTCCGATGCTCGACCGCGCCACGGAGTTCTTCATGACGTTCCGCGTGCCGGAGTTCGTGCGCGAAACGGAGTTCATCTCCCTGCGCGACGGCGTGAGCTACCCGTGCATCGGCGGCAACCTCGTTTCGACCGACGGCGTGGTGCGCGACGAGAACGACTATCTGCTGATGACGAACGAATACACGGTTGACTTCTCGACCTCGAAGTTCACCAAAGTCAGCCGCGAGTCCTCCGCTGCCGGAGCGTTGGCGCGGTTCAACAACAACTTCGACCAGCTCCATCCTCGGGCGAAGGAAGCCGCCGCCGCCTTCGGTCTCGAACCGGTCTGCCACAACCCCTTCATGAACAACATCGCCCAGCTCGTCGAGTGCCACCACATCGTAGCCAGCGCTGAAGCGATCATCGACCAACTGCTCGACGACGATATGAACGATTTCCGCACCGACTACAAGCCAAAAGCCGGAGCCGCCACCGGAGCCGTCGAAGCGCCGCGAGGCGTGCTCTATCATTACATGGAGACCGACGAAAAGGGCAAAGTGGTCAAAGCCGACTGCATCATCCCGACCACGCAAAACAACGCTAACATCCACCACGACCTCCACGCCCTCGCCGAACAATCGCTGGCTGAAGGAAAGGGGGAGAAAGAGGTAGAAAAGCTCTGCGAAATGCTGGTAAGGTCGTATGACCCGTGTATTTCATGCTCGGTGCATTGAGAGTTGGGAAGCGGCGGGAAGGGAACGGAGTGCATAGTGCTCTGTCAAGATTAAATGACAGATATTCGTCATCGCGAGTTCCGACCTGTCGGGACGTGGCGATCCATTTTGAACGGCCTTCACTGATTCCGCATGGATTGCCGCGCCGCTATGCTCCTCGCAATGACGGGTGATTATTGCTCCGGCCATTAAAACGCTCAAACAATTGCCCCGGACTTCAGTCCAGGGTATGCAGATAACGCAAAATAAATCCGGGCTTTAGCCCAATATCTTTCAACGGCAGCGATTGCGATTTTTTGTTGCCGGAGTAATAAGGAATGGTTGCGATTGACACAACAATAGCAGTCTGACGATTTTCCGATGATTGATGTCGTTGCAAAGAGGCTGTCTTTAATGCCGGAGTGAGTCGTTATTTTGTGCTTTACAGTTTGTTTTTCCTGTCATTCTGAGTCCGACGCAGTCGGGCGAAGAATCCAGAAAAGCCATGTAAGGTGCTATAAATTCAACGGTTATAGGCGAATTTGGAAACTGGATTCTTCACTGCGTTCAGAATGACAATCAAATAATGACTCAATTTGTCGTAATAGGGTAACTTTTGAGATAGTCTCTTTCGCGTTTCTGGGGTTGGGAAAAAATGGAAATCCTGCGGCAAATTCCCGTCAATTGTTTGCTATATGGTACAAGTTTTTTACATTTATATAAATGTGTTGGCTGAAGTACAAGGTAGTTTCACCTTTTCCCCACAGCAAATGCCTCACGCAAGTACTTACATACAGAACACGCTCCTCGAATTTACGGGTGAAAAGCCGCTGCTGTCAGGCGTTTGCCGGAGTTGCGGTTGTTTGCATTTCTCGGATTTGGATGGGGGGATTGGAGCCAACAAAGTTTATAGAAATTTTATAGCCAGTTTGATGGTGAATAAACGTGACGTTGTTGCGTTTATTCTTTCAATTTGGGACTTATGGCGCGTTAAAGTAGCGCAGATAAACAAGTTATACCACATTTTACAAAATCAGCGAAATCATTAATTTTGACATGAACATAGAATAATCAAACAATGAGAATAATAAAATCAGTAACAATTGAAGAGTTTTGGGGAGATAAAAAAGTTACCCTTAACTTTAACGATAATATCAATTTCCTGATTGGAGTGAACGGCTCCGGAAAGACAACTATAATAAATTTAATTGCAGCAAGTTTGAATGCTGATTTCTCAACATTAGACAAAGTGCAGTTTAGTAAAATAAGAATTGACTTCTTTTCTTCACCAAAGATTAAAAATGATAATATTTTTATTGAAGTTCACAAAAAGGAGAAAACAGATTCACCTTATCCCAATATAATTTTCTCAATAAAATTACCAGGTGAGATAAAACCAAGAACATTTAAACTTAATGAAATTGAAGAAGATTTATTCTTTAGGTATCCCAATGAACTTAGGCGACAAAGATTTCATATGTCTGGACAATTAAATAGGGATATAAATAACTCTCTACAAAGTATAGTTAACTTAACGTGGCTATCAATACACAGAACAAGTAAATCCCATAATAATGAAGAAAAAAGTTTTGAATCAAGTATTGATCAAAAGGTCAAAGAATTATCAACTGAACTCGTTAAGTATTTTGGCGTTTTAGATAAAAAATATTCCATTGAGACAGAAAAATTTCAAAAAAACGTATTTCTTTCATTGATTGAAGGAGAGAAAGCGGCTGGTAACCTATTGAAAACTGATGATTTAGATTCTGTAAGAGAAAAAGAATCATTAAAACAGATTTTCTTATTATTTAAGTTGCAAGAATCTGAATTTTCAGCAAAACTAGATAAGCATTATAAAGGGTTCGATAAAGCTAAAAAGGATTTTGAAGAAAAAAGTCACATTGACTTAGATATGTTATCTTATGTTCTTGGGACAAGAAGAATTCATTCAATAGTTCAAGAATGGAATGATTTGAATGAAAAGAAAAATACTATAAACAAACCTAAGCTTACTTTTATTGAAGAACTAAATAAATTATATCAAAGAAAAGAGCTGTTTATTAATGAAAAAAACGAATTGAATGTGAGGACAGAGAGCGGTAAAATTTTTAATTTATTGAATTTATCATCAGGCGAAAAACAATTGCTAATTATTCTCGGTGAAAGCTTGCTTCAAGAGAATAAGTTTCATATATACATTGCCGATGAACCGGAACTTTCTCTGCATGTAGATTGGCAAGAAAAATTAGTGGGTAGTCTTAAAAGTGTTAATGCAAACTCACAGATTATTTTTGCTACACATTCTCCGGATATTGTAGGTACTCATTCTAATTGCGTAATTAATGTTGAAAATTTCATCAAATGAGTAGTTTTAGAAGGACTATAAGTGGCCTAAGTAATCAGCATTTATTTTATAATGTTGATTTGATTGTTTATTTGGAAGGCGGGAAAACTTCATACAATAAAGGGCAAGTATATGCAGGGAGCTATTCATCTGAAACTGAAGATATTATTTTTTGGAAGAATCTTTTTGATAGATTTAAATCAGAAAAGAAAGTTAAATTCAAATCTGTTGGTTCAAAGAGTACTATAAAAGAAATTGCATTTGATATAATATCAAGAAATATTGAAACTGTATATGTAGCAATGGATAATGAGTTTGATGAAGTTTTAAATCAAAGAATATGTCATTCAAATGTATATTACACTCATGGTTATAGTTGGGAAAATGATGTTTGGAGCCATAAAACAATTCAGTCAGTAATTGAAGAATTGTCTGCAATAAAGATTACAGACCCTGAGATAGAAGAAAATTATAAGGCATTCTTGTCTAAGGTTTCAGTAGCTGTTTATGCTGATGCATATCTTTTCAAAGATAGTCTTTCATATTTTCCGCGTAAAAATGGTTATATGTTTTGTGTAGATTGTAATCCTATCGATTTACCATATATTCAAGAAGATGGTTCTTCGCGGAATTTCGTGGAAAGATGGGGTGCGAAAGGTACTTTAGCGTAATTCTGAGCCTTATCGAACCTCCTTGCTGAAATCGTCCATGCAGAGCCTGACACACCACTACCACCAACTTT